>Ga0299914_10002825_pt1 | contig 12099 bp, 10 predicted proteins | sample RVTome_10_FD_201361 | JGI IMG/M metagenome (GOLD analysis project Ga0299914, IMG submission 201361) | Soil microbial communities from uranium-contaminated site in the Upper Colorado River Basin, Wyoming, United States - RVT153D57 (version 2) ... | reverse complement strand
CTGTAGGCGTCGATCACCCCCATCGGGTCCTTCCACGGATCGAAGCGGGACACCTGGCAGATCAGCGGGCGCTCGACGTCGATGCCGAACTGCTCGCAGACGAAGGCGGCATCGTCGGGCGACAGCGCCATGTTCTTCGGCGAGAGGGGATCGATTGCCGGCGGAACGATGTTCACCGACCCGTTCGGCGCGAAGTCCGGCGGCACGTACTGCTGCATGTGCCAGACCGACGCGTCGTAGTCGCTGATCAGCGGCTGCAGGCGGTGCAGCGTCGCGGGGTTCGGCGTCGAGACGTCGATGTGGCAGCGCCAGATCCAGTGCTTGGCCCGGTCGGCCGCGTTGACCCGCAGGCCCGCGGGCTGGGGGTCGTGGACGATGATCACATCCCAGTCGCCGTCGAGGCTCTGGGCGTTCATCACGTTGTAGGCCTCGAACACCTCCCACTGCTCGTCGGAGATGGTCTGCTCGTCGCCCTGGAGCGAGTTGTGCATGAGCTTTGAGACGTTGAAGAACTCCTCGCGCCCGAGGATCACCTGCCAGTGCGTCTCGAGCCCGACGTCGTTCATCAGCGGCACGAGCGTGTAGAGGATCTCGGAGACGCCGCCGCCGAACGCCGTCGCGTTCACGTGCAGGACGCGCTTGCCCTTGAGGGGCTCCGCGAGCTCGCGGATCTCGTCGATCAACCCCCGACCGGCGATGTGTGTGTAGTCCGCCAGCGACCGCTGGCCTAGGGCAACTTCCTGTAACACGGCCGCGCAGCGTACAGAGCGCTCGCTCCCCGTGGGGTGGACCATCGGTCGAAGGTCGCGCGAGCTATGAACGGGCCAGGCGCTCGATCCCCGCCTCGACCTCGCGCAGGATCTTCGCGTGGAGCTCCGCGTTGGCCGAGGCCACGCACGACATCTGGAAGTCGTGGCCCGAGCCCAGCAGCATCCGGGGGCCCAGCGAGCCACCCTCGGCGTCAGTGAGCACGGCCCCCGCCTCGCCCAGGCAGAGCGCGGCGGCGGCGAGGTCGTACGGGGAGTTGTTGAGGACGGTGCCGCCTCCAACCCGCTCGAACTCCTCGCGCATCCCCGGCACCGCTGAGACCAGCAGGGGCCCCGGCTCCACGTAGGCGTCCAGCTGGCCGGTGATCACGCGGGTCATGTCGAAGGTCGCCGCGCCCAGGTCGAAGGTGCCGCCGCCCACTGAGGAGAGGTCGATGAGCTCGGCGAGCACCTCGGCCATCGCCCGCGCCGGGCGCCCGCGCAGGCCGTACGTCCAGAACATCCGCCGCAGGTCGGTGTTGGCGGAGAGGAGCGGCTCGGGATCGATCCCCCGCCCGCGCTCCGCCAGGAAGGTGCGGCCCGACTTGATCTCGACCACGCAGCCGACCTCGACGTCGGCCATCGTCGGCTCGCCGTCCAGGGACGCCGCGGCCACCGACACGCACGCGGCCTCGAACCCCGCCATGGCCGGTCGGGTGCCGTCGATCGGGTCGACCACCAACACCAGCCGCGGATCGCCGGCCGGGGTGACCAGGCCGCGGTCCTCGGAGTAGAAGGCCACCCCCGGCGCTCGCTGCGACAGGAACTCCTCCATGAAGGTCTCCGCCTGCTCGTCGATCGCGAAAGTGACGTCGCCGCCCTCTCCCGCCCCCGTGTGGTCGCGCCCGGCGAGGCTCCCGAGCTCCGGCAGGATCCGCTCGCGAAGGGCGAGCGCCAACTCCAGGCTCAGCTCGCGCGCGGAGGGACCCCGGCTCAAGGCCTCACCGGCGACGGCGGCGGGTCAGTCCGCGTCACCGCGGGTGCCCAGGGTGACGGTGACTTCCTCCCGCTCGCCGTCGCGGATGATCTCCAGCTCCACCTCGTCGCCCGGATCGAGGCGGGACACCAGCCGCGGGAGGTCGCTCTCGCCGACGACGGGCTCGCCGTCGACGGCGACGATCACGTCGCCGCCGGCGTCGATCCGCTGGCCCTGGAACTCGATCGTCTCGTCGGAGCCCCTGAGGCCCGCACCCTCCGCGGGCCCGTCCTCGCTGACCTCGGCGATCAGGGCGCCCGTCTCGGTCTCGGTCTCGATCTCGAGGCGCTCCGCGAGTTGCGGGTAGAGCGCCTGGGTGGTGACGCCGATGAAGGCGTACTCCACGGTCCCGTCGTCGCGCAGCTGCTCCAGCGAGCGCAGGGCAAGGTCCACGGGCACCGCGTAGCCCACCCCCTCGTTGCCTCCCGAGGTGGTGTTGATCTGCTGGTTGATCCCGATCACCTCGCCGTCGGCGTCCAGGAGCGGCCCGCCCGAGTTGCCGGGGTTGATCGACGCGTCGGTCTGGATCGCGCCGTCGATCCGAAACTGGGTAAGCGACTCGATCGAGCGGTCGGTGGCCGAGACCACCCCCGTCGAGAGGGACTGGTCCTCGCCAAACGGGCTCCCGATGGCCGCCACGGGGGCACCCACCGCGAGGTCCTCGAGCGACCCGAGCTCCAGCGGCTCGATGTCCAGGCCGCTCGGATCGATCTCGATCAGAGCGACATCGGCATAGGGGTCGAACCCGACGATCTCGGCCGGCACCTGGTTGCGGTCGGGGAACTGGACGAACACCTCGCGCGCGGCGTTGATGTCCGTGGTGCCGCTGGCCTCCGCGTCCGTGACCACGTGGGCGTTGGTCAGGATCTCCCCCTCCTTGGAGATCACGAAGCCCGAGCCCTGGCCCGCTCCGCCGCCGCCGCCGAAGACGTCGCCTGCATCCTGGCCGCCGCTCCCGAAGATCGAGATGATCGTGACCACGCCCGGCGCAGCCTTCCCGTAGATCGCCCCGGGGTTGAAGGAGTCGTCGGCGGTGGCGATCACCACCCGGTCGCCGCCGCTCTCCGAGGCATCGGTCCCCTGCTCGCCGTCGTCCTCCTCGCCGCAGCCCGCCACGGCGAGCGCCGCGACAGCCAGGGCCACGAGGAACCGGCGCGGCGCGATCACCGGCGGGCCTCTGCCGGGGCGCCCGGGAGGCTCACGGTGAATTCGGTGCGACCGCGGCGCGAGGTGACCCGCAGGTCGCCGTCCATGCGGATCGCCAGCTCCCTGGCGATCGCCAGCCCGAGCCCGGAGCCACCGAGCTCGTCGCCCGTGTAGAAGCGCTCGAATACGCGGTCGCGATCGCGCGCCTCGATTCCGGGCCCGTCGTCGCGAACGGTCACCTCGGCGGCGCCGTCTCCCTGCTGTGCGGTGATGGTGATCGCGGTTCCCTTCGGTGTATGGGTCAGCGCGTTGTCAATCAGGATACGGAGGATCTGCGCCAGTCGATCGGCGTCGGCGCTGGCCACCGCGGCGTTGAGCCGCTCCACCTCCAGGCGCGAGCCATGCGCCTCCACCGCCGGGCCGAACTCGGTGGCGACACGCTCGGCGAGCCTGCCGAGGTGCACGCGATCGCTGTGCAGCTGGATCGCGTCGGCGTCGAGCTTGGAGAGGTCGAGGAGATCGGCCGTGAGCTTCTCGAGGCGGGTGATCTGCTCGCGCATCGTCCGCACGAACTCAGCCCGGGCGCGGGGGTCGGGGTCCTCCTCCTCGAGGAGCTCGACGAAGCCGCCCAGCGAGAAGATGGGCGTGCGCAGCTCGTGAGAGGCATTCGCGATGAACTCCCTGCGGGCGCTGTCAAGCCGCGCGAGCCGCTTCTGCATCTCGTTGAAGGTGCTCGCGAGCTGCCCCACCTCGTCGGTCGAGTCGACCGGGATCGGAGTGCGGAAGTCACCGTGGGCCACCGCCTCGGCCGCCGCCTCGAGGCGGCGGAGCCTGCGGGAGTGCGCCCCGGCGGCGAACCAGCCCGCCGCCAGCGCCCCCAGCACGGCGATCGTGCCGGCGATGAGGATCTGGCGCTCGATCAGATCGACGTTGCCGTCCACATCCGAGAGGTCCACGGAGAGCACGGTCACCCACCTGGCCTCGTCGTCGACGAATCCCGGGATGGCGGTCTGGCCCGCCCGCCTGCCGTCGACGCGCTCCACCGTGCTCGTGACCTCGCCGCTCGCCGCGGCCGTGGCGGCGCCCGGGTAATCCGGAACGACCGCCGTGCGCTCGAAGTCCGAGTCCGCGAGCACGAAGTCCGGCAGCGGCCCTGAGGGCCCCTCGCGGACCCCGAGCACGGTCACGCGGGAATCCGTCTGCTGGGCGACCGAGCGGACCACGCGGCGCAGCTCGGCCTGCGGGCGGGCGCGGCGCATGGCTCCGGCAACGCGCTGGGCGCCGTCGTCCTCGCTCGACTCCAACCGCCGCAGTTTCTCTGCTGTAAGCCGCGAGTCCAGCTGGGGGACCACGTAGAGGTAGACGAAGGCCACCGCTGCCGTCGTGATCGCGAAGAACAGCAGCAGCAGCCTGTTGCGGACGCTCATTCCGGGTCTCGGAAGCGATAGCCGACCCCTCGCACCGTGAACAGGTACTCGGGGGCGCGCGCATCCTGCTCGAGCTTCTCCCTGAGATGGCGGATGTGGACGTCGATAGTGCGGGGGTCACGGTAGGCCGAATCGCCCCACACGTGCTCCAGCAGCGCCTCCCGGGTCATCACCCGGCCGGGGGTCAGCGCGAGCGCCACGAGGATCTCGAACTCGACGTAGGTGAGACGCACCTTCTCGTCCCGCATGGTCACGGCTCGGCGCTCGAAGTCGATCACGAGGTCGCCCGCGATCACAGGGTCCTGCGGCGCCGTGCGCCCTCCGCGCATGTCCGAGCGGCGCAGCGCCGCGCGCACACGGCTGCGGAACTCGCGGACCGAGAACGGCTTGGTGATGTAGTCGTCGGCCCCCATCTCAAGGCCGAGGACCTTGTCGATCTCGTCGTCCTTCGCGGTGAGCATGATGATCGGAACCTGGCTGCGCGCCCGCAGGCGCCTGCAGACCTCGATCCCGTCGAGCTTGGGCATCATGATGTCGAGCACCACGAGGTCGAATCGCTGCTCGGCGAAACGGTCGAGGGCCTCGCGCCCATCGGCCGCCGAGACCACCTCATACCCGTCCTTGCGCAGCGGATACGTGAGCAGTGTCTGGACCGACTGCTCGTCGTCCACCAGCAGGATCCGCCCGGAAACCTCCTCACCGTTCGCCATCGGGGCAAGGGTAGTGCGAGTGTCGGTTAGCCTCGACCGCCGCGCCGAATCCAGCCGATGATCGATTTTCGCCTCTACAGGGCCGCCTGGCTACCAGCCGTCGCCGCGTTCGTCATGGTGATGTTCTCCCTCCAGGGCATCCCCGAGCCGCCCGACCCGCACATCGCGCCCGCCACCTTCGACGGAGAGCGGGCCGCCGCCACGGCGGTGGACATCCTCGGCGCGGGGCCCGAGCGGCGCCCGGGCAGCGACGGCGCCGAAGCCGCGGCCCGTCTGGTACTCGAGCGCTTCGAAGGGGTTCCGGCGGGAACCGCGGCGAGCCAGGCGTTCGAGATGAACGTCGACGGCTCCCAGCGCGAGCTTCAGAACGTGGTGCTGACGCTCTCGGGGGACTCGGACGAGATCCTGCTCGTGGTCGCCCCGCGCGACACCGCGCCGGGCGGGGGGGCGGGTGCAGCGTCCAGCGCGGCGGCGACCGGCGCCCTCGTTGAGCTGGGCGAGGTGCTGGGCTCGACCGAGCACGCGAAGACGGTCGTGCTGGTCTCCACCGACGCCGCGACCGAGGGCGCCGAGGGGATCCGGCGGTTCCTCGACTCGTTCGCCGATCGGGAGCGGATCGAGACGGCCATCGTGCTGTCCCAGCCGGGCTTCGACGAGCCGCGGGCCCCCCACGTGCTGCGCCACGCCACCGACGACACCAGCACGTCGATCGGCCTCGTGCGGACCGCCGAGGAGGCGATCGCAGAACAGGCGATGCGAGATCCCGGGGACCGGGGCTCGCTGTTCTCCGACCTGGCGCGCCTGGCCCTTCCCGTCGCCTATGGCGAGCAGAGCGTGCTGATCTCCGAGGGGATCGACGCGATCGCCATCTCCGCCGCCGGGGAGAAGCCGCTGGCCCCGTCCGAGGACACCGAGGAGCGCCTGGATCCGGAGGTGCTCGCCCAGTTCGGGGCGGCGGCGCTGGCGGTGGTGCTTCTCGTGGATCCTTTGCCGCGGGCGCTCGAGCACGGCCCGGAGGCCTACGTCGAGCTCTCGGGGAGCCTCATCCCCGGCTGGGCCCTTGGGGTTCTCGCCCTCGCGCTGGTTCTTCCGGCCGCGGTGGCGGCGGCCGATGGCATCGCGCGGGCCGTGCGCAGCGACGCCGGCGAGGTCCACGCCATGGCCTGGGCCGTCGGGCTGGCCTTTCCCCCGCTGGCCAGCCTGGCGGCGCTGCACCTGCTCGGCGTGGTGGGCCTGCTCGCCGATCCCGGCCACCCCTTCGATCCCGGGCTCCTGTCGGTCGGCTTCGCCGAGGCCCTGGTGATGCTCGTTCTCCTCGCCTCGTGGAGCGTCGCATACGTGCTGACGGGGCTCCTGCGAGCCCCCGAGGACGCGTTCGAGGATGCGCTCGTCCCGGCGGTGGGGGTCGTGGCCGTGGCGGGAGCCCTCGGCATCTGGGCCCTGAACCCGTTCCTCGGGCTGTTGGTGGCGCCGCTCGCCAACGTCTGGCTACTCGCCGCGCGCGAGGAACCCAGCCGCGTCCTCGTGGTGGCCGGAGTCGCCGCAGCGGCGCTCCCGGTACTCCTGGCATTGGGCTCGTCGCTCGGGGCGATCGGTGCGGGGCCGTGGGACCTGCTCCTGATGATCGCCGGCGGACAGGTTCCCGCTCTGGTCACGATCGCTGCCTGTCTTCTCGCCGGCGCCATGGTCGGGCTGCTCGTTCTGGCCCTGCGGGGACGCCTGGACCGCCCGAATCCCCTAGGTGGCGGCCCCCAAGGAGACTGGGGGCCGGCCGAATCGCTCTCCGCATCAGCCTCTATCAACTAGAACACCCGCTGAGTCGATAGGGCAGATGTCAGGAAGGAGCCCGAAGATGACGACACTGACATCAACCAGGCAAGGCAGCGCCTCCGTGAACGAGATCAGACAGCAGATCGCCCGTGGCGAGTACACCGTGGACCCCGGCGTCCTCGCCGCGGAGATCCTTTGGAAGGTGGGCGTCGTCAGGGAGCTCCGCAAGACCCTGGCTCCGGATACGGACCCGGCGCCGGAGACTGGCCCGGGCCTTCCCCTCGGGCTCAACGGAGCTGATCGAAGCCTCGGAGGGCGAGCTCGGCGCTTCCCTCCCCGCGCAGCCTGACCCCCGCCCCTCCGGCGACGTTCCCGACCCGGGTGAGCGGGACTCCCGCAGCCGCCAGCGCCCGCGCCGCCGCCTCCGCCGCCTCGGGCGCCAGGCAGGCCAAGAGCTCGTAGTCCTCGCCCCCGGCGGCCGCGAGGGCCGCCGCGTCGACGCCGGCCGCCCTGGCCACCTCGGCGACGCCGGGCGCCAGGGGAAGGCGAGCGGCATCGAGCTCGAGCCTCACCGAGCCGGCGCGCGCCACGTGGCCGGCGTCCCCGGCGAGCCCGTCCGAGAGGTCGATCATCGCCGTCGCGCCGCCCTCAGCGAGCGCGCGGCCCGCGGCGATGCGAGGACGTGGGCGCAGCTGGCGCTCCACCGCCGCCGCGGCAAGGTCGGGGTCGAGTCCGTCGCGGAGCTCGGGGCGCTCCAGCAGGAGGAGCCCGGCCGCCGCACCGCCGAGCGCCCCGGTCACGAATACCCCGTCGCCCGCGCGGGCGCCCGCGCGGCGGACAAGGTCCTGCGGCTGGGCGGCGTGGCCCACCACGGTCACCGCCAGGAGCAGCACCGGGGAGCGCGAGATGTCTCCCCCCAGTATTCGGACGCCGTGCTCCGCCGCCAGCTCGCCCATCCCGTCGGCGAGCTCCAGCGCCTGCTCCTCGGTGATGTCCTCCGGGAGGCCGAGCTGCACGTATGCCTCGCCCGGCGATGCCCCCATGGCGGCCAGGTCGGAGAGCGCGGCGGCGAGCGCCTTGTGGCCGATCGCGGCCGGAGGCGCGGTCGCGCGGCGAAAGTGGACTCCGTCGACGGCGAGATCGACCGAGGTGACCGTGGCGCCGGCGGGGATCGTGACCGCGGCGTCGTCGCCGCTGGGCACCGCCACCGGGGCGCCGCCGGCACTGGACGCTCCCGAGTGGCGGCCGAGCCGCTCGCGCAGGCGCCCGATCAGCCTGAACTCCTCGCCGCCGTGATCCTCGGCCTCGCCCCCTGTGTCGTCGGGCCCTCGCAGGACGGGCCTAATCGTCGTCGTTGGCCGGGTTGCCGCCCTGTTGGATCTGGTCCTCGTTGTAGGCGCCCTCGCCGTCACCGTCGTCCTCCTCATCGCCGTCGTCGGTCGACGTGGAGGACGTGGTGGTCTCGAAGTCCTCCGGCTTGGGCGGCGACGCGGTGTGCTCCCCGTTGAAGGCCGATAGCGACGCGTACTCGTCGGGCTGTTCGAACTCTGCGCACTCCGGGTCGGCCGAGGCCATGAACTCGCGCCAGATCGGGGCCGAGTAGGTGCCGCCGAAGGCGGAGGAGCCGAGGCTGGTGCGGCTGTCGGGATAGCCGATCCAGACCGCGGTCGAGAGGTGGGGCGTGTAGCCCACGAACCATGCGTCCGAGTTCTCGTCGGTCGTGCCCGTCTTGCCGGCGATCGCGGAGCAGCCGTAGTTGGCGGCGGTGGCCGTTCCCGAGTCGACGACGGTCTCGAGCACCCGCGTCACCTCGTAGGCCTCACCCTCGGTGAGCGCGCGCCTTGCGTCCTCGGGCTCGGGCTCGTCGACGTCTCCGTTCGGGAACTCCACCCGGGTGATCGCCGTCGCCGGGTTGTGGATCCCCATGTGGGCGAAGGTGGCGTACGCGTTCGACATCTCGAGCGGCGAGACTCCGATCCGCAGGCCGCCGATCGTCTCCGCCGGGAATCCGTCCAGGGGGCTGGTGATCCCCAGGTCCTTCGCCATCTCGGCGACGTTCTCGGGCCCGAGGTCGAGCGCGAGCTGCGCGTAGACCGCGTTCGTCGACGCGGTGGTGGCCGCGGTGAGGCTGAGCGTCCCGCTCGACGCCTCGCTCGAGTTGTTGACGATCCACGGCTCCGAGAACGGGTCGAGCCGCAGCTCGATCGGGCTCGTGCCCTCGTAGTAGGTGGAGTCGGGGTCGATCCCGTCGTGGACCGCGCGGGCGAGGGCGAAGGGCTTGAATGCGGAGCCCGGCTGGCGGTGGCCCTGGGCGGCGAGGTTGAACTGGCGGTCGGCGGACTCGCCGGACGACGCCATCGCGACGATATTCCCGGTCTCGACGTCCGTTGAGACGAGGGCGCCGGCAGGCCCGCCAAGGGGCGTGACCCCGTTGGCGACGGCCTCGCGCGCGATCACCTGGAGCTTCGGGTCGATGGTGGTGTGGATCTCGAGGCCGCCCTGGCGCACGGTCTCGGAGCCGTAGCGGTCGAACAGCTCCTGCTCCACGTAGTTGAAGAAGTAGGGCTCGCGGATCGTCTCGTAGCGATAGCCGCGCTGGAGGTTGAGGTCGGCGCTCAGCGCCTCGTCCTGCTGTGCCCGGGTGATGTACCCCTGGTCGTACATCCGCTGGAGCACCCGGTTGCGGCGCTCACGGGCGGCGGCGGGGCTGTCGAACGGGTTGTACTGCGACGGCGCCTGTGGCAGGCCCGCGAGCAGTGCCGACTCGGGCAGGGTGAGGTCGCTGACCCCCTTCGAGAAGTACACCTGAGAGGCGGCCTCGACGCCCACGGCGGTGCGCCCGTTGTTGGTGCCGTAGGACGCGGTGTTGAGGTACTGCTCCAGGATCCACCCCTTCGCGTGCGCCTCCTCGAGCTCGAAGGCGAGCTTCGCCTCGCGGATCTTGCGCTCGATCGTGTCCTCGGGATCGGCGATGTAGAGGTTGCGGACGAGCTGCTGGGTGAGGGTCGAGGCGCCCTCGCGCACCTCGCCCGCCTCGGCGTTCTCGACGGCGGCGCGGACGACGGCGAAGTAGTCGACGCCCTCGTGCTCCATGAAGTTCTCGTCCTCGACCGCGATCGTCGCCTGGCGCAGATCGCGCGGGATCCTTTCGAGCCCGACGGTCTCGCGGATCGCGTCGGACTGGATCGCCCCCAGGCGGCTGCCGTCGGCCGCGTAGATGAAGGACACCTCGCCGCGGTCGATGGGCTTGAGCTCGTCGATCGAGGGCGCCGAGCGCGCCACGTCCATGACCCAGAAGCCGACGCTCGCGACGCCGACGCCGATCAGGCCCACGCAGACGCCAAGGGCGATCGCGATCTTCCTCGCAGTCGACCCTCCGGAGCTGCGGTGTCGTCTGCGGGCTCGCGCAGTCATGGGCTCGCGATCAAGGGTAGCGAGCGGATTCGCCCGTCTCGGAGCCTGCGAGCGGGCGCCCGACGGCCGGTTCAGGCCTCCAGGAGGCCGGCGGCTCGCAGTGCCTCGTGCGAGCGCTCGCGCAGGGCGGCCTCCTCTCCGCCCATCACGGTGCGCTGCGGGTCGCTGGCCCCGTGGATCTCGATCCGCACCCCGTCGGGGGTGATCTCAGACACGTCCACCGAGCTCACCTCGAGGCGCTCCAGCGCCGAGCGGGCGGCGGACAGGTCGGCCCCGGCGGGCACCCACACCGAGACGCTCGCGGGCGCGGCCCGGTCGCCCGTTGAGCGATTGAAGATCACCGACGAGACCACCTTCTCGTTCGGCACCACCATCAACCTGCCGTCGCCGGTGTCGATGAAGGTGTGCGAGAGCGTCAGGTCGTCGACCCGCCCGCCCTTTTCCTCGATCTCGATCGAGTCGCCGATCCTGATCGGCTGGGTCACGGCCAGCAGGATCCCGGCCAGGGGGTTGGCCAGGACCCTCTGGGCGGCGAAGCCCAGGATCAACCCGATCACGGCGCTCGAGGCGAGCAGGCCGTTGGCGAGCTTCGACAGCTTGTCGAACTGGCTGAGCGCGATCCCGGCCCCGATCAGGACGATGGCGATGAAGACGAGCCGGCGGATCAGCCGAAGGCGCGTCTGCGCGCCCCTGGACATGCCGAGGTCGGAAACGCGATCCGCGTAGCGGGCCCCACGGCCGATCACCAGGCGATCGACGAAGAGGGCGATTGCCACCGCCACCACCATCGTGATCGCCGCCGAGATGACGTCGCCGTTCTCCTGCCAGAAGGTCTGCTCCACGACCGTGTGTTCGCGGCCCGGGGTCTGGGTTCCTGCGCGTGCACGGGCCGCTGCGGCGGGCGCGCCCAACCGCCTTTCGCGAGGGAGGAGGGAAAGGCGGGACAAGAAAAGGGGGCGCAGCCGGGGACTGCTGCGCCCCATTCGCCAACATTCCCGGGATGAAGCCTCGCAAACAGAGCCCGGGAAATCAGGTGCGTATCCGTGCGATCCTGCTGGACGCGCTGGGCACGATGGTGGAGCTCGAGCCGCCCTGGGAGCATCTGGCAACCGGGCTGCGGATCGAGCCCGACGAGCGCCTCGTGGCCGCGGTTCGCGCCGAGATGTCCTACTACCGCGACCACAGCCACCTCGCCGTGGACGCGGCCTCGCTGGCCGCCCTGCGCGAGCGCTGCGCCCGGATCCTCTCGGACGGGCTGGGGCGTTCGGTCGATGTCGAGACCATGATGGCCGCGATCCGCTTCCGCGCCTACCCCGACGCCCTCCCGGCCCTGACGCGGCTTCGCTCCCTCGGGCTGGCGCTCGTGTGCGTGTCCAACTGGGACTGCTCGCTGCCCGAGGTCCTGGCGAGCTGCGGCCTCGACGGCTCGCTCGACGGCGTCGTCTCCTCAGCCGGCGCGAAAGCCCGCAAGCCCGATCCCGCCATCTTCACGGAGGCGCTGCGGGTTGCGGGTTGCACGGCGGCCGAGGCCGTCCACGTCGGCGACACCGCCGCCGAGGACATCGCCGGGGCCCAGGCGGCGGGCGTGGCGGCCCTGCTCCTCGACCGCGCGGGGGGCGGCGACATCGCCTCGCTCGCCGAGATCGAGACCCGAGTTGAGAGCATGCAGGGGTGAGCGGCCCCAGCATGCCCCCACCCGCTGGATTCCCGGAGCCCCCCTTCCAGGGTGAGGTTCCCGAGCCCGCCGAGCCCGCTCGCGGCGCCCTGCCCCCCGCGCCGTGGGGCCCGGCGCGGGTGCTGGCCGGGCTCGCGCTGCTCTTGGTGGCGACGTTGTTCCAGGTCGCGATCGT
>Ga0299914_10002824_pt1 | contig 12101 bp, 9 predicted proteins | sample RVTome_10_FD_201361 | JGI IMG/M metagenome (GOLD analysis project Ga0299914, IMG submission 201361) | Soil microbial communities from uranium-contaminated site in the Upper Colorado River Basin, Wyoming, United States - RVT153D57 (version 2) ... | reverse complement strand
TGGGAGACAACAAGGGGAGGGTGACATGCCGGAACTGCTGCCAGCGACCGGCCCCGTCAATGGCGGCAGCTTCATATAGTTCGCTGGGAATGCTGCCCAAACCGGCCAGAAAGACGACGGTATTGAAGCCGAAAAAGGTCCAGGTTCCGAAAATCATAATAACGATCAGAGCCAGGCTGGGGCCGACCGCCCACTCCGGCAGAGTTGCATTGGCTCCAAGGATGAGTTTGAGGACGCCGGTCGGTTCGTTGAGCCACAGCAGGGGATCGAAGCCAAGCAGGGTTAGAACGCTGTTGATGGGGGCGTTGGCCCGGCCGGAAAAGAGAATCCGAAAAGCGGCCGCCGTCCCTACAACGGGCGCAATATAGGGCAGGAAATAAATCATTCGGAAAAAGGTCTTGCCCCGAATATTTTGGAACAGGAGGGTGGCAAATAAAAGCCCGGCCAATAGTTGCACCGGAATTGTGCCTATAGCGTAGTAGGCAGTCACCTGGAGACCCGTCCACCAGCCGTCATCACCGGCCGCGATGGCGCGGGGCAGTTCGCCAATCAGAATCCAGGCTGCGACAATCAGCACGGCCGCTCCTCCCAATCTCAAACCGGTGCTGATCATTGAATCACGATGCTCGGCGCTGCGCCATAAGAACCAGGCCAGGAGCAAAAGGACGAAACCGGCGCTGATCATCACAACCTGGGGCCAGATTTCCAGAACTTCGCCATTTTCCAATGCCGCTGCTGCTGCCTGTTGGGTTTGGACCCAGGTTATCCAGAACAGTCCCAAAGCGCCGACGATTAAGATGGCAGCCTGGGTGAACGTGGCGTAATAAGCGCCGGCACGAGGGCTGCGGGTTGTGAAACGGTGGATGGCGGCAAGGGTAGCGATGGCAATGAGAAGCACAACCACTGCCCCCCAAAAGGCAGCCTGGACGTTTTCTAATCGCCAGGCTTCACCGAGGTATTGCCGGAAAAGCTCAGAGGTGTTTTCCTGGCCTCGCATCTTGTCGGGAATAGCCAACATCTCCGGCAAAAGGGTGAAGATAAAGCGGAAAATGAGGGCGATTGCCAATCCCATAAGCAGACCGGGAACGGCAAGGATCCAGGGACGGTCGTCTTTTTGTTCGGCCGATCTGTAAAGCTGAACAATACCCCGCCCCGCCAGATAGACCAGCACAATTCCCATCCAAAATCCGAGAACGTAAGCCAGGTTGTCTATGGCCCTCACGTAATTCCCCAACCCATCGTAAGTGCCCAGGACTCTGTTTAACCCTCTTAAGGTGCTTTCATAGGCTGAGAAAGCAAGGGGAAAAAGCCCAAAAGTGAAAACGATGAGGAAAGCCGGGAAGAGAAAAATGTAGGCCAGAATGTTTTCCCTTAACCGTCTCCCGCGCCGGCCGCTAAATATGCCGGTTACTGGATTTGCTAAAGTACTGGACTCAGACTCTGCTCCGGTTATGGCTGTATCACTCATAATTTTACCTCGCCAGATTTAGATAGTTGTATTTGAGGGAGATTTGGTAGTTTCAAACCATTATTTCCCAAGTTTTTAACTGCCAATCACGACTGAGGGCATAGTACTGATAGCCTACACCTGAGAAAACATTATAACACGGTGATTGCAGGTGGCAAAAGGGAGTAATAATTGTAATAACCCTCGAAAATGTCAGACCCTTGATGTTTTTTCTGCCAGCCATGCAGCAATAAAAGTGCCTGGCACTTAATTTCTATTGTGAAGTGTATCACACAGTCGTTAACAACTCTTTAATTGCATGTTACCATTTTGCTAACTGGCTACTACCAGTAAACAGTAAGCAGTAAACAGTAAGCAGTAAACAGTAAGCAGTAAGCAGTAAACAGTAACAGTCACCAATACCGGCATTAAGTTTGTTAATCGTCAAGTAAATCGTCGAGGCGATCTGTAAAACCCCTAACTTAAGTGGGTGGACATTTCATAAACGGTATGTTTATAATGGGCGGGATCGTTATTCAGGAGGAATAGATGTTAAAACAGTTAGGTTTTCTTGGCACAGGAGCTACATTTGGGGCGGATTTGACCTTAATTATTCAAGTTATCTTTTTCATTGTCTTGTGTACCGGCATCTTTATGCAGCTGAGGCGCAACTATCATTGGCATGACCGGCTCCAAACCCCGGTTGTGGTGTTGAATCTTTTCTTCATCATCTTCATTATGGTGGTCTCTTTCCGAGAGTCGCAAATTGCCAGCACCCTGCCCCGCAGACCGGGCGACCCATTTTATCTGGCTGCCGGTCTCCATGCCGTTTTAGGTACGGTGACGGAAGGATTGGCAATCTACTGCCTGCTGGCGGGTTTCAAAATCCTGCCTCGCAAAATCGGTACCCTAAAACATATCATGCGGGCCACCTTTGTTCTTTGGACTATTACTTTGTTTTTTGGTGTGGCAACTTATTACATCTGGTACGTGCGGGAAGCTGAAGCGGTCGAGATTACGGATATTGAAGGTTTCGCAGAATCAACTGAACCGCTCGAACCGGGCGCGCCGCCACCGCCTCGCCGGGTGCTGTTACAAAATTTCGTCTTTGAACCCCCGGAGTTTACAGTTGTGGCCGGGACAAAGCTGATCTGGGTTAACCAGGATGCCGCGCCCCACAACGTCACTTTTGAAGATAACAGCGTTGCCAGCGATAATTATTTCCAGGGGGAGGCCTTTGAACACACTTTCCGGGCAACGGGAACGTTCGTGGTCTACTGTACCCTGCACGGCAATCCGGGAACGGGTATGACCTCGGTGGTGACGGTGGTCGAGGCCAGTGAGGAGAATGTGGCTGACCTGGCGGCCGAACCGGTTGCCCTGGAACCCTTACCCCCGCCACCAACCCCGGCTCCGTCTGTGCCTCCGGCCCCGGTTACTTTGATAGAGCCGCCAGAACAGGATGATATTGTGTCGGGCATTATGGCCTTTCGAGATAATGTCGCCCCGAATGACTCCGTTTTGCTGGCTATGAGCGGCGTTGACGACCCGCCGGAAGGCATGGAAATGTATGCCTGGCTGACAACCAGCAGCGGTAATGAGGTGTTGAATATCGGCCGAATCGGCCCCGACCCCGAAAGCAAAGTTTTTCATATCTACACTGATCCCTCCCACCAAAACTTGATGGCGACCTATGACGGCATTGAGGTGACATTGGAACCGACCGGAGACAGCGACCCCGCGCCGGGGGAAGTGATTTTTAGCGGCCGTCAGGCTCCGAATGCCAACGACCTTATCCGGGATATTACCGTTTCGGCGGCCGACACGCCGGGCAGCGTCGGCTACGGCATCGGCGGGCGGTTGATGGCTGAGGAAGTGATTCGACACGCCCTTTTCCTGGAGCAGGCCGTTGAATTAGGCAGCATTGCCGACGCCCAACGCCATGCCGAACATATTGTGAACCTGATTGAAGGGGCGCCGGGGGAATTTTACGGCGACCATGACGGCGCTCATGGGGTTCAAGACCCCGGCGACGGCTATGGCGTCATTCCCTATATTAATGGCATGGTCGTGGCGGCCGAACAGGCGGCCAGTGCCGGGGATACTACCCGCGCAATCTCGACCCATGCTGAGCATGTCGGAATTGCGGGGGATAGTGCGATCTTTTCGGCCGAGACAATACGAACCAATGCCCTGATGGTTACGGAGTCAAACAATGTGGGTGACATTGGGGAGTTTGTGGAAGCGGTCAACATCTTCAGCCAGCGCCTGTTAATCGGAGAAGATGAGGATGGCGACGGCAATATTTCCCTGGCGGAGGGCGGTATCTTTATCGCTTACCAACATGCCCAATATATGGGCGCGGTCGGGATTATCGTTGGGGCTGACGCCGCTATTGTTGACCCCTCTGTCAATGTAGCCGAATCGGGACAGGTTACGGGGGCGGAGGTTATCATTAATATGATTGACTTTGAGTACAGTCTGCCGACGCTGACGGTTCCGGAAGGGACGTCGGTTCGCTTCATCAACAAGGGCCAGGCCAAGCACTCGGCAACGGCCGATGACGGCCGCTTCGATTCCGGCCTTTTAAGCACCGGTGGGGAATTTACCATTAACTTTGAGGAAGCGGGCTTTGTGCCTTACTTCTGCATCTTGCATGGTACAAAGGGTAATACCGGCATGTCCGGCAGTGTAACTGTTGTTGGGGAAGGTGAAGAAGTGCCGGAGCCGGTGGAACCGGAAGCGCCGGCGGCAGAACCGGCCGAAACGCAGCAGTTCAGCATTGAGATGGTGGACTTTACCTACAGCGAACTGGAATTTGTTGTGCCGGTCGGCAGCGAAGTGACCTGGTTTAATACCGGGGAACTTGAACATTCGGCCACATCGGACGACGGTATCTGGGATACGACCCTGTTGGCAAACGGGGAACAGGCCAGCATTGTCTTTGATTCGCCGGGAACCTTCCTGTACTTCTGTATTTTGCACGGCACGCCGGGCGGCCAGGGTATGGCGGCCCAGATAACGGTGGTTGAAGCAGGGGCAGCGCCGCCGGAGGCGGAAGAACCAACTGAAGAACAGCCGCCGCCTGAACTAACCGAAGAACCGCCACCTCCGGAACCGACGGCAGCACCGCCGGAACCGGAGGAAGTCTCGGTAGATATGTTAGATTTTTCTTTTGTGCCGCTGGAATTAACAGTCGCGCCCGGCACGACCGTGACCTGGATTAACCAGGGTGAATTTGAACATTCGGCAACGGCCGATGATGCCACCTGGGATACCGGTCTTTATGGATCGGGCGGGCAGGCCAGCATTACCTTTGATACCCCCGGAACCTTCTCATACTACTGTGTCCTGCACGGGACGCCGGGAGGCAATGGGATGTCGGGAACGGTGGTTGTGGCTGAAGAATGACTTAAGGCCCGTCAGGTGGTGAGCTACCTGACGGGCCTCTTTCATCGGGGGGATTTGGGGCGTGGCAGCCAACAAATATGCCGGTGCTGGAAGAAGCCCAACAGATCAGCCGTCGCATTACCGTCAACGCCGGATAAGATCCAAAAGAGATTCGTTTCAAGATAAGCGCCGGGCGCTTTGTCCACCAGCTTAAAACGCTGGGGGACTATCAAGCGCCGGCGCTTTTTCTTTTCAATCCAGGAATTAGAAACCGGGTTTCTTGGTTATTGTTCATAGAAACCCGGTTCTAAAATCATGGTGAGATAGTACATTATGGCTATTGTTATAGTTATTCCGCTCGAATTCGTTGACACACTTCTGGCCCTACAATATCATTGGCCGGAAATTGCCGGTTTTGTGAAGGCTCCCCGCTGAAGTAAAGACGCAAAGGAGGAAATATATGAAAGTGTTGTATCCACCAAAGGTGCAAAAGGTTGTTGATACCTTGTTGAATGGCCCTGCTGTGTGTTCATCCACGCTGCGCCGAAATATCGAAGCCCATGCGGTCAGACTGTCCTGTGGCGAAAGGGATGGGCAGGAGATTCCGGCCGACTTGGTGACTTATGTCAACAAAGTTACGCTCTATGCCTATAAAACAACCGACCGGGACGTTCAACAACTCAAGGAAGCCGGTTATTCCGAGGATGAAATCTTTGAGATTACCCTTTGTGCCGCTCTTGGGGCCGGCCTGGCGCGTATGGAGCGGGGGTTGCTGGCTTTGAAAGGAGGCAACCATGCGTCTCCAAGTTCTTGAGAACGGTTTTCGGCCGCTGCAAAAATTTGTTATAAAGCTAATCGGCCTCCCGTCGGGGGGCTTTGTGCCGGGGCCGATCCGGCTGATGACTTATCGCCGGGATTTATTTGGCAAATATTGGCGGGCTTGCGTTCAGGAGGCGATGCGAAAAGGGAAAGAGTGGACATTGGGAGAAGTCGAACTCTTTGCGGCCTTTGTTTCCAACCTGAATGAGTGCCGGTATTGAACTGGGGATCACACCGCAGTTGCGGTGCTTGGCTTAGGTGATGAGAAGCTGGTGGCGGCCGTTCTGGAAGATTGGCGCACCGCACCGGTCAACGAAAAGGTGCGAAGTATGCTCGGTTTTTTGGAGAAGTTAACGCTCTCGCCGGCTGAAGTTGGGACGGAAGACATTGAACCGCTGCGGTCGGTGGGTATTAACGATCAGGCCGTTGAAGAGGCGCTCTATGTTTCCTTTATCTTCAATACGATAGATCGCCTGGCGGATGCGTTTGATTTTGAGATACCGTCGGCAGAAGGGCATAGACGCAACGGCCGTTTACTTTACAGGATGGGCTACCGGATAGGTAGTATCCCCGGATAAAGGGGTAGTGCGTAGGTTCAAATAGCGAACCGCAAAACTGAGAAAACGGGGATCGTTGCCGCCGTGAGCGGAGGGCTGAAAGTTTCCGGCCTCCAGATTCAGGGTCAGGATATGTTTGCCGGGCGATAAGGTCAGGGGGATGGCGACCAGCTTTCCGGCTTCGATTTCCACAACCATATGGGAGCCGGTATCCGTTTCAACCTGCAAACGACTTCGATAGTTGGCGTTCTGGTTGGGGGGGATGTAGACGGTGTAAATCATCATCTCCAGGACAACATTTTGGGTGATGGGGGAAGTTAGAATCAGTTCGGCCGGGGACTGCGCCCAGCGCCAGGAGTCATCGCCAACAACCTCTAAACCGTGCCAGTTATCATCAACAAATCCCACGGTTGTCATCAAGGCGGAGGCGTCGGGCGCGGGCGGCATCTCGTAAACGGTTGTTAAGGCGTCGTCTATGATTGGCGTTTGGTTGCCGAGATATTGGGCAATGAATTCGGCCGCTTCCCTCTCGCCCGGCGTCCCCGGTACGTAATCAATGTTTTCCGGCTGCGGCTTGTGAACAACAACGTAGCGGTAATTATACAAAGGCAGATCATAGAGGGGGTGAAAAGGACAGGGGGCCTGCCGGCCGTTGATTCTAAGCTCTGATTCACCGGCCGGCGGATCGTATAAGCAGGGGAAGAGCGGATGCTCATGATAAGTACGAGAAATATAGCCCATTGGAATACCCTTGCTGTGGTATATCTGATAAATCTGGTAAGTGGCATTGTACAGGATATTGGGCATAGCTTCGTGAAACGTGACCGGTATATCCAGAACGCCGTACATCTCTTCGTCTCCGGCAATCTGTTGGTAAAACTCAGGAATGGTACGTAAAGTAATCATCTGCCAGGGTTGGGGCCAGGATTCCAGCAGCACCAGCGAAAAAACACCGATGGTTATGATGGCGGCCTGCCGGGGCCAGTGCTGCCGCACCAGCGCCAGCCCAAAGGCGGCCGCAATTCCAACCCCCATAAATCCGATTTGCATGAAACGGCCGGGGGTGCGAAGGAAATCCAATCCCGGCAGTTCGGTCAGGAAGGCGTAAGGCATGATAATGGGCAGTCCGTATTCGGTGAAGGTACTCTGGTTGAGGAAGCGTATGGTCGGTCCGACCGATAGGATCATCCAGATGAGAGTAAAAACAAGCCAGAAGCGGGCCTGAACCTTTCCCCAAACGGCCGCAGCCAGCATTAGCAGATAGGCAACGAAAGAAATATAAATGGCTGTTTCGATATTGGGGCCAATATCGAAAGCGTTGAAAAATTTTGCTGCTGCTGCTTCCAGCAGCCGGCTTTGGGTAGAGGGAATGACAAACTCAGAGACATCCGGCTGGAATTCAAAAGAGCCAGCATTTAGATCAAAAATAATCTCAGGATTGTAGGCGGCCTTGGCGGTCATAACAACCAGCGGTCCAACGATCATAAGACTGGCAAGAATTACGACCGAAAGCCGCTGAAGCAAGCGGATACGGCCGTCCCGCGACGCTGTCAGAAGGGCATAAAGAGCTACCAGAAGGACGGCCGCTCCGGCAGTGAGAAATTGAAAGCTGTCGTGGAGGATGGCAAAGAGCAAGGCCAGGGCGGTGGTGATGGCCCACCGGCCCCATGACCATTGGGAACGGCTGAGATCAAGGGTGCGAAAGAGGCACAATAAGACGAGGGGAGCCGCGCCCAGAAATACCTTGGTGGTATGCCCTTGCAGGCCGAGCAGGTGCATGGGGGCAGCCAGCAAGAGCAGCCCGGCCAGGAAGGCGCTTGCCCGGTCGAGTCCCAGCGTTCGGCCGAGCAGATAGGTAAAGTAGCCGGTCAAGATAAAGCTGATCAGCACCGCGCTGTTGTGAGCCGCTTCCGGCCCCAGAGACCAGAAAGGCAGGGCAAAGAAGCCGGTGGTTAGCCCCGGCACGTGGGTGAGCAGGGTGGCTCCGTGCGGATAGTAGAGTGTTGGCAGGTCAAAGAAGGGTTGGTTTCCCAGCACGGCCTCTTTGGTGTGCCACATTACCCATATACCGTTATAGGCATCATAGCCGGTGCCGGGTATCTGGCTGGTGAAGTGGGCAGCCATCGGCCAGGTGTAGCCGATGCTCAGGAGCAGATAGAGGAGGATGGCCCATCCATGCTCCCGCCACCAGTGGCGGAGCCTTAATGTTCGTTCAGAATTATCGCCAGCCATTCTCGTGTCTCAATCGGCCGTAAATACTGCCCTAGATAATGATCGTTTAACCACAGTTCAAAGTGAAGATGGGCGTCCGTGTCCGGCCCTACCAACGAAACGGGCGAGCCGGTGTTGCCGACCGCGCCGATAATTTGCCCGGCCTGGACGGTGACGCCCTCTTGTATCATAGTATCAATTGCGCTCAAATGGACATAGCGGGAGATTAGGCCGTCCTCATGTTGGATCCAGACCTGCATTCCCCGGTAGAAGTCGTGGGCTTCGGCCGAGGTATAACCCAGAGCATATACGGCGGCCGTCCAACCGGCAAAGATTTCTTGAGTGGGAATTTTATAGTCAACGGTGGCCCGGATAACGGTTCCGGGCGCGACGGCTCTGACGGCCGTGCCGGACTGCCAGTAGAAATCGGCTCCCTCATGGATACCGAGGCGATAATGGCGGGGTGCGCCGGGCATCTGGTTTTCGCGGACGGCAATGTCGGAGCCGCCGATGGGCATGAGCAGCCCCCGCAAACTTTCCAACACCTGCGGATCGTGTAGTTGCGGGAGTGAGTGGGGGGCTGTTCCCTGGATAACGGCCTGGTTTTCAGGTGCGCCGAAGAAATAGAGCCGATCTCGTCCTGCCAATAGGATGCGGCCGTTTATCTCATCTACCAGAAACGCGCTCCAGGATGTGCCGTCAGTAGGGAGATAAGTTGTATATAATGCGCCGGTTCCAGCATCAACGGCCGCCAGCCGCCGGCCCCCATAGTCCAGCACGTAAACCAAAGATCCCACCGCCTGCACTTGACGCGCCCGGCGGAACGCCACCTGGAGAGAGAAATCGTTGTCTCTGGTTCCATCCCGGTAATGAACCAGACTGGCCGTTTGTGAAATGGGCGATTGGCTGAGAACATACACATCGTTCTGATTTACAGTTATATCAATTTGATGATCTTCCGGGAGGGGCCAGATGAAATCAGGGGTGTCCGGCCGTTGGTTCAGGGCGAAATGGTAGCTGCCTTCCAACAAGTAATACTGTTCGGTCACTCCTGGTTGGGCGGCCAGGGCCAGGTAATAGTGGGAGGATGTCTCGCCGGCCGACCGGTCATAACGGCGCAGTGACCAGCTTTCCTTTTGCGGGTCAAAGGCGTACACATCTCCGGCCCGATCCAAAGCCAGTAATATTTGGCCGTCTGTTGCCAGGTCGAGGGGTTCAATGACTCTTACCCCGGCTACTTCATCGCCGGGAGCCAGGATAACCTGGGGCATGGCGGCCGTTTGTTGGTCCAAACGCTGCACACGGCCACTGTCTAAAATGTAAATGTGCGGGCCGATAATCTCCAGGGCCAGGGGATGGATGAACGTTCCGGCCGGGAACTGCCATTGGCCGGTATCCTGAGAAGTGGGCGTTGGAGACGGTGGTAAAGCTGTTGAGGTAGCTGTTGGAATGGATGTGGCCGGAATGGGTAAGGGGGTTGAGGGAGGAACAACGGCTATGCTGGCATTGACGGCCGTTGGATTGAGAGCGACGGTTGAAACGGCCGTACTCGCTGCCTGTCCTTCATTTTGGCGGCAGCCCTGAAGAAAAACAACGATAAGCGCCAGGGTGAGAACCACCCACCAGGCTCGATTTAGCTTTCTCATAGCTCAAGCAGGCGGCGCAGCCCTTGTTCCAGCGAAATTTTCGCCCGCCAGCTGATTAGCTGCTCGGATTCGGCCGCGCCGGCCACCTGTCGCTCGTCTTCGCCCGGCCTGCCGGGGAGGACGCCGATTTGGGGACGGCCGCTGCTTTGTGCCAGGCGGTAAATGGTTTCCACGACTTCGACGACGCTGGTGGTGCAGCCGGTTCCCAGTTCAAAGGTGGTTCCAGGGGGCAGCGGCCGGTCCAGGGCGGCGGTTAAACCGGTGATAATATCATCGAGATAGATCCAATCTCGTTCCTGTTGGCCGCCGGTCATGGGAAAATCTTCGTCTGTCTGGGCGGCCCGGATGGCGGCCGGAATGAGATTGTTGGGGTTCTGGCCGGGGCCGTATGCCTGGAAGATCATGCTGCCGTGAATGGGCCAGCCTTCGGTGCGGGCGTACATGCGGCAGAACTGCCAGGCGGCGGCTTTTCCGGCGGCGTAGACATTCATGGCCATTCTTTCGCCGGGGGTGCGGGCGATGATGATCTGTTGCGGGGTGGAACGGCCGCTCTTGCTCTCGAAGCAGGCCCGCAGCAGGTTTAGGGTGGCGTTGAGATTGTGGCGCAGGGTGGTTTCGACCGGGATGAAGGGGGCTGTCACTCCGGCGGCAGCCAGGTGAACGACATGGGTAGGGGCGGCTTCCTGGACGGCGCGGGCGGTGAGGCGGTAGTTTCGCAGATCGGCATAGACGACGTTGAAATGGGGCCGCAAGCTCTTAAGCGGCTCCGGCAGCATTTTCTCGCCGCTGTACACTTCCCGGACGAGGATGGTGAGGGCTATCTGGTTTTGGAGGAGATGTTGGACGAGGTTACGGCCGATAAAGCCGGTCGCGCCGGTGATAAGAACGTGCATATCAACTCTATGTGTAATAGTGAATTTGTAATTGGTGATTGGTGATTAGAAGCGTCAATCACCAATCACCAATTACCGGTATTACCAGACCTTCCAGGGCGCGTTGTCTTCCTGCCACATCTTTTCGAGCAGGATGTTGTCTTTCATTGTGTTCATGGACTGCCAGAAGCCGGTGTGGCGGTAGATCATTAATTCCCCTTGCGCGGCGAGACGGGGGAGGATTTCGGTTTCCAGGTTGACGTCGTCGCCGTCGGCCATCATTTCCAAGACCGGCCGTTCAAAGAGCATGAAGCCGCCGTTGATCCAGTTGGGGAGGGGCGGCCGTTCCACGAAGCCTGTAACCTGCCCCGTCTCGTCGGCTTCGACAATGCCGTAGGGCAGGGTGATTTGAACGCCGGTGATGGTGGCTAATTTGCCGTGCTGCTTGTGGAAGGCCAGCAGTTGATCCAGGTTGACGTCGCTGACGTCGTCGCCATAGGCCACAAAGAAGCGGTCGGATTGGATGTGACGGCCGACTCTGGCAATGCGGCTGGCCTTTTCCGTATAGCGGCCGGTATCAGCCAGGATCAACTCCCAGGTGGGGTGGTCAATTTCGGTGAGGAGGCGGATGGTATTGGTCTTGTTGGTGTGGTTGCCCAATGAAATAGAAAAGTCCCTGGACATGGCATTGTAATCCAGGAAATAGCGTTTAATCTGTTCCGCTTCGTAACCCAGGGTCAGGATAAAGCGATTATGACCATAGGCGGAAAAGATACGCATGACATGCCAGATAATGGGCTGGCCGCCGACCCGCACCAGCTCTTTTTTGGTGAGGGTCTGCCCCCGCATCCGCGTGCCTTGCCCGCCGCAGAGGATGATGACTGGGATTGTTTCTGAGGTCATGAGCGTTATTGGTGATTAGTTATTGGTGATTGGCCGGAACCGGCTCACAATCACCAATAACTAATCACCATCCTTTCCCTGTTCTGATTCGACTGCCTGTCGCAGGTTTTTCACGAATGGAGGGTAGATGATGCCGGCTTCGGTGACGATGCCGGTGACGTAGCGGTGGGGGGTGACGTCGAAGGCGGGGTTGCGGGCGGTGATGCCGCTGGGGGCCAGCGGTTGGTCTATGGCGTTGAGGACTTCGTCTTGAGAA
>Ga0299914_10002823_pt1 | contig 12104 bp, 8 predicted proteins | sample RVTome_10_FD_201361 | JGI IMG/M metagenome (GOLD analysis project Ga0299914, IMG submission 201361) | Soil microbial communities from uranium-contaminated site in the Upper Colorado River Basin, Wyoming, United States - RVT153D57 (version 2) ... | reverse complement strand
CCCCGTACTTCTGCGTCGCGTTGTCCGCGCGCTCCGAGATGAAGCGGTACGCGCTGTTCTCGCGCCAGCGCTCGATCGTGAAGCCGGCGGCCTCGATCGCCTCGCGGTAGTCGTCCAGCTGCATGGCGCCACCGATGCATGCCGACCAGAGCGCGGCGTCACAGGTGATCCCCTCGGGAAGCTGACGCGCGCTGACGATGTCGGCCAGCGCCATGCGCCCCCCGGCGCGCAGCGCGCGGGCCGCGGCGGCGAACACGGCGGGCTTGTCCGGCGAGAGGTTGATGACCCCGTTGGAGATCACGCAGTCGAACGAGCCGTCCTCGACGGGTGGCTGCTCGATGCGGCCCTCGTGGAACTCGACGTTGGCGACGTCGAGCTCGGCGGCGAGGCTGCGCGCCTTCGCGAGCTGGGCGGCGGTCATGTCCAGGCCGACGACGCGCTCCGCGCTCAGCGCCGCGACGAAGGCGTCGGTGCCCGAGCCGCTGCCGAGGTCGAGCACGGCGTCGCCGGGCGTGATCTGCGCGAGGTCCAGGAAGTACCCGACGCCCGCGAACGAGTCGACCGCTCTGGACGGGACCCGATCCAGGTCGGCGGCCGGATAGCCGAGCCGCTCGGCCAAGGGGCGGCCAGTCTCGAAGTGGAACTCGCGCTCGGGCTCGAGCGCCACTTCCTCGTACATGTCCCTGACGCGGGTCTCGAGCTCGGTCGTGTTGAGTTGGCGTGTGCTCACGCTGTCCTCCCTCGACTGGGTTTCGGACCTCCTCGACCGTAGCGTCTGATCCGGGGTCGCCGAGACTCTTCCCGGTCCGTGGGTCCCAACGCGTCCACGGCGTCCAGCTCGCCCCGCGGCCGGCCCGCGGCCCGCCGAGCCCGGAGCTAGCGTCCCGCCGGCTGGGGTTCGACGCCGAGCTGCTGGAGCATCCCGAGCGCGTCCCAGTTGGTCCAGCCCTCGAGGATCCGGCCGTCACGCCCGATGCGCTGGATGGTGATCCCGGTGATGGCGGCCGCCCGACCCGTCGGGCCGATCCCCATCAGCTCGCCGTCGTGCGTCCCGCGGGCGATCCACCTGGTGGCGACCGTGCCGCCCTCGGCGACCTGGTCCTCGACCGTCACGGTCAGATCGGAGACGCCGTCCCGTAGGCGGGCGACGTACTCCCTGACGCCCCCCGGCCCCCGGACGGGCTCCTCCGGTCCGGACGGGTGACCCACGTATCCGGGCGCGACCAGCTCGTCGACGAGGTCGAGGTTCCCCTCGCTCCAGACCTCCTCGAAGAACCGGCGCGCGGTGGCGCTGGTGCTCATGACGCCTCCCTGGCTCGACCGATCGTTCCCGCCCAGCGTGGCGAACGGACCCGCGCGCGGGCATCGGCAGACCTACCCATCTCGCCTCAGGGCAGGAGCCCGTGCTCCATCGCGAACAGGGCGGCGGAGGCCCTGCTGGAAACCCCGATCTTCGCGTAGATGTGCTGCACGTGGTGCTCGGCGGTCCGCGGCGAGATCACCAGCCGCCGCGCGACCTCGCGGTTCGACAGGCCGCTCGCGACGAGCCCCAGGACCTCCACCTCTCGGTCGCTCAGCCCCGCCGGTCGCGGGGGTGCACCGCGCCGCGGCGCCCCTCCGGCGGCGCCGACGACGGCCCGGACGGCGTCTGGGTCGAGCCGCCCACCCGCGGCCTCCTCGTGGACCCGCTCAGCGGCCTCCTCGACCGTCATCGCGCCGCGGTGCGGCCGCGCCTGGGTCATCGCCTGCAGGGCGTCCGCGGCCGCCAGGATCCGCGCCGGAAGCGGGATCTGGGCCGCCGTGCAGCCGCGGTGGTAGCCCGAGCCGTCCATGCGCTCGTGGTGCAGGCCGGCGACGACCGCCACGGGCGCGAGGGCTGCCGAGCACGAGAGGATCCGCTCGGAGTGGTAGGGGTGGAGGCGGATCTGCTCCCATTCCCCGGTCGTGAGGCGCCCCGGCTTCTCCCAGAGGGAATCCGAAACCGCCACGCGGCCGAGATCGTGCAGCAGGGCGGCGAGGTTCAGTCGCATCAGCTCCGGCGCCTCGAGCGCGAGGCGCTCGCCGGCGGCGTGGGCCAGCCGCGCGACTCCGGCCGAATGGCCGTGGGTGAACGGCGTCTTGAGGTCGGCGATGTCACCGAAGGCCGCGGCCAGCTCCGGGAGCCGCGCCGTCGGGACGGCGCGAACCGGCTCGGGCTCGATCTCGAGGATCCGCCGGCGAGGATCGTCGCGGCTTGCGTCCTCGAGCAGCTCGGCGGCGTGCGTCGCGAAGATCCCGGCGATCGCCGGGTCGAGGATGGTTCCGGCCCGCCGCCGGACCGCGTCGACGGCCAGCGCCCGGCCCCCGATGACGTCGAACTTCGCCGCGACGCTCGCGACGTGCACGATGCGCCCGGTGAGCGCGATGTCCTCGCCCGCGAGGCCGTCGGGGGAGCCCTTGCCGTTCCACCACTCGAGGTACTGGCGCAGGCTCCGCTGGACGCCGTCCGGCAGGCCCAGCCGCCGGGCGGTCAGGGCGGCGACCTCGCACGAGGCCGTCGTGAAGCGCTTGAGGAACCCCGGCCCCTGGGTGAGGAAGCGCACGGCGACGCGGGCCCGATCCCAGCCGTCCGCGTCGCGGAGCAGGGTCGGCAGGTAGACGGTGAGAAGCTCCCTGGTGTCGGCGAAGTTCGTGCGCTGCGCCGCCCGGTTCGCCGCGAGATCGTCGCCCCAGACGAGGTACGTCTCGTGCGCGTACCCGGTGCAGCCGATGTGCTGGAGGAGCGCGTCGTAGAAGACGTCGGCGACCTCGCGCTCGTGGAGACCGAGCGTACGGGCGAGGGCGGTGGCGACGAGGCACGACCGCACCGCGTCGTCCGGGGGGAGGCCCATTCCGAGATCCGAGATCAGCGACAGGCCGGCGAGCAGGTCGGCGAGCCGAGCATCCGCGCTCACGATGGCCGGACTCTAGACCTCCCCGAGCGGCCGGTCTGGCGCGCGACCCCGTTTCACGAGCGCTCGCGGCGGGCGACCCCCAGGGGCCCGACCCCGCCCGCCACATCGCGGACGCGCAGATCGGCGCGGCGGCCGCCCGACGCGCGCCCCATCAGCTGCAGCACGACGAGCGCGGCGACCGCCGTGACGGCGAGCAGGGCGAAGCCGAAGAAGTAGTCGCCGGTGGTGGACTTGAAGAACGCCATCACCAGCGGCGGGAAGAATCCCCCCAATCCGCCGGCGGCGCCCACCACGCCGGTGACGGCGCCGACCTCGTTCGGGAAGTCCTGGGCCACGAGCTTGAAGACGGCGCCGGTGCCGAGCCCCAAGGCCGCGGCCATGCTGAGCGCGAAGATCGTCAGCGGCACCATCTCGTCGTAGAGCGGCGCCAGCCCCAGGGCCAGGACGGCGGTCGCAACGAACGAGACCCGCAGCACCATGCGGGCGTCCAGCCGGTCCGAGAGCCATCCGCCGATCGGGCGGGCGATCACGGCGACCAGGGCGAAGCCGGCCGCGCGCGCGGCCGCGTCGGGCTTGTCGAGGTCGTGGACCGAGGTGAGCAGCTTGGGCAGGTACGCGAACATCGCGACGAACCCGCCGAAGACGAGGAAGTAGTAGAAGGTCGGCGCCCAGGCCGCGGGGCGCTCGCGGAACACGCGCAGGGGGGCGAGCAGCCCCCCGGCCGCCTTCGGGCGCTCCACGGGAGCGTTTCGCGCGGCGACCCAGAACGCCACGGCCATGGCGCCGACGAGCACGGCGGCGACGATGAAGGGGGCCGAGATGCCCCAGGCGTCGGCGATCCGGGGGGCCGTCAGCCCGGCGATCACCGTGCCCCCCATCCCCATCCCGTAGATGCCCAAGACCACGCCCTGGCGCGAGCGCGGGTACCAGCGGCTGAGGAAGGGGATGCCGACCGCGAACGACGCCCCGGCGAAGCCGAGGAAGAACCCGAACACGACGATGCTCGCAAAGGAGTCGTGCCAGAGCGTGAGGGCGACCAGGGGGACGACGGTGAAGGCCATCAGCCAGGTGAACACCGCTCGCCCGCCGCGGACGTCGGTGAGCATCCCGAGGGGGATGCGCATCAGCGACCCCATGAGGACCGGCACGGCGACGACGACCGCGAGCTGCACCTCCGAGAGCCCCAGCGCGTCCTGCAGGTCCGGCCCGAGCGGCCCGAGCATGCTCCAGGCGTAGAACGAGACGGTGAAGGCCAGGGTCGCGAGGACCAGCGCCCTGGTGTTGCCCCTCGGCTCGAAGGTCGTCACGGTCGTCCCCCTTTCAGGCGCCGGCCCTGGAGCGCGCGCGCTCGGGCGCGACGGCCGGGCCGCGGGTGCGGTAGAGGATGGGGCTGCGGGTGAGGTAGGCCACGGGGACGCTCCATGCGTGCACCAGCCGGCTGAACGGCCAGAGGGCGTACAGGAGCCAGCCCGCGACCACGTGGATCCGGTACACGAGGGGCGCGCCCGAGATGAGCGCCGTGTCCGGGTCGAAGGTGAACAGGCCCCGGAACCAGGGCGCCACGGTCTCGCGGTAGTCGTAGCCGCCGAGGAGCAGGTTCTCCCCGACCGTCGCGTACATGCCGGTGACCAGCATCGCGCCCAGCAGCAGGTAGGTGGCCCGGTCGATGCGGGTGGTGGTGGCGCGCACCCTGGCGTCGGAGCCACGGCGGGCCAGCAGCAGCACGAAGCCCGCGAGCATCGTCAGCCCGGCCAGCGTGCCGGCCGTCACCGAGACCGCGTGGTAGAGGTCCTCAGACACGCCGACCCGCTCGGTGAGGGACGCGGGCACGAGGATGCCGAGCACGTGGCCGCCGATCACGGCGAACAGGCCGAGGTGGAAGAGCAGGACGGCGGGCCGCAGCCTGCGGCGCTCGAGCAGCTGGGTGGAGCGGGTGGTCCAGCCGAACTGGTCGTGGCGGTAGCGCCACCAGTGGCCGACGACGAACACCGTGATCGACACGTACGGCAGCGCGACCCACAGGACGAGGTCGAGGCGGCTCACGCGGGGCTCCTCTCGGCGGTGGCGGCGCAGGAGGCCCGCGCCGGGCGCACCGGATCGGGCATGACCTCGGGCGGGGCGAAGGGCTCCAGCCCGACCGACTCGACCGGCGGCCCCTCGCGCGCCAGGCGCGCCACCTCGGCGCGCTCGTCGTCGGCGAGCTCGGGCAGCGTCAGGCAGAGCGCGTCCAGCAGCCCCGCGTAGGGGCTGCCCGCCTCCTGCAGCCCGAGCCGCAGCAGCTCGATCACGGGCCGCAGCTCGGCCAGCAGCTCGCCCCCGGGGCCCGGGGCGCAGGCGGCGAACTCGAGGACCACCGGCAGGTGGTCCGGCAGCTCGCCGCCCTCGAGCTCCAGGCCGGCCGCCGAGTAGCGGCGCCGCAGCGCCAGCAGCGCGAGGCCCCGCTGGCGGCGGTCGCCGTGGGTGGCGTAGGTGAGGTCCAGGGACGTGCGGCGCGAGAAGTCGAACGTCTCGACGTAGCGGCGCCGCAGGGCCTCCGCGGGCTCGGCGGCCCACCAGCGCAGGAACGCCCGCAGGGCGTCGGCGGCCGGTGAGGGCGGCAGCGCCGCGGCCTCGCGCGCCAGCTCGCCGCGCCAGGCCAGGGTCTCGTCGTCGGGGTGGCGCAGCGCCGAGGAGATGAGGCCGAAGACGTTCACGGAGCCTGCGCCCCGCACCCGCCGGGCCCGCCGGCGAACTCCAGCCCGCAGCTTCCCTGCAGGTCCGCGATGGTCCCCGCCAGCTCGGCGTGGGCGCTCGGGATCACGAAGCGTTCCTCGTACTTGGCGAGCGCCAGCAGGCGGTACATGTCCTCCATCTGGCCCACGTCCATGCCGACCGCGGCCGGCAGCGCGGCGTCGGGCGTGCCGCCCATGCTCTTCTCGCGCATGTAGCGGCGCATCGTGGCCAGCTGCTTGAGCACCCGGCGGATGACGTCGTCATCGCCGGCCGACAGCAGGTTGGCCAGGTAGCGCACCGGGATCCGCAGCCGGTCGATCGCCGGGAAGACGTCGTCGGGATCGGCGACGCTTCCCTTGCCCTCGATCATCCCCATCACCGGCGACAGCGGCGGCACGTACCAGACCATCGGCAGCGTCCGGTACTCCGGGTGCAGGGGGAGGGCCACCCGATGGCGCATCGCAAGCGCGTAGACCGGCGAGCGCCGGGCCGCATCGATCCAGTCGGCGGGGATGCCCGCGCCGGCGGCCTCCCGGCGGACCTCGGGGTCCTCGGGGTCGAGGAAGACGCCGAGCTGGGCGTCCAGCAGGTCCTTCGGGTCGGGGACCGAGGCGGCCTCCTCGACCCGGTCGGCGTCGTAGAGGATCACGCCGAGGTAGCGGATGCGCCCGACGCAGGTCTCCGAGCAGACCGTCGGCATCCCGGCCTCGATGCGCGGGTAGCAGAGGGTGCACTTCTCGGCCTTGCCGCTGCGCCAGTTGAAGTAGACCTTCTTGTACGGGCAGTTCGAGACGCACATGCGCCAGCCGCGGCAGGCCTCCTGATCGACCAGGACGATGCCGTCCTCGTCGCGCTTGTACATCGCGCCGGACGGGCAGGCGGCGACGCACGACGGGTTGAGGCAGTGCTCGCAGATGCGCGGCAGGTACATCATGAAGACCTGCTCGTACTCCATGCGCACGGCCTCCTCGACGCCCCGCAGGTTGGGGTCGGCGGGCGCGTGCTCGGGGGCGCCGGCGAGGTCGTCCTCCCAGTTGGGCCCCCATTCGATGCTCATCGGCTCGCCGCTGACGGCGGAGACCGGGCGCGCGACCGGCTGGTGCTCCGAGCGGCCGGCCCGGGTGAGCTCCTCGTAGTCGTAGGTGAAGGGCTCGTAGTAGTCGCCGAGCCCGGGCAGGTCGGGGTTGAAGAAGATGTTGAACAGCCGCCGCGAGCGCGCGCCGCTCGTGAGCTCGAGCCCCTTGCGGGTGAGCTCCCAGCCCCCGTGCCAGGCCTCCTGGTCCTCCCAGCGCCTGGGGTAGCCGACGCCGGGCTTGGTCTCGACGTCGTTGAACCACATGTACTCGGCGCCGTCGCGGTTGGTCCAGACGTTCTTGCAGGTGACGCTGCAGGTGTGGCAGCCGATGCACTTGTCGAGGTTCATCACCATGCCGACCTGCGCCTTGACGCGCATCAGTACTCCACCCCCGACTCGCGCCTGCGGATGACGGTGAGCTCGTCGCGCTGCGAGCCGGTAGGCCCGTAGTAGTTGAAGCCCCAGGACAGCTGGGCGTAGCCGCCGATCATGTGGGTCGGCTTGAGCGTGATCCTGGTGAGGGAGTTGTGGGTGCCGCCGCGGGTACCCGACAGCTCCGACAGGGGCACGTTCACGTGGCGGTCCTGGGCGTGGTACATGACCGAGGTCCCCTGCGGGATCCGGTGCGAGACCACCGCCCGGCATGCCACCACCCCGTTGCGGTTGTAGGCCTCCACCCAGTCGTTGTCGCGGACGAGGATGCGCGCCGCGTCGGGCGGGCTGATCCAGATCACCGGCCCGCCGCGAAAGAGCGTGAGCATGTGCAGGTTGTCCTGGTAGGTCGAGTGGATCGACCACTTGGAGTGCGGCGTGAGGTACCTGAGCGTCACCTCCGCCGCGTAGTCGCCGTTGCGCTGGTCGCCCAGGTGCCGGGCCAGGTTGAGCGGCGGCCGGTACGCCGGCAGGCCCTCGCCGTACTCGAGCATCCAGGGGTGGTCGAGGTAGAAGTGCTGGCGCCCGGTGAGGGTGCGGAACGGGACCCCGTGCTCGACGTTGATCGTGAACGGCGAGTAGCGGCGCTCGCGGCTCTCGGTGCCCGACCACTCGGCCGAGGCGATCACCTTTCGCGGCTGGGCCTGGGTGTCGCCGTAGGAGATGCGCAGGTCGGCGTTCTCGGCCGCCAGCTCGGCGAGGTCGGCGCCGGTGCGCTCGCCGAGCGCCCGGAAGCCCTCCAGGGCGAGGCGCCCGTTGGTCGTGCCCGACAGCGCGAGGATGGCCTCGCAGGCCTGGTCGGCGCGCTCGATCCGGGGCCGCCCGTCGGCCGGGCCGCCGCGCACGCGGCCGTTGCGCTCGCCCAGCTCCGCCACCTCGGCGTCGGGGACCCAGGAGACGCCCTTCCAGGCGGTGCCCGCCGTCTCGAGGAGCGGGCCGAGGGCGGTCATGCGCGCGTGCAGGGCGCCGAAGTCGCGCTCCACCGCGATCAGCTTCGGCATCGTCCGTCCCGGGACCGGCGCGCACTCCCCCAGCTTCCAGTCGCGCACCGGCGCCGCCACCTGGGCGAGCTCGTCCGGCGTGTCGTGCAGGAGGGGCGCCGCGACGAGGTCGGTGCGCACCCCGAGGTGCCGCCCGGCGAGGCGCGAGAACGACTCGGCCAGCCGGACGAAGATGTCCCAGTCGGTCCGCGTCTCCCACGGCGGGCCGATCGCCGGCGAGAAGGCGTGCACGAACGGGTGCAGGTCGGTGGTGGAGATGTCGTGCTTCTCGTACCAGGTGGCCGCCGGGAGCACGACGTCCGAGTGCAGGCACGAGCCGTTCATGCGGAAGTCGAGCGTCACCAGCAGGTCGACCTTGGCCTCGGCAGCATCGTCGCGCCAGACGACCTCCGAGGGGCGCAGCTCCGGTGGCGACTCCCTGTTGCGGATCGCCGCGGTCGTCACGCCGAGCAGGTGCTTGAGGAAGTACTCGTGCCCCTTGCTGGAGGCGCCCAGCAGGTTGCAGCGCCAGAGGGTGAGCACGCGCGGGAAGCTCTCGGGCGCGCCCGGGTCCTCGGCCGCGAAGCGCAGGCGGCCCGCCTCGAGCTCGCGCACGGCGTAGTCGGCCGGGGCGATGCCCTCCGCCTCGGCGGCCGCGGTGATCTCGAGCGGGTTGCGGTCGAAGGTCGGGTAGGCGGGCAGCCAGCCCATGCGCGCGGCCTTGGCGTAGAGGTCGGCGAAGTGGGCGCCCGCAAGGAGGCCGTCGCCGAGCGGCGAGGACATCTCGTCGGCCGAGAACGCCTCGTAGCGCCACTGCTCGGTGGCCAGGTACCAGAAGGGGGTGGCGGCCTGGTGCCGCGGCGGGCGGCTCCAGTCGAGCGCGAACGCGACCTGGGAGAAGCCCGTGATCGGCCGCACCTTCTCCTGGCCGACGTAGTGGGCCCAGCCGCCGCCGTTCACGCCCTGACAGCCGCACAGCACCACCAGGCTGAGCATCGCCCGGTAGATCTGGTCGGAGTGGTACCAGTGGTTCGTGCCGGCCCCCATCACGATCATCGAGCGCCCGTTCGTGCGCTCGGCGTTGCGGGCGAACTCGCGCGCGATGCGGGCGACCTGCCCGGCCTCGACCCCGGTGAGCTCCTCCTGCCAGGCGGGGGTGCACGGGGCCGGGTCGAGCGCGTCGGCGGGCCAGTCGCCCGGGAGCCCGGGCCGGGCCACCCCGAGCTGGGCGGCGAGCAGATCGAAGACGGTCGTGACCAGGTGCCCACCCACCCTGCGGGCGGGGACGCCGCGGCGCATCACGCCGCCGCCCTCGGTGTCGCCGATGTCGAAGCGCGGCAGGTCGACCGCCACGAGCTCGTCGTGGGCGCCCATCAGGGTGAGGGCCGGGTCGATTCCCTCCAGGTCCAGGTTCCAGCGCCCGGCGCCCTCGTCGCCCCAGCGAAAGCCGAGCGAGCCGTTGGGGACCGCCGGCGCGCCGGCGGCCGCGTTCCAGACGACGGTCTTGGCCTCGGCGTGCTCGGGGTCGCCCGCGGCGCCCAGATCGCCGCCGGCGTCGAGGTCGTCCGCGCGCAGGAAGGCGCCGGCCACATGCGCGTCGCCGCGATCGGTCAGGTGCACCAGGAACGGCAGGTCGGTCAGCCGCTTGGCGTAGCCGGCGAAGTACGGGGTCTCCCGCTCGACGTAGAACTCGCGCAGGATCACGTGGGCCATCGCGAGCGCCAGCGCCCCGTCGGTGCCCGGCTGGGCCGCCAGCCACTCGTCGGCGAACTTGGTGTGGTCCGAGTAGTCCGGCGAGACGACGACGGTCTTCTGGCCCCGGTAGCGGGCCTCGGTCATGAAGTGCGCGTCGGGCGTGCGCGTCATCGGGATGTTCGAGCCCCACATCATCAGGTAGGTGGCGTTCCACCAGTCGGCCGACTCGGGGACGTCCGTCTGGTCGCCCCAGACCTGGGGCGAGGCGGGCGGCAGGTCGGCGTACCAGTCGTAGAAGCTCGTCAGCACGCCGCCCATCAGCGAGAAGAAGCGGGCTCCGGCCGCGTACGAGGCCATCGACATGGCGGGGATGGGCGAGAAGCCGATCACCCGGTCGGGGCCCCAGCGGCGGATCGTGTGCACGTGGGCGGCGGCGACCATGTCGGCGACCTCGTCCCACGAGGCGCGCACGAACCCGCCCTTGCCGCGCTGGGACGTGTAGGCCGCGCGGGCGTCGGGGTCGTCCTGGATCGCGGCCCAGGCCTCGACCGGGTCGCCGGTGACCTCGAGGGCCGCCCGGTAGCGCTCCAGCAGCGCGCCCCGCACGTAGGGGTGGCGGATCCGCAGCGGCGAGTAGACGTACCAGGAGAACGAGGCCCCGCGCGGGCAGCCGCGCGGCTCGTAGTCGGGCACGTCGACGCCGTTGGCGGGGTAGTCGGTCTGCTGGGTCTCCCAGGTGACGATCCCCTCCTTGACGTGCACCTTCCACGAGCACGAGCCCGTGCAGTTGACGCCGTGGGTGGAGCGCACCACCCGGTCGTGCTGCCAGCGCTCGCGGTACGAGGACTCCCAGTCCCTGGTCCTGCGCCCGTCCTGGGCGCTCCAGCCGGCGCCGGCGGTCGTGGCGCGCCGGAAGAAGTGGGGGCGGGAGCCGTTCGTGGTCATCGCAGACACCCTTCCGACGTGGTCTGCAGAAGTTGTAGGCCGGTGGCGGAGTCGACGAAATCCGCGAACGTCCCCATCCCGCCGCCGGGCGCCCCGAGGCGCGCATCCGTGGTCGACCGCAGCGCGGCGCGGGGTTCCGGCGACCGAGCGCATCGTCGGCCCGGCGGCTAGATGATTGATTCCACGGATCGGACCGTGGAGAAAGGGCCTCGTGCAGAGGGGCCGAAGTCGGCGGTGTCTGCCACACCGCTGACCCGGAGGTCCCGATGGACGCCGACCTCGACTCCCTCTGCACCGCGGTTTATGTCATCGCCGACGATCTCCTGCCCAGCAAGCCCACCAACGCACGCCGCGAGCTCAACGACGCCGAGGTGGTCGCCCTGGCGGTCGCGCAGGTGGCGATGGGCATCCCGTCGGACCGTCGTTTCCTGGCCGTCGCCCGGCGCCGGCTGGCGCACCTGTTCCCGCGCCTTCCTCGCCAGTCCGGCTACCTCAAGCGCCGGCGCGAGCTGCGCGAGGCGATCGACTGGCTGGCCGGCGTCTTCGCGGCCCGAAGCCCCGGCTACCACGACGACCTGGTCCTGCTCGACTCCACCCCGGTCGAGTGCGGGCGCTCCCTGGACACTGCTCGGCGCTCGGCGCTTGGCGAGTGCTGTGGCTATGGCTGGAGCCGCAGCCACAGCCGCTTCTTCTGGGGGATGCGCCTGCACCTGGCGTGCGCCCTGGACGGCACACCACGGCGGGCGGAGCTGCGCGGCGCCGACCAGAAGGAGCGCGAGGTGGCCCTCGAGCTGTTGCCGCGCTGCCTGCGCGGGGGCGAGTGGGTCGTCTGCGACAAGGGCTATGTCGGGCGCGCCTTCGAGCGGGCGGTGGCGGGCATCGGTGGGCGGCTGGTCCGGCCGGCCCGCAAGGACGAGCCGGCCGGCAGTCGTCCCAAGCTCGGCCGCATCCGCCAGCGCATCGAGTCGGTCTTCCAGACCTTCAAGGACCTGCTCTCGCTGGAGCGCCATGGCGCCCGCACCCCCGAGGGCCTGCGCACCCGGATCGGGGTGCGCAGCCTCGCCCTCGCGGCGACGGTGTGGCTCAACCACCAACTCGGCCGCCCAACGCGCAGCCTGGTCGCCTTCGTGGCGTAGGCGCGTGGAATCACTCATCTAGCCGTCAGATGACGGCCGGCGCTCGCGGGCCCGGCTCGCCCACGGGCTCGGGCGCCGCGGCCGCTGCCGGCTCGCCCGCCTCCACGGGAGCCGGCTCGTCCGGCGGAGCGGGCGTGTCCGCGGGCGGATCGACCGGAGCCTCCGGGACGGGGACCGGGCGCTCCTCCGGCGGCTC
>Ga0299914_10002822_pt1 | contig 12105 bp, 10 predicted proteins | sample RVTome_10_FD_201361 | JGI IMG/M metagenome (GOLD analysis project Ga0299914, IMG submission 201361) | Soil microbial communities from uranium-contaminated site in the Upper Colorado River Basin, Wyoming, United States - RVT153D57 (version 2) ... | reverse complement strand
CGCCAGCACTCCCAGCAACAGGCTGCCGGTCGCCCACGCTGCCCAGAATGAGAAGAAGGCACCCGCGAGCATCATTCCCTCGAGCCCCACGTTGAGGACTCCTGCTCGCTCCGAGATCAGCTCTCCCACGGCGGGTAGCAGGATTGGGGTGGTGAGGATCAGCGTTGAGGTGAGCCATGACGTGTCGAACGGTCCGACCCCGATGTCCGCGAACGGAATCATGTGGCCTCCGCCTGCTCCGTTCGCCCGATTGGCGCACGGGGCGCCTCGGTGGCCCGGGCTCTGAAGTACAGGATGCTCGTCGCGGCGAGTACGAGCACTATCACGATGCCCTGCGTGACGTCGACGACAGCCGAGGAGACCCCCACGGTCGCCTCCATTACCCCCCCGGCCTGGCGCAGCGTGGCGAAGAGCAATGCCGCGGGGATCACTCCCCACGGCGAGTTGCGGGCCAGAAGCGCGACTGCGATCCCCTGGAACCCGTATCCGCCGTCGAAGCCGTCTGTCATGCCAGGAGTGTCGCCGGCGAGTAGCAGCGAGGAGCCGGCGAGTCCCGCGAGGGCGCCCGAGAGCAGGATCGCGTAGACGCCCGTGCGCTCGGGAGAGACACCCGCGAATCGGGCCGCATTGCTGTTGTCCCCGACCAACCTCACGCGGAAGCCGAACACTGTCCGTGCAAGCAGCAGCCCGATCGCGATCACAACGAATGGAATCAGGAGGAGATCCAGCTTGAGGGAGGTGTCTACGAGGAGATCCGGCCACCGGGACGACTCCTGCAGCGGCGACGTCTGCGGAAGCGGGGTCTCTGGCTGCTGAAGCGGGCCCCTGACCACCCAGGAGATCACCTGGATCGCGACGAGATTCAGGAGCAACGTGGACAGAATCTCGTTTACGCCTCGAGCAGCCCAGAGCCACGCGACGATCCCCGCCCAAAGCACGCCGCCGACAACCCCGGCGAGAATCGCAAGCGGCAGGTGCACAACGGTAGGCAGGGAAACCTCGAGCGCGACGATGGCGACAAGCAAGCCGCCGATCAGGATCTGGCCCTGGAATCCGACGTGAAAGCGGCTTGCCCTGAACACGACGATCCACCCAAGCGCCACGAGTACGAGCGGGACCATCTTGCTGAGCGTGCCGGCGAAATTGCGTCGGGTCCCGAAGCCGCCCTCCACGAAGGCCTCGGCCGCTTCCCCGAACGAAGCGCCAGAGGCGGCGATGAAGATGAAGCCAATCGCGAGAGCCGCCACAGCCACGGCCACGGAAAGCCCAAACTCGAGGCTGATTCGTGCCAGGCGTGCGTGCAGGTTCCCGATCACGTCACGCTTCCTCTCCGGCCATCAGCAACCCGATCGTCTCTGAATCAGCGTCTTCGGCGGCGAGGATCCGCGGGAAGCGGCCATCGACGATGACGGCGATGTGATCGGAGAGGGAGAGGATCTCGTCGAGCTCGATCGAGATCAGGAGAATCGCGTCACCGGCCTCCTTTGCCTCGTTGAGTTGTTGATAGACGAACTCCATCGCCCCCACGTCGAGACCGCGAGTCGGCTGAGCGGCGATCACCAGCCGCGGCTTGCGGCTCAGCTCTCGTGCCAATACCGCCTTCTGCTGGTTCCCGCCCGAGAGTTGCCCCATCCGGAGGTCCACGCCGGGTGCCCTGATCTCGAACTGCGATACCAGACGCTCGCAGTGCTGGCGTGCCTTGGAGAAGTCGATCACGCCTCGACGCGAGAAAGAGGGTGCCCCGAACTCCTTCATCATCAGGTTGTCGAGCAGCGACAGATCGAGGGCGAGACTCTGACGGTGACGGTCCTCCGGTATCACCGCTCCACCTCTCTCCGTGAACGTCTGCGGGTTCAACCTACCGACGTGCTCACCGTCGATCTTGATCTCGCCGGAGGTCGCAGTACGCAGCCCGATCAAGGTCTCCACGAGCTCGTTTTGCCCGTTGCCGCCGACTCCGGCGACTCCCAGGACCTCTCGCTCGCGCAGGGTGAAGCTGATCTCGTCCAGCACTCTTCGGCCGTCCTCAATCACGGTGAGTTCGCTGACCTCGAGAACAGGGCTCCCGGGCTCGAGGCGCGGCCGCTCGACGCGGAGCGTGACGTCGCGGCCGACCATCATCCGCGCCAGCGTCGGCTTGTCGGTTTCCGCGACCGATACCGTGCCAACTACGGCGCCGTCCCTGAGCACCGTGCAACGATCGGCGACCCCGAAGAGCTCATCGAGCTTGTGGGTGATGAATATCACCGCCTTGCCCTGAGCCGCCAGCGACCGCAGGAACGCGGAGAGCTCCTCCCATTCGGCGGGAGTCAGTGCCGCAGTCGGTTCGTCGAGGATGAGCAGTTCTGCGCCGCGATAGAGCATCTTCAGTATCTCGACCCGCTGTCTCGCCCCGAGGGTGAGATCGTCGATCACCTTGTTCGGCTCAACACCCAGCCCGAACTGTCGCGAAAGCTCCCCCAGCCTCCGTCCCACCTTGGGGAGGTTGCTCAACCCGGGAAGCTCTGAGGGAGCGAGAGCCACGTTCTCCGCCACCGTCATGTCCGGAACGAGCATGAAATGCTGGTGCGCCATGCCGATCCCGAGCTCGACGGCATGTTGCGGGCTTCGGATCGAGGTCTGCTGGCCCTTGATCTCGATCCTGCCGCCATCCGGCTGATAGAGCCCGTAGACGATGTTCATCAGCGTCGTCTTTCCGGCCCCGTTCTCTCCGAGCAGGCCATGGATCTCTCCTTGCCGGATATCGAGCGAGACCCGATCGTTGGCGAGCACGCCGGGGAAGCTCTTGGTGATCCCGACCACGCGAAGAGCCAGCTGTCCGGGACCCGCCGGCTCGGAGATCGCATCTCGCACGGCTCCGGTTGTCAGGTCCGGGTTGTCCACCTCGCCCTTCGCGTTCTCTCCCCGTCGAGTTCCGTCCCGTCGTCAGAAGGAGTGAGGAGGCCCGCCGGCTTCCACCGCACGGGCCTCCCCTGAATATCTGTGCCGATCGCTGAGTCAGGGATCGCGTGGCGCTGGGCTACTCACCTCCCCCGAACCCCTCGGAGAACTCGTAGTCGGGCGGCGGCGTGATGACATCGTTCGACGGCGTGATGTCCCCGTCGTTGAGACGCTGGATTGTCTCCTCGGTCAGCTTCGCGACCTGCTCATCGTCTGCGTACTCAGGACAGAGCTCCAGCGTTTGAATCTCCGGATCTTGGAGGCCGAGGAACACGGCTCCTGGTTCGAGGGCTCCATCCTTGAATTGCTCGATTGCCCTCGAGATGACCAGTTGGTTGTTCTGCGTTCCGGTCCCGACGATGTTGTCGTACGACTCGCACTCCAGGACGTTGATGTTGAACACGCCAACGTCCTCGCCGGACTCCTCAGCTGCCTGGTAGGCGCCGGTGATGCCCGCATCGAGGAACGCGTAGAGATAATCGGCGCCATCGTCGATCATCGCCGTCGCGGCCTCCTTGGCCTTGGCTGCATCGTTGAAGTTGCCGACTATGTTCTGCTGGACCTCGACGTCGGGGTCTTGCTCCTCAGCACCCTCCGCGAACCCGGCGCCGGCCTGCTCGGTCGGCGGAATCTCGGCCCCGCCGACGTAGCCAACCACGCCGCTCTCAGAAAGGTCCGCGGCGACAACACCGGCGACGTAGGCCGGCAGACCCTGCTCCAGGACGAACGCCGTGACGTTGTCCAGTAGCGACGCGGTCAGACCCCCGCCGTTGACGACGAACCACGTCTCCGGGAACTGCGGCGCAACCGTGTCGGCGGAGGGAGCGAAACTCGCGCTTCCGCCGATGACCAGATCGTTGCTCTCGGCCAGCGTCTCCAGCGCGTCGATTCGATCCTGGGGCGCTTCGCGGTTGTCCAGCACCGCGGTCACCTCGACGCCAGGCGTCTCCTCCGCGGCGAGCTCGGCGCCCTCGACGTGCGCCTGGGAGAATGCCTTGTCGTTTCTCGGGCCGATCGTGGTCACGCCGACGCTGACTTCTTCCCGCTCGCCGCCTCCGTCGTCATCATCGTCGCCGCCGCACGCGCTGAGTGCGACCGCGCTTGCGAGTACAACCACGGCCCCGAGTAACAAGCGGCTCCTTCCTGAAAGCGATGCTAGGCCTCCCATCGTCCTGTTCTCCTCCAATCGGTCGACTGCCCTTGGTCCGGTTCAACCGCCGTTCGCTAAGGCGTTTCGCCGCCTCGTAATCGTAGTACGAATAACAAGTACATTGGGACTGTTCATCCGTTCTTGGACGGCCCCGGATCACGCAGGAGCCGCAGCGTGCGGCAGTGGAGCGCCCCGCCGATCGTCATGAACTCCTCGTTGGGGACCTCTACGACCTCGACGCCTGCTCGGCGCACGGCAGCGATCGCCCCCTTAGCCTCCTGGACCATGAAGACGACGCCGGGCTCCAGGGGCACGGTGTTCGTTGGGGTGAAGCGAATCTGCTCAGCGCGCTCGACGGGAATGATCGTGTAGCCCTTCTGCCGCAGCCAGCGCAGGGTTCCCGCGTCGATGCCGGGCCGGTAGACGAGCACCTTGTCGAGGTCCAACGCGCAGATCACATTCGTGAGGTGAGCGCTCAGCCCGGAGCTGCGATCGAAAAAGCGATCCGTGGTGAGGCGCATCACATGCACCTCCAGGTTCTCCACGCCGCAGGTCCGCCGCACCACCGCCTCGACCTGGCGATTCCCCTCCTCGTTGTAGGCGGCGGAGAGGCCGGTAACCCAGACGTCCTCCGCAAGCCAAATCGTCGTCGACGGCTCGTGAATCCCTGTTCCGTGGACGGTGTAAAGAACCGGCACGCCAAGCTGGTGCTGCAGCCAGCGAGCCATCCATTCAGAACGCCCGAAGCTGAAGGGATGCCAGCCAGTCTTCTGCACCACCGTGCCACCGCGGGTGACCCAGCAGTCGGAGGCCGCCCACATCGCCTGCATGGGCCCGAAGGCGCTCATCGGTGCCTCCCCCCAGTCGATCCAGTGCACCTTGACCCCGTGCTGCTCGAGCAGCTCCGCGTATGCGGCCTGCTCCTCCTGGAGCTTGCGGATATCGGCGTCGAGAAGGCCTTGCGACTCAAGCCACACCGGATCCTCGTGAAACGGGTACCGCTCCTCGTAGACCTCGAGCTCCGCCTCCGTGATCCTCGACAGTGCGACCTCCCGCAGCCGCCCGATGCCGTTCTCGCCACACGAGCGGCCCCACACCCGTGGGTACACATCGAGGTAGTCAAGGTCCTCGTAGGACCACCCTGCCTCGTCGATCCCACTATCCGCGAAGGGGAGGTCGGCCCGCCGCCACTCCCGCTTCCCGCGTTCGGCAAGATGTGCCTCGTAGGGACTGGCCTCGGCCTCGCGTGTCGCGGCCGGTGCTTCGGTTAAGACCTGGCTCATGGCTCCTCGACTCTCAGTCTCGGGGGATCACGCCGCTAAGCGGGTCGGGCCGGACTCAAGGCGGTCGGGCCGGACTCGCGAAGAATCTGGAGGGTCGCGGTATGCAAACCCCCGCCGGCCGAGTGAAATCCGCTGTAGGGCACCTCGATGACCTCCACGCCGGCCCGGCGGACACGCTCGATGGTGCCCTGGGCCTCAGCGGGCATCAGCACGCGTCCGGGCTCCAGGATCACGAGGTTGCAGACCTTGTGCCTGACGTGATCCTCGAACTCAGCCGCGATCACCTGGTACCCGTGTTGCTTCAGCCACAGTAGCGTCGGCGTGTCTACGCCGGGCGTATAGCAGAGCACCTTGTCGACGTCCAGCGGGGCGACTACGTTGTCAACGTGCGCCGCCTCGCCGGTATCGGGATCGAAGTAGTGCTCCCCCTGGCAGTGAACCGTGAGTACCCCTAGCTCCGGGACGCGGGTCGAGCGCTCCACGACGGGCAGCACCTGATTGATTCCCTCCTCGTTGTAGGCGATCGAGCGACCGCTCACGAACACGTCATCCGCGATCCACACGAGGGTCCCGACCTCCGCGATGCCCTTGCCCGCCACCGTGAGCAGCGTCGGAATGTTCAGCTCCCAGAACAGCCACCGGGAAAGCCACTCGCCCCGCCCGAAAGAGAATGGGTCCCGACCTCGCTTCGGGATGATGGCGCCGCCGGCCACAACCATCACCTCTCCGGCGGCCCACATGGCATGCATGGGTCCGTAGGCGCTGATGGGTTCCTCCCCCCAATCGAGCCAGTGGACGGTCACCTCTTCGCGCTCCAGGACACCGGCGTAGGCTTCCTGCTGCTCGCGACATAACGAGACGTCCTTGATCCTGCCGAGCCCCCTGCTTCCCACCCCGTGTGCCTCGAGTAGGCCCGGGGCGGCAGCGTACGGCAACCGCTCGTCGTATATCCGGTTCTCCGCATCGGTAATTCGGCTCAGCGCAACCTCCCGCAAGCGACCGATCCCGTGGGCGCCGAACCTGGAGCCGTACGTGCGTTCGTAGACATCGAGGTGGTCCAGCTCGTGGAGCGGAACGATGCTCTGCTCCGTCCCTCTTCCTTCATAGAAGGGGACAACGTCGTCCCAGGTCCACTGCTTGGTCCGCAGATGTTGCTGGTACTCGTCGAACCTTGTCCGCGGTGCCACAGGGCCTCCTCTGAGCCACTGTCCACGCCGGTAGCCGGAGTTGGAGTGTGACTTGCCGCTGTGCGCGTATCATCGGGACAGTCCCCAGTCGTGGCGCGGGTTTTCCCGCTCCTGCCGCTTGCCGGCGAGCAGAAGTCGGGCGCGGTGCTTGGCGTCGCGGCGGTCGGTCTTCACCCGGTCGCCCGAGGCCCTGGGGATCTTGCCTGGGGCTGCCACCAGGCGCTCGACCTCGCGGCGGGCGAGTCGGCGCGCCAGCCCGTAGCCAGTCGGGCCTGCATCCTGGGTCGCCCTGATCGGCGCCGGCACCGCGACGCAGAACCTCGCCGTGGCCTCGCCCGCGAGGTTGCAGCTCGCGCCGTATGCACCCGCCGCACTTCCGGGCGGGTGCCGACCGTTCTTCTACCTGTCAGCCGCACGCACCGGGCCGGCCGGCCATACGGTCTAGGGACGTGACCGCCCAGGCAGAGCGAGGTGCATCGGGCGCTCAGGTGCCCGCAGTCTACGGTTGGAGGACCTCCACCTTCATCGGCGTGCAGTGCTTCGCGTTGCAGAGGGTGAGAACGTCCTCGGGACAGTTCGACAGACCCAATAAGCAGTCCATCTCTGCCCTAAGTTCGATGTAGTCACCGGGCTTGCTGACCGGCTCGTCAATCACCCACCGACCGTGGGCGCAATCGTGATGATAGTTCATGAACACGTCCATCGTGTCAGGGATGTCCTCCGGCGGGATGCCGTACTCTGCCACCGCCTTGGAGATGATCTCGTGGCACCCGTCCCGCGAATCGACACCGTGCGATTCGTACAGGTATCGGTTGCACATCCGGTTGTGCACGTCGTGAACTCCCTTCGGGTCCGGCGTGTCCTCGACGATCGTCATCAGCGGTCGACATAGCGTGGACATCAGCGTGTCACCCTCGGTCAGCCTGTCGCGCGGGACGTATTCCGCACCTGGCTTCGGCTGGTAGCGGGTTCGCGAGTAGGACGTGGACAGCTTCTCCCGATGGTTGTTCGCATTAAAGACCGCGACGTCAACGACCTGCTTTCCTTCCAGGTCTGTGATTCGCACGTGTTGACCCTTGCCGATGATGAGGCTGTGTCCGGTCTTCGGTGGCATGGTGTGCTCGTGGACTGATTTCACTGTCTCCTCCTTGGATTGTGCGTTGCCATGAGTGGGTTCAGCGACTCGCGGCACTTCGACAGCGGATGAGCGAGAGAATGTTCGGGGCGGCGAGTTCCTAGTCCTTGCGCGTTGCGAGCAATTCGATCTCGACGAGAGTCCCCCTGAAGTGGATCCCGGTAACGGGGATCACTTGCACGACCGGACCCGAGTCACCGGGAAACCAGCGCTTCCACGCACGACGGAAGCCCCTCAGGTCGCGACGAGGAGAGCGCAGATACACCTTCGCCTCGCAGACCGCTGAGGGCTCGAGCTCGTTCGCCTGCACGATTCCCATCCGGTCCTCCAGCACGTTGTCGACCTGCACCTCGATGTCGCTCTGCAGGTGCGGCATCGCGGGGTTGGCGCCCTGCCGCTCGAACGTGGAGTAGTCATACGCGAGGTGTCCGGCGAGAGAGAGGTAATCGGCGGTCTGAATCGCAGCGGTGTAGTTGTAGCCATGCTCCGTCACTGCGAACGGCACACCCGCGGTCACCATCTCCTTCCTGTTGCGGTCGTTCGGGATCAGGACCGTGAGGTTCGGCAACATCCGAGCGTTGGGGACGACCAGGCTGGACACCGAGACCGAGGTTCGAGGCGGTGCCGGCGGCTGCATGACCTCCCCCCAGATGTGGTTGATGTGAACCCAATCGTCCAGGTCCGTCATCACGTTCTGGCTCTTGATCGTGTGCGCAAGCGATGTACCGGCGCTCTCGAGGAGCTGCCGGTAGCGCTCCATGACGACTCGTGCCTGGAACGCGGCGGGGGGTTCCAGCGGGTTTCGTGGCGGGATCACCCCCTGGCCGTAGTCCTCGATTGCCGCTACCGGTGAAGGAAAGAGGTAGTCGCCCACCCGAACCGCCTGGGCGCAGTGCTCGGCCGAAAGCGAGTCCGGCGTCTCGGTGGTCCGCAACAACTCTCGCTGGCGTCCTGAGTCACCCGAAACCGCGATCGCGTGAATGGCCACGCGGGCTCCAGGAACGGGATGGGTGTCTCCTACCCCGAGGACCCACCTCGCGGGCGGATTGTCTGGAAAGTGTCGTCGCCAGACGAGGTTGAACTCGTAGAAATCAGCAGGGAAGCTGAGTAGGACTTCGCAGCGGACAACCGAGGCGAGGTCGCTCGAGCATTCAGCCAAGATCTGTCGGAGACGCTCGAGAACCTCCGTCGTCTGAAGCATGATCGGGCTCTGATCATTGACACCGACGTCCTCGACGCCCGCTGTCGCTTCCGGGTAGATGGTCTGAGTGTGAACGAGGTAGCCGGCTCGCCTTGCTCGTGGTTCCGGAAGCCAAGATCCGCCTTCAGCCATAGGGCCCTCCTTGCATCGCATGTCGCTCGGCCTCACTGCGAAGTGTTGGGATCACTGGCGGATCACAGCGTCCGGTCGCCGAGCTTGACCGAGTAGACGTCCGTGCGCCGGTCGGCACGCGGGTTGACGAGCGGCTCACGCGTATGAGCGGTCCGCACGGCATCGAGGTCGACGGTCGCCACCGCCAACTCGTCCCGGTCGCCGGGAAGCGGCCCGATAGCGGCCTTGCCGTAGGGATCGCACAGCACGGACGAGCCGAGGAACTCGAGCCCGTTCGTCCGACCCGCCTGCGACGCGCAGGCGATGAACACCTGGCTGAGGTTGGATTGCACGAGGGCACCGCGAGCCTGGGGGCAGTAGCCGTCCGAGTCCCATCGCTGGCGGTCGAAGCCGGGCACCCAGGCCGTCGGAACGCAGATCGTCTCGGCCCCCGAGAGGGCGAGAGCACGCACGACCTCGACGAAGCGAAGGTCGTAGCAGACGCAGATCCCGAGCGTGCCGAACTCGGTCTCCGCCACGGGGAGACCGAGATCTCCAGGGCGAAACGCCTTCTTTTCCTCGCGGAACGGGTGCAGCTTTCGGTAGTGGAGGACGACGCCGTCACCGGTCACCGCCGCGACCGAGTTGTAGATGTCATCACCCGCGCGCTCGCAGAAGCCCCCGACGACGCACCCCCCGCGGTCGCCGGCCAGCTCGCGCCACGCCGCGATCGTGGGGCCGTCCAGCGGCTCGGCGATCGGCATCAGCTGCCCCCGATCGGCGACGTATCCGGGCACGATCAGCTCCGGCAGGACGACGAGGCCGGCACCGCGATCGAACAGCTCGCGGGTCGCCGCGACGGTCAGCTCACGGTTCTCGCGAGCAGCGTAGGGAGCACCGGTGATCTGGGCGAGGCCGATCGAGACCGCGCGCTGCGAGGGGGTCGACATAGTGGTCCGAAGCGGTTGTCTAAGGTACTACAAAGATCGTGCGGGATCTCGGGGCGCAGTTCGCAAACACGATGACCGCGGGCTGCCGTGAGCCCGCCGTCCACGGACGCGCGCCCTGAGGCGAGTGCGGGATCGATCGGGTTCCCCGACGACGTGAGCACCCGCGCGAGCACGTTCGGGCGAGGTGGAGGTTGGCTGCTGCTCGCGGCGCTGATCGCCGCCTTCAACCTGCGCCTCGGGATCGCGGCGCCCGGCCCGGTGATCGACACGATCCGAGCCGACACCGGAATGAGCAGCGGCCTGGCCGGGGTGCTGATCACGATCCCGTTCGTGTGCATGAGCGTGTTCGCCTTCGCCGGGCCGCCGCTGATCCGCCGCAGCTCGCCGTATCGAGTCATCCTCTTGTCGCTGGTCCTGATCGGTGTCGGGACCGTTGTTCGCGCGGCCGCCCCGACACCGGCGTTGCTGATCGCGGCGACGGTCCCGATCGGGATGGGGATCGCGCTGACGGGCGGGACGCTGCCGGTGGTCGTCAAGCAGCACTTCGTCCGCCACAGCGGCGCGGTGACCGGCGCGTACGTGTCGGCGCTGTCGCTCGGCGTGGCCGCGATCGCGATCGCGATCGTTCCGCTCGCCGACGCGATCGGCGGGTGGCGCCCCGCGTTTGCGATCAGCGCCGCCCCGGCGCTGATCGCGATCGCGATGTGGGTCGCGGTCAACCATCGAACCGGGGCGGGGAATCCGCAGCCCGTCGTAGGCGGCGAGCGGCTGGTGCCCCCCGCCGCCCGGCGCCCCGGCCGGGTCGAGTTGCTCGCCGCGGCGTCATTCGGGCTGCAGTCGATGTGCTACTCGGGACTGGTCGGCTGGGTCGCCGCGATCTACATCGAGGTCGGGTGGAGCCCGGGAACCGCCGCCCTGACCACGGCATCGCTGGGCCTGTTCGTGATCCCGGGCTCGCTGATCCTCCCCAGCCTCTCGCAGGGACGCGATCGGCGGCCGTGGCTCGCGGCCACGCTCGTGGTCATGGCCGTCGGAGTGCTCGGCGTGGCGCTCGCTCCCGACGCCGCGGCCGTGGTGTGGCTGCTGGCGTTCGGAATCGGCGGCGGCGCGGCGTTCGCCCTCCAGCTCGCGCTGCCGATCGATCTCCGCGACAGCGCTGATGGCATCGCGCGCCTCACCGCCTGGATGCTGGGCCTGGGCTACCTGCTCTCGGCCCTGGCGCCGATCCTCGTCGGGATGCTGAGGGACGTCACGGGCGACTTCGTCGTCCCGATGACGCTGCTCGGCTCGCTGGCCCTGGTCGGCGTCCTCGTCGCGTTCAGGCTCCCGCCGCCGCTCCGGCACCCGCCGGAGGCGGCCGCCTCGGCGCGGGTCCCCCCGCCGTAATATGCTCGCGCTGACGCTTTGTCATACCTCAGACAACACGCGGGGCTGACGCGCCGGCCGCGACGATGAACGGGCCGATCGACGTCCAGACGCACTGGCTGCCGCCGGTGATCGTCGAACTGCTGGACGCACGCCGCGAGATGCCGCGGCTCGTCGACGGGCCACACGGACGCCTCGTCGAGTACGGACAGGGCGCCGCCTATCCGCTGCTGCCGGAGATGGTCGAGCTCGACCGCAAGATCGAGCACATGGACGCGGGAGGAATCGGGGTCTCGGTGCTGAGCATCAACATCCCCGGACTGGACATGTTCGACGCCGCCGACGTCCCGTCGATAGCGCGCGATGTGAACGATCAGCTCGCGGAGGCTGTGGCCGCACATCCCGACCGGCTCGAGGCGTTCGCCGCGCTCCCGATGCCGGCTCCCGACGCGGTGCCGGCGGAGCTTGAGCGGGCGATGGCCAACGGGCTCCGCGGAGCCTTGATCTACTCCAACGTCGCGGGACGCAGTCTCGACGAGCCCGAGTTCCGCCCGCTCTTCGACGCCGCCGAGCGGCTCGGCGCCCCCATCTTCCTGCATCCGACCTATCCGCTCAGCGCCCCAGGCCTCGACGTCCATGCGCTGATCCCGGTGCTCGGCTTCCTGTTCGACACCACCACCGCGACGATGCGCCTCATCCTCGACGGCCTGTTCGACCGCAACCCGGACCTGAAGCTGATCCTCGGCCACGTCGGGAGCGTGATCCCGTACATCCTGGGGCGGA
>Ga0299914_10002821_pt1 | contig 12105 bp, 10 predicted proteins | sample RVTome_10_FD_201361 | JGI IMG/M metagenome (GOLD analysis project Ga0299914, IMG submission 201361) | Soil microbial communities from uranium-contaminated site in the Upper Colorado River Basin, Wyoming, United States - RVT153D57 (version 2) ... | reverse complement strand
ATCCCGAATGCGCTGACCGCCGCGATGGCGGGACTGGGAATCGGGCTGGCGGTCTCCGGGGTGAGCGGGGTGTCGCCCGTCGCGTCGGCGCTGGGGTTCGCCATCGGGCTCGTGCTGATGCTGCCGGGACACGCGCTCGGCGCGACCGGCGCGGGCGACGTCAAGCTCATGGCCGCGGTCGGCGCGATTGTCGGTCCGGCGCTCGTGATCAAGGCGTTCCTCTTCACCGCGGTCGCGGGCGGCGTGCTCGCGCTCGCCGTGGCGCTCCGGCGGCGGCGGCTGGCCGCCACGCTGGCCGGCACGGCGCGGATGATCTCGGCGCCTTCCGGGGCAAAGCAGGAGATTGCATCGGCCGGTTCGTCGAGCCGGTTCGCGTACGGCCCGGCGATCGCGGTGGGCAGCGTCCTCGCGGCGCTGCTGGGATGAGGCACACAGGTTCGGGAGAGTCAGGAGAGATGGTGAGCACCATGCGCAAGAGGCTGTTCAGGAACGAACGCGGCGCCGCGCTGCTCGAGACGGCGATCACGCTGCCGATCATCCTTCTGGTCTCCGTGGCCATCTTCGAGTTCGGCCGCGCGTTCCAGACGTGGCAGGTGCTCACGAACGCCGCGCGCGAGGGCGCACGCGTCGCCGTGCTCAGCGGCACGACGTCGGAGCAGGTCAGAACGGCGGTCCAGGACTACGCCGCCATCGGCGGCCTGACGGTCACCGATGCCCAGATCGCGGTGAACCGGAACACGCCGCTGGGCGCGTCGGGGGAGTGGACCGGGTCGGAGATCAGCATCTCCTATCCATTCCAGTTCATGGTGATCGGCGGCGTGGCGAAGCTCGTCGCGGCCGGCTCGACCTTGGGCGACGCGCTGACGATGACGGCGGTCGCGACCATGCGGAACGAAAGTCTTTAATCGAGGGACGTCATGCGCAATCGAATCTTTGCCGTGCTGGCCATCGCCATCCTCGCCGGTGGCGGCCTGGCGTATGGAACGTACAACCTGATGCAGAACCAGCCGGTGAAGACCGTCGCGACCCCGACCCAGGGCGTCGTGGTGGCCGCCGCGGATCTGTCGCTCGGCGCCGAACTGCGGAACGAGGACCTCCAGGTCATGTCGTTCCCGGCGGGCCAGACGCCGGCGGGCACCTTCACGAAGCCGCAGGACATCCTCGGCCGGGGCCTCATCGCCTCGGTCGTCAAGAACGAGCCGATCCTCGAGGCCAAGCTGGCGCCGACCGAAGCGGGCGCCGGGCTGCCGCCGGTCATCCCGGAAGGCATGCGCGCGGTGTCGGTGCGCGTCAACGAGGTCGTCGGCGTCGCCGGCTACGTCCTGCCGGGCACGCGCGTGGACGTGGTCGCCACGGCCAAGCCCGGCAACCAGGCCGACATGATGTCGAAGGTCGTGCTCGCGAACGTGCAGGTGCTGACGGCGGGCACCCGCATCGAGCAGGAGGAGCAGGGCAAGCCGATGCAGGTCACCGTCGTGACGCTGCTCGTGACGCCCGAGCAGGCCGAGCGCCTGGCGCTCGCCAGCACCGAGGGCAAGATCCAGCTCGCGCTGCGGAACCCGCTCGATCAGAGCGCGCCGGCGACGCCCGGCATCCGTCCGGCCGTGCTGCTCGGCGCCGCGCGCGCAACGCCGGCCCCGCGCACGACCTCGGCGCCGCGCGCGCGGCCGAGCGGTCCGGTGACGGTGGAGGCCGTTGCGCCGCCTCCGGCCCCGACGGTGGAGATCATCCGCGGCGACAAGCGCGCGACCGAAGTGATCAGGTAGCGGCCCGACGCCAACACGCTGAAGACGAGTTCACCACGTGATTCGACAGACAGGAACCGGAGGAATCCACATGATCGCGGCACGCACGGCTCGAGACTGGCGCTCGCGGCACCCACGCCGCCGGCCGGCCGCCTTCGTCGCGGCGCTGGCCGTCCACATCATCGTCGTCCTGGCGGCGACGCCCGATGCGCAGGCGCGCCAGGCGTTCACCCCGTCGGTGTCCGGCGGTCCGTCCCCGGCCATCCGGGACGCCGCGAGCGGGAGCGAGATCGACCTGCTCGTCGGACGGTCCACCATCCTGAACGTCGGGACGACGATCGCTCGCGTCTCGCTGACGGTGCCCGAGGTCGCCGACGCGATGGTCACCGCGCCGACGCAGCTGCTGATCCACGGCAAGCAGCCCGGCATCATCTCGCTCTTCGTGTGGGACAAGGCGGGCGCGATCAAGACCTACGAGGTCAATGTGCGCCGCGACCTGACGCCGCTCAAGGAGCACCTGAAGACGCTCTTCCCGGGCGAGAACATCGCCGTGCTCGGCAGCGGCACGGACATCGTGCTCTCGGGCACGGTCGCCGGCCAGTACGTCGTGGACAAGGCCGCCGAGGTCGCGGGCGGCTACGTGGAGAAGCCGGAGAACGTCGTCAACCTGCTGAAGCAGCAGGAGGGCGTCGCGTCGAACCAGGTGATGCTGCGCGTGCGCTTCGCCGAGGTGAGCCGCAGCGCGCTCCAGGAGCTCGGCGCCACCTTCGTGGCCAACGGCTACAAGAGCGACTGGTTCGGCCGCACGCAGCCGCCCGGCGTGCCCGCGCCGGACTTCCAGAAGGACGGCTCGCTCACGTTCAGCGACTTCCTGAACATCTTCGTGTTCAACGCGAAGGAAGGGCTCGGCGGCGCCGTGCGCGCGCTGCAGAACAAGGGCCTCTTCCAGAGCCTGGCCGAGCCGAACCTCATCGCCACCAACGGCAAGGAGGCCAGCTTCCTCGCCGGCGGCGAGTACCCCTATCCCGTGGTCCAGTCCGGCGGCGGCACCAACGCCGTGACCATCATGTTCAAGGAGTTCGGCGTACGCCTGCACTTCACGCCGACGGTGCTCGGGGGCGACCTCATCCACTTGAAGGTCCGCCCGGAGGTCAGCTCGCTCGACTTCGCGAACGCCGTCACGATCGACGGCTTCCGCGTCCCGGCGCTCTCGACGCGCCGCACCGAGACGGAAGTCGAGCTGCGGGACGGCCAGACGTTCGCGATCGCCGGGCTGATGAACAACACCCTGACGAACACGATGTCGAAGATCCCCGGCATCGGCGACATCCCGATCCTGGGGCTGCTCTTCCGCAGCCGGGCGCACCAGAAGAACCAGACGGAGCTGGTCGTCATGATCACGCCGACCATCATCCGCCGCGGGCAGATGGGCGTGTCGGAAGGTCTCCCGTCGCCCGTCGAGCCCTACATGGGCGCACCGAACCGGACGTATCCGAACCCGGATGCCTACATCGGATCGCCGCGCTATCCGGTCAACCAGGCGCCGCGCGGCGGCGACGACGACAACACGAACAACACCGTCCCGCAGGCTTCCGGCCAGCCGGCGGGCACCCAGGAGCCCGTCCCGGCGCGGCCGATCGTCGCCGAGCAGCCGGCCGGCGTTCCGGCGCCCCCGGCGAAGGCCACGAGTCCCGACGGGGAGCCTCGGCACATCGAGATGAAGGCGCCGGCGACGCCCGCGCCCACGCCGGTGAACCCGTCGTCGATGCCGGCCGCGGTGCCGGTGGCTCCGGCGGCCAGCCCGGCCTCGACGCCCGACGCGGAGAATGCGGCGGCGGCGGCCGGCAAGGAGCCCGCCGGCGATGAGGGGAAGACGGACGAGCCGGTGCCCGCGCCGCTCACGAAGGCGCAGCTGAAGGCGCTCGAGAAGGCGCGCGAGGAGCAGCGCAAGGCCGACGAGGCCGCCGAGAAGACCCGCCTCGAGGAGGAGAAGCGGCAGGCCAAGCGCGCCGAGGCCGAGCGGCGGCAGGCCGAGAAGCTCGAGAGGGAGCGCGCGAAGCGGGAAGCGGAGATCGCCCGCCGGAACGCCGTGCTGGCGAAGAAGAAGGCCGAAGACGACGAGAAGCGCGAGAAGGCCCTCGCCGAAGCGGCCGAGCGCCTGAAGGCCGCGCAGGCCGCCTACCAGGCGGAGATCGCGAAAGCGAAAGGCGGCAAGAGTGACAAGCAGTAAGGCGACCTGGGGCGGATAGCCGGGGGTCAGTCAGGCCGGGAGGGGGACGACATGAGGAGACTTCAGCACAGGCTGGCCGACGAAGCGGGCATGAGCTACGTGTTCGTCGGCCTCGGTCTGACTGCACTTCTGGGAGCGAGCATGCTCGCGATCGACGTCGGCATGCTCATGACGGCGCGCAACCAGGTGCAGAACTCCGCCGACGCAGGCGCCCTGGGCGGCGCCGTCGCGCTCGCGTTCGACGACTACGACGATCGCTCGGCGACGGGGCCGGCGGTGACCAGCGCGATGGCCGCCGCGACGGCAAACGACGTCATGGGCGCCGACGTGAGCGTCACGCCAGACGACGTGGAGTTCCCGCTCGACGAGAGCGGCCAGCCGAACCGGGTGCAGGTGACGGTGTACCGCACGCAGGGGAGGGACAACCCGCTGAACACGCTGATTGCCAGCTTCTTCAACATGCCGACGGCCGGCGTGGCGGCGACGGCCACGGCCGAGACGTCGCCGGCCAACGGGATGACGTGCGTCAAGCCGTTCACGATTCCCGACAAGTGGCAGGAGGTCGGGGATCCCCCCTGGGACATGGATTCCACGTTCGACGCGTTCGACAACAAGGGCAATCCGCTGCCTTCCGGAGACGCCGACGTCTATATTCCGGCGGCGGACGCGAACGGCAACGCCAATCCGAACTACACCGGCTACAACAACAACACGCATCGCGGCACGAAGCTCATCATCCGCGCCGGGACGGGCAACAACATCGCGACCAGCTTCTATTTCTCGATCGCCATCGCCGGCGTCACCGGCGGCTCCGAGTACGACTGGAACATCGCCAACTGCAACAAGCACGTCATGAGATACGGCGAGCTGCTGCTGCAGGAGCCGGGCAACATGGTGGGCCCGACAATCTCGGGCGTGGAGCTGCTCATCGCGAAGGATCCGGCCGCCTACTGGGACGAGACCGCCCAGAAGGTGGCTGGGAGCCAGTACGACGGGCAGAGCCCGCGCGTGTTCCCCATCCCGCTGTTCGATCCCGTGTACTACGACGAAGGGAAGCGGAGCGGCCGCTACGCGGACCTGAAGGTGGCCAACTGGATCGGCTTCTTCGCGGAGGAGCTCATCGGGAACGAGGTGCACGGCCGCATCATCCCGATCGCGGGCATACGGGACGGCTCGATCGACGCGCCTGACAACCTGTTCCCGAAGGCGATCAGGCTCGTCAAGTAGTCACAGCGATTCAAGCAAGGACGGACGGCGGCTCATGGCACAACTGGCAGCATCCATCGTCAGCCACGACGACGAGTTCAAGCGGCAGATTTCGCAGCTGCTCCGCGCGGGCGGCGTGCCCATCGGGATCATCGAGGGGCGCGCCGGCGACTCGGGCGCGGGCCCGGACATCGTCGTCGTGGACCTCCGCGCGGACGCCTCCTCCGGGATGGCCGCCATCGAGCGGCTGCGGGCGAGCCATCCGTCGGTCGCGATCTTCGCGATTGCGATGACGGCCGAGCCCGATCTGATCCTCCAGGCGATGCGCGCGGGCGCCAATGAGTTCTTCCCCTACGCGGGCACCGGGGGCTCGCGGGCGATGGAGGAGTCGCTGCACGGCGCCGTCCGCCGCACCGCGACGCGCCGCGACGCGGCGCACGCCGGCGCGCGGCAGCCGTGCGTCACCTACGTGTTCCTCGGCGCCAAGGGCGGGGCGGGCGCGACGACGGTGTCGGTCAACTGCGCGGTGGAGCTGGCGCGGCTCACCAAGCGGCCGACGACGATTGTGGACCTGAAGCAGTGCCTGGGCGAGGTCGCGCTGTTCCTCGGCGTCCGGCCGCGGTTCACCGTGCTCGACGCGATCGAGAACCTGCACCGCCTCGACAAGGACTTCCTGAAGGAGCTGGTGTCGAAGCACAAGTCGGGCCTGGACATCCTCGCGGGATCCGAGCAGTTCGATCGGCCGAACAGCCAGGACTCCGGCGCCATCGAGGAGCTGCTCCGCGTGCTCGGCCGCATGTACGACTACATCGTGATCGACGCCGGCAACACGATCAACGCCATCGTGGTCTCGGCGCTCTACGCCGCCGACACCGTGTTCCTCGTGACCAACCCGGACGTGCCGTCGATCCGCAACGCGCAGCGGCTGGTGGACCGCGTGCGGCAGCTCGGCGCGGGCAGCGAGCGGATCAAGATCCTGCTCAACCGCACCTCCGATCAGCTCCTCATCGCGCCGAAGCAGATCGAGACGGCGCTCGGCTACGGCATCCACCACTCGTTCTCGAGCGACTACCGCACGGTGTCCACCGCGCTCAACTCGGGCGTGCCGCTGGCGCTCACCAACGGCTCGGAGCTGTCCACGGAGTTCAGCAAGTTCACGCGCCTGCTGATCGGCCAGGGGGACGAGCCGAAGGAGCCCGAGAAGCGGCGCGCGTTCCTGGGCCTTCTCTAACCGGACGATTCGACCATGAGCTTCTCGTTGAACACCCAGCCACCGCCGGCCGCGCCGGCGCGGCCCGCGGCGCCGCCGCCGCGCCCTCAGTACATCGAGCTGAAGGCGAACGTCCATCGCAAGCTGCTGAACCGGCTCAACCTCGAGGCGCTGGCGTCGGTCGAGCGGCCCCGGGCCGAAGCCGAAATCCGCACGCTGCTGTTCGACCTGATCGCCGAAGAGGGCATGCCGCTCACGATGACCGAGCGCGAGGCGATCCTCGGCGACATCATCGACGAGGTCTTCGGGCTCGGGCCGCTCGAGCCGCTGCTGCGCGACCCGTCCATCAGCGACATCCTGGTGAACACCTACAAGCAGGTCTACGTCGAGCGGAGCGGCAAGCTCGATCGCCTGCCGACCACGTTCCAGGACGACCGGCACCTGATGCGCGTCATCGATCGCATCGTCAGCGGCGTCGGCCGGCGCGTGGACGACAGCTCGCCGATGGTGGACGCGCGCCTGCCGGACGGCTCCCGTGTGAACGCGATCATCCCGCCCCTGGCCGTGGACGGTCCGCTCCTGTCCATCCGCCGGTTTCCGGCCGAGCGCCTGAAGGCCGAGGACCTGGTCGCCATCCGGTCGCTGACCCGGCCGATGCTGGAGTTCCTGCAGCACAGCGTCCGGGCGCGGATGAACATGCTCATCAGCGGCGGCACCGGCGCGGGCAAGACGACGCTCCTGAACGTGCTCTCCGGCTTCATCTCCGAGCGCGAGCGCATCGTCACCATCGAGGACGCCGCCGAGCTGCAGCTCCACCAGGAGCACGTCGCGCGCCTGGAGACGCGCCCGCCCAACGTCGAAGGGAAGGGCGCCATCCGGCAGCGCCAGCTGGTGATCAACTCGCTGCGCATGCGTCCCGACCGCATCGTGGTCGGCGAGGTCCGCGGCGAGGAGGCGCTGGACATGCTCCAGGCCATGAACACCGGCCACGACGGATCGCTCACGACCGTCCACGCGAACACGCCCCGCGACGCGCTGACGCGTATCGAGACGATGATCTCGATGGGCGCGATGAACCTGCCGGAGAAGGCCATGCGGCACCAGATCGCGTCGGCCATCCAGATCGTCATCCAGCAGTCCAGGATGAGCGACGGCACGCGCAAGGTGACGAGCGTCTCCGAGATCACAGGCATGGAAGGCGACGTCATCACGATGCAGGAGATCTTCTGCTTCGAGAAGCTCGGCGTGAGCCCGGACGGGAAGGTGATCGGCCGCTTCCGCGCCACCGGCGTGCGGCCGAAGGCCTGCGAGCGCCTGAAGGCTTCCGGCATCCACCTGCCGCCCGACATGTTCGAAGGCGTGACGGAGGTGCGGTGATGGCTCTCGTGCTCGTGGCGTTCGTCTTCGGCTTCGCGCTCGTGATGGGCCTCTATCTCGCCGCCACGAAGCTGCCGGGACTGATGCTCCAGCGCCGGCTCGAGTCCCGGCTCGACGAGGTGTCGCACGGCTCCGAGGAGGCGTCCACGCCGGCGGCCAAGGTGAAGGCGCTGCTCAAGTCGCGCGAGGAGGGGCCGCTGCCCGGGCTCGACCGGTTCCTCGGCGAGAGCGAACGGGGCTCGTCGCTGGCGCAGTGGATCGGCCAGTCTGGCGTGAAGACGACGGTCAGCGCGGTGATGCTGACGGCGCTCGCGTGCGGGGCCCTGGCCGGCGTGCTGCTCAGCATGGCGGTCCGCTCGCCCTGGGCGCTCCCCCTCGGCGCCGCCCTCGGCTTCGCGGTGCCGTTCCTCGTGCTGAAGGTCAAGCGGACGCGCCGGATGCGGGCGTTCGAGGAGCAGTTCCCCGAAGCGCTCGACCTGATCGCGCGCGCGCTGAAGGCCGGCCATGCCTTCGCCACGGGACTGAAGATGGCCGCCGACGAGCTGCCCGAGCCGGTCGGGCCCGAGTTCCGGAAGACGTTCGACGAGCAGAACTTCGGCCTGCCGCTCAAGGAGTCGCTCGAGAACCTGACCACCCGCGTGCCGCTCCTCGACGTCCGGTTCTTCTCGACCGCCGTGCTCATCCAGCGCGAGACGGGCGGCAACCTGTCGGAGATCCTGGAGAACCTCGCGCACGTCGTGCGGGAGCGCTTCAAGATCCTGCGGCAGGTCCGCGTCTATACCGCCCACGGCCGGCTGACGGGGTACGTGCTGCTCGCGCTGCCCGTGTTCCTGTCGGTGGCGCTGATGTTCATCAACCCGGACCACATGAACCTGCTCTTCCGCGAGCGCATGGGGCAGACCCTGCTGATGGTGGCGATCGCGATGCAGGTCGTCGGCTACGTGTGGATCCGTCAGGTCGTCAAGATCGAGGTGTAACGTGCTGCTGCCGATGCTGGCATTCGTGTTCGGATCGGTCCTCGTCGGCGGCGCGGCGCTGCTGCTGATGCCGAGCAAGGCGGTCGCGATCGACCGCCGGCTCGAGGAGCTGATGCCCGAGCGGCAGACCGCGGGCGGCGACCGGGCCGGGATGAAGGCGCTCGTCGGCCTCTTCAAGCGCGTCGGCGAGAAGGCGCCGCGCTCGGCGAACGAGCTCGGCCAGCTGCGCCTGCGGCTCGTCCAGGCGGGCTTCCGCCGCGACGAGGCGCTGACGATCTTCTTCGGCATCCGCGTGTCCCTGGCGCTCCTGCTGTTCGCCCTGTTCTCGACGTCGATCGTCGCGCGCCCGAACATCACGCTGGCGCTGGCCGGCGTCGGCTTCGGCTACATCGTGCCCGGCATGGTGCTCGCCCGCCTCGCCAAGCGGCGCGCCCACCGCATCCGGCTCTCGCTCGCCGACGCGCTCGACATGCTCGTCGTCAGCGTGGAGGCGGGCCTCGGGCTCGACCAGGCCATGACGCGCGTGGGCGACGAGCTGGCGTTCGCCTATCCGGATCTCTCGTCCGAGCTGCGCCTCCTCAACCTCGAGCTGCGCGCCGGCAAGGCGCGCCCCGAGGCGCTCCGCAACCTGGCCGACCGCACCGGCGTGGACGACCTCAGCTCGCTCGTGACGATGCTGATTCAGACGGACAAGTTCGGGACGAGCGTGGCCCAGTCGCTGCGGGTGTACTCGGAGACGCTGCGGACCAAGCGCCGCCAGCGGGCCGAGGAGGCCGCCGCGAAGACGGGCGTGAAGATGGTGTTCCCGCTCGTCCTTTGCATCTTCCCGGCCATCTGGGTCGTGACGATCGGCCCCGCGGCGATCAAGTTCGTCACCGTGCTGTTCCCGATGCTCGAGAAGTAGAGCCGCGGGCCCTTTGAGGAGCGCCGAAATGATCGCTGCCGCCGAGAGCCGTGCCCCCGCCGCCGGGGCGATGCCCACCCCGCCGCCGCCGCCCGCGGCCATCGAAGAGACCGGGCTGCACCCGGATTCGCTGAGCCAGCTGCTGCTCAAGACGCTGGTGGCCGGCGAATCGAGCGGGACGGGTCTTGCCGACAAGCTCAGGCTGCCCTACTCCGTGCTCGACGCGCTCATCCAGCACGCGCGCGTGGAGAAGCTCGTCGAGGTCCGCGGCGCGAGCGGCGCGGGAAACGCCGGCTACCGCTACGCGCTCACCGATCTCGGACGCGACCGGGCCGGGCAGTTCCTGGAGGTGTCGCGCTACATCGGTCCGGCGCCGGTGCCGCTCGGACAGTACAACGCGTACGTCCGGGCCTGCATGGCGGCGCGCCCCTACGTGGACCGCGAGCGGCTGTCGATGGGTTTCGAGAACCTCATCGTCAACCGCAGCATGATGGACAAGCTCGGGCCGGCGGTGAACTCCGGCAAGTCGCTGTTCCTCTACGGCAAGCCGGGCAACGGCAAGACCGTCATCGCCGAGGGCATCGGCCGGGCGCTCGGCGAGGACATGCACGTGCCGCACGCGCTCGACGTGGACGGGCAGGTGATCACGATGTTCGACCCGGTCAACCACCAGCCGGCGAGAACCGCCGACGCCGAGGCGACCAGCGTGGTTGCGGCCGCGTCGCTCGACCGCCGCTGGCAGGCGATCCGCCGCCCGGTCGTCGTGGTCGGAGGCGAGCTGACGCTGGAGATGCTCGACCTCACGTTCAACCCGATCGCGAAGTTCTACGAGGCGCCCATCCAGCTCAAGGCCAACGGCGGCGTGTTCGTCGTGGACGACTTCGGCCGCCAGCGGATTCCGCCGCGCGACCTGCTCAACCGGTGGATCGTGCCGCTCGAGAGCCGGGTGGACTTCCTGACGCTGCACACGGGGCGCAAGTTCGAGATTCCGTTCAACGTGCTCATCGTCTTTGCGACGAACCTCCAGCCGGAATCGCTGGCCGACGAAGCGTTCCTGCGGCGCATCCCGTACAAGATCCTGGCGAAGAACCCGACCCTCGACGAGTACTGCCAGATCTTCGAGCTGAACTGCCGGCGCCGCGACCTGGCGTTCGATCCGGTCATGGTCGAGTACCTCCATCGCAAGTACTACCAGCCGCGCAAGCTGCAGATGCGGGCGTGCCATCCCCGCGATCTGATCGAGCAGGTCGTGGACATGTGCCGCTACAACGGGAAGACGCCGGGCATCTCGCGCGAGCTGCTCGACGCGGCCTGCGGCAGCTACTTCCTCGAGGAAGCGGATTCGCAGAGCGGGGAGCGCGGATGAAGACGGCGGCCTCTGTCCCGATGACGGCCGGCGCGCCGCTGGACACGGCCGTCCGGCGCGATCTCGCGGATCTGATGGGGAAGGCGACCATCGCGGCGCTCTTCACGCTGCTGGCCGTGCGCCTGGGGATCGACTTCCTCGAGACCGGCCGCCTCACCGGCCTGCTGCTGCTGGCGAGCGAGGCGCTCGTGGTGGTGCTGACGGTATTCCGGCGGGCGCCGATGATCGTGGATCGCAGCCTCCGCGCGCGGATCCTCACGGGCGCCTCCCTCCTCGGGCCTCTCTTCGTGCGTCCATCGGACCTGGCGGCGTTCGCGCCCGAGTTCGCGACCGTCGCCGTGTCGGCCGCCGGCCTGCTGGTCGTGATCGGCGGCAAGGTGTCGCTCGGCCGCAGCTTCGGCCTCATGCCGGCCAACCGCGGCATCGTCTCGACCGGGCTGTACCGGATCGTGCGGCACCCGATCTACCTGGGCTATGTGGTGACGCACATCGCCTTCCTGGGCGCCAACCCGTCGATGTGGAACATCGCGGTACTCGTGACGGGCGACATCGCGCTGATGGCGCGCGCCGTGCGCGAGGAGCTGACGCTCGCGCGGGATGCGGAGTACCGCGAGTACCAGACGCGCGTCCGCTGGCGAGTCCTGCCGGGCGCTTTCTGAACCGGGCTAGGAGCTAGAAGCTAGGAGCTAGGAGGAGTCGAAAGTCGTCGGTCGCGGGTCAAGAAACCCCTGCAGCTTCGAACCGCCCGACCAACGACTCGCGACTCCTTCTAGCTCCTAGCTTCTAGCTCCTAGTTTCTGAGCGAAGCATCGCGACGGTCGCCCCGAGGTGGCTCTCGGGCGCGTCGTGGAACTCCGCGACGAGCGGATGCTGCTCGAGCGCGGCCTGCACGATGCCGCGCTGCACGCCGCGTCCCCGCCCGTGGATCAGCCGCACTTCACGCAACCCCGCCTCGTGCGCCGCGTTGACGTACTCCTCCACGACGGACTTGATGTCTCGCGGATGAAAGGCATGGAGATCGAGCGAGGGTTCGATCGGGATGCGGTGCATTCGTAATACGTGCCGCATGCGGCGCACCCAAGGCACCCAA
>Ga0299914_10002820_pt1 | contig 12108 bp, 10 predicted proteins | sample RVTome_10_FD_201361 | JGI IMG/M metagenome (GOLD analysis project Ga0299914, IMG submission 201361) | Soil microbial communities from uranium-contaminated site in the Upper Colorado River Basin, Wyoming, United States - RVT153D57 (version 2) ... | reverse complement strand
AGGACCAATCCGCCCTGGTCGTTGTGCTGGTCCCCGACTCGGGCCGGGGGTATCTCTCCAAGCTCTTCAATGACACCTGGATGGCCCAACACGGTTTCGACCTCTGAGCGGACCGCCCGGCAACGCTTCCAGCGCGACAGACGCCCCACAAGGGGGCGTCTGTCGCAAAACTCAGGGGGGTGCTTCGGTGCATAACCGCTGCGATGGGACCAGTCTCGCAGTTCCCAGAGTCGGTGGTCCGAGTTTGGAGTCGCCACCTACCTCAATGGCTGAGGGAGCGGCGCATCGGCTTCGCGCCACTCAGCGCTCGGCCACCTCCAGAGTCCCAGAAAAACAACTATGCAAGTAGGACCACCTCCTTTCTCTGGTGACGACATTGTGGCATATCTGGAGATGAATGCCATCGGTTTTCCAGCGACCGTCCCTCAGTCGTCGTCGCCCGACGTGTCCAGCACCGTTGCCGGGTAGGGATTGAGATCGTCGTCAGCCGGTTCCAGCGTCACCCAGATTCGGGGGTACTCGCCTCGCCGGACACCCGCCATCACCTCGAAACGACCCGGCCGATTGAACGTGCCGGCGGAGACATGGCGGCCATCGGGTGCGGTGAGCCAGACCTCGTAGTAGTTGCCGTCGGGGGCGTCGTCGAGACCGCTGACGTCGAAGATCATTCGGGTTCCCTCGCTGGTGTTCCAACCCGACACGATGGCGCCGGCGTCCCCGGGTGCGGCCGGCCCGGCGACCAGGTCCACCGACCAATCGGGGCGCCCGGTCATCCAGCCGACACCGAGGACGAGGGCGGCGATGGCCGCCACCCCGGCGGCGAGCCACCAGGGCCGCCGCGACGGCCGAGAACCGGCGTCGCCCGCCACCCCGTCGAGGACACGCTGGGCGAGGTCAGGCGACGGCTCCTCCCACAACAGGGCGTCACGCAACTGACGGCCAAGTGTCTCGGCGGCCGCGGCCCGCATCCGGCAGTCGGCACACACGCTCAAATGTGCGTCGATATCGGCAGAAGGGGCTCGCGAGTCTCGCTCGCCGGCGGCGATGCGCTCGAGGATGAGCTCGCAGTTCATGCCGTCTCCTGGCCGAGATGCTGCAGCAGACCGGCCAGGCGGCGGAAGGCCCGGTGGCTACGGGACTTCACGGTGCCGACCGGAATCCCGAGGGCCTCGGCCGCCTCGCGGTGGGTCAACTGGCGATAGAAGGTCGCCTCGATCACGGCCCGCTCATCCTCGGGCAGGTCATCCAGGGCCGAGCGGACTTCCCAGGTTTCCCATAGCCCTTCAAAAGAGGGTGGCAGGATGGCCATATCGGTCTCGTCACGTCGATTCTCACGGTGGCGGCGTTCTCGGCGGTAGATGTCGACGGCCGCCCGCCGGGCGATGGCGTACAGCCAGGGAGCGGGATCAAGGGCGGGATCGAACCTGGCGGCCGCCCGCCAGGCATTGACGAAGGTCTGCTGGACGACTTCCTCCGCCAGCGAACGGTCACCCAGGCTCCGGAGGGCGACGGCAAAGACGGGGCGGCTATAGCGAAGGTAGAGAACCCGCACCGCGTCGGGATCCCCGCGCTGAAAGCGGTGCATGAGCCGGCTCGTCATCTCCAGACCAACAATACGAGCCAACCGGCCCTCCGGTTCACATGATTTCACGAACTCAGAAGGCGAGGCTGTCGATCAGCTCCTGCCACATGCTGCCCAGGGCGTCGGTGGCCCGGTTGAACGACCACAGCAAAACGATGAGGATCCCCACGACCAGGGCGGCCGTGGCCAACCCACGCACCCGGTACTGCTGACGCTCATCGGGGTCCTCGACGTATGAGGGCTCCGACGGGGCGGCCGCCTCCAGCACGGTCGGCGGCGACGCTCGTCGTGGCCGGCGTGGAGCCGGGGGGACAACTTGGGCGTCCGCCGCCGGGGCCGGGGCCGGCGATGTTGCCTCCGGGGAGGCGCCCCGATCGGCCATGAACCTTTCAAAATCAGGAGCGCCCTCCTCGGAGGGGGTCCGTCCCGGTTCGTCTGCGACTGGCGGGGCACCGGCTTCCCACGGTCGCCTGGGCGGCTCGGCCGCCCCGCTCGCCGGCTCCGCCACCGGCGTCACCTCGGGCTCCGCGGGCGAAGGCCCGGATGGTGATGCCGCCTCGGGATCGACCGCGTCGGGTTCGGCCGCTGCCGCCTGCTCCCGAGATGGGGGCGGCTCGGGCGGCGACACCGTGATGGGGATCTCGTGCTCGGCCGTCAGCGAGGCGTAGGCCTGTTCCACGGTCGGGCTCTTCTCCACGACCGGGGACTCGAATCCGGCCCTCTCGAGGACTTCGGCCTCATTGAGACCCAGGACGGCCGCCAGCGCCACGACATCGGAACGCTCCGACGGGGCGGCTTGGGCCCTCTCCCAGTTGCGAATTGTGCTCGCCGAGCGGCCTACCAACTCGCCGAGGCGCGCTTGACTCAGCCCGAGGGCATCCCGGCGCTTTCTGATGAGGCGGGCGAATGACTGATCCCCCATGTGCCCTCAGGTTACCGACCTGGTCCAGGTGTGACACGGTGTACCTCGCGAGTTGACCTCATCTCGACCCCCGGTAGTCAGTTGTCCGTTGTCAGTTGTCAGTACCGATAACCGCCTCGCGCCGGCCCAAGACGCCACTTGAGCCTCTGCCCGGCCCGATTCACCCCACCGGAACCGCCCGGCGGCGGCGTTGGGCATCGGCCACCGCGACCGCCGTCAGGTTCACGACGTCGTTGACTTCCGCATCCCGCTGGAGGACGTGGACCGACTTCGACAGACCCGACAGGATCGGCCCGATCACTTCAGCCCCGGCGAGGCGGTTGAGCAGCTGATAAGAGGAGTTGGCCGCCGTCAGGTTGGGGAAGACGAGGACGTTGGCGGGATATTCGAGCGGACCATCGGGTCGGCGCCGACGCAGCAGATCGGCGACAACCGCCGTGCCGGCCTGCATCTCCCCGTCGACGGGAATCTCGGGATGCCTCTGGCGAAACATTTCGACGGCCTGACGCACCCGAGCCGGCTCCTCCCCTCCGGCCGATCCGAAGTCCGAGTAGCTGACGAAACCGACGCGGGGCTGACGGTCGAACTGACGTTGAGCGATGTCGACCGCCGCTTCGGCGATCTCGACCAACTGCTCGGCCGTGGGCTCGATGTTCACGGCGCAGTCGGTGAAGAAATACGGCGCCCCCCGCACCACGACCACATACAGCGACGAAACGATCGTGCGCCCCTCTTCCACCCTCAGCACCTGGAGGGCGGGCCGGATGGTTTCGGCGTAGAAGGTGGTCAAGCCGCCCAGGACGGCGTCGGCGGCGCCTTCGCGGACCATGAGGCTGGCATACATGTTGGGGTCGCGCACCCACCGTTGCGCCTCGTGGAGGGACACGCCCTTGTGGCGACGCAGTTCCTCCAGGGTGTGGGCGTAGCGCTCCCGGGTCTCCTCCTCAGCGTGGGGATCCACCGTCTCGATGTCGTCCAACGAGACACCCGCCTCGGCGGCCAGTTCCCGCATGAGGCCCACATCGCCGATCAGGACCGGCGAGGCGATGCCCTCGTCCAGCACTCGGCGAGCGGCCCGGATGATACGTAGGTCGTGACCGTGGGGATAGGCGACCCGCATCGGCTGGGTGCGGGCCTTAGATGTGATGGTGTTTATCAGACCGTAGGACGCCTGGAACCGGCCCCGCAACGCCTGCCGGTAGTCGTCCATGTCACTGATCGGAGTGCGGGCCAGGCCCTCGTCGCAGGCGGCCTGGGCCACGGCGGGGGCAACCCGGACCAGGACTCGGGGATCGAAGGGCTTCGGGATCAGGTAGTCGCGGGAGAACTGGAGGCGCTCGAGGTTGTAGGCCCGTAGGACCTGATCGGGCACGTCCTCTCGGGCGAGGTCGGCCAGGGCCTGGGCAGCCGCCACCTTCATGCCCTCCGAGACGCCTTTGGCCCGCACGTCGAGCGCACCGCGGAAGATGAAGGGGAAGCCGAGCACGTTGTTGACCTGGTTGGGATAGTCCGACCGTCCGGTGGCCACGATGGCATCGGGGCGGGCCGCCTTGGCGTCCTCGTACGAGATCTCGGGGTAGGGGTTGGCCAGGGCGAAGATGAGCGGGTCGGGCCCCATCGAGCGCACCATGTCCTGACTCATCGCCCCCTCCACCGAAACTCCGACGAAGGCGTCGGCGCCGACCAGGGCATCGGCCAGCGTGCGCGCCTTGGTGTCGCGGGCGAACTCCTCCTTGATGGGGGTGAGGTCGTCTCGGTCGCGGTGGAGGACGCCGGTGGAGTCGGCCATGAGCATGTTCTCGGGGCGCACGCCCAACTCGAGGAAGAAGCGGGCCGTGGCCACGCCTGCGGCCCCGGCCCCGCTGAACACGACCTTCATGTCCTCGGGACGGCGATCGGTCAACTCGAGGGCGTTGAGGAAGGCGGCGCCGCCGATGATGGCGGTTCCGTGTTGATCGTCGTGGAACACCGGGATGTCGAGGCGTTGGCGCAGGGTTGCCTCGACCTCGAAGCATCCGGGGGCCTTGATGTCCTCGAGGTTGATGCCTCCAACCGTCGGGGCGAGCATCTCGCAGAACCGGATGATGTCGGCCGGTTCGGTGGCATCGACCTCGATGTCGAACACGTCGATGTCGGCGAAACGCTTGAACAACACCGCCTTTCCCTCCATCACCGGCTTGGAAGCCAGCGGGCCAATATTGCCCAAACCGAGCACGGCGCTGCCGTTGGAGACGACCGCCACGAGGTTCCCCCGGTTTGTGAAGCGGAAGACGGCCTCGGGGTCATCGGCGATGACGAGACATGGCTCGGCGACCCCGGGGGTATACGCCAGGCTGAGATCGGCCTGGGTAGCAGTCGGCTTGGTGGGCCGGATCTCGAGTTTTCCCGGGCGGGGCCGTTCGTGGTACTCGAGGGCCTCAGAGAATGTGGGTGTATCGGCCATCGTCGTCGATCCTACAGGCCGCGTCGCAAATCGCCCTCCTCGCTCCGTCCTGCGAGAATTGGCCAAGATGACCCAACAGGACAACGGATTCAAGGTGATGGGTGGATGGCGGGTCGGCGCCTCCCCCGAGGAGTCGACGACCAAGTCGGGCCTGCTGGTGCCGGTCGGCACGAAGGACGGCAACGACGCCCTGGCGCTGATTGATGTGTCAACCGGTCAGCGGTTCTGGGCCGTCCCCACCGGGGCGTGGCGTTTCATCTGGCCCGCCACGGGGAAGCCCGTAGTTGCGGTGCGTGAATCGCAGATCATCGCCGAGGAGGAACTCGAACACGTGACGGCCGAGGGCCAGTACCTGTGAGGGACTCTTGGTAATCGGGCGACATATCGCCCGGACCCCACGACAATCGGGTCCGCATGACTGATGCCCCTACCGGCCGTTCGAGCCGTCGCCTCACCGCCACCGTCACCGATCTCGACGTCGCCCGCCAGCGGGGCTTTCTAGTCGGCGTTTTTTCGCCCGGCGACGACGCCGGCGACGCCGAGCGGTCCCTGCAGGAACTCGCCCTTCTCACCGACACCGCTGGCTCAGATCCCATCGACTCCGAGCTGGTTCGACGCGATCGCATCGACCCGGCGACATATATCGGCTCGGGAAAGGCGGCCGAGTTGGCGGCGGTCACCACGGCCCTCGACATCGACGTCGTGGTCTTCGACAACGCCCTTTCTCCCGCCCAGCAGCGCAACCTCCAGAAGATCTTTAGTTGCGATGTGGTCGACCGCGAGGCCGTCATCCTCGATATCTTCGCCGAGAACGCGACTTCACGACAGGGCTCCCTGCAAGTCGAACTCGCCCTGTATCGCTACAACCTGCCCCGTCTGCGGGGCAAAGGCTCGGAGCTCTCACAGCAGGCGGGCGGCATCGGAGCCCGCCGGGGCCCGGGCGAAACCAAGCTCGAGACCGACCGCCGTCGTATCCAGGCTCGCATTTCCCATCTCACCCGTGAACTCGAGAGCGCCACCAAGGTCCTCGCGACCCAACGCAAGGCCCGCAAGCGGTCGTCCACCCCTCACGTCGCCCTGGTTGGCTACACCAACGCCGGGAAGTCGACCCTGCTCAACGGGCTCACCGACGCCGAGGTCCTCGCCCAGGACCGGCTCTTCTCGACGCTCGACTCGACTGTGCGCAAGCTCGACCTCCCCGGCGGGCCGCCTGCCTTGATCTCCGACACCGTCGGTTTCGTCCGCCGTCTGCCGCATCATCTGGTGGAGGCATTCCGTTCGACCCTCGTCGAGGTGAGGGAGGCCGACCTGCTTCTCCACGTCGTCGACGCCGCCGACCCCGACCCCAAGGGCCAGATCGCCGCCGTGCGCGAGGTGCTGGCCGAGATCGAGGCGCACGAGGTCCCCGAGCGCCTCGTGTTCAACAAGGTCGACCTGGCCACTGACACTGCCCTCACCCGGCTGCAGAACCTCTATCCCGATGCGGTCTTCGTCTCGGCTCTCACCGGGGAAGGTCTCGGCGGTCTCCAGACCGCCATCGCCGACGACCTCGAGAAGCAGACTTCACTGCTGCGCCTCACCGTCCCCTACGAGAGGGGCGACATAGTCGCCTCGGCCCATCGGCTGGGCGAGGTGATCGCCGAAAAGCACGACGAGGACGGGACCGTGATCGAAGTCCGCCTCCCCATTCATCTCCAGGGCGAGTTCCAGACCTTCATCACCTGACCCGCCACCGACAACCGACAACCGACAACCGACAACCGCCTACCCCGATGGGGGGCGGGTTATCAAGAACACCTCATCCTCGAACCAGACGGTCGGGTGTTCTTCCATCACGGCCCGGGTCGCCTCCTCCCACGCCCCTGAGCGCATCCCCTTGGAGAGGCGCTCCTCGTCGATCTGAGCTACGTAGGCGGCGGCGTTCCAGGTTGCCAGGACGGAAGATGTGCCGATGTGCTCGGCCGACTCCGAAGGCATGTGGTGCATCTCGTAGCGAACCAGTGCCTCGCCCGGCTCCAACGTCGGGAACTCGAGGTCGGTGTCGGCCAGTCGCCGGCGCGCCTCGGCCACGACATCGGCCGCCCGGTGTTGGAACGGTTCCTCATCCGGCCAGACCCGGCGAATGATCTCCATTCCGGGGTCGTGGCCGCGGGAATGGATGCCCACCAGGCGCCCTCCGGGAGCCAAAGCCCGGGCCAGTGGCGACACCACCGACGACACCTTGAGTTCGAGCGGGGCGGCGGCCCGGTATGCCTGGGCAGCCACGATCAGGTCGTAGCCGGGGACCGACTCCTCCCGGCGGGGAACCATCGACCGCAGCAGGAACTCATGGTCCTCCCGGTACAGAATCAGAACCGAGGGCCGGACGTAGACCGGATTACCGCTGAGTGGGCTGGTCTTGACCTCCCAGTCGGAGGCCAGCACGGGAAGAAGGTCACGCAACTGTGAGGTGAAGCCGTGCGAGGTGTCGCCGCTCAGGGCGACTTCCCGCCACACGAGGTCGGTCGGATCGTGCGGCCGGAGGGCGGTTGCTTCGGAGAAGCGCATGTTGGTCACAACGAACACCATCTCGGGGTGCTCGAACAGGCGGTCGGGGAGCCGGGACAGAGCCTGACGGACGTCTTCGAGGCTGATCTCCTTGCCGACCACCGTCCAGGGGATGTGGGGGAACACTTGATGCATCTGACGCATCAGGTGGCTGAGGACCGAGGCGTCGCCCATCCCGGCATCGAAGACCCGCAAGCCGGGCGGATGCGGGGTCAGGCGCTCGAGTTCCTGCCCGATCCGATCGGCTACCGCCGCCTTCTCCGAGGTGGCGGTAGCGAACAGCATGTAGGCGGCCCGGGTGTCGAAGAACCGGTCCCGCGCCCCCGTGTCGCTCATAGGGCGGCGGCCGCCATCGCCGCTCCCACGATGCCAGCCTCGTTGCGCAACTCGGCAGGGACCACTTCGCAGTCGACGGCGATGTGCTTGGAGAACTTCGAGAACCGGCGGCTGATGCCGCCGCCGATGATGAAGAGATCGGGGGAGAAGACTCGGTCCAGATGGTTGAGGTAGGCGTCGAGGCGACCGCCCCACTCCGACCATGACAGGCCGTTGTCGTCTTTGATCCGGGCCGCCGCCCAATCCTCGACCGATTCGTGCCCCCCGAACGTCAGATGGCCGAACTCGGTGTTGGGCACCAGGACACCATGGGTGAACAACGCACTGCCGATACCGGTGCCGAATGTCAGGCAGATCACGACCCCATCCCGAAGGCGGCCCGCCCCGAATTTCATCTCGGCGAGACCGGCGGCATCGGCGTCGTTGACGACGGTCACGGCCCGACCGGTCGTCTTGTGGAACAGGGCTACGGCGTCGGTGCCGATCCAGGCCTGGTCGACGTTGGCCGCCGACATGGTGACTCCCCGGCGGACGACTGCAGGAAAGGTGCAGCCGACCGGTCCCGGCGTCCCGAAATGCTCCACAACCGAGGCTATGACCTCCGCCACGGCCTCGGGGACCGATGGTTGGGGAGTCTCGACCTTGTACCGCTCCCCCACCGGATCCCCCAGGTCGACATCGACGAGGTTCGCCTTGATACCGGAGCCACCGATGTCGATGCCCAGAACAGGATCAGCCATGCCCCGAGGATACGGCCTCGTGGGCGTGGGGCAGCGATGACCTCGGTACCGTGCGGGGGATGAATGCCACAATCGGACTCGTCGGGCTGGGCGTCATGGGTCGCAACCTCGCCCTGAATTTCGCTGATCACGGTGCCGCCGTCACTGTCTACAACCGGACCACGCAGATCACCGAGGACTTCGTGGCCGGAGAGCCGAGATCAGATGTGACGGCCGCTCTCACGCTCGAGGACCTGGTGTCCCGCTTGGAGCGGCCCCGGCGCCTAGTCCTCATGGTGGCCGCCGGAGCCCCGGTCGACGCCGTGATAGACCAACTCGCTCCACTGCTCGAGACGGGCGACATCATCGTCGACGGCGGCAACTCCCTCTACACCGACACGATGGAGAGAGCCGGGCGACTCGGTGAGACCGGCCTCCACTTCGTGGGCTGCGGGATCTCGGGAGGCGAGGAGGGTGCCCGTCATGGCCCGTCGATGATGCCGGGTGGTGCCGCCGATGCCTGGCCCCACATCGCCGAATTGTTCCAGTCGGTGGCCGCCAAGGCGCCCGACGGTACCCCGTGTTGCGACTGGCTGGGACCTGACGGCTCCGGCCACTACGTGAAGATGGTGCACAACGGAATCGAGTACGGCGACATGCAGGTGATCGCCGAGGCTTACCAACTGCTGCGCGACGGCCTCGGTCTCGGTCACGACGAGATGGCATCGGTGTTCCGGGAATGGAACCAGGGCGTTCTCGATTCCTATCTGATCGAGATCACCGCCGAGATCCTCGCCCTCGAGGTGGACGGCGAACGACGGGTCGAGTGGATCCTCGACGCCGCCGGGCAGAAGGGCACCGGCAAGTGGACGGTCATCTCGTCGATGGACCTGGGGCAACCGACGACGCTGGTAGCGGAGGCGGTCTATGCCCGTGTCGTCTCAGCGTTCAAGGAGGACAGATCTGAGGCCGCCGCCGTGCTGAGCGGACCGCGCCGCCGGGTTTCCGACCCCGACGGTTTCGTCGAGGCGATCCGCCAGGCGCTGTACGCCTCGAAGATCGTCTCCTACGCCCAGGGCTTCATGCAGTTGAGGGCGGCATCCGACGAGTACGGCTGGGGCCTGGACCTGGGTCGGGTCGCCAAGTTGTGGCGGGCGGGATGCATCATCCGGGCCCGTTTCCTCGACGACATCACCGATGCCTTCGCCCGCCGCCCTTCCAACCTGTTGGTGGACGACTTCTTTCGGGATGCCCTGTCCGATGCCCAGACAGGCTGGCGCCGGGTCGTCGCCACCGCTGTCGAGATCGGTGTCCCCGTCCCGGCCTACTCGACCGCACTGGCGTTCTACGACGCCTTCCGCACCGAACGGCTGCCCGCCAACCTCATCCAGGCCCAGCGCGACTACTTCGGGGCCCACACCTATGAGCGGACCGATCGCCCCCGCGGGGAACACTTCCACACCCGCTGGACCGAAGACGGCACCGAGGAGTGACCCCTTCTGGCGCGTTTAGGTCGCGCTATGGCGCGACCCAAACGCGCGAAAAGGGGTGGTCACAGGGGCGGGAGGCCGGGGACCGGGACCTCCTCGGCCTCGGACACATCCGAGCGGCGGATGCCGAGCAGAAACAGGATGGCGTCCAGATAGGGAACGTTGATCGATGTATCGGCCATCTCCCGCACGGTGCTGCGGGCGTTGAAGGCGATACCCAACCCGGCGGCGGCCAGCATGTCCAAGTCGTTGGCGCCGTCGCCCACGGCCACGACCTGCTCGAGAGGAATTCCCTCTTTCTCGGCGATCTGGCGGAGGACCCGGGCCTTGCCGGCCCGGTCGACGACGTCTCCGACGACCCGCCCGGTGAGGCGGCCGTTGGCAATCTCCAATGTATTGGCGACCGCGTGATCCGCACCCAGGTCAGCCGCCAATCGCTCGGTTATCTCGGTGAAACCACCCGAGACGATGGCGATGCGCATCCCCACCCGCTGCAGAGTTCGGATCAAGGTCCGGGCGCCGGGAGTCAGCCGGACACGATCGGCTACCGCGGTGAGCACGGAGAATTCGAGACCGGCCAACAGGGCGACCCGCGCCCGCAGAGCCCGTTCGAAGTCGATCTCTCCCTCCATCGCCCGGCCGGTGATGGCAGCCACCTCCTCGGCCACGCCAGCCTCGGCCGCCAGCAAGTCGATGACCTCGTCCTGGATGAGGGTCGAGTCCACATCGATCACGATCAGACGCTTGATGCGCCTCTCGAGGCGCTCCTCTTGGACGGCCACATCGAAACGATGGGCCGAGGCAGCCATTGTCAGATTGCGACGCAGGCCGGCGAAGTCGCCCCCCGCCACGATCAACTCGTAGGACACCACGGGATAGCGTGAGAGCCTGACGATACGGTCGATGTTCCCGCCCGCCTCGGCGATCGCGGTGGCAGCGGCCCCAAACGCATCCGGGTCAATGGCGGTGCCCACGATCGTCACAGCCGCTGTCAACGGCGTTTCGTGGGGGGCAGAGTCCACAACCTCGAAGTCGACCTGCATCCCCGACTCCCACCCGAAGAAGAGCAGGTCCTTGACGGTCGACTGCCCCTCGGGAGCAGCGAAGAGGATATCGAGGGTCAGCCGCCCACGCACGACGACCTGTTCGACGTCGTACAACTCGGCTCCGGAGGCGGCCAGCACAGCCATCAGCCCGGCGGTGATCCCGGGGCGGTCTGTCCCGTTGACGCGGCAGAGCACGGTGGTCGGGTTCGTCACGCCGTCAGTCTGGCCGCTAACGCAACGGCCACCAACCTGCCTATTCGTAGGCGATGGCCGCCAGGACGTCCATTCGGGAGGCGCGCCGGGCCGGAATCACGGCGGCCACGACACCGGCGGCCAGGGCACCGAGAAAACCGGCGATGACCCAGACCCAGGGCACACCGAAGCGGATCCCCTCACCAACCACCCCGACCGAGAGCGCCCAGCCGCAAAAGAGACCCAGGACCAGGCCGAGCAGTGTCCCGAACACGGCGATCAGGACCGACTCGAAGCGGATCATGCGCCTGACCTGACGCCGGGTCATCCCCACGGCCCGAAGCAGTCCCGTCTCCCGGGTCCGTTCGTAGACCGCCAGGTACAGGGTCAGAACGATGCCCACCACGGCAACCGCCACCGACATGAGGAGGAGCCCGGCGACCATCCCCACCACGGCCGCCAGGGCTGAACGGACCTGGCCGACGATATCGGCGATGGTGCTCACCGCCGCCCCGGGGAACTCGACCAGGGCGTCGGAGATCAGCTCCGAGGTCGCTTCGATATCGCTCCCCTCGTCCAGGCCGATAGCCAGCGATATGTCCTTTGGGGCCTCCTGCAGATCGCGCACGATGTCGTAGGCGAGGTAGTACGAGGTCGAGTCGGCGACCCCGCCGGAGAAGTCGAAGATCGCCACGACTTCTACAGGATGAGACATGTCCTCGATCGTCAGGTCGACGGTGTCGCCCAGGGCGATTCCACGACTGTCGGCCTCCACTCTCTGGATGGCGACCGTGCCGAGCCCGAGGTTGGCGAAGCTTCCGTCGACCTGAT
>Ga0299914_10002819_pt1 | contig 12108 bp, 7 predicted proteins | sample RVTome_10_FD_201361 | JGI IMG/M metagenome (GOLD analysis project Ga0299914, IMG submission 201361) | Soil microbial communities from uranium-contaminated site in the Upper Colorado River Basin, Wyoming, United States - RVT153D57 (version 2) ... | reverse complement strand
ATAGCCGCCGTCGCAGTACTGGACGACGTACTCAGCCGAGGTCTCGATCCCCTCCAGGAGCGTGTCGAGGGAGACGCCCTCCCACACGGTGTCGAGCTTCGACCACCTGGTCACGCAGTGGATGTCCACGGTGACCTCCTCGCTCGGCAGCGCGCGGAACTCCTCCCACGTCCAGCTGCGTGGCTCGTCGACCTCGCCGACGATCGAGAAGCTCCACTGCTCGAGCGGCGTGTGCGGCGTCGGGCCGGCGGAGAGCACCGGGAAGTCTCTCGTTACGTACTGGCCCGGGGGTACCCGGTCGCTGGGCGCGTCGTCGCGACGGCCGCGAAAACCGCGCGAGATGATCGGGGGCATCGCTCTTCTCCTCTCTAGCCGAACGTGAAGACGTACGCCTCGACGCCGGCCTCCAGGAACGTGATCTCGACTGTGCGCTCTGCCACGGCCCCCGGCTGGCGGACGAGCTGGTACATGCGATCCTCCTCCAGGCGGCCCTTGCCATCGGCGTCGGTGTCGACGCCATGGGCGCCGCCCGGAGCGGTGCCGTCTAGGAGAACGCGGAACGGAATCGCCCCGCCGTTCCCGGCTCGTCGCAGCACGAGGTGGACGTCGCGTGCCTGGAACCGGAAGGAGATCCGCCCGCCGGCCGCGTTCAGGCGGACGTGCGCTCGCTCCATCGTCCAGTCGCCGTCGAGCGCCCAGTGGTTGAGCTCGAGGCGGTCGGGAGCGGCGAAGACGCGCGGCTCCGCGAGCCCGATGCCGCCCGGTGAGGCGAAGTTGTCGGTGCGCTCGTAGCCCAGGTACGTCTCCGGGCTGTTCAGGTGCGCCCAGTCGGCCTCCGCCTCGTCACCTTCGCCCTGCACCCTCACCAGGTCCTGCGGCGCGAGGCCGAGCAGCTCCTGGATCACGCGCTCGGACTGCTCGTACTGCCCCTCGCCGAAGTGCTGGTGGCGAAGCGCGCCCTCACGGTCGACGAAGTAGAGGGCCGGCCAGTAGTTGTTGCTGAACGCCCGCCAGATCTCGTACTCGTTGTCGACGGCGACCGGCCAGTCGATCCGCCGCGCTTCCACCTCCCGACGCACGCTCGCGAGGTTCTGCTCGAACTCGAACTCCGGCGTCTGGACGCCGACCACCACGAGCCCGTCCTCCCGGTATCTCTCCGCCCAGGCGCGGACGTGCGGGAGCGTGCGGAGCCAGTTGATGCAGGTGTAGGTGCCGAAATCGACCAGAACGACGCGCCCCTGCAGATCGGCCGGCGTCAACGGCGCCGAGTTGAGCCACTCGGTAGCACCGGCGAGCGACGGAATCCTGCTCTTTCGCGGAAGGATCGTGGTCATGAGAAGTAGCTCCCTCTTCGCGGGTCGCGCCTGGGACGGCTTTCCCCGCCGCCCCAGGCACCCTCTTCGCTACCGAAGCGAGCGGAAGGCCGCGCGAACCTCCTCCGCGAACACCTCCGGCTGCTCCCAGGCGGCGAAGTGGCCGCCCTTGTCGACCTTGTTGAAGTAGATGAGGTTCGGATACGCCTGCTCGGCCCAGGTTCTCGGCGCCTCGTACTGCTCGCCCGGGAAGACGGTCACGGCCACCGGGATCGACACGCCCTTGGCGTTGAAGAAGCCGCCCTTGTATTCCCAGTAGAGACGGGACGCGGAGACACCCGTGTTCGTCAGCCAGTAGAGCGTGATGTTGTCGAGGATCTCGTCACGGGTGAGCTCGCCGGCGGTGCTCGACGTTCGCGTCAGCGCCTCGACGACCGCGGCCGCCGGCTGGCCGTCGGCATCGTTGTGGTCGAGCAACCAGGCGGCCAGGCCGACGGGCGAGTCGGCGATGCCGTACAACGTCTGCGGGCGGGCCGCCATGTACCTCGCGTACTCGACCTGCCCGTACGTCCGAAGCAGCTGCTCGTACGCGCGCTCTTCGTCGGCGGAGAGACCGGCCGGCGCCGGCTCGCCGGCCAGGGACGCCGCATCGACGTCGGCGGGAACCGTGGCCGGCATGTTCGTGTGAATGGCGAGCAATCCCTCCGGTGCCTGCAGGCCCATCTGGTCGACGACGAACGCGCCCCAATCGCCGCCCTGGGCGACGTAGCGGGTGTAGCCGAGGCGCTCCATCAAGTCCGCCCATGCTCGGCCCATGCGCTCCGGGCCCCAGCCCGTGCTCGTCGGCTTGCCCGAGAACCCGTAGCCCGGCATCGACGGGATGACGAGGTGGAAGGCGTCCTCGGCGGCGCCCCCGTGCGCAGTGGGATCGGTCAGCCGATCGATGATCTTCAGCTGCTCGATGATCGAGCCTGGCCACCCGTGATTGACGATGAGCGGCAGCGCGTCTTCGTGTCGGGAACGAACGTGGAGGAAGTGAATGTCGAGCCCGTCGATCTCGGTGATGAACTGGGGCAACGCGTTCAGCGTCGCCTCGCACGCGCGCCAGTCGTACTCCGCGGCCCAGTAGCGGGCGAGCTCCTGCATCGTCGCGAGCGGCACGCCCTGGGATTCATCGTCGACGGTCTCCTTCTCGGGCCACTGCGTGGCGGCGATGCGCCGACGCAGGCCCTCCAGGCGCTCGTCCGGGACGTCGACACGAAACGGGCGGATCTCGGTGGCAGCCTCGACGGTGCTAGTCATGGCGGCCTCCGTTGCGCAGCGAGCGGAGGCCCGCGCGGACCTCTTCCGAGAACAGCTGCGGCTGCTCCCAGGCCGCGAAGTGCCCGCCCTTGTCGAGCTTGTTGTAGTAGATGAGATTGGGATAGGCCTCTTCGGCCCAACTCTGCGGCACCTGATAGAGCTCGTCCGGAAAGACGCTCACGGCTACGGGGACGGAGACGCCCTTCGGATCGAAGAAGCCGAACGTGTTTTCCCGATAGAGACGTCCCGAAGAGATCCCCGTGTTCGTCAACCAGTAGTGGGTGATGTTGTCCAGGATGTCGTCTCGGGTAAGGCCCTCGGCCTGTCCGTCGAAGACACGTGCGATGAGCGCCAAACTAGTCGCGTCGTGGTCGAGCATCCAGGCGGCCAGGCCGACGGGTGAATCCGCAATTCCGTACAGCGTCTGTGGGTGCGTCGCCAACTCGAGTGCGTAGGCCACGTCTGTCGCCCAGAAGTCCCTCAGCTTCTCGTACAAGCGTGTTTCCTCGTCATCAAGACCGGACGGCGGCGGGCCGCCCGACACGACCGCCGCTGTAACGTCGTCTCGAACAGCACCAGGGAAGTTGGTGTGGATGCCGAGCAATCCCGGAGGTGCCTGTGCACCCATCAGATCGACGATTTGCCCGCCCCAATCGCCGCCCTGGGCGACGTAGCGGTCGTATCCCAGGCGCGTCATCAGCTCCGCCCAGGCACGCGCGATGTGGTCAGGGCCCCAGCCGGTCGTCGTCGGCTTACCCGAGAATCCGTAGCCCGGCATCGACGGGATCACCAGATGGAAGGCGTCCGCTGCGCTCGCGCCATACGCAGCCGGATTCGTGAGTGGCTCGATGATTTTCAGCTGCTCGATGACCGAGCCGGGCCATCCGTGCAAGACGATGAGCGGCAAAGCATCGTCATGCTTCGACCGGACGTGTATGAAGTGAATGTCCAGCCCATCGATCTCGGTGATGAAGTGCGGCAGAGCCTTCAGCCTCGCCTCGCACTTGCGCCAGTCGTACTCTGACGCCCAGTAGCGCGCAAGCGCCTGCATCGTCGCCAGCCGTGGGCCCTGCGACTGATCTTCGACGGTCTCCTTCTCGGGCCAGCGCGTGGCCGCGATGCGCGCGCGCAGGTCATCGAGATCCGCCTCGGGGGTCTCGATCGTGAACGGCCGGATCGCGACCGCGGCCTCCGGCTTTTCGGTCCTGACAGCCATATGGTTGCTCCTCGGTTGATGGCGAGACGAAGCGTCGTCGTCTCGTCTGCCGATCGCGCCCGTCGAACGCCCTGGTCTCCTCCCTGGTCTGCTCGCTGATCCGGGGCGCATGAGAGTGCGCTCTGCGTGTAGGCGATGGCGGTCTGTGGATGGAACGCGCCGAGTTGCAGATGCTGCCGATGTTGCTTCGGGCAGAAGTGGCCCGCGAGCGGTCAGGATCAGCGGGTCGTCGCCCTCGAGCTCGCCGAGTGGTCGGCAGCTCGTAGTCCGGGGACGTGACGCCGCGCTACGCGCTCAAGACGAGCCGGCCGCCTTCGGATGTGGCCGATCGAAGCTGCCTGCGAGAGGTGATCCCGAGCTTCGTGAATACCTTGCGCAGGTGCCATTCGACGGTGCGCGCGCTGATGAAGAGCTGCGCGCCGATTTCCGGGTTCGAAAGGCCTTCCTTGGCGAGCCGCGCGATCTGCTCCTCCTGCGGGGTGAGCTCGTTACGCGTCTCGGCGCTGCGCTTGCGCACCTTCTCGCCCGTTGCGATCAGCTCGCGGCGCGACCTCTCGGCGAACGCCTCCATTCCGATCGCGACGAAGACTTCGTGAGCCGTGCGCAGCTGCTGGCGCGCGTCGCGGCGTCGGCCCTCGCGGCGCAGCCACTCGCCGTAGAGCAGATGCGCGCGGGCGAGCTCCGGACGGAGCCTCGTGCGGCTCAACCGTTCGATTGCTTCCTTGCAGAGTCCCTCGGCGCGTTCGGCTTCGCTCAGCAGCGCGCGTGATCGTGCCTCGACTCCGAGTCCCCAGTCCGAGTCCGAGGCGCTCGCGGCTTCGGTGAGCCGCTCGAGGGCACGGCGCGCTAGCTCTAGGTTCCCGGTCCTGACGGCTGCCTCGATCAGTTCTGGCAGCGCCCACGCGGCGATGAACAGCTGCGGCGCGTCGTCGCTCGCTTGTCGGGCGGCGGCGAGCGCGTCGTCGTAGCGGCCGAGCCCGTTGTAGAGGACTGCTTTCGCCCAGCGGGCGAACTGAATACCTAGCCCTTCGCCCCCTGCGGTCGCGTCCTCGATCGTCGTCTCGATCACGGCGGCGGCCTCGGCTTCCCGCCCCCTGAAGGCGGCGAGCAAAACGGCGCCGTAGGGGGCGATCCGGGTCCCGGTCGCTTCAGTGACGGCGGCAGCCTCCGCGATCGGCGTGGCGGCCGCCTCGAGGTTCCCAGACCAGGTGACGACGATTCCCTGCCCGTGGAGCGCGATCGCCAACGGCGCGTAGGCACCCGCGGCGCGAGCGCGATCGGCCTGGCCGGTGAGGATCGCCTCCCAACTGTCGAAGTCCCAGAGGATCACCGAAGCCGTCGAGGCGATCACGGCCCACTGGAGTCCCTTCTGTGCAGCGATCCCTTCGTCGCGAAACGCGTCGACCGCCTTTCGCAGCGTCGGCGTTGCCGCAGCGCGGCCGTCGATGACCATCGTCGCAAGCCCGTCGAGTAGCAGATCGGATGGCGCCACCGGCCCCCGGGCTTGCGGTGCCGCTTTCGCGGCCCGGGAGACATCCCGAAGGTCGCCGCGACGTGCAAGTGGCCCCGCGAACATGGCCGCGCCCCATGCGTCGAGGTACGTCTCGCGCGCGAGCATTCGGTCGAGCGGCTCGAACCGTTTGGCCGCTCTCAGCAGCAGTCCAGCAGCATCGCGCCCGGCGCCCGAAACAAGCGCGATCTCTGCGCGCAGGAGATCCGCTCTCGCGCGCTGGAACTCGTCCAACGCGCTGGCCTCGGCTGTGGCGAGTAGCGCGAGCGCCGATTCGAACGAGCCGGCATATAGGTTCGCCAGCGCGGCCGTTAGCGCGCGGTCGGTCCGCAGCGCAGGGTCTCGCGTCAGCGCTACGGAGCGGCGAAGGAAAGCGGCCGCAGCGGCGAGTCCGGCGCGAGCCTGCGCCCGGCCGGCCGAACGCTCGAGCTCCGCGGCGACTTCCTCGCTGGGCCCCGGCGTGGCGTGGGCGCGGTGCCACGCGCGGCGGTCGGGATCGGTCTCGGCGTCGGTGGCTTCGGCAAGGGCGCGATGCACACGGTGGCGGTCCGCGGCGACAGCCGAGCGGTAAGCGGCGGATCGGACGAGCGGATGCGCGAACTCGACGCGGCCACCGATCTTCAGCAGTCCGGCGTCCACCGCAGGGCCGGCTTCAGCCATGTCGATACCGAGGGTCTCGGCCGCACGGTGGAGCAGCACGGGATCGCCCAACGGCTCTGCGGCCGCGGCGAGGAGGAGCAGCTGGGTATCCGAGGGCAGTTGGGCGAGCCGTCTCGCGTAGCTCCGTTCGATCTTGCTGACCACCGGGTGGCTGCCGGGAAGACCGAACCCGCCCGCGAGGTCGGCGGCGTTCCAGGTGCGCGGCAGCTCGAGGAGCGCAAGTGGATTGCCGTGGCTCTCCGTGATGATCTGGTCGCAGACGGCGGCATCCAGCGGGCCGTGCACGTTCTCCAGGAGCAGCGCGCGCGCATCGCTGTCGCGGAGTCCCGGGACGGACAACTCGGGGAGCCCGCCGAGGACATCGTCGCCGGTGCTCGTGCGCGCCGCGCACACGACAGCGACACGCTCGGCGAACAGCCGCCGGGCGACGAAACCCAGGATCTGCGCCGAGGCCTGGTCGAGCCACTGCGCGTCGTCGACGATGCAGATCAGCGGCTGCTGCTCAGCGACCTCGGCGAACAACGACAGCGTGGCGAGCCCCACCAGGAACCGATCGGGCGCAGGCCCGCTGCTCTGGCCGAGCACCGTGGCGAGCGCCTCGCGCTGCGGAGCGGGCACTTGCTCGAGGTGACCCAGCATGGGCACGCAGAGCTGATGCAGGCCGGCATAGGCGAGCTCCATCTCGGATTCGACGCCGACGGCCGTGGCGACGTGCCATCCGGCGACGCGGCTGGACACGTACTGCAGCAACGCGCTCTTGCCGGCACCCGCCTCCCCGCGCAGGACTGCGACTTGGCTCCGACCACCGCGAGCGTCGGCCAAGATCCTGTCGAGCGCTTCACACTCGGCCCGACGTCCGGGGAGCATCGTCAGCGGCCTACCCGTCTCTCTCGCGCGCGCGTGGGTCGAGGAGAACGGCAGGTTCTCCCCAGGACGACGCGGGTCCCCGTTGTGGGAATTCGGCGCGGCTTCGGGCTATGCGCCGACCAACGCTCGTTCCCGTCTCGCCCGTACAGCATCTTCTTCCGAGGGTGAGGGATCTGCGCACTATTTCCCGACGAAACGTCTCGCACAAGGGACAGACGGCCGGTTCGGATCGGGACATTCGCGGCACGCACGCCTAGGTCATTTGGCGGAGCGTCGTCGTAGCGCTAACGTGAAGCGAAACGGCAGCCGCAACCCTCGTCGGCAAGGGGGTCGATGACGACGCAAGCCGAGCTCCCCCTGGGCCACCAGGAGCGTGTGCTCACCCCGCGCGAGGCCGCGGCACGGATCCTTCGCTCGCGCGGGCTCAGATACCTCGCCGGTGTACTCGCCTTGGCGGCCGCTTACTACGGCGCGGCGAAGCTAGGCCAGTCCCTGCGCTACACCGCCTCCGTCGCGGCCATCTGGCCCCCAGCCGGAGTCGGCATCGCAGCCCTCTACCTGTGGGGACTCCGCTGGTGGCCGGGCGTACTCGTCGGAGAGCTCGTCGTCAACGGAGAGCTGCTCGTCGACGAGTACTCGTTGCCACTCGGAAGCTTGCTCGGCCAGCAAGCAGGCAACATGGCCGAGATCGTAGTGGGAGCGGTGCTCCTTCGCCGGCTGATCGGCTCCCGAGCGGCTTTGGATCGCGCCGAACGGGTCGGCGGCCTGCTGGTAGCGCTCGGCATCGCGACAGCGGTCAGCGCAACAGCAGGCACCACATCGATGCTAGCCGGCGGCGTCATCGACGGGTCCGAAGCGCTGACGTTCTGGCGGACTTGGTGGCTTGCCGATACGTCGGGGGCGCTGGTCGTGCTGCCGCTGGCGCTTGCATGGATCCCGGAGCCCGCCGCGGCATGGCGGCGCATCCGCACATGGGAGGGCACTTTCATGATCGCCGCCGCCGTTGGTCTCGGGGTGCTGGCGTTCTCCATCGACGGGCCGGTGGCATACCTGGCCTTTCCGGCGCTGATCTGGGCTGCCTTCCGATTTGGTACGACCGGCGCCACGCTCGCGATCGTGATCACCGCGGGGGTAGCGGTTGGATTCACCGCCCATGAGGCCGGTCCCTTCTCCAAGCAACCCATCGACCTCAGGACGCTGAGCACGCAGGTCTACATCGCCGTAGCAGCCCTCGCGACGCTCTTTCTGAGCGCCCTCGTCACCGAGCGCGAACGCTCCGCCGCGGAGCTGGCCGAAGTCAGACGGCGTGAGGACGACCGGGCCATGAAGGAGCGCCACCGGATCGCACGAGATCTGCATGACTCCGTCTCCCAGGCGCTGTTCTCGACGGTCCTGCACACCCGCACCGCCCAGAACATGCTCAAGCGTGAAGGCCCGACCCCCTCAGCCCCGCTCGAGGAATCTCTCGACGCAATCGGAGAGCTGACGAGGGACGCGCAGAGCGAGATGCGTGCCCTCATCTTCGAGCTTGGACATGATGCCGTCGAGGACGGGCTCGTCGCGGCCCTCACTAGGCACGCCTCAGGGATCCGCACGCGACACGGGCTGGAAATCGAGGTCGAGGGGCCCGAGCGGCTCGCACTCTCCCCCCGCGCTCAGACAGAACTCTTCAGGATCGGGCGCGAAGCACTCGCCAACATCGTCAAGCACGCCGGCGCGAGCAAGGCATCGGTTCACGTCGAGGCCCGCTCAGGGCGCGTTCTCGTCGAGGTTCGCGACGACGGATCCGGTTTCGACTCCGCTGCCCGCCACCCCGGTCACTTCGGCCTCGAGTCGATGCGCAGCCGCGCGGCCGAGCTCGGCGGGGTGCTGACGATCTCGAGCACGCCTGGAGCCGGCACCGTCGTCCGCGTGGAAGCCAATGCCGACACGGAAGGAGGCTCGGACGGCGTCTGAACCGGGAGACAGGATCCGCGTGCTGGTGGTCGACGACCACGCGGTCGTCCGGCGCGGGTTACTGGCCTTCCTCGACAGTGAACCCGATCTCGAGGTCGTCGGCGATGCTGAGGGCGGGGCGCAGGCGCTTGAGCTGCTCGCGCGCCTGGCGTCCGAAGGCCGGCGCCCCCACGTAGTCGTCATGGATCTCCAGATGGAGCCGCTCGACGGCATCGAGTCGACTCGCCAGATCCGCGCTCGCTACTCCGAGGTCGAAGTGGTGGCGTTGACCTCCTTCGGCGAGGACGAGCGCGTTCACGCGGCCCTCGAGGCCGGCGCTTCCGGGTATCTGCTCAAGGACTCGGACGCGGACGAAGTCTCGGCGGCTATCCGGGCCGCGCACCGCGGGGAGCTCCCGCTCGATCCCGCAATCGCCCGCGGCCTGACATCGTCTATCCGCACTCGGGTCGAGGACGCTCCGGCGAACGAGCTCACGAGCCGTGAGTTCGAGGTCCTGCGCCTGCTCGGTGCGGGCAAGGCGAACAAGCAGATCGCGGTCGAGCTGAGCATCAGCGAGCGGACCGCCCGCACGCACGTATCGAACATCCTGGGCAAGCTCAAGCTCAGCTCTCGCACCCAGGCGGCCCTCTGGGCGGTTCGCGAGGGTCTCGTCAACCAGGATGATGATGCCGCGGAGGCCGGCCGCCGTCAGCGGGGATGAGTTGAGCCACCGGGTGCGACCGGCGAGCGAGGCGTGTGCGCCCTCGGCCGGCGCGAACGCAGGCCAAGCCGCGGCGCTGTCGAATGATTTCCGCCGGCCGCTACGTCATGGATCGCGCCGCAGCCGCGAGCTCGCCGGCCGGGGCCGTCTGGGATCGCGTCACGCCCGCAGCCTCGTAGGCTTCGTCCTCGTCCAGCGTCTCGTCCACGAGAAGGGCATTTGCGAGCGCGTTCAGCCGCGCCCGGTTCTCGGTCAGGAGGGTGACGACCTCTTTCTGCGCCTCGGCGACGATGCGGCGCACCTCGTCGTCGAGGAGCTTCTGGGTCTGCGGTGACACTTCCGCGACGCCGGGGAGGAACTGCGCCGACCCGTCGCGGCGGATCAGGGAGATCGGCCCGAGCGTGTCGCTCATCCCCCAGCGCCCGACCATCTGCCGGGCGAGCCCGGTCAGCTGCTCGATGTCGGATTCGGCGCCCGTGCTGATATTGCCGAAGACGATCTCCTCGGCAACGCGGCCGCCGAGGGCGACCTCGATCTTCGCGCGTATTTCCGGCTCCAGGTAGTTGAAGCGATCGGCGTCGGGCGCGGAGAACGTCACGCCCAGCGCCAGCCCGCGCGGGATGATCGAAACCTTGCGCACGGGATCCGCGCCGGGTGTCAACATGCCGACGACTGCGTGGCCGCTCTCGTGGTAGGCCGTTCGCCGGCGATCGTCGGCGCTCATCAGCACCTGGCGCTCCGCGCCGAGCACGATCCGCTCGAGCGCATCGCTGACGTCTGCTTTCTCGACGACATCGTGCTGACGGCGTGCAGCAGTGAGCGCCGCCTCGTTCACCAGGTTCGCGAGGTCCGCTCCAACCATCCCCGGCGTCGTCGCGGCGATGTGTGCGAGGTCGACGTCGGGCCCAAGCGGAACGCCCCGGGCGTGCACGCGGAGGATCGCCTCGCGCCCGTCGCGGTCCGGCGGCTGGACTGCGACCCGTCGGTCGAACCGCCCCGGCCGGAGGAGTGCCTGGTCGAGCACGTCGGGCCGGTTCGTCGCCGCGAGCACGATCACGCTCGTCGCGGAGTCGAACCCGTCCATCTCGGTCAGGATCTGATTCAGGGTCTGCTCGCGTTCGTCGTTGCCGCCGCTGAAGCCGGCCACGCCGCTCGTGCGCGAGCGCCCGATCGCGTCCAGCTCGTCGATGAACACGATCGCCGGAGCGTTCTCCCTCGCCTCTTTGAAGAGGTCGCGCACGCGCGCGGCGCCGACTCCCACGATCGCCTCGACGAATTCCGATGCGGCCAGGGAGAAGAACGGGACGTCCGCCTCTCCGGCGACCGCGCGCGCGAGCAGTGTCTTCCCCGTCCCGGGCGGCCCCGAGAGGAGGACGCCGTGCGGGATCCGACCGCCAAGCTTGCTGTACTTATCCGGATGGCGGAGGAAGTCGACGACCTCACTCAGCTCATCCTCGGCCTCCTCGATGCCCGCGACATCCGCAAAGGTGACCTTGTCGCCCAATGGCTCGTAGCGGCGCGCCCGCGAGCGGCCAAAGGAGCCGAGGGCGTTCTGTACGTTGCCGGCCCGGCGGAAAAGCCAAAAGAGCAGGACGATGAACAGGACCGTCGGCCCGAACCCGAACAGCAGCGTCTGCCACCACGCCGCGCCCGTGTCGAGCGGCTTGGCGTTGACCGTCACACCGTTCTCCTGAAGCAGCTGTGAGAGTTCGTCGGTATCGGCGAACGCGGGAATCTCGGTTCGGAGTCGTGTCGTCGGCTTCGAGTCCTTGAAGGTCACCTCTCTCTTGAACGTGCCCTGGATATCCGTCCCTTTTGACGTGATCTCGTCGACGTTGCCCGTGGTCACCTGCTGTAGGAAGAACGGGCTGTACGGGACACGCACGCGCGATTCAGGCCCCATCGCGCGGCTGGTGATGAACAGGTTGATCGCGAGCAACGCTAGAAAGAAGACGATCCAGCGAGGTGAGAGCCATCGGGGAGGCGGAGGAGGCGTCGGCGACGATCCTCGCGGCGCGGGCGGCGGCGTCTCGGTCGAGTGGTCGTCGGTGTCCCTTGCCATCGCATTTCGTCCTAGGATCACGCAGCCTCGCCACCGACCAGGCGAAGCGTCTGCTCGCTGTCGAGCGCTCGAAGCCTCCGTACGCGCTCGGCGAGCGGCGGGTGGGTGGAGAAGAGCGCCGCGATGCCCTGCCTTCGCAGCGGGTTGACGATGTAGAGCGATGCCGTCGCCGGGTTGACGTCGAGCGGGACGGTCTGCGCGCGGCGTTCGAGCGTCTCGAGCGCATCGGCGAGCGGCGACGCGCGGCCGAGGAGCTCGGCTCCGGTCGCGTCGGCGAGGTACTCACGCTGCCGCGAGACGGCGAGCTGGAGGAGCGACGCGGCGAGCGGCGCGAACAGGATCGTCCCGAGCAGCCCGATCCAGCCGAGCGGGCCGGCGTCGTCCTCGTCGCCTCCGAAGAGGAGCGTGAACTGGAGGAGATTGGCGATCGCCGCGATCGCGCCGGCGACCATCGCGGCGATCGAGGAGACGAGGATGTCGCGGTTCTTGATGTGGCCGAACTCGTGCGCGAGGACGCTCTCG
>Ga0299914_10002818_pt1 | contig 12110 bp, 9 predicted proteins | sample RVTome_10_FD_201361 | JGI IMG/M metagenome (GOLD analysis project Ga0299914, IMG submission 201361) | Soil microbial communities from uranium-contaminated site in the Upper Colorado River Basin, Wyoming, United States - RVT153D57 (version 2) ... | reverse complement strand
CCTTTGATACAGCCAATTACGCCGCCGCGCACCACTATTTCCAGCAAGCCCTTGACATCTGCCGCGAAATTGGCGACCGGGAAAATGAGCAAACGGTGTTGAGTAACCTGAGCGTACACGCGATTTACGTGGCCGAGTTTGCTCAGGCCAGGCGGCTGGCAGAGCAGTCGCTGGCGATTTGCCGCGAAATTGGTAATCGCACCTGGGAGGGAATCGCCTATACCAATCTGGGGGTGATTGCCTACGAATTGGGCCATTACGATGAAGCAGCCCAACATTACCAACAGTCGCTCAAAATTCGCCAGGAACGGGGCGACCGGCGCGGTGAAGGCTTAGTGTGGCGCGGTTTAGGGGAAGTTGCCGGGCATCAGCAGGATTTAGCCATGGCGCAGCACTATTGTGAAAAGGCTGTAGCCTTATTGCACGGGATTGGGGATCAGGCGGAGGAAGGGTTGGCGCTGAACACACTGGCAAAAGTAGTGATGGATGACGGCCGTTACACCCAAGCCCAATCCCATTTAGAAGCCGCCCTCCGCCTCAGCCGTGAAATAAAAAGCCCTTTACTAGAAGGACGAGTGTTAACCAATTTAGCCCAGGTGACAATTCACCAGGGTATGCCAGAGGAGGCACTGACCCAGGCCCGGCAAGCATTAGCCATTGCCCAACGCATCGGTACTCCAGTATTGGCGGGGGACGCCTGGTATGCTTGTGGGCTGGCCCTGGAAAAGATCGGCCGTTTGCCAGAAGCCGCCGAAGCCTACGAGCAGGCTGTATCTATTCGACGCAGTATCAACCAAATACATCGACTGGCAGAGCCATTAGCCAGTTTAGACCGAATCAGGTAGCCAGTTCTAGGTGACAAGTCATTACATTCTGCCACCCACCACCAACCACCATTTGACACTTTTTTGACACCTGCGTGCTAACGTGCCCATGACACTTTTATTGGAGGACAAACATGGGATGTATTTTAGCGATTCTGTGGCTACCCCTTTTAGCTCTGGGCGGTTTTGCCGGCTTCACAGTCGGGGCCACAGCCGGTGGCGACATAGGAGCACTGATCGGCGGTCTCCTGGGTATCTTCGCCTCTCACCTGATTCAATGGGCCTTGTGGGGCGATCGTCGTCATTATACAGTGCCACCCCCCTGGTGGAATAAGTAAAACCCAACCTTTTGGGGGCTTCATTCACGATGAAGCTCAGGAATCAAGCCTTTGGCAGATCATTTAGGAGGCACAGATGAAAAAAGTACTGAAATGGATCGGTATCATACTTGCCAGCCTGGTGGGGCTGCTGCTGGTGGCGGCAGTAGCATTATTTGCTATTGGCTCTGCCCGCCTTAACAAAATACACAATATCCAGGTTGAGACCCTCGCTATCCCCACCAATGAGACGGCCGTCGTCCGTGGCCGGCATCTGGCAGAAGCCGTAACCTTGTGCATCGCCTGTCACGGTGAGGACCTGGGAGGAACGGTTCTCGAAGATGAACCCGGCATAGTAACCATCTCTGCTTCCAACCTCACCTCTGGCCAGGGTGGCGTAGGTGCCACTTACAGCGATGGCGACTATATACGGGCCATTCGCCACGGGATCAACCCGGAGGGTCGCGGGCTGATCATCATGCACTCGGACATCTACCACAATCTCAGCGCGGAGGACCTGGGTGCCATCATCGCCTACATCAAGACCATGCCCCCGGTGGACAGAGAACTCCCCACGACCAGAGCCAGGCCATTAGGGAGCATCCTCGTTGCCCTCGGTATGTTTGACATCGAAACAATGCCATTGATCCCGGCAGAGGTGATTGACCACAGTGCCTCCTTCGCGGCGGCTCCGGCACCCGGAATGACCGCCGGCTATGGGCACTATCTGGTGACTGTTGGCCTCTGCACCATGTGCCATAGAGGAGACCTGAACGGTGGGCCTCCCCTAGAGCCGGAATCACCGCCCGTGCCGAACATCGCCGTTTACGGTGGTCCAGCCGGATGGTCGGAAGCGGAGTTCGTCAACACCATACGCACCGGTGTCACCCCCTATGGCAAATCGCTTGACCCCGAATCCATGCCCTGGGAATTTTACCAAAACATGACGGACGAGGAGCTGGGGGCCATCTGGCGATACCTCCAGTCAGTCGCCGGCGAATAAGCATCGGTTCTTCGTGGCCGGGTTTGCCTCTCCAAACAATGGCGATCTTCTCGTTAGAGCCTACAACGGTAAAACGGGTACACTGCTCTGGCAAGACCAATATGATAGGGCTAATCAGCCCGATAATGCCCTGGCAATCGCTGCGGCTACGGGCAAAGTATTTGTTGCTGGGCTGGCAGCGGATACCAGCGGAGAGGCTGACTTTCTAATACGGGCCTACGACGGCAAAACAGGTTCACTGCTCTGGCAAGACCAATACGATGGGTCCGGGGGCTGGGATGTAGCCGCTTCTATCGTGGTCCGGGGTGGACGGGTCTTCGCAGCAGGCCAGGCCACGATGGCTGGGGGCAACTCTGACTTTCTAGTCAGGGCTTATGATGCAAAATCCGGACAGTTGCTTTGGCATGACCAGGTTGATAAAGGGGCCTTTGATATAGCCAACGCCGTCACTGTAGATGCCAACAGGGCCTTTGTCGCCGGTTACGTCACCAATGCTGACGGAAATTACGACTTTTTTGTCCGCGGTTATGATACGAAGAACGGCACCGTGCCCTGGGAAGATCAGGATGACAAAGGCGGTACGGGAGGAGATAGAGCACTTGCCATCACCGCCGCAGACGGCCGTGTCTTCGCTGCCGGGGATACCTCCGACAGCGTCGGCAATACAGATATCCTGGTTCGGACATATGACACCAAGAGCGGGAACTTTATTTGGGAAACTTACTATGACCATGCCGGCTTCTTCGATTGGGCAATTTCTATCGTCGAGCACGGTGGGCGGCTTTTCACTGCCGGCCAGGTGCGAGAGTCTGCGGGCGTTCCTGACTTTTTCATACAGGCCTATGATGCAAATACCGGCGAAATACTCTGGCAAGATCAGCACGACATTGCCGGGAGTGTTGACGACGCTCGAGCCATCACGGCCGCTGGAGGGTTAGTGTTTGCCGTGGGTGGTGGTCGGAATGTCGCCGGAAATACGGACTTCCTGGTGCGGGCTTACGATGCAGCAACTGGCAACTTACTCTGGCAAGATCAATTCGACAGAGGTCAGGGCAATGATTATGCCCATGCCATTGTCGCTAAAGCGGGGCAGCTCTTTGCCGCAGGTTTTGACCAGGAAGCTGGAACAGGATTTCCAGGAACCCATAGTGACTTTGTCGTGCGGGCTTACGATGTCAAATAATCTGTTCCCTTGAACGAACCGGATACAGTTCTCAGACACACTTTCGTTATTCGACTGTGGCAGGAATGGTCATTAGTCACTCCGCAGTGGCGGGGCTGGGCCGTTCATTTGCCATCAGGGGAAACAGCCGCCTTTCAGGATTGGGAACAGTTGTTAGCCTTTATACAAAAGCCAAATCCTAACGATAGGTACCCATTAACCGACGAGGAAGAATCAATTTGATCGCATAATCTTCACCACAACATCGTCCACAACTCCCGTTCCCTATTGCTTGCCATCCACGAGAGCGGTGCTAATCTTGGGCTAATGATAAAAGTGGTTCAAAATGGACAAGTTACGATCCCTTTGCTGGCGGATGGTCTGGCCCTCATTCTCTCATTCCCCTTATTGCCCCTTCTAGCAAACCACTTCGCCACGCCCTCAGGTCTCAACGCTCTGCTTATCTTTACCAGCTATCTCCTATTTTGCACCGGTGTCTTTCTGCTGCGGAAGCTATACAGTAAACCTGACAGGTCTGTCAGACTTTCACGCCGGATTTTTATGATCCTCGCAATTTTCTTTGGCATCGGCATGATGTTGTTCTTATCACAGCAATTGGGCTACTTAGATCTGATCTTCACTGACCCCTACTCTCTAGGCGAAGGGCAAGCAGCCGCTTTTTTTGTCTTTGCCCCTGGTGCCTGGCTGGCGGTCTCACTCCTTTACATACCCGTGTTGGCCTTCACCGTAACACCTACCGTTGCTCCAGACAGCGGCCGCTATACTCTTCATGCGCTCTTTGGCTTGCTGGCCGTAAATGGGATGCTGCTGCTGGCAGCATCCCAGCTCAGAACCTTCGCCAGCGGCGGTGGAGCGGCCTGGTTTGTTTCCTCGCTGCTACTGCTCACGATCTGGTTTGGCCCGCCGCGCTGGCTTTATCAAGTAAAACGGCCGAACCCCCTCTCCTTCCTCACCTTTGCCCTACTTCTCGGTTGGTGCAGTTGGCAAATCATCACCTGATTACCCCCCAAACAAGGCAATTGCCCGCTCAATCAACAACTGGTTACTGGCTCCAGTAAAACTGTGGGGCTGTCCCGCATAAGTAAAACATTCCACTAATTTGACAGCCCGGCGTAACTGCTCACATAATTCGGCCGACCACGCCGGGGGTACAACAGCATCCTGCTCGCCATGATGAATGCTAACCTGCGCCGTCACCCTGTCCAGGTGATAGACGGGCGAAATGCGGGCCAGCGTTTCCGCCGGTATACTCATTTCAAACTCGCCATCCCCTTGATTCGACCAGGCCCGAATCCTCTCGTAATTACGTGCTTCATCGCCGCTCATAGCCCCATAGAGAACGGCCGTCTCCACTCCCTGCGCCGCCACCAAAACCCGCAAGGCAATCCCCCCACCCATGCTGTGCCCAAACAGGTGTATGTCATTGGGATCGGCCGTTTGCAAAGCACCCACCTGGCCTGCCTGCCGTCGCACAAGGGCCAACAAATTCAGCACATCCACCGCATAGCCAATACGAAACGGGTTTGTCCCCTGATCCGAAGGTGGGTGATTGCGGTAATTGGGATGAATGGTAATGAAACCGGCCTCGGCAAAAGCATTGGCATAGGGGGCAGTATAGCCGAGGGTATTATACTGAGCCGGCGGCCAATAACCATGCAAAACAAGCACCACGGCCAGTGGCCCATCCGACTTGGGCACGTTCATAAAACCATAAATCCTCAGGCCATCGCTGGGATAGGTAATAAGATAGCGGGTGTAGCCGGCCGTTTCGGCCATAACCGATTCAATTTGCAAAGCCCCCTCCTGACCATAAGCGCGACTGGCCAGGTAATCAACCGTATACTGTTCGTAGGCATCAGGTGTAGGACTATTGGCAACTGGGACCAGCGTTGCCGTGGCCAGAGGGGTTGCGGAAGGCAGCCAGGTAGGAACGGCCGTAAACGTAGCCGGCAGCCTCTCCCAGGGCGTAGGGGTCAGAGTGGGCGAATCAGGCAAAACCGCAAGCGGCAAAAGCGTCGGCAAAGGCTGGGCATTCGCCGCGGCACAGCCAGCCAGCAAAATCGAATAAGCCACAAGCAGACAGAAGCAGCAACGACTATACATAATAATAATTATACTCAACATGCCCTGAGGCTGGAACAAAAAGCCAGCTTTGTTTCTTTCCCAGTTCGATGATGCTATTTCTGGCTCCAAAAAGCCATATCCCCCACGGCAATCTCCCGTGGCTGTCCTCCACTCACCGGCACCACAAAAATACGCGCTTCATCTTGTACCTGAATAGGCAGTACCAACGCGCTGCTGTCCGGTGACCAAAGACGGTGGCTCAAAGAATATTGGTCAAAGTAAGGCAAGAATTGGGTTAAGAAAGTTAAAGTGGGCCTAAAAGCAGCCAATTGCAATCCCTCACCCGTCATCACATCCACCACAAACAACCGGAACTCAATTCCCCGTTGCTGTCCAGGTTTGCCCAAACGCTGGCGAACATTTACCTGAATTTCATCCTCACGCACCTGATTAGCCGTAAAGTAAGCAACATATCGGCCGTCGGGCGACCAAAAGAAAGCTATTACCACATCCTGCGAGAGCAAGGTCATCTCCCCTGTAACAGCATCCAACAAACGAAGCGGGCCAAAGAAACGGAAATCTCCCTCATCACCGCTGATAAAAGCCAACTGGTTAGTTGTTGGGCTCCAACTCAGCGCCACCTGTCCCCCGTGCTGCTCACGCTGCAATTCGCCCGATTGCGTATCCGCTACTACCACCCATCTGGAATCGGCCGATACTTCCTCAGCATAAGCCCAATAACGGCCATCAGCCGAAATGCCTGGCGACTGAAAAAAACCTGGCTCAGCAACATTCTCACCCTCACCATCTCCCTCCACATCAATTAACGTCAGGCGGGCACCACGACCACTAAAGCCCGTGTGAATGAAAAGCTGATCAGCATCAGCCGTCCATTGCCAATAAAAAGGCTGCCCCAACGCCACCAAGCGACTTTCCTCACTTTCCCCTGGTGTCGCAATATTCAACCCCAATCCGCCCTCTGGGTGATTCGTGATGAAGCTCAAATGGCGACCATCTGGCGACCAATAGAGATAAACGACTGGCTGCCGGCGGCTAAAATAGAGATTCGTTTCCCTGGCCTCCAGCTCATCGCGCAACTGAATAACAGCCGCACTCGATGCGCTGTTGGCAATCACCGCAATATCATTACCCGCTGGTGACCAGGCCGGAAAAAGATAGTCCCGTGATATTTCGGTGAGCAAACGACCATCTGTACCATTGGGATTAATCGTAGCAAGTTGGTTGTCGGCCGAAACATACACGATCCGATTAACGCCGTCAGCAGGTAAACCAGTTGATTCAGATTCAACTGTTGGAGCCGTGACGGCCGTTTCCTCCCCCGCCGTATCTGCAGCACCCAGACGCGGATTCGCCGCCAGCGTGGGAATAATTGGATTCAGCGTCTCTATTACTGCCTGCGCTTCCAACTGCGAACGGGTCAACCACACCACCCCCGCAATCGCCGAACCCAGCATTCCTACAATCACCAGAGCCGAGATCAGAGCCATTAAACAATTTTTGAAAGTTGAGCGAGGAGCTTCTATCTGTGGGGGGGAGTCAAAATCATCTGAGTACATAAGATAAAACGTAAAACGGAAAGCGGAAAAAGTCTACTCGTTTTACACTTTACTCATGATTCTACTCTCCTTCCCCCACCCATTCTAAAGCAAACCGATCACTTTACACGAAGTGGCCGCTGCCCGACATTATTGTTCACCGATTACTGATTACTGACCACTGGTCACTGACCACCCCCTCTACGCTTCCAACGGACGAAAACCCGTGCCCCGTACATCATGTACTGGGGTAATAATGACAAAAGCCTGGGGATCCAACTGATAGATCGATTTTTTCAATCGATCCACCTGCCGCGCTTCCAACACACACATCAACACGCCCCGTTCCTTACCTGAATACATCCCTTTGCCATGAATCAAAGTAACCCCTCGCTTCAGCTCCTTCAAAAGCATTCGCCCCATCTCCTCCGTCTCATCCGCAATAATATAAGCTAGCTGTTTGCGGGGATCCAGGCGTGGCCACAGTGACAAATCCGTCTCTACGACCTCCCAAGTCACCCGGCGCAATCTCTGCAAAAATCCGGACAGCCCACCTGACCATTCCATCAAAACCTCACCTGACGTAGCCCGCAAACCCACCGTAAACAGACCTAGGCTGATAATTAGTCCATTAAAGATAAAGCCAATTAAAATCATAAGCCAGCCAGGAACATGGCCAACGGCCGCCCGTTCCATAAATTCAGCCATGCTGTTCGTTGGCTCCGGATGTAAATATATTTTGACGATCCAACTGGCCGCCAAAATGAGGAAAATCGGGGCATAATTACGGCGGTAACGACGGCCGAGTGCTTCCAGCAACCCAATTGGGAAACGTGGATTGCGTAAACTACTCTTAATCTGCTCGGCCCATTCCGTATGCGGCAGAAAAGGCGGCGAAAGCAGAGCCGAAAAAAAGTTGGTTTCCATAATACGCACACGATACGTCCACAACTCATAATAGCGGTAGCGACGTGCCTCAATAAACAGAAACAGCAGTACAAAGAAAGTAACAATCAATAGGACAAGGGGCGTGTGTCCCGCATCACTAAACGCAAACGTCAAGGCTGCTCCCGTCGTCACAACCGCCCAATTCGTTGTCGCATCCAGTCGCATGCGCCAGGAATTTGATCGGCTCATTTCACCGCGATAAAAATGCACCATAGCCGAGGTAAAATCACTGCTGCGTAAACCCTGCCCGGCAAATTCCCAAACATGTTCTAAATTAGGTGGAAGCTCTGAATCCGGTTTCGTTTCATTCATAAATCACCTCTATCTCATCAAACTCTGGCCGCATGTTCTGCATGAATAAAACGGCGTGTACCTGTTTCGGCGCGTAACAGCAGCGAAGATGTCTCGGCATACATGCCATGAAAACGAATGGCATCTACCAGCTTACTATCCGTAATACCCGTCACACTAAAAAAAATACGGTTACTCGTCACCATCTCATCACTGGTCATAATACGCCGCTCATCCAGGCCGGCTGCCCGAATATCCTCCCTTTCCTGCTCACTCTGAGGAGCCAGCCGGGCCAACATCTTGCCCCCCAATGCCTTGACTGCACAAGCGGCTATCACCCCTTGGGACGCACCACCCACTCCCATCAATACATCGCCCCCTGTGTTGGGTGTAGCTGCGACCAGAGCACCCTCGGCATCTCCCTCCTGGCGCAGCAAAATCCGTGCCCCCGTGGCCCGAATTTCCTGAATCAGGTCATAGTGACGCGGCCGATTCAACATAATCACCGTCAAATCCTGCACAGCCTTTTTCTTGACACGGGCAATAAGAGCCAACGTCCAGGCAGCCGGAGCATCCATACATTCGGGCACCAATGCCTTGGCTGCCTCCCGATCAACTACAATTTTGTCCATGTAATGGGCCGGTACCGGCGACCACATCGAATGGCGCGGGGCCACGCCTACCACCGACACTGCCCCCGGGTGCCCCCGAATCAATAACTTCGTGCCATCAATCGGGTCTACAATCACATCTACTTCCGGTCCATCCCCCGTTCCCACCCGCTGGTTGCTGCCAAGCGGAGAATGTTCACCCAAAGGTGAATCTTCCCCCAGGACAATATGACCTTCAATATCAAGCGTATCCAGAGCGGCCTTCATCGCCATCGTTGCCGAGCGATGGGCCGACTCATAATTGCCTGAACCAACCCACCGCCCGGCCGCCAGGGCTGTGGTTTCTGTCACTCTCACCAAATCAAGCCCAAAATTCCGCCAGGGCATTTGCTCCGTCATATCACACCTCCCATTCAGTCAACCGCTTCTAGCAATCCGGCCGCTTCCCAGGCCAGCATTCCTCCCTGCAAAATCGCCACATTAAATATCCCCCTTTGCCTTAAGGCATAAGCCGCCCGCCGGCTTCGACGGCCGCTGCGACAGACAAAGACAATCTCACGGTCATTGGGGAAGCGTACCCCCTCAGACAATATATTGGGCAGCGGCTCCAGCCGGGCCTCAGGCAAATGTCCCTGTCTAAACTCACGTGGTTCCCGCACATCCACGACTAACGGCTTCTTATCCGAGCCATTGTGTAATTGTTCCCAAAGTTTACGGGGCGATATATCTATCACACTGTCTTTAGGGATATCTTGCAAAAGGGGAATATTGTTAATATTGATACGCTTGGGCAAATTTTGACACTCTTTAAAGTTGCGGACAGGACATTCATAAATGCAAACGGCCGGATCCAACACCCGATAAAAGAGATGACTGATAGCCTTATCTTCAGACAGAAAACAGGAATCGCCCATATGGTGATAGAAGCCAGTGGACTCAAATAATTTCTTGACACGATAATTGGCGCGCACGATGAAGACATCACCGCCGCGATCGCGGCAGACTCGGACAATGTTCTCCAGCATATGCACGCCGCTAAAGTCACAGTGGTTCACATTGTGCATCCGCATCAACAAGAAACGCTGTTCATGATGTTCTTCCAGGTAGGCCAGAATCGTTTCTTCGACATGATTGACGGCTCCGAAATAAAGATCGCCCTGTATTTCGATAATAGCCAGTTGTGGGCAGGGGGTTTTGTGGGGTTGGTAAGTGAAGTGTTTAAACTCCGCATCAGGTAAGACAGCCTGCACGCGAGGTGTGCTGGTGCGCACAATGTAGAGAGCAAAGGAGAAAAGCAGCCCCATCAACACCGCAAATTCAATTTCCAGGAAAAGCGTACCGACAAAGGTGGCCAACATAATAACGCCGTCACCTCGCGTACCGCGCCAAATTCGGCTAATTTCCTCAAGATCAATCATGCCATAGGCTGTCACAATAAGGACACCCGCCAGGGCTGCTGTCGGTAAAAAGGCGGCCGCTGGAGCCAGGGTGAGCATAGCAATAAGCACAAAGATACCAGAGAAAATAGATGCTACCGGAGTTTTAGCCCCTGCTTTGAAGTTGACGGCCGAACGGGCAAAAGAAGCAGATCCTGCATAGCCCGAAAAGAAGCCACAAAAGATATTGGCGAGACCCTGCCCGACAAATTCCTGGTTGCTATCTAAACGCTGGCCGGTTTGGGTGGCAATCGAGCGGGTAATAGCCGCCGTTTGTACCAGGCCAATGGCGCTAACTGCCAGCGCACCAGAAGAGAGAGAACCGATGAGATCCAAATCAAACAGGGGCAGATCAGCCAGTGGGGGTAAATTTTGGGGCAACTGACCAATAACATCTACACCCCTTTGATCCAGTCGAAATATGTAGACAGCCATGCTGGCCAATACCATGCCAATGACAGCCATTGGCAGCCGGGGGTTTAGGCGGGGACCAATGATAAAAGCCAGGATAGTAACGATACCAATAATAGCTGTCGCCGCATGAGTATCGCTAACTGTTGTGACGAACCCCACTAAGGCTTGCCAGACATTATTAGTGGGAAAAGTAGTGCCAAGTAGGGGACCAATTTGTTTGACTGCGATGAGGATACCCGCACCACTGGTGAAACCAACAATGACCGAATGTGATACAAAATTGACAAGAACACCTAAGCGGGCCAATCCTAATAAGAGCTGAAACACACCGGCCATAACCGCCATCAATCCTGCAGCAATGACAAATTGCTCTTCACCTACTACCTGCATACTGGGCAAAGCCGAGAGCACCAATAAAGAAATGGCGTTCGCTGGCCCCGTATGCGCCTGGTTAGAAGACCCCCACAAAGCCCCAACAATAGCCCCAACAACGGCCGCATATAATCCCATTTGTACTGGCAGCTCAGCAATCAAGGTAAAGGCAATGGCCTGTGGCAGTAGGATCACAGCCACTGTTAAGCCCGCCGCCAGATCAGATCGAAGGTTAGCTTTGTCATAGGTGCGGATGAGACGAGACGGCCGTTGCAAGTAAAAAACAACCGGTTTCAATGTGGACGCAACATCTATTTTAGAATTCAATTGGGCAATCATGTGGCTGCCTCCGTGTGAGGCACGGTGACAAGATGAAAGGTGACAAACTTGCCACCGTTTGGTGTATACTCAGTTACTATAGGAGTGTACGCCGATGACAAACGGCCGTCAAGCCCATCTGTGGTGGCGTAAACCCCACCACCCGGCCACCACAAACATAGCCCCATACAAAACCCCCGCCGCCAGATAAATCGGCCGTATCTCCATCCGTTCCAACAGCCAAAAGACCAGCAGCGGCCCCGCCGCGCTCGTAAAATCACCTATCGTGAACAGCAGCCCCAAATAACGGCCGCTACGCCGACCTGCCAGGTCCCCCACCAGCGCCGTCGCCATACCCTGACTACTCCCACTCGTCGCCGAATTCAGAGGCAGCGCCAGGACAATCATCCAGGGCGCTCCCAATGCCAATAAAGTAAAGCCCACAATCCCCGGCAGCAGACCAACGGCCGCTGTCCGCCACCGCTCTCCCCATCTATCCGACAACACCCCTGCTAAAGGCACAAAAGCTGTACCCACAAATGTACTGACACTCAGCCCAATCCCTGTCAGGGTCGTAATACCCAGCAGACGGCCGTTCACCATCACCGACTCACCCAACACCTGCTGCAAGAACAGCCCAAACGTCGGAAAAAACATCCCCGCCATCACCAGCCGGTTCACCCCCATCAACCCCAACGCCGACCCCGCCTCCCCCCATCTCCCCCGTCCCCCCTCACCTCTCTCCTCTCCCCCGCTCCCCCGCCCCTCCGCCC
>Ga0299914_10002817_pt1 | contig 12111 bp, 11 predicted proteins | sample RVTome_10_FD_201361 | JGI IMG/M metagenome (GOLD analysis project Ga0299914, IMG submission 201361) | Soil microbial communities from uranium-contaminated site in the Upper Colorado River Basin, Wyoming, United States - RVT153D57 (version 2) ... | reverse complement strand
GACCATGCCCGGGCCGCTCGGGATGCCGAGCGTCTGCAGCAGGTCCGGATTCGAAAAATCGCCGTCGATCAGCAGGACCTCGACCTCCTGTTCGCCGGACAGCGAGAGCGCCAGGTTGATCGCGCAGAAGCTCTTGCCTTCGTTGGGCTGGCCCGAGGTGATCAGCACCGAGCGCCTCTTCTCTTCGGGAAGCGAGACGCGCCGCTCGATCCCGGCGAGCAGCTGCCGCTTCATCAGCCGCGCCTCCTCGGCAAGGCCGGTGACCGGCCCGCCCGGAACGACGAAGCCGGCCGCCGTCAGCGCCTCCCGGTCGATCGCCGCCGCGCCGTCGGCGCGCAGCGCGAACGGTCGCGGCTTTGGCTCGACAGATCTGGGCGCATCGGGCTCGGCTTGCGAAAGCGATGCAGCAGCCGTCGCTATCTCGGCCAGCGGTGCCGGTGTCGGCAGCTCGGGCTCCGGATCCAGTGCGGGCAGAGCGGCCGCCGCAGGCCCACGCAAGGCGGCGCCGAAATCGTAGATCTCGGCAGCGCGCTCGAGCAGCGAGGGGGGATTATGCTTGCTCATATCTCTCCTCAAGCCACCGAGCTTCGCTGCCAGAATTCGACGAGGATCAGCAGCACATAGGCCCCGCCGAGCGCGGCGGTGGTGCCGCCGAGCCAGATCAGGCGCTGCCGGCGGCGGGAACGTTCGGCTGCGGTCAGCACCTCGCTCAGCGTGCCGAGCACCGGCAGGCCGGTGACGGCGGCGAGCCGGCCTTGGGTCGGGAAGGTGGTTTGGACCTGACCGGCGACGAAGGCAGCGGCGACGCCGGTGGCCAGCGCGAAGACCAGTACCGCGGTCAGGAAGATCGGGCGGTTCGGCGCCGCCGGCACGGTCGGCACGCTCGGCGGCTCGACCACCTGGATGTTGAGCGGGCTGGTCCGGGTCTGGACGTCGCTGCGCAGCCGTACCTGCTCGCGATTGCCGAGCAGTTGGTCATATTGCTGCTTCAAGACGTCATAATCGCGATTGAGCCGGCTCTGCTCGGCAGCCAGGCCGGGCTCGGTCGACTGGCGCGCGCTCAGCTGGGCAAGATCCGACTGAAGCTGGTTGCGCCGGGTGGTGGCCGCGGCGAGTGCCGCCTCGCGCTCGGACATCATCGCCCGCAGCGAGACATAGGACGGATTGGAGATGCCGGCGGTGCCGCTGCGGCGCTCGGCCTGGGCATAAGGCCGCAGCCGCCCCGCCTGCTGGCGCGCGGCGACGATATCGGGATGCGATTCGGTCCAGCCGCGGGCAAGGTTCTGCGCGATCTGCCCTTCGATCTGGGCGAGCTGGCCGCTTGCGGTGCTGCCGCCGTCGCCAATGCCGGGCATGGTCTGCGGGGTCGCAGCAAGCTGGGCGCGCATCGAATTGAGCGCGCCGCTCGCGGCGGCGATCTGCTGCTCGAGATTGGCGATCTCGACCCGCGCCGCCGACATGCGGTCGGCGATCGTCCCCGAGCCGGGCAGGACGCCCATGAAGCGCCCTTCAAATTCGACCCGGCGCTGCTCGGCCTCGCGCAACGCCAGTTCGCGGCGGCGCAATTCCTCGTCGAGGAACGTGAGCGACTGGCCGGTCTCGCGGCGGTCGCCGGACAGGTTCTGCTCGACGAACAGGTCGATCAGGCCCTGGACGGTCGCGGCGGCCGTGCGGGCATTCTGGCCGTTCGAGAAGCCCGAAATGTTCGATGTCGCCTTGATCTCGAGCGCGCCGTCGGGCTGGGCGGTGACGGTGATCCGGGTGCGCAGCGCCGACACGATGCCGCTCATGTCGCGCTCGCTCGCGACCAGCGAATTGAGGTCGGTACGGCGCACGACACGGACGAGATTGTCGTTCGAGGTCAGGGTCTGCTTGAGCCGCAGCAGCTGATTGCTGCGCTCGTCGGGCGTGATGCCGATCTGGTTGGGCAGGATCGACTGCATCTGGACGAACAGCCGCGCCTTCGCCTCGTAACTGCTCGGGATCAGCGAGATGATGAGCCAGCCGAGCACCGCCACGCCCCAGGCGACGGCGATCGCCAGCCAGCGGCGGCGCCAGACCTGGTGCAGGGCAATCCTGAACTGTTCGTAAAGTCCGTCCATCAGGCGCTGTCGTCCTTCTGCGGGCCGTTTGCGCGGCTCAGAACATGCTTTCGGGAATGATGATCACGTCGCCGGGCTCGAGCCGGACATTGGCGCGCACGTCGCCCCGACGGAGCAGGCTGGCGATGCGCAAATCATATTCACGCTGCTGGCCGGTCTCGCGATCGACCCGGACCAGGCGGGCGCGATCGCCGGCGGCGAATTCGGACAAGCCGCCGACCGCGATCATGGCGTCGAGCAGGGTCATGTTCGCGCGATAGGGGAGCGCCGCCGGGCGCTCGGTCGCGCCGACGATGCGGATCTGCTGCGAGAAAGTGCCCTGCGGCCGATCGACCATGACCGAGACCAGGGGATCCTGGATGAACTGCGCGAGGACGACGCGGATGTCCTCGGCAAGCTGCGCCGGCGTCTTGCCGACCGCGACCATGTCGGAGATCAGGGGCGTCGTGATCCGGCCGTCCGGACGGACCTGGGTCCGGGCGCCGAGCTCCGGGTTGCGCCAGACGAACACGGTGATCTCGTCGGAGGCGCCGATCATATAGCTTTCGCCAACCTGGTCGGACGAGCCGACGAAGCTCGCGGCAGGCAGGCTGCGGCCGGTACGGCCACCGCCTGACGCGCAACCGGTGAGCGCGACCGCGCTGACGGTGACGGCAAGGGTGATCCAGTTTGCCTTGGACAGCAATTTGGCGGACAGACGCATGACCGATCCTCTTCACTCAGCGAACCCCGCCCGCTCGTCCCGGTTCGGGATGTTACGGACGCGAAGCTTTGGGGCTGCTATGGCGCGAAGAGGTAAAATTACCGTTAGGAACAAGGGGCTTTTGGGGGCCGTCCCAGAACGGGACCTAGCTCGCGCGAAGGTTAATTGCGGCCGTTGACGACCATTTCGCGTGCTTGCTGCTGGGCAAGAAAGGCCTGCGGGCTCGCCGACAGGCCATAAGCGCCGGCAAGGAAGACGGCGACAAGATCGCCAGCTTCTGCCTTTGGCAAAGCGACGTCGTCGGCGAGCCGATCGAGCGGCGTGCACAGGCACCCGACCACGCTCGCTTCGTCGTCGGCTTCACTGTCGAACCGGTTGGCGATCGCCACCGGATAGTTTCGGCGGACGACCTGTCCGAAATTGCCCGACGCTGCGAGCTGGTGCTGCATGCCGCCGTCGACGATCAGGAAGGTCTTGCCGTGGCTGGCCTTGCGATCGACGATCCGGGTCAGATAGACGCCCGCCTCGCCGACCAGCCAACGGCCGAGTTCGATCGCAAATTCCGTATTTTCAAGGATTTGGGCGCGTGATTTCAGCCCGTTGGCCAAAGCTGCGCCGACCCGCTCGATGTCGAGCGGCTGCTCGCCGTGGAAATGGGGAATGCCGAAGCCACCGCCCAGATTGACCAGCAGCGGCGCGGCGCCGGCCTCCTCGGCGAGGCTGGCGGCCAGCGCCAGCGTCGCGGCCTGCGCTTCGATCAGCGCATCGGGGTCGAGCGCTTGCGAGCCGGCGAAGATGTGGAAGCCGCGCCAGTCGGCTCCGGCCTCGATGATCCTGCGGACCAGGGCCGGCACGCGCGCCGCGTCCACGCCGAACGGCTTGGCGCCGCCGCCCATGCGCATGCCCGATCCCTTGATCTCGAAGTCGGGATTGACCCGGACGGCAAGCCGCGGCGTCCGGCCGAGACGCGCGCCGATCGCGAAAGCGCGTTCCGCCTCGCCTTCGGACTCGCAGTTGAGGGTCACGCCCGATCGGATCGCAGCCTCGAGGTCGGCATCGCGCTTGCCCGGACCGGCAAAGCTGATCGTCGCCGGATCGGCGGCGGCCTCGAGCGCGAAACCCAACTCGCCGCCCGAGGCGATGTCGAGGCCATCGACCTGCTTCGAAACATGCCTAAGTAATGGCCCATAAGAATTTGCTTTTATGGCATAATGCAAGTCAATCCCTGCAAAAGCTGCGCGAAAACGGGCGACCTTCCTGTCGATCAGCCCGAGATCGTAGACGAACAGCGGCGTATCGCCCGCTTCCGCGACCAGCGTGTCGGCACGGCGGCCGCCGATCAGCAGCATCCCTTCCGCATCGGCCGTATAGCCGGCCGGGATCGCGCCCATCATCTTGGTCATGCGATCAACTCGTTCTTGAGCTCGACCCGGTCGAGCTTGCCGTTCGGGCTTCGCGGCAGCTCTTCGCGCCAGATGATCGCGCCCGGCTGCATGAAATTGGGCAGCTGGCGTTTGAGGAAGGTGCGAAGCTCCTCCTCGCGGTCGCGGCGGTCCGGCCGGACGATCAGCGCGATCGCCTCGCCGAGCCGGGGATCGGGAAAACCGAGCGCGACCGCCTCATGGATCAGGCCGGAGGCGATCGCCGCCTCCTCGACCTCGGTCGGGCTGACCCGATTGCCGGCCGTCTTGATCATGCCATCCTCGCGACCGACGAAATAGAGCAGCCCTTGCGCGTCGCGGCGGACGCGGTCGCCCGACCAGACCGCGGTCCCGCCATAGGCCGAATGGTCAGGCGCCGGCTTGAACCGCTCCGCGGTCCGCTCCGGATCCTGCCAATAGCCCTGGGCGACCAAAGGTCCGGCATGGACCAGCTCGCCCTCTTCCGCCGCCTGCCCGTCCGCGTCGACCACCATGATCTCCGCGAACGGAATCGCCTGGCCCATCGAATCCGGATGGGCGTCGAGCAGCTCCGGTTCGAGATAGGTCGATCGGAACGCCTCGGTGAGCCCGTACATCGAGTAGATGTCGGCGGCCGGAAAGACCTCGCGCATGCGCCGGACCACCGAGGGCGCTAGCTTGCCGCCGCTATTGGTCAATCGTCGCAGGCTCAAAGCAGCCGAGGGTGGCCAGGGTGCCTCTATCAGCTGAACCCACAAAGGAGGAACGCCGGCCAAAGTGTTGATCTTATGAAGGTCTACCGCCTTGATCACGTCCCGCGCCGCGAGATAATCGAGCGGCACGACGCAACCGCCGGCGGCCCAGGTCGAAAGCAGCTGGTTCTGGCCATAATCGAAGCTGAACGGCAGTACCGCCAGCGTCCGGGCCTCGGTGTCGAGGCGGAGATAATGCGCGACGCTGATCGCGCCGAGCCAGAGATTGGCATGACTCAGCATCACGCCCTTCGGCCGTCCGGTCGAACCGGAGGTGTAAAGCAGCGCTGCCAGCGCTTCGGGATCATGGCCTGACGGGCCGAGGCGATCGCCGTGGCTCAGCAGCCCCTCGCAGCCGGCCTCGTCGAGCGCATCGCAGCCGGCCGGGACATCGCCCTCCTCCAGCGACTGGAGCCGGACTCGCGCGGTCAGCAATAGCCGCGCGCCGCTGTCGGCAAGGATGTGCGCCACCTGCATCCGCTTGAGCAGCGGATTGATCGGCACATGGACCAGGCCGGCACGCGCGGCGGCCAGCGGTAGCAGACTGGTCAGGCGATTCTTCGGCAGCCAGCTCGCCACGCGGTCGCCGGGCGCCAGGCCCTGCGCAGCCAGAGCCGCGGCCAGCGTCCCGACGCTGGTTTCGAGAGAGGCATAATCGAGCCCACCCTCTCGCGTGACGAGTGCCGGCGATGCCGGAGCGCCACGCAGCGTGAGATGGTCGAGCGGATGGGGCGTCGGGTCGAGCGTTTCCAACTTCATTCCTGCTTGTAACTTGGTCATGATAGGACGGCGATAAGGGGGCATAAAGCTTGGCGGTTAACATTGCGCTTTTCGACGATCTCGAAGAAGTCGCCCGTGACGCCGCCGGGGCGCTCGACCGCCCGGCGCGGCCGAGCCTTTTCGATCGCCTCGACTGGTTCCGCCTGATCGCGGCTCATTGTCCGCCGCCGGGGCGCCTGGCCGTTGTCCGCGCCGAGAGTGACGGCAGAAAATCGTGGCTTTTCCTGGCGATAGAGGGGCCAAGAGCACAAGCGTTCGCGGCCTGGTATTCGCTCAGGGTAGGCGCGATCGGCGAAAGCCAGAGTGACGTCATGACGGCAATCGCCGCCGCCTTGCGCGACGGCGGTATCGGCGTGGTCGAGCTCGCACCGGTCGCGGATCCGGAGCCGTTGCGCGACGGATTCAGCGCAGCCGGGTGGTCGGTCCAACTGAGCCCCAAGGCGGGGAACTGGCGGATCGACACTGCGGGCATGGATTTTGACTCCTATTGGGCGTCGCGTCCCTCCCAGCTCCGAAACACCTATAAGAGACGCGCCAAGGCGGCGGGCCTCGAGATCGAGATCCACGACCGGTTCAGCGAGCAAGCCTGGAGCGAATATGAGGCAGTCTATCGCGCCAGCTGGAAGCCCGAGGAAGGCTCCTTCCCATTCCTGCGCGCGCTGGCGGAGCAGGAAGGCGCGGCCGGCGCGCTGCGCCTCGGCATCGCCCGGCTCGACGGCAGGCCGATCGCCGCGCAGCTCTGGCTCGTCGAGAATGAAGAAGCAGTGATCCACAAGCTCGCTTATGCCGAGGACGCCAAGTCGCTCTCCCCGGGCACGATTCTCGGCCACGCCATGTTCCGCCGTGCGCTCGATCAGGATCGCGTGAAGAGCATCGACTACGGCACGGGTGACGAGCCCTACAAAGCCGACTGGATGACCGAACGGCGTCAGCTCTGGCGGCTCGAAGCCTATAACAGGCGCACGCTGGCCGGTCTGATCGGCGCCGGACGGGCCGCAGCCTCTGCGCTTGCCGCTCGTCTGCGAAGGCGTTAGGCGCACGCCAACTTGTTTGGGGGCCCAATGACGGTCAGCCGGAACGACGAGGAAGAGGTCGACATCACGCTGCGCTCGGTGCTCGTCGACGTGCTCGGCCTGCCCGAGAACCGGGTCGCCGGCTTCGACGAGAGCACGCCCCTGTTCGGCGCCCTTCCCGAATTCGATTCGATGGCGGTCGCCGGTCTGCTGACCGAGCTCGAGGAACGGCTCGGCATCGTCATCGAGGACCATGAGGTCGACGCCGACATGATGGAGACGTTCGGCGCCCTGCTCACTTTCGCCCGGGCCAAGGCGCTTCGGTGAATTCTTCAGGCCTCGCCTACGAGACTTTCGAAAGCGACGGTGGACCGGAATGGCTGATGCGGGTCGGCATCGCCGAGGCACCGGCGATCCTGTTCGTATCTCCCCTGTTCGAGGAGATGAATCGGACCCGCGCGCTGATCGTGGCGGCGATGCGGGCGCTGGCCGTGCGCGGCTTCGGCGCCTGGCTCCCCGATCTGCGCGGCACCGGCGAAAGCGAAATGCTGCTCGACGAGGTCAGATGGTCCGACTGGCGCCATGACGTCATGGCGGCAGCCGATCACGTCCGGAGCCGGAGCGGCGCGCCTCCCCTGCTCGCGGCGCTGCGCGGAGGGTGCCTGATCGACGATGCCGCGGCGGCGATCGGCTGGTGGCGGCTCGCGCCGGTCGACGGCAGCTCGCTGGTCCGCGACATGGTCCGGTCGGGCATCGCCGGAGTCGAATGGGCCGGTTATCCCGCCTCGCCCGACGTTCGCGGCCGGCTGCACGATGCCCGCCCCTTCCTGCAGGAGCCGCTGCGGGTCGTGCGCCTCGCGACCGACCCGGGCGCAGCCGACATCAAGCTGCCGGGACCCGCGCTCTGGCGCCGGTCCGAGCCCGGCAATTCGGCCGAATTGGCTGAGGCGATGGCCGCGGACATCATTGCTTGGCACGCCCAATGCGCCGCCTCCTGAGCTTCGACTGCAACGGCGCCGCGCTCGGCGCCACCCTCGACGCAGCGGACGGCGAGATCGGCCTGTTGCTCGTGACGGGCGGGAGCCAGACCCGGATCGGCTCACACCGAATGTACGAACGACTCGCTTATGCATTGCAGGAGAACAAAATTACCTGCCTGCGCTTCGATCGCCGTGGGGTCGGCGACAGCGAGGGAGAGGATCCCGGCTACCGCGCCAGCGGACCTGATCTGACCGCTGCCGCCGCAGCGCTGCGCCGCGAACGGCCGGCTTTACGGCGCCTCTATGGCTTCGGCCTCTGCGATGGTGCGACGGCCATCGCATTGTTCGCAACCGAAGCCGGGCTCGACGGGCTGATCCTGGTCAATCCCTGGCTTGTCGAGACGGCGGCGAATGAGCCTCCAGCCGCGGCCATTCGCGCCCACTATCGGCGGCAGCTGCTCAGCTGGGAAGGCTGGAGAAAATTACTTGTCGGCGCAGTCAGTTACCGGAAGATCTTGCGCGGCATAGCCAAGCTCTTCTCGCGCCAGGACGAGTCGCTCGCCGCCGCCGTCGCCGGGGCAATGGCCCGCCATCGCCTGCCGGCACAGCTGATCCTGGCCACCGGTGACGCGACCGCAATCGCCGCCGAAGCCGAATTCGGCGCGACGCGCTTCCGTGGGCTGATCGGCGACATCCGGAAGCTCGAGACCGATTCCCACACTTTTGCCCGCCCGGGTAACGAAGCCACCCTGCACGCCGCGGTGCTGGCGGCGATCCGGAGCTTCGATCAGGCCTCCTGAAGCCTGCGCGCCGGCGCGGCCTCGAAATCGGCCTCGGCGAGGAATTTTTCGGCATCGAGCGCCGCCATGCAGCCCGTGCCGGCCGCCGTCACCGCCTGGCGGTAGACCTTGTCCATCACGTCGCCGCAGGCGAACACGCCGGGAATCGCCGTCCGCGAGGTCCCGGGGATGACCGGGATATAGCCGTCGGAATCGAGCTCGAGCTGGTCCTTGAACAATTCGGTCGCCGGCGAATGGCCGATCGCGATGAACGCGCCTTCGAGGTCGATCCGTTCGATCGCGCCGGTCTGGGTGTCGCGAAGGTCGGCGGCGACCAGGCCTTCCGGTTCGCCGGCCGCGATGAATTCCGCGACCTCGCGATTCCACATCACCTTGATGTTGGCATGGGCGAACAGGCGATCCTGCAGGATCTTCTCGGCGCGCAGGCTGTCGCGGCGATGAATAAGGGTCACATCGTGGCTGTGGTTGGTCATGTAGAGCGCTTCCTCGACCGCGGTGTTGCCACCGCCGATCACGATCACCTTCTTGCCGCGATAGAAAAAGCCGTCGCAGGTCGCGCAGGCCGAGACGCCCTTGCCCTTGAGCCGCTCTTCCGACGGCAGGTTCAACCATTTCGCCTGGGCGCCGGTCGCGATCACCAGCGCGTCGCCGAGATAGACGGCGCCGCCGTCGCCGCGCATCCGGAACGGGCGCTGGGTCAGGTCGACCTCGACGATATGGTCCCATTCCATCTTCGCGCCGACATGCTCGGCCTGCTTCTGCATCTGCTCCATCAGCCACGGGCCCTGGATCACGTCGGCGAAGCCCGGATAATTCTCGACGTCGGTGGTGATGGTGAGCTGGCCGCCGGGCTGGATCCCCTGGACGACGATCGGCGCCATGCCGGCACGGGCGCCATAGATGGCGGCGGTGAGGCCGGCGGGGCCGGAACCGAGGATCAGCAGGCGAGTGGAATGGGTGGCGGCCATGGAGCGTCCTTAATGGGTAAGGGTTGGAGGTAAGGGCGCCCTCGCACGGGCGCAATGGGCCATTTGCGGGCTGTGGGCGCCGCTGTTAGAAGCCGCGTCGAAAGCCGCTTCAGAGGAGTTGAGTGATGACCGCCCGTGACAATCCGATGGGTCTCGACGGTTTCGAGTTCGTCGAATTCACCAGCCCCGATCCGCAGGCGCTGGCGGACCTGTTCGAGCGCCTGGGCTTCACCCATTTCGGCAATCACAAGTCCAAGAATGTCCGCCACTACACCCAGGGCGACATCAATCTGATCCTCAACATGGAGCCCGCCGGCCAGGCGGCCGACTTCCGCCAGGCGCACGGCCCCTCGGCCAACGGCATGGCGTTCCGGGTCGCGGATGCGCGCGTAGCCTTCGACCGGGCGGTGCGGATGGGCGCCCGGCCGGTCGAGACGCCGCGCGGCCCCGGCGAGCTCGACATTCCCGCGATCGAGGGGATCGGCGGCTCCTATCTCTATCTCGTCGACCGCTACGGCGCGGACCAGATTTACGACGTCGATTTCGAGCCGACCGGCGCCGACCGCAACGCCAATTCGGTCGGCCTGCACACGCTCGATCACCTCACCCACAATGTGAATCGCGGCCGAATGGATCACTGGGCGCAATATTATGAAAAGCTCTTCAACTTCCGCGAGATCCGCTATTTCGACATTGAGGGGAAGCAGACCGGCCTGCTCTCGCGGGCGATGACCGCGCCCGACGACAAGATCCGCATCCCGCTCAACGAGAGCCAGGACGATTACAGCCAGATCGCCGAATATCTGAAGGAATATAAGGGTGAAGGCATCCAGCACCTCGCCCTCGCCAGCGAAGACATCTTCACCACGGTCGACAGGCTGCGGACCAACGGCATCAAATTCCAGGACAGCCCCGACACCTATTACGACATGATCGACAAGCGCCTGCCGGGCCACGATCATGACGTGAAGGCGATGCGCGACCGGGGCATCCTGATCGACGGCTCGCCCGAGACCGGCGAGGGCCTGCTGCTGCAGATCTTCACCGAAAACATGATCGGTCCGATCTTCTTCGAGATCATCCAGCGCAAGGGCAATGAGGGCTTCGGCGAAGGCAATTTCAAGGCTTTGTTTGAGTCGATCGAGCTCGACCAGATGCGCCGCGGCGTCCTGCCGGCGAATTCGGACGCTTGATACTGCCAGGCCAATAAGGCGATTTCCTTACTTCCTGACCGACCACTGCCCCGATAGGAATGGACCGGACTTTCGGGAGGCGATCATGGCAGCTGCGTCGGGCAAATCGAATCTGAAGGCGGTGAGCGGCGATGCTTCGTCGCCGCGCTGGGAGGAGGATGCGCTCGGCTTCCTGATCGCTCCGGTCGACCGGGCCGCCTTCCTCGAGGGACAATATGAGCGCAAGGCCCTGATCAACGTCCGCGGCGAGTCCGAGCGCTATGCCGATCTGCTTACCCTCGAGAATCTCGATCATTTCATCGCCAGCGCCGACCTGCGCGAGGGGATGGTCGACCTGACCAGCCAGCGTAGCCCGATCTCACGCGATTCCTATATCGACGACAATGGCCGGATCAGCCGGGTCGCGGTGGCCGAACATTATATGCGCGGCGCGACCATCATCCTGCCGCACCTGCACGATTCGATGTTCAACCTCGAGGAGTTCTGCCGCTCGCTCGAGGAGGTGTTCAGCTGTCACGTCCAGACCAACATCTATCTGACGCCGCCCGGCAATCAGGGCTTCCCGCCCCATTACGACAATCATGACGTGTTCGTGATGCAGATCGCCGGCGCCAAGGCCTGGCGGCTCTACGGAACGCCGGTCGAGACCCCCTATCGCGGCGAGCAATTCGATTCCGGCAGCCATGTCGCAGGCGATCCGACCGAGACCTTCACCTTGAGTGCGGGCGATTGCGTCTATCTTCCAAGAGGCCTGATGCACGACGCCGAGAATGTCGGCGACGAGCCCTCGCTGCACATCACCGTTGGACTGATCACCAAGACCTGGGCCGATTTGCTGCTCGAAGCCGTGTCCGAATTGGCCCTGAGCGAACCCGATTTCCGCCGCTCTTTGCCGCCCGGCTTCGCCGGCCGCGATTTCGATCGCGAGGTCGCCCGCCAGCATTTCGACAAGCTGGTCGGGCTGATCGGCGAGAAAGCGAGCATGGACAGTGCCTTCGATCTGCTCGCCGACAATTTCCTGCGCGGCCGGCAACCGAACGTCGCCGGCGTGATCGCTTCGCCGCTCAATGCGCCCGAGCAGGGCCGTTTCCGGCGGCGGCGGTTCGTCCCGTGGAACGTTGCCGACGATGAAGGCAATCTCGTATTGATCGGGCCTGGCGGGGACGTCAATTTCAAGCCGGACGACGGCGATGCGCTCGACATCGCCTTGTCCGGAGCGCCATTTGCCGCAAGCGACCTCAAATGCGAGGCGCCGGCCGAGCTGATCCGGACGCTGTGGGGCGCCGGCTATCTCGAACGCGTCGTCGATTAGAGCATCGTGCCGAAAAGTGGTTTCCGGTTTTCGGCAAAAACGATGCGACAACAAATGCATAGATCGCCGTGCGCGATTCTCAAATCGCGCACGGCGATATAGGCATGA
>Ga0299914_10002816_pt1 | contig 12111 bp, 8 predicted proteins | sample RVTome_10_FD_201361 | JGI IMG/M metagenome (GOLD analysis project Ga0299914, IMG submission 201361) | Soil microbial communities from uranium-contaminated site in the Upper Colorado River Basin, Wyoming, United States - RVT153D57 (version 2) ... | reverse complement strand
GTTCTGGGGGCGTCGCGCTATCCTCGACGTTCCGCGCGGACGTGGCTCAGTTGGTAGAGCATCACCTTGCCAAGGTGAGGGTCGCGGGTTCGAATCCCGTCGTCCGCTCCATAGCCCTCGTCAGTCATCGGTGCGCAGCTGTCGGGCCTTGCCCCTTTCAGGCTACGGGGGCGCTTCGCGAGAGATGCCGGTCAAGGTCGATCGCAGCGCTGATGAGCGCGAGGTGCGTGAAGGCTTGGGGGAAGTTGCCGAGGAGCTCGCCGCGGGGCCCGATCTGTTCGGAGTAGAGGCCGAGGTGGTTGGCGTAGGTGTGCATTTTCTCGAATACGAGTTGGGCCTCGTCGATGCGGCCGGCTCTCGCGAGGCATTCGACGTACCAGTACGTGCACATGGAGAAGGTGCCTTCTTCTCCGTCGACGCCGTCGGGGCTGGCTGCGGGGTTGTAGCGGTAGACGAGGCTGTCGCGAACGAGCTCGTTGCCGATCGCGTCGAGCGTCGAGATCCATCGTGGGTCGGTGGGGGAGATGAAGTGCACGAGCGGCATAAGCAGCAGGGACGCATCGAGTACGTCGGAGCCTGGGTATTGGACGAAGGCTCGCCGCTTCTCGTTCCAGCCGTGTTTCATGATCCAGGCGAAGATCTGGTCGCGGGTGGCGCTCCAGCGCGCCGTGGGGGCAGGGAGAGATCGGTTCGCGGCGATGCGGAGGGCGCGATCGAGCGCGACCCAGCACATGAGGCGTGAGTATGTGAACTCGCGGCGGCCGTTGCGCACTTCCCAGATGCCCTCGTCGGGGTGTTGCCAGTGAGTGCAGAGCCAGTCGACGTGGCGGACGAGTTCTCGCCAGCTGTCGTAGGGGATGAGTTGCCCTTTACCTCGCAGGGCGAGTTGCTCGTAGAGGTAGATGGAGTCCAACAACTCCCCGTAGATGTCGAGCTGGAGTTGGTCGGCGGCGGCGTTGCCGATTCGGACGGGGGCAGATCCGCGGTAACCCTCGAGGTGATGGAGCACTTCCTCGGTGACGTCTGAGGTGCCGTCGACCCGGTAGAGGACGTGCAGGGGCACGGTGTCGTCCCGCGGCGTCTGCTGCGCTGGGAGGGACCGGGTGAACCGATTGACGAGGTGGGCTTCCTGCGTGAAGCCGAGTCTGGAGAGGCCGTATTGCGAGAAGGCGAAGTCGCGGGCCCAGGCGTAGCGGTAGTCCCAGTTGCGTCCGCCCCCCAGCCGCTCGGGCAGGCTTGTTGTCGCGGCGGCCACGATCGCGCCGGTCGGTGCGTACGTGAGCAGCGCGAGGCTGAGGGCGCTGCGGTGCACCCGTTCGCGCCACCGTCCCGAGTAGGTCGACTGCGCCACCCAGCCCTGCCACGCGGCGACGGTTGCTCGCATCAGGCGTTCGGCGTCGTCCTCGGTGAGAGGCTCCGCGTCGTTGGCCGCGTGCAGCGCGAAGGAGCGGCTTTCGCCTGGTCCGACCTCGAATTCGGCCGAGACACCGTTGGCTGTGCGCTGGACGGGCACCGGCGACGCAAGCGCGAGGGTCGCGCTTGGGGAGTCGAAGGTCGCTCCGCTCGGACTGACGCGAACGACGTGAAGGTCGCGTCCGTAGTTGAACCGCGGCTCGAGGTCGAGTCGAAGGCTCATCGTGCCGTGGACTCCGACGATCCGACGGATCACCGCCTGAGACGCCTGGTCCAGGGGCATGAAGTCCTGGATCTCGGCGACTCCCCGCGGCGAGATGAAGCGGGTGATGAGGACATTCGTGTCGGGGAAGTAGAGCTGCTTCGTCTCGGTATCCGGACAGGTCGCAGCGATGCGGTAGAAGCCGCCCCGCCGCCGGTCCAGGATGGACGCGAAGACGCTCGGTGCGTCGAATCGATCCGGGCAGTACCAATCGATCGTTCCGTCGGTGCCGACGAGCGCGACGCTGCGCTGGTCGCCGATCGCGCCGTGCTCGGCGATCGGAAGGTAGGCGGGCGCCCCGCCGGCGGGTGAGGCACGACGCAGGTCGATCTCTGCGATCGGCTCGGGAGCGGTCGCGAGGGTAGCTGTCTCAGTCATGGTGAACTCCTGGCTGGGCCTTTCCGGCGGAGCCGAAGGCGCGGATCTTGGTTTCGACGGCGTCTTGTATCGCGTCGATTACTGGGCGGATCAGCTTGGCGGTGGCGTACTCGTCGGGATGCGTCGCAAATTGCTGCTCGAGGGTGCTGCGGTATGCGTAGCGGGCATCGGAGTTGATGTTGATCTTGCCGACGCCGCCGCGCGCGAGTCGCCGGTACACCGGCTCGGGTGTGCCGCTTCCGCCGTGGAGGCTGATGTTGACGTCGATCGCGGCTCTGATGCGTGCGAGGAGGTCGAGGTCGAGGTCCTTGGACGTTCGGTACCGCCCGTGAATGTTGCCGATCCCCACCGCGAACGTGTCGATCCCGGTGGCGTCGACGAAGGCGATGGCGCCTTCGGGCGTTGACAGGCTCGACCGAACGGCGGCCATGTCAACCGGTTCTTGATGGAGGGTCGAGGAGCCGGCGAGATAGCGGAGTTCGCCCTCGACGAGCGCCCCGGTTCGGCGGGCGAAGGTGACGACCTCGCGGGTCGCGGCGATGATGTCGTCATCGGTGGCCTGATGATCGGCTTGGGCAATGTCGATGTGGATGAGCTCGTAGCCGGCATCGATGGCGGCGACCGCGTCGCGAACGGTCGGCGCGTGGTCGAGGTTGAGGTACACCTCGACGCCGAGGTCGTCGATCATGTTGTCCACGACATCACGCACATTGGCGAGGCCGAGAACCTCGACCTCGGCGTGGCTCAGTTCGACGAATACCGGCGCAGCGAGGCGGTGCGCAGCACGACAGATCGCAGAGATCGTCTCGAGGTTGTCGGCGTTGAACGCGCCGACCGCGAAGCGCTCGGTGCGGCTGCGAGCCATCAACTGCCGAGCCCTGGTCGTGCGGCTCCGAGTGAGTTCCGGGGGTGCATACATTGCCGTGTCCTCTCGGTCGGGCATCAACCGCGGCTGTCGACCAGCTCGCGCTCCGGCACCGCGGGATCAACAGGCAGGGCTGGGTTGGGCAGAGTCGTGGCAGCTTCGGGAACCTCGTCCTCGAGGTGGACGGTGGGCAGGATCCGGTCGAGCCACCGAGGCACCCACCAGTTCGCCCGGCCCATGAGCTCCATCAGCGCGGGCACGAGGAGGAGCCGCACGATCGTGGCGTCGACGGCGACCGCGACGGCGAGGCCCAGCCCGACCATCTTCACGACGGGGTCGGGATAGGCCACGAAGGCGAGGAAGACGGCGATCATGATCACGGCGGCGGCGGTGATCACTCGTGCCGTCGCGGCCAGGCCATCGGCGATGCTCTGGCGGGTGTCGCCGGTGCGGTTATACGCCTCGCGGATGCGGGACAGGAGGAAGACCTCGTAGTCCATCGAGAGCCCGAAGAGGATGGCGAACATCAACATCGGGACCCACGACACGATCGGAACGGTCTCGGTGAGGCCGATCGCGCCCTTGGCCCAGCCCCACTGGAACACGGCCACGATCACGCCGTAGGCCGCACCGATCGACAACACATTCATCAGCGCCGCCTTGAGGGGAATGAGCACTGAACGGAACGCGAGCAACAGCAAGATGAACGACAGGGCGAGCACAGCCGCGATCAGCAGCGGCAGTCGGTCACCCATCTGCTGGGCCAAGTCGATGTTGGCTGCGGTCGTGCCGGTCACGAGCACTTCGACAGTCGAGCTGTCGGTGGCAGCCGGAATGACCTCGTCCCGCAGCGTGCGGACGAGATCGGTGGTCTCGGACGACTGCGGTGTCGTGTCGGGCATCACGTTGAATACCGCAACGTCGCCGGCGGGGCTGAAACGCGGCTGACCGACCGAAGCGACCCCAGGGGTGTCCGCAACCGCGGTCGCCACCGCATTCAGCTGCCCGTGTGCGGTGGCATCGGGCACCGTCGCGACGAACAGGAGCGGGTCGTTGAACCCGGCGCCGAACCCGTCGACGAGCAGGTCGTATGCCCGGCGGCGACTGGTGTCGGTCGGCATGCTGCCGGCGTCGTTCTGGCCGAGATGCAGATCGGCGATCGGAAGGGCAAGGGTGATGAGCGTCGCTGCACCCGCGACCGTGAAGGCAACGGGGTGACGCGTCACGATCCCGGCCCACCGGCTCGCGAGTCCTCTTTCCGGATCACTGCGGCGCCGACCCACAACCGGGAGGCGGAAGCGATCGATCCAAGGTCCCACCAGCCCGAGCAGTGCCGGAAGCAGCGTCAGTGCCGCCAGGACCGTGACGCCGACGACCATCGCGGCGGCGACGCCAATGACACCAATCGCCCAGATACCAGACAGCAGAAGACCGGTGATCGCGATCACGACCGTTCCACCCGCGAAAAGCACCGCCACCCCGGCCGTGCCGGCGGCGCGACCGGCCGCGACGTCAATGGACGCGCCCTGCTCTCGCTGCTCGCGGAAGCGAGTGACGATGAACAACGCATAGTCGATGCCGACGCCCAAACCGATCATCACCGCCAGCGTCTCGGCCGACGTGGGAACGTTCGTGACGCCGCTGAGGACGACGATCAGCCCGCCCCCGACGACCAAGGAGAACAGCGCCACGCCAATGGGCAACAACATGGCGACGAACGAGCCGAACGCGAACAGCAACACCACCGCGGCAACGAGGAGGCCGATCTGCTCGGCGTTGGAAGTCTGGGTTTCCTCCCACACGGCGAGCGACCCGCCGATCTCCGCCTGCACGCCGCCGGCGCGAACTGGTGCCAGCGCGTCGTCGAGGTACTCGTAGGCAGCCTTGCCGAGCTCGACCGTCTCCCGGTCATAGCGGACGTCCACGAAGGCCACGCTGCGATCGCCCGACACGGTCGGTTCGGCGACATCCACGACGTGCCGCAGGCCGCGCACGTCGTCGAGCGTTGCGCCGATCAGCGCCGATGCCTCGGGGCTGTCTGCCGTGCCCGCGTCGGGGTGGAACACCACGGTGGCGCTGCCACCAGCTTGGGTCGGGAACGACTCCTCGAGAAGGTCGTTGGCTGCTTGCGCTTCCGAGCCGGGGAGCCGGAAGTCATCGACGGGCTCACCGCCAACATTGCCGGCGAGCGTGCCTACCACGACGAGGATCACGGCCCACAGTCCCATCGTCCGCCAAGGGTGGCGGGCAGCGACTCGTGCGATTCGGTCGAGGAAGCAGGACACTGGGACCTCCCATATCGGGATCCGGGCGCGCGCGGCCAGGGCGTCGGAACGTCAGTGATGCCGGTCGAGCGCCGGATCAATCGGGGGGAAGGCCCTGAGGCGTTTCCCCGGACTCATTGCTGTCGTTGGAGTGTGCGCCGCCGCGCTCGGGTGGGCAATGACACACGACCCTCGTATCCGGACATCGCGTTCGCACCGGCCTCGCCTGAGTGAGCCGGCGATCAGGCCGGAGGTGAGACCGGAACTCGATAGAAAGGCTCCGGGTCCACGACAGCACCAGCGTCGCGGTCGTGCAGTTTGATGCCCGTGGTACGGAACTGCGCGCGGTACACCCCGGGCGAGACACCGAGCACCCGGAGGAACGCGCGCCGCAGCGTCTCCGTGGAACGGAATCCCGCACGTTGCGCAATAACGGCGAGTCCCTCGTCGCCCGTCTCCAGCATGGCGCGCGCAGTCTCAATGCGAACATGCTCGACATAGGTCGCCGCGCTCATTCCGACCTGCTCGTCGAACAGCCGCGCCAGGTGACGGACGCTGAAGTTCGCGCGCTCGGCCAGCGCCTGGAGGGAGTGGTCGCCCGCCGGGTCGAGCGCCACCGAATCGAGCACGGACCGCAAGGCCTCGTGACGCACGGAGCGCGCCTTCGTCCACTCGCTGAACTGCGACTGGCCGCCCGGTCGTTGGAGGAACACGACGAGCACCTTCGCCGCGGCTCGAGCAGCATCGGCACCAAGGTCGTCCTCGACGAGCGCCAAGGCGAGGTCGGTACCTGCCGAGATACCGGCAGACGTGAAGACATTGCCATCACGGACGAACAGGGCCTCGGGATCGACGATGACCAATGGGAACTCCCTCGCGAGCGCGCCGGCGTGACGCCAGTGGGTCGAGGCACGACGCCCGTCGATCAGCCCGGCGGCAGCGAGCGCGAACGTCCCCGTGCAGACGGACACGATCCGGCGCGACAACGGGGCGATCCGCGCCACGTTGGAGACGATCTCCTTCGCGAGCAACAAACTCCAGTTCGGCGATCCCGCCACCAGGAACGTGTCGACCGCCCCTTGTACGTCTTCGAGTGCGAGATCGGCGCCGAGGCGGTTGCCCGTCGTTGTGCGGATGTCTCGTCCGCCCGGTGTCGCGACTTGGTGCGTGTAGTGCTCGCCTTGCTCGTTCGCCACCGTGAACGCCTCGAGCGGCCCGACGACGTCGAGGAACCGAACACCGTCGTAGGCGACTACGACCACCCTTCTGGGGCTCGTCGATCCACTCGTTTGACCTGCCACGGGCACATTCTCGTCCGCTGCCGAACACCGGGCAATCACGGAACTTCGACTCCCAAGCGTGCGGGTGCCCATCCGCAGGAACTCGCTCATCGTCGCCAAGTTCTCTGCTACTCCATCTGCTACTCCAGTGCAGCGGACTCCAGCGGTTCCAGCGGTCTCCAGCGGAACGCGCGGCGCGCAAACTTCGACTCCAGCGGTTGGAGCGGTCTCCAGCGGAAGTTGGCATCACCTTGCCAAGGTGAGGGTCGCGGGTTCGAATCCCGTCGTCCGCTCCAAACTCCTGGTTGCAGGCATTTCGGGTTCGGCTGCGCGGCGGTAGAGCATCACCTCGAGAAGGTGATGCTCTCCGCCGAAGCGAGTCGTGCCTCTGTATCGCGTTCTCGTAGCACGGTCGTGTTCCTCCGGTAGGCGTCGCGTCCGACGCACCCCTTGACCCGCCAATGTCGCGGCGATCTTGGCCAGGCTGATTCAGCGCCGACCGAAGGTGACGAGGAGCGACACGATCGCCACACCGATCCACTTGCGGGGTCGATCCGGGCGCGGTGGCGGTGCGGTGCCCAGGCTCGGGGCGACCTGTCGTCGCCCGAGGAGAGCCTGTGCTGCGAGCATGGTGCTTGGTGACAGCAGCAGCACCGCCGCTCGGCCGATCACGTATCGCTTGGTCATCGTTGGGTGATACGCGCCCGATCGATTGGGGTGCGGCCTGGGATCGCTTCGTCTTGTTCACGGGCAAAGGTGGTGTGGGCAAGACGACGATCGCCGCCGCGCTGGCGGTGTCGTTGGCCGATCGTGGCCGGCGCGTTCTGGTGGTGAGCACCGACCCGGCTTCGAACCTCGATGACGTCTTCGAGAGCTCGATCACGAGCGCGCCCACGCCGGTGATCGGAGTGGAGGGGTTGGTGGCCTTGAACATCGATCCCGAGGCGGCGGCGGCTTCTTACCGGGAGCGGGTGCTCGCGCCGTACCGCGTTGTCGTTCCCGCCGCTGAGTTCGCGACGATGCGCGAGCAACTGGCGGGCCAGTGCACGGTGGAAGTCGCGGCGTTCGATGCGTTCAGTGCCGTGGTGGCGGATCCTGGCGCGACGGTGGGATTCGACCACGTGATCTTCGACACCGCGCCAACCGGCCACACGCTGCGCCTGCTGGAGCTACCGGCGGCGTGGAGCAGCTACATCGAGACGAACCCCGAAGGCGCGAGCTGCCTCGGTCCGTTGGCCGCGCTCGGCGCCAAGCGGGCCCAGTACGACGAGACCGTGCGCGTCCTGTGTGATCCGGGGGCCACGACCGTGGTGCTGGTGGCCCGGGCCGAACGCGCCGCGTTGCGAGAGGCCGCCCGGGCGGGCGAGGAGCTCGCGTCATCGGGCGTCGTCACCCAACAGCTCATTGTCAACGGGGTGCTCCGCGATCCACTCGCCGGCGACACGGTGGCCGAGGCGCTCGCGGCGCGCCAGCGCGCCGCGCTCGACCACCTGCCGACGTTCCTCGACACGGTCCCGGTTGCCGCCGTGCCCTTGGTCGCCAGCGACCTCACCGGTATCGACGCCCTGCGCACCCTCGTCAGCGGTGCACCGTTTGCCTTGACGCCCGCCAGTGACGGCTCCTTGCCGCGGGCTGCTGACCTCGGGGAGCTCGTGGACGACATCGCCGGGGGCGGGCCGGGCGTGACCATGGTCATGGGCAAGGGCGGTGTCGGCAAGACCACGATCGCTGCCGCCCTCGCGGTCGCGCTCGCCGAACGCGGCTTCCCGTGCACCTCTCGACGACCGACCCCGCCGGCCGGGTTGACGAGATCCTCGGCGACCTCGTGCCCGAGCGCCTCGTGGTGAGCCGCATCGACCCGGACGTCGAGGTGAACCGGTACACGAAGGACAGGCTGCGCAGCGCCGCCTCACTCGATCCGGAGCGCCGCGCGCTGCTCGAGGAGGACCTGCGGTCGCCGTGCACCGAGGAGATCGCGGTGTTCCAGGCGTTCGCGAACCTGCTGCGCAAGGGACATGACACCTACGTCGTCATCGACACTGCCCCCAGCGGCCACACGCTCCTTCTGCTCGACCAGACCGGCGCTTACCACCGCGACGTCATGCGCACCAGTAGTGATGTCGCCGGTCGCATCACGACCCCGCTCATGCGCCTCCAGGACCCGACCTACACCAGGGTCGTGCTCGTGACGCTCGCCGAAGCCACCCCCGTGCAGGAGGCCGCCGAGCTCCAAGACGACCTCCGACGGGCAGGCATCAGCCCGTATGGCTGGGTCGTCAACGCCAGCCTCGCCGTCAGCGGGGCCCGAGATCCGGTGCTGCGCGCTCGCGCGTCGCTCGAGTATCGACATGTGCGCCGGGTGGGTGAGCGGCTCGCGCCGCGGGTCTGGCTCGTGCCCTGGACCACCGCCATCACCGGACTCCATGCTCTGGCGGAGCTGAGCGCGACCTGAGTCGCGCTACCGGTCGGGACAGTCTGCGAGCGCGCGGCGAGTCAATAGGCTTCGCGGTGGGAATCGGAGGAGACTCTCGCCATCCGCCCCCCAACAGATCCCGTCATGCGTGAGAGAAACGGAACAGGACAGTCTCATGTCAGAGCCAGCGCACAGGGTTGCGATCGAGCGCGCCTACGAACCACCCTCATGCGGCGACGGCGTGCGCATCCTCGTTGATCGACTTTGGCCGCGCGGCTTGCGCAAAGAGGCGGCCCACTTGATCAGTGGCGCAAGGACCTTTCGCCGACACGGAACTGCGCCAGTTCTACGGCCATCGCCCTGAGCGCTTCACCGAATTCGAGAAGCGCTACCTCGCCGAGTTGCGAACGGAAACAGCAGCAACGGCTGTCTCAGAGATGGTCGAGCTCAACCGTCGCCGTCCCCTCACGTTGTTGACCGCGTCACGCGACGTCTCGCGCTCCGAGGCGGCGGTGCTCGCGACGCACCTCCGGAGAATCATCAGTCATCGTCGGTGATCACAGTGCGAGCTCTCGGCCGTCGAGAGGCCGCGACAGCCGGGCTTCTTAGTCAGGACGGAGCCAGGAGCAGACCGAGGGCGGCGCCGTAGGCGACATGGGCGGCGATCGCGACGGCAGGTGTTTCCTTCCCGTAGTTGAGCGCCAGGAGTCCGGGAGGCTCGAGGATGGCCCTGCTGTCCGGTCCGGCGCGATCCGAGGCGAGTCGGGGATGGATTCCCGGCAGGAGCGGCAGGATCACCAGCAACGCAACCAGCCCGTGGACCAGGCCGAGCACGGCACCCAACCAGATCGAGGAGAAGCCGAGCACGGCGAAGACGGCGGTATACCCGAACGCGAACGCCTGCCCGTTGGCAAGGTGCACGAAGAAGCCCGCGACCCGCGCGCGGTCGGGGTCGGCCGTGAACATTGTGCCCAACAGGAGGGGGATGTCGAGTCGCGTCCGTCCCGCCAGCTGGGCTGCCGTCATCACCGCGGTGAGGACGGCGGCGGCGAGCAATCCGAAGACCGCCCAGCCCGACCAGTCCATTGGTTTCGCTCCTACTCTCCGCCGGCTGCCGTCAAGCGATGCGCGGGGACACTCGCGGCTCGGATCGCGAACGCCGCCTGGACGAGTGCCGAATGCGTGAGCGCCTGCGGATAGTTGCCGACTTGCACGCCTGAGTTCGGGTCGATCTCCTCGGCGTACAGACCGAGTGGTCCCGCCATCCCCACGAGTCGGTCGAACCAGTCGAGTGCGTCATCGAGGCGACCGGTCCGGGCGAGGGCTTCTGTCATCCAGAACGAGCACGGGAGGAAGGCCCCCTCGGGGCCGTCGAGCCCGTCGCTGCCCGGTGGGTAGCGGAACACGAAAGGAGGTCGAGGGGAGAGCTCACGCCGCACCGCGTCGATGGTGCCGGCAAGGCCTGGACCAAGGTTCGCCGCGACCTCGGACATCGGCGGCGCGAGAAGCGCCGCATCGAGCGAGGGCGAACCGTAGGAGCCCATGAACGTGGCGCGCTGCTGGTCATAGCCGCGGTCGAGGACTTCGGCTTCGATTGCCGAGCGTTCGCGCCGCCAGCGTCGCCGGCGCGTCTTGCGTGTCCCGAGGGTTTCGGCAATGCGCAAGGCACGGTCGAGCGCGACCCATCCCATGAGCTTGGAGTGCACGTGGTGTGATGGCGGATCGCGTCGTTCCCAGATGCCGGCGTCGGGCTCGCGCCAACGGCTGGCGACGCGATCGGCAAAACCGGCCAGGGCGCGCCACGTCTCGCCGTAGAGCCCGTGGCCTGCGCGGGTGAGCTGCCAGCCCGCGTCGAGCACCCAGCCGTAGGTGTCGAGTTGGTGCTGATGTCCGGCACCGTTGCCGACACGGACGGGCCGGCTGTCGGCGTAGCCGGGCCAACCGGCGAGCTCGCGTTCGGCCGGTACCGGCTTGCCGTGCAGGGTCAGCATGGGGGCGAGGTGCGGCCGGTCGAGGCGACTGGCGTGGAGGAGCCAGGCGAGGAACGCCCGGGCCTCGTCGTCCTTGCCCGCCCCGAGGAACGCGCCGACTCCCAGGCTCGCGTCGCGAGGCCACGCGTAGCGGTAGTCCCAGTTGCGTCCGTGACCCGGCGACTCGGGCACGGAGGTGGTCGGCGCGGCCACCGGCGCGCCTGAGGGGGAGTAGGTGAGCAGACGGAGGGTCAGGAGGCTGCGCCCGACGACATCCTCGAACGGTCCGGGGATGTCGAAGTTCGCCCACCACTGGCGCCATCCGGTCTCATCGCCCTCCAGGGCCCGCCAGGCGGTGCGCCCGTCAACCAGCGCGAGTGGTTCGCGGTCGGCGACAGCCAGGGCGAAGGTCACGGGCCGCTCCGGGGTGACGATGACTTCCACCCGCCGCCCCGGCTCGAGGAGCAGATCGGGCTCAGTGACGAGTCCCAGGGCGAGCGCGTCCCACGAGCAGACCAACGCACCGGCGCGCCGCTCAGAGCGCGGGACTCGATGGTTGCCGCCGCGGCGCGGGTCGAAGAGGACCGTGACCGAGGCCGCGTCACCGCGACACTCGACCCGCCGCACCAGGAGGGTCGTGGGCAGCAGGGCATGTCGACTGTCGGCGACCATTCCCTCGGTCAGGGTGACGGTCGAGTCTGGAACACGCCAGGTCGTCTCGATGACTGGTGAACCGGGCCGGTACCGACGGTCGGGCGGCTCGAGAACTCCGGCGGGTGAGATCACGAACCGGCCCGCGGCCTCGCCGCCTACGAGTGCGGCAAAGACCGGCTCGCTGTCGAAGCGGGGAAGGCAGAGCCAGTCGATCGAGCCATGGGGCGAGCACAGCGCGGCAGTGCGGGTGTCACCCAGTAGCCCGTAGTCGCCGATGGCGACGATGTGCTCATGACCCGTCGAGCCGGTATCCACTGCACCTGCCTTTCAGCAGACAGGATGCCCTGCAACCGGGTAACGCTGCGAGCAGACGAAGTTGCTCTCGGCTCGGTGAGTTCAGGGACACGCCCGCTGCGCGCGTCTGCCAGATCGTCCGCAACCGTGGGACGAGGCGCGAGAGAGCTCCTTTGAGGTGCAGTCGCGCCGCGTTGCGCAGTCGCCGCTGCCCTGTTCCGGTGGGCGTGTCCGCGTCAGCGAGCGTCTTGAGCACGAACCCAGACCGCTCCTGCTACTCCAACTGCTACTCCAATGCAGCGGACTCCAGCGGCTCCA
>Ga0299914_10002815_pt1 | contig 12113 bp, 15 predicted proteins | sample RVTome_10_FD_201361 | JGI IMG/M metagenome (GOLD analysis project Ga0299914, IMG submission 201361) | Soil microbial communities from uranium-contaminated site in the Upper Colorado River Basin, Wyoming, United States - RVT153D57 (version 2) ... | reverse complement strand
TATCCGCGGGGCCTGGCAGGAGAGAAGATCCCGCTGGAGGGACGGATCACCGCCGTCGCCGATGTCTTCGACGCCCTCCTCAGCGACCGCTCCTACCGCGCGGCGATGACGCCCGCCGCGGTCAACGAGCTGATCGCGGCGGGGCGCGGGACGCAGTTCGACCCCCGAGTGGCCGACGCGATGCTCTCGCACTTCGACGAGGGCATCGCAGTACGCGGCTAAGCCTGCGCCCTGCCCGCCGCCGGACTAGGTCGACGCGGCTAGGGCTCGTCCGCATTCTTCGGAGACAGACCATGCCGGAGGAGGGACTCGAACCCCCGAAGAACTGAAATCTGGAGTCGCCCCCTTCGGGATTTCCCGCAAGTCGGGACTTAGCCGCCGAGAGCCATCCGACAGGCGAGCTAGCCTCGGTTGCGATGAATGAGGCGAGCAGTAGCGAGGTCGAGAAGGTTCTGCTTTTCGTTTCGGACGCACGTGATCGAGCTGGCAGAGCGTGCGCCCAATTGCAAGCGGAGAATGCTGACCAGCATTTGGTTGACGCTATGGAGCGCGCCGAGGCGGCATTGGCACAAGCTCACCGCGACCTCATGCAGGGGACCTATTTCGCGGTGCCAGACCGCGACAAGCAGCTCGCTCTCTGAGGAAAAGCTGTGGCGATCACCGGCGAGGAGATTCGCCAGCGTCTCATCGAATTCGTAGAGAGGTGGAGGAACTACGGAGGATCGGAGCGCGCCGAGGCCCAGGCCTTTCTCAATGAGCTGTTCGCCTGTTTCAACACTCGCCGTCAAGACGTTGCCCGCTTCGAGGACTCTCAGCACGGTAGGTTCCTCGATCTGATTTGGGATCGCGTTTGCATCGTCGAGATGAAGCGACCAGTGAGGCTCGCAATCTCGACGGGCACCGACCGCAGGTATTCAGGACTGGCCGGGAGAGGCAAATGTCGATGTCAGCATCATCAATTGGATCAAGGGTCCGGTCGCAGACGAGCAGCCGCGAACTCTCGATGAGCGGCACGTCGACGGCATTGACACGGCTCTTCGGCCATCGACAATCCCAATTGCTGACGTGTCCCCGCTCAGCGCTAATCGGAACTTTGCATTCCAGGGCTTCCTGCCAGGAGCGAAATTCGACATCCCGAGTGAGGTGGCAGAGGGGCTACTCGCGCTGACGGATGCCGCCTACTCTGAGGTCGTCCTGCCCTACCTGGACGGCCGCGACATCGCGCGGACCGTGGACCAGCAGCCGACCCGCTACGCGATCGACTTCGCCCAGATGGAGCTGGAGGAGGCAATGCGGAGAGCGACTGCCAAGAGGGGGAGGCGTGCGCGCCTTCTTCCCTCGGGACGCCGCCGTCGACTACTGGACCGGCGAAGAGCCTCCCGCGGTCAGATGATCCGCATGCACACGTTGTAAGCGGCAACCTCCCGCGGTACGTCGATGAGGCGAGACTGCCGGTTGCGATGAGCGGTGCGAGCGCTTAGAATCGCCGGGTCGGGGGCAAGGGAAGAGCCATCGAAGTTGGAATTCGGTACCGCGGCGGGGCGGTTGTAGCTGTCCTTGTCCTGATGGCGGTGCTCGTTCTGAATGCCGCCGGATCGGGGGACCGCGCCGGTGCCGCGGCGCCGGCCACGCTCAGGCTCGTCAGCTTCTCGATCGACCGCACGATCCTCCCCGGCCGCACGAGCACGGTGACGCCCCGCTGCCGGCGAGGGTTTTCGTTCCTGACCAGCCGCTTCATGCCCATCTCGATCACTCCCGCCGGGGCGCGGCCGTCGTTCGAGACGCAGGCGGTCGTTCCCCGCGCCAAGGGCGTAAGCCTCACCTTCCGCAACACCGGCGCCGCGACGATCCAGATTCGAGCTACCGCCGACTGCGCCAGGATCAGCGGCGGGGCAAGCCTGCGGACAAGCGTCGCGAGCCGAACTGCCCGCCTCGGGGCGCGGGCGGCCTCCGCCGGTCGGGCGCGGGCTTCGGCGCGCAGGGGGCTCGCGGTGGTGTGCGGGCGGCGCAACTCGATCCCAGCCGACATTGGCTTCTCGGCGAGGAAGAACGACCTGGTGCGGGTCTCCTACTTCCGCAACCGGAAGGGGAGGATCGGCGTCCGAGGTGTGTTCTCCGGCGGCAGCGCCGAGAGGGTGAAGCTCCTCCTCTCCTGCGTGCAGGGGAATGGGGTGAAGATGGTTGGGTGGATGGCAGGCGGCGCGGGGGCCGGGGCAAGGTCGGCTCGGGTCGTGCCGCGCGCGACGAGCTCAGCCGCAGCGCCGAAGATCGTCGTTCGCTACTACAGAGCGGCCACGCGATCGCTTGCCGGCGTCCAGCCGCCTACCGGCATGTTCAGCGAGGTAGACCGCAGGGCGAGGGTGCCGTGGGGGAGCCCGATGCCGGCATCCATCCCGCCCAGCCACTCCCTCGCTGGGCGTGGTTTCTTCGATCCGCGGCAGGCCAGAACGAGCGCGGCCGCGTCGGCCGGCGCCCAGGCCGAGGCGGAGAGAGGCCGCAGCTTCTTCTTGCGGCTGGAGGAGCAGGAGGGTCTCGCACTTGCGTTATTCCTCGAGGGGTCTGAACTGAACGCCGCGATCTCCCTCCTCGTCTTCGACCAGCGAATTCTGGATCAGCTCACGCAGAGAATCTTCACGCGGGAGCACAGGGTCCCCCCGTCGGCGATCGTCGAAACGACCACCTCCAAGACCGTCGGGCCCATCTCCGGGCTCCCCAACTGCAGCCTCGGCTTTTTCGTCGACGTCTATATCCCCGCTGACGCCAGAGAGCCGATGTCCCACCGGATTCTCGACAATGACCCTCCCTGCCAGAACGCCACGATCACGGCCGAGAAGTTCCCCGCCGGCACCAAACCGCCGAACAACCTCGACCCGCACGAAGACTGGAAAACACACCAGACCTACCGGGTAAGCATCAGAGGCGACTCAGGGGAGCCGCTGCCTTTCAGGATCGAAGTAACCTGGCAGCAGCCGTAGGAGAACTCTTTCGAAATGACCACGGATGTCGGGACGCATGAAGCGGCTCACCTCGGACTCGCGTGCAGCGCGACAAACTCATCCAAGTTGCCGCTGGGCTCGATACGCACAGCCGTTCAATTCTTGACGACGTCCACTACCTTCGGGTAATCGGGGTGGTCAACCCTGTTTCAGCGCTGGCTTAACTTAGGCATCGCCAGGACGGTCCCAGGCCTATTCAAACTGGTCTCGAACTTCATTGGCGAGTTTCGCCGAGAGGCTTGCGAAGCCTCGGACGAGAATGTCGAACGACTCCTTGTTTATGCATTCGCTCGGGAGTCGCAGGTCGTAGATGAACCTGCCGCCTTCAAGCTGCAACGTTCCGAGCCAGAGATTCTGGTTCGCCTGATTGATCCATCTCAGAATTTCGTCTGATTCGGGGAAGGCTGTGTCTGGATCGCAAACCATCGAGGTGAAAGTTAGAATCGCCCGACCCTGTACGAAGTCCTGCGGTTGCAGGCTGATGAGATAGCCCCGACGGACGAGGAACCCACCGGGACCGGGTTCGGTTTCGGAGGGGAAGAGTTCCTCAAGGTATTGCGAGGTCAATGCATGCAGCGATTCGCGAGCGTCCATGCGGTTGCGGGCCTCCGGTTTCTCTACGACAGGCGCTCGCATGGTCGGTTCGAGGCCGCGCCGCCGTAGCTCGGCCGCGTATATCTGCTGTGCCGCTTCGTGATTCGGTGTGTTGCTCAGACGGGTCCGCCTCTCGCTCTCCTGGATCACCTCGTCTGGCAGGTGCGAGAAGTCCTTCCCGCTGAGAGCTTCGATGTCCCACCCTCCCTGGTCACGACGCTCGATCTCTTGCTCGATTCGAGACAACTCGGACTCCTTGCCCAATTCGCGTAATTCCGCTGCCAGCTCGCTAAGACCCTGGTCATTCAAGAGCTTGTAGTTCTCCAGCTGGTACTCGAGCGATAGGGTGGTTGGCGATGCCGGATCCCACATTCCGGGGGCATCAGCGTTCTCCCTCCTGCGACCAAAGAACCTCATCAGCTGTACCTCCAGACGGACTCGTATTCGGTATCAGTGTGATGCACCGCGAGTACGTCCACCACTATACCCGGATCGCGAGGATCCAGCCGACGCCCCCTTTGCCATCTAAGCAAAGCTGTGGCGGTCCTCATGAAACCCAAGGGGCTGACGAATCCTCGCCACAGTTGGTCCCGCAGTGCCGGCCAAAGACTCGGGCTCGTCGGTGCCCGAGACCGACCAGACACCGTAGGCTGAGCTAGTAACCTTGTGCATGTCCAGAAGATAAGTACGCGCTCAGCGGTGACCCGAGCGCCACGGGGCGGTCGTTGGGATCGACGCACTTCAGGATTGTCGCGTCGCGCGCAGAGAGCCTCCTCAGGTGCACTGCAACAGTAATTTCGCCGTCGCCTCGGCTGCATCTGCCTGGCCGGTGTCCGCGAACAGGTTGCGCAGCATCCTGGTCACGCCCCACGCCAGCGTATCCACGTGGACTTCGTAGCCGCCGGGGGCGGCGGTAACTGTTGGACTTGCCCAGTCAGGCCGGCCGTACGAACTCATAAGTTCCTCCGCGATGCCGGACGCGAGACCGTGCTTTGGCTTGAGCAACCACACCCCGCGCTCCTCTGATGGGATGCCCGGGAACAGTTGCGCCTGCTTGCCGACGCCGAGGGTATGACTGAGCGGGTTGCGGGTGTGGTTCCACAGCAGCTTGGCGCCGAGTCCGGCGTCGACGGCGTCTTCCGAGTTCCATGGGGACTTGCCTTGCCAAACCTTGTCCCAAGCATCAATCTAATTCTGCTGATGCGCGCCATGTCGACTCGTCTACGACAGCGTGCGGTCCCGCCCGAAGAATGATTTGAATCAGCAGTTCCTCCGGTGCCTCGGCGGTGCGTTCCGGAAGGCCTCGATTTACTTGCGACGCATAATCGATGATCAGCTCGGAGTCATCCCAAACGAGATTGGCCGGAAAATCGAAGGGGTGTTCAGGGTATGCACGTCTGACCATGATTGCCGCAGCAGCAGCCACCATGCAGATTGATTTGGCCGCCATCTTCGGCGTGAACTCCGGGTCTTGGTGAGTGATAATTCCAGGCCCTGGGGGAGGTGCATACCCAGGCTTGGGGTGAACGAGCTTGTGGCGAAGCTTGAACAGCTCCTCGATGGTCTGGGCCGGATTTCTTGTTCGCATGAATAGCGACTCTCCGAGGGCAAGTCTCGTGCCGATCACATACTTGTTCACGGTGCCCATTCTTTCTACAGCCTCGTAATCTCTGCCTCTGAGAAAGCGGGCCAAGAATTCGTTGACGTAGGCTTCAGCTGCAAGGGCGGAAAAGAGAACAGCCGAGCGAAGTGCGTCCAGTTGCTTTGTCTTTGCGTCCGATACGGCGACGGCTACAAACGTTCCGGTCGGATTCGGATCAGCCCGGAAGGCCCGGGAGAAAAGCGCCGGAGCGCTCCCTGCCGCATGAAGGTGTTCGATTGCCAGCCGAAGATACGTGCCAGCCAAGCTTCGCTCGCGCTCCCGAGGCGATTGTTCGCTGCTCATGTCGTCACCGTACCGTGTTCCGTTGATGACATTTTTTTGCTGATTGAGGCGCCCGGCGAGAGTGTGCAGCCCCTCGCAGACTGTCTCGCACTGCGTCGTCGCGATCTACCACCAACGATTATCGGACGTGCGAACCCATGCCCGTCACCGCCTTCGAATCGTGCCAGCGTAATGCGCTCAAGGAGGGCGACGTCGCGCGACCCGCAAGGTCGATCGTCGGGGCGGTTACTCGCCTGTCGTGCTCGCGCTGTTCGCGAATGTCGTTGATGATCTTGTCCACCGCCGCCCTTGCGTCATCGGGGGCCGGGCGTTTCGGTCGCTCCTGAACAAGCGGTGCGCCGTGGTCAAGCAGCGCGTCCTTCCAGGCCCGAACGTGGGCCGGCACCTCGCGGGGCAACAGCCAGTCGCTCAGGCGAACTATCAGCGGTCTACGCTCACCCAGCGACGCGACCCACGGGGCCGCCTCTCTATTCCGGGTGGCGTTGGACTGGAGGCGGGCAGCGTCCTCCGTAGGGTCGAGTGAGGTTGGCCCGACCCAGTGAATTGCCTCCGTATCAGGGTCACACAGGGCGATCACACATCTTCCGGCGTTCATGGATTTATCTACACATTTTCCTGCGGCCTTGCGAACGGCACTACGTTCGATCCATGCCCCAGCCAAGACATAGGCCAGGCATCCCGGTTGTCTGGGGTGCGACTGGCGCACTAGCGGGACACCCCGCCGTGTACGCCTTCCCCGAGGGTGTCGCTGAGGAGGTCATGGCGCTCTGCGGCAAGACGCACTCCTGAGCATCTGTCTCAGCGCGAGTGACCCGTTCACCGCCTGCGGGTCGGATTGACCGCGTCAGGAGGCGGGCATCCCTATGGGCCGCTCAGGAGGTCGCCCGAAATTGCGACATGCCGGGTGTCGAAGACAGGGCCGCAACCTAGACTCGTCCAGTGCCGCAAGGAATCGAGGACGACTTGCCGATCACCGGAGCCGAGCTTTCAGTTGCCGCCCGCATTGGCGCAACCCTGCGCCGTTTGTTTCGCCGTCCCGATCCCGTCGCGGTCCTCCGGCGACGGGAGGCCATCAAGAAGGAGATTCGGGAGCACATGGCGTTGCCCGACGACGACAACGTGCCGGAGATTCTGGTGGTCAAGCTTGGCAAGCACGACGAATACGGCAAGCCCGATAAACGCATCATCGGTCGGGGCGCGTCGGATTGGTTCAAGACTGAGGTCAAGGAGCTAGGAGATCGCGGCTTAGAGGTCTATACCTCCTTGCAGTACGTGAAGATCCGCAAGGAGAAGGCGTACCTCGTCCATCCAGACCGGACGAAGGGTGCAATCAAGGTCTGGGTCGTTGGCCGCATCCCCTACGAGCGGATCGCCCATATCGACTGGGAGGGCGACCCCGGTTATTCGTCGCCCAGGTTCTACGTCCGCTACGACTGGCGGCGGAATCCATACCGGGAGATAGCCCTTTACATCGCAGAGCGCGGCGAGTATCCGTTTGAGGTGCCGAACGTGGATTACAAGGGGGAAAGCGGAGGGCCAATCAAGCGGCTCGGCCGGTTCGCGCATCGCGTCAGGTTCAACCTCATGCTGCGCCGCCAGGATCGCAAGCGGCGTAGAGAGTTCACCGGCAGGCTCACCTAGCACCAAGAAACCCCGCCCCAGGGTCAGCCTGGCGACGGGGTCCGTACGATCTTGGGAGCGACCTTTGGGAATTCCCTTCACGCGCCATTCGGCGCTGAAGACCTGACCAGACTGGCTCCGGGTCACTCATCGGGCCAACCGCCAGTGGCGGCGTGTCCTGCCTCCTGGGCAGGGGCCGCAACGTTATTCAAGACGACCAGCCGGACAGACTTTTGCCCTGACCTTGCCACCAGCCTTACCACGGGCACTTTCGGCGACTTGCGGGAGGCCCGGTTTTCCGCTCTAGAATCGGAAAACTAAGTGCCGGAGGAGGGACTCGAACCCCCGACACGCGGATTATGATTGTGCTTAGACGCTTTGCGGTCCTTTGCGGCTGTTCTAGGTGTTTGGCTCTAGGAAGCCGTTTCAGGCGTGACTGCCGTTCCCGCATTTGCTGCCTTTCCCGTACGTCCTGTTGCCCTAGTGTTGCCCTGAGCGGGTAGATCGAGCCCCTCACCAACTCCGGCGTCGAGCAGGTGAACGTAGGTGCGCAACGTGAATCCGGCGTCGGCGTGCCCCAGCCACTCCGCGACCTGCTTTACGTTGCGCCCGTCCTCAAACAGCATGGAGGCGCAGGTGTGGCGGAAGGTGTGGAAGCTGACCGCCGAGCGCATCCGGTCCTTGCCGTCTTCGCCCTTCACCTTCACGGCGTGGCCGAGCGCGATTGCGGCAGGGGCGAGCGCGCGGCGGTAGACGTTCGCCGGCAGTAGCTCCGTGCCGACCCTGGAAGCGAACACCGGCGTGTCGGGGCCACGGTAGAAGTCGCGGCGGTGGCCGAGCAGCTTCGCCGCCATATCGGCCGAGAGGGGAACGTCGCGCCTCCCCGCGTTGCTCTTGAGCCGCTTCCGCTGTCCCTTGTAGTGCTGTTCGCGGACCTTTACCTTCGGGCTGTCTCCCAGGTCCAGGTGCTCCCAGCGCAGCCCGATGCACTCCGAAATCCGCAGGCCGGTGACGGCCAGGAACTCGTGAAAGAGCCGCCAGTCGTCGGGGAGCGCCGCCAAGAGCAGCCGCAGTTCCTCCCGCGTGAGGGCCTTTGCCCGGTCGTCTACGGGCTCGTCAGTCCGACCGGCAGGGATGCGGACCCCCTGCGCGGGGTTGGAGCGCAGCACGCCATCGTCTACAGCCGTGGCGAACATCGCCGAGAGCGCCGCGCGCAGCTTCTTAATCGCGGACGTTGACTTGCCCGCCTTGCGCATCGCGCCGAATAGCTCGCGTACGTCAGCAGGCTCTACCTCGGCCAGCTTCCAGGTGCCCCACTTCGGGACCGCGTGGGCTTCGATGGGCCGGCGGTATTCGGGTCGGGTTGTCTCTGAGAATCCCCGAGCGGTGCGCCCGGCATAGCTCTCGATCCACTCCTCGAAGTAGTCCTTGAAGCGGACCTTGGACGTGGGGCGCTTGTCTCCCGCCTCACGGCTCCCCTTGGCCTCGCGGGCCTCCGTGTAGGTGCGATGGGTTTCCTTGTGCTGTCGGCCCCGGTGCCGCCAGACGACGACATAGGAACAGTCGCAGCGGCCCTCGCCGCTACAGCCGGTGACGTGCCGGCGGAAGATCCCCGGTGTGGAGGTTGTCGTCAGCTTCGCCATTGCCGACCGTCCTCTTCATCGTTATAGAGGACGCCACCTGGCAGAAAATCCCCCTGCCGAAGGTGAGCCCCCATCTCGCGCACCGCATACTCGAAGCCCTCCTGCCACACCTCCGGATGCTCCTGCGTAGTGCCCTGGCTGTAATCGACCATCCGCTCCAACCAACCATCGAGCCAGCGTGCCATCACTAGTTGTGCGCGATAAGCCTCTGGCTGCTCTCTGAACCTCTGCTTTGCCTCATCCAGATCGAAGTGAGCAAGACGGTCATGGTCGAAGTCGAATAGCTGGTCATCGGTCAACGGCATTTCGGCGATCCTTTCCTTGTTGGGCATCGGCCATCTACTTCCCTCCCCATAGTCGCCGCCAGAAGCCGCCACGCGCCAGCACGCGGCCCACGGCGATGTTCTTGACCCTTCGCCCCGCCCGCTTGCTGTCGCCGGACGTGAGGGCTGAGAGCGTGTTCACGGTGCGGGCGAGCTTGTAGAGGCTGGAGGTCAGGCGCATCAGCTCGCGCCTCCCGTCAGCTCGTCCAATGGGACTTCCAGGGCCAGGGCTAGTCTCTCCAGCGTGCGGACTGCCGGCTGCACCTTGCCCGTCTCCCAAGAGGAAACCTGGTTCGCCGCAGTGAGTGGGCCAATCCGCTCCGCAAGCATGCCTTGGCTCCAGTTGCGCTCCAGGCGTAGCCGGCGGATGCGCTCCCCCAGGGACGCGGGGGCAGCCTCCAGCGCGATCGAGCCAGCGTCCAGCGCGGGCACTATCGGAGTGGGCTCAAGCACTTTGCGCTCCAGCTTCTCGCCAAAGAGCATGTCGGCGAGTAGGAACGTCGGGTTGTTGTCGAGGTTGTCGGCGTCTTTGTTGTAACGCATCGTCGTCGTCGGATTGGAGTGCCCCATCGCCGCCTGTACGTAGTGGAGGGGCCAGCCCTTGCCGAGCGCCAGCGTGGCGAAGCTGCGGCGCAGGCTGTGGGGGGAGATGTCGGTGTTGATACCGGCCTCAGCCGCCAGTTTCTTCAGCCGTCTGCCGACCGAGACCTTCTCCACCGGGCGCAGCGGCATTTTCGGCTGCCCCTCGCGGGTAATCGAGACCATTAGCCAGCCTCTCTTCGGGTTCCCCAACCAGGCCAGGTACTCGTCCAAGACAGCCGCGATACGGGGGTCCAGGGGGACGCGCGTCTTCTTACCTCCCTTGCGCGTGACCCAGAGCGTCTGGATGCCCCCGGTCATCTCCAATCTCTCGACCCGAGCGGTGCGGACTTCGTTGATGCGAAGCCCGTTGAGGCCGAGCAACGCGCAGAGCATGAAGTCGCGCAGCGGGGCGTTCGTCGTCGTGGCCGTCGCCAGCAGGGCTCTGAACTCCGCCTCGGGAAGCCATGTGGTGCGGCCCTCGCCCTGCTGGTAGCGGAATCTGACGAAGTGCAGGGGGTTTCTGTCGAGATATTCCTCGCAATACAGGTACTCGCAGAACATCTTGGCGGCGGCGAGCTTGCGGCCGACGGTTGTGCCGGTCCTCCCCAGGTCGATCAGGTAGCTCAGGAAGGCGTTGCCATGCTTGCGCTGGACCTCTCGCAGGCCAAGACCCTCGCCCTCACACCATTCAAGGAACTCGCGGACGTCCACCTTGTAGGCGCGGCGCGTGTTTCTTTTGTGGTAGCCGCTCAGCCACTCCTCGACCAGCTCCTCTACCTGCCCAGTCTGCTGCTCCATCGGTGCCCGCCTTTCCTTCGGTAGCTTCACCGAGGGGAGGCTTTTGACGGAGGCGAGGAAAGCTAATCTTCGCGACGCGTCGAAGGCCAGCCCTTCGGCGTCAGGGGGCGGGCCGTTTGCGCGGTGCCGCCCCCATTTCTTATCTTGCGTTGACCCTATACCCGGCTCCGGCGTTTGGTCAAGGGAGAGGCCGAGGGAGTCAACCGCGCTACGCGCCATCATGTACCCCAGAATGTCTCCGCAAGAGAAGAGCGCTCAGGTCAATCGTCTCATGGGCTGGGTACTCGCCGCCGCTTGCCTTTCCGTTCCCATACAAGCGGAGACCTACATCCTCCAGTACGTCGTTCGCGTTGAGCAGGCTGCCGAAGCCAGCGCCACGACCCCGGTTCTTGGACCGGTTGGGCCGACCGGACCTGTTCCTCACATACTGGGCTCCGAGACTGGCCCTACGGGACCATCCGGGCCGATCCCAATTGCCCTCTATGCAGACGAGGGCTCTGGCTCGGGCTCGGGCGACTAAGCCGCCTGGTACGGTGGCGGTGATGTCCCGGTTCAGCGTTCCAGTCACTACCAAGGCTCCCGAGGAGACGTGCAAGGCCCTTGATGCGGCCGGCGTCCCGAAGGTTGGGCCAACCTTCTCCCGATACACCGCGAGCAACGACGGTTGGAGGATCGGCCCCCGCGTAACGCCAGTCATCGAGGCCGAGAATGCCGAAGCTGCCGAGGCCCGCATCCGAGATATTGTGGGCGGCGAGTGTGAGATCGGCCCCGTCAGGCCGTTCGGCGCTGACGACTGACGCTCAGCGACCTGGCCCACCCCTAGCTCCCAGCTTCCCTTGCAAACAGGTAGGCCGGGCGAACCGAAACCGTCGCGCTGAGTCTGTTGTCGCCGCTGTCGGGGATCACGCCGAAGTCTCCCTGCGTCGGGATGACAATGCAGCGCGCCGCCCGGCCCTCAAGTCCCGAGGGCGGGGCGTAGAGGAGGAAGCCGTCCGCCGTAACTTGGCCCCACACGTCATCGTCAAAATGTTGGCGATAGATGCCATCGGAGCGAAACTCGGCTGAGCGGGTGGCGAAGCAGACCTTGTTCTCGTCGGGGTCTTCGGTGTAGTAGACGGTGATGCGGATGTGGTCGATGTTGGCGGTGGAGTCCGAGCCGAAGTTGTTGTAGGCGGCAATCGCGAAGCCGAAGTTGCTTGCGTTGATGTCCGTGTATTCCCAGGTCTCCCCGAACAGGTCCGTCGCGCCGCCGTAGGCCACATAGGACAACGCATCAGGCCAGTAGTAGGGATTCTTCTTGTTCTCGTCGCCCAGCACCCCGCCTTTCACAATCCGGGCGTTCGTGTCAACGAGACTCCATGTCTCCGAGGAAAACTTCTGGACCTCGGCGATGATGCCGAGGATCAGCGCCCCCGAGGGGATACTGAACCCGAAGTTGGTCGCCACCAGGTAGTGAGACGCGCTGCTGTTCAGCAGCGCCGTGGCGTAGCTGCCGTCAGAGGTTTTGGCGTTGTCCTCCATTGACCATCTGACCGTCCCAACGTCGTCGTCGTCAGCCATCGTCCCCGGCGATCTCTGGCTCTGTAGATCAGCCGACTGTGAACTCTCGGGA
>Ga0299914_10002814_pt1 | contig 12115 bp, 10 predicted proteins | sample RVTome_10_FD_201361 | JGI IMG/M metagenome (GOLD analysis project Ga0299914, IMG submission 201361) | Soil microbial communities from uranium-contaminated site in the Upper Colorado River Basin, Wyoming, United States - RVT153D57 (version 2) ... | reverse complement strand
CCAGGACCGGGATCCTTGATCAGCCAGAGCAGGGTCGCCATGGTGACCTGGCGAACGGATATCCGTTCGTGATCTTCCGGAAGCAGCCGCGAGAGCTTCATGATCTCCGCATCGCCGCTAAACTTCGTGAGCCGATGGCGGATCTGGTCGGCGAAGATCCGACTCGATGACGAAGGGTCCGCAAGCGGTAGGAGCTCGACGGAGAACGGGGTCACGAGACCGAGCTTGATACTGATGGGGTCTCCGCACCGCGGACAGGCGGCCTTCGCCGTGACGACATATCCCGGCGAAGCCGAAAAGAGACGCTGTCTGTATGCGCACTCCTCGCAGCTGTAGTAGATGTTCTGTACGAGCATGCCGCCCATGGTGCTCTTTTCTGGGAGGTGTAGCGATCCGCCCCGCTTGCCGGAGGGGGGGTGCACCGGGTATCGGCGGTTCGGAGACCGCCTTAACCGCTGCCGAACCAACCGTTCGCCACGGCCGCCGGTCGGTGAAGAGGCGAAGCAGCGTCGATCGACCGCTCGAGAGAGACAGAGAGAACGTGTGTGTGGCCGCAGAGCGAGCCGGAGCTCTCCGCAAGTCTGCGGATCCCTTTCACGGCCTAGGGCGTTTGCGGCGATCCATTGGCACACATTGTTACAGGAGGACGCTGCGACAGTCCTGCCATCGCCATGATCGACACCATGACAGATGCGCCCGTCGAGGTCTCCAACGGCCGCGATATCGAACAACAGCTTACCGCGCTAGACTTTATCAGCAACCTGTTGACGGAGACGAGCTTCGATCTGCAGCCTCTGCTGGACGAAATCGTCCGCGTTACGGCCGAGATGATGCACATGAAAGCGTGCACGATTCGCCTGTTGGACGACGCATCCGGTGAGATGCGGTTGAAGGCGTCCTACGGACTGAGCCGCGAGTATCTCTTCAAGGGACCCGTCATTGCGGCCAAGAGCATCTTTCGACAGCTCATCGAACGCTGCTGCGAAGACAACGACGTCGTCGAGGTCTACGACGTGGCACAGGATCCCCGAATGCAGTATGCGCGTGAGGCCGTCAGCGAGGGGATTCATTCCCTGCTCGCCGCCCCGCTGGCGAGGGACGGCCGCGCGATCGGAGGCCTGTCCGTCTTTACGGCGAATCCGCACGTCTTCTCGGCCGACGAACGGCGCCTCTTCAAGACGATTGCAAATCAGGCCTCCGTCGCGATTTCTCTCGCACAGCTCTACAGCGAAAAGCTCGAACTGCGGCAGATCGAGCACGAGCTGGAGATCGCCGCCGACATTCAGCGCAAGCTCATGCCGAGCGAGGCGCCGACGGTGCCCGGCTACGACATCGCCGGCAACAGCCGTCCGTGCTACGAGATAGGTGGGGATTTCTACGACTTCATCACGCTTCCCGAGAACAACGTCGGCATCGCGCTCGGCGACGTAGCCGGCAAGGGCATTCCGGCTTCCCTGCTGATGGCCACCGTTCGGACGGCACTGCGCGTGCAGGCAGAGAACATCTTCGCGATGAAGGACGTCGTCGGGAGGGTGAACCGCGCCATCTACGAGGACACCCGGCCTGACGAATTCGTCACCCTCTTCTACGGCGTTCTCGATGCCCGTGCAGGCATCTTCACCTACGTCAACGCCGGCCAGAATGCAGCCGTCCTCGTTCGCGACGGAATGATCGAACGCCTAGAGCCGGCGGGGCCGCCGGTCGGCATACTGCCGGATCTCCTGGCCGGCCAGGAGGTGCGTACGCTCAGGCCGGGCGACTTGCTGGTGATCTTTACGGACGGCTACCCGGATGCCACCGGCGCCGATGATGAGCCGTTCGGCGACGACCGGATCCTGGAGGTCTTGCGCGAGAGCATCGATCTTCCGGCTGTCGAGATCATTGAGCGCCTGGAAGCGAAGGTCACGGCATTTGGCGCCGCCTCGGCGGACTACGGCGACGACCGGACCGTGGTCGTCATCAAGGCGCTCGGGACGTCCTCTTCGTAGAATCGATGCAGGCCGGCGTCCCGATGCGCGCCGGTCGCAGACGAGCCGGCGTCGCGTTCGCTGCAGGTCGCCATCCCCTCTCGACCTCCGTCGAGCTCCGGCTTTTCGCCGCCCTCACGCCCCGCTGCGGCGCACTCCGGGCTGGCGTTCAGCGGCCCATCGTCTTATTATGGCCGCGCATGCCTATTATGCCCCCGCATTTTTCCAAGAACAGGTGCGAATCAGCACGCCGATGAAGCGAAACTACTACGTCGTAGGTCTGATCATGCTGACCTTCTTCGTAATCTCCTTCCTGACGAACATAATCGGTCCGCTCATACCGGAGATCATCGAAGATTTCGAGCTGAGCCTGACGCTCGTCGCACTGCTGCCTTTCGCTTTCTTCATCGCCTACGGCGTCACGAGCATTCCCGCCGGCATGCTCGTAGAAAGGTACACGGCCAAGCGAGTGACGATCGGCGCCTTCGCGCTGGCTTGCTTCGGGGCGGGGCTGCTGGCTATGTTTCCGGACTACCTGGTCGCCATCGCATCGCTGTTTCTGATCGGCACCGGGATGGCCATGCTTCAGGTGGCGCTCCACCCGGTCCTGCGCGTGGCCGGCGGCGAAGAGCATTTCGCGTTCAACTCCGTCCTCGGCCAGCTCTTCTTCGGGCTCGCCTCCTTTCTGAGCCCGCTGGTTTACTCCTACCTCGTGCTCAACCTCGGAGCCGGAGGGGACCAGAATCTACTGCTCGACGTGCTGGGCCGGCTCGTGCCGCCCGATCTCCCGTGGATTTCCCTCTACTGGATATTCGCAGCCGTATGCCTCCTCATGATCGCCATTCTATCGGCATCCCCCATTCCTTCGATCGAGCTCACCGAGGAGGAACAGGTAGGCGCCGTGAAGACGCATCTCGACCTGCTGAAGCGGCCTCTCGTCATCCTGTATTTCATCGGCATCTTCTGCTACGTGGGCGTGGAACAGGGCGTCGCGAACTGGATGTCGGAATTCCTCTCGTCATACCATGGGTTCGATCCTCAAACTGAAGGGGCGTCGGCCGTATCGCTGTTCTGGGGCCTCATGACGGCCGGCACGCTGCTGGGCCTGCTCGCTCTCAAGCTCATGGACAGCCGGCACGTACTCATCGGTTTTACCTGCGCGACCATCCTTTGCTTCTCACTCGGGCTCTTCGGATCCGGCGAGATGGCGCGGTACGCCCTTCCTGCGGTCGGCTTCTTCATTTCGGTCATGTGGTCGGTGATTTTCTCGCTGGCTTTGAACTCCGTTTCGGAGCATCACGGCTCGTTCTCCGGAATTCTCATTACGGGCATACTCGGCGGCGCCGTCGTTCCGCTCGTGGTGGGCTGGATCGGTGACCTGGCAGGCCTCCGTACCGGCTGGCTCTTTCTCTACCTCGCGATGGGATACATCCTCTCGATCGGCTTCTGGGCCGATCCGCTGATCAGCAACAAGACGATCTCCGCGCAGAAGTCTATGTCGAGAGACCTCACATGAGCGAGAACGACCTCTACCTGGGCATCGATCTGGGAGCCACGAACGTGCGGGCCGGCCTCGTGCACGGGCAGGATCTACTGGATGTGACCTCCAGCGGCATCGACGCGGGCGGCTCGGTGGAGAAGGTCATGTCGCAGATCTTCGAGCTCGTAGACGGTGCAGTTTCGGAGGACGTCGCCGGGTTCGGCATCGGAGTTCCGAGCGTCGTTGACGTCGACACGGGCGTGGTCTATGACGTGCAGAACATCCCCGCCATGACGGAGGTCCCGTTCAAAGAGCTCTTCGAAGCTCGATATGGAAGGCCGGCCTTTGTAAACAACGATGTAAACTGTTTCGTCCTCGGCGAGCTCGCATTCGGCAAAGCGAGAGGATACCGGCACGTGGCGGGGCTCAATTTCGGTACCGGCTTTGCAGCCGGACTGATCGTCAACGGGCAGCTTTATGAAGGTCCAAACTGCGGCGCCGGCGAATTCGGGATGATCCCCTACGTCGACTCCATCCTGGAGGACTACTGCAGTGGACTCTTCTTCATACGGCGAGGCCTCGACGCCGCTGAAATGTACCGCCAGGCGGAGGGCGGCCAGGACGCAGCCCGGGCGCTGTGGGAGGAGTTCGGTCACCATGTCGGGAATGCCGTCAAGACGGTCATGTACTGCGTCGATCCCGAAATCATCATAATGGGCGGATCGATCCGCAAGGCGTACGACCATTTTCAGCACGCGATGTGGGCGACGATGCAGGACTTCGGGTTTCGGCGAACGCTCGAACGTCTCCGATTCGAGCTATCCGATCTCGACCACGCGCCGCTGCTCGGCGCGGCCGAGCTCCCGCGAGCGGCGGCACGTCGCGCTGCTTGAATTACCGTGGTTCGGGTAGGCTCGCCCCGGTGCGGACGGTGGCTCGTATCGTGAACATATGAGGGAGAGACCATGAAGTCCTTGTGATCTCGCTCCACCCATGCAACCTAACCCTATATTTAAGATAAAAGAGTCCGAAACCGTTGATATGGGACGAGCCCCGAGCCCACTATCCACGATCCTGATCAAAGCCATGACTGCTCGTAGAAGACGATCCATCTCCCTGACGCTTGCCTCCATCGTGGGGCTGCTCACAGTAGTTTTTCTTCTCGTTGGATCCCGATCGGGCACGCCCCGCGCGGCCGCACCGGCACCGCACGACGGCAGCGTGTACCTGCCCGAGATCGAAGGCGAGGAAGTGGCCGTATTGACGTCCGCGCCCGACGTACCTCCGCCGATCACGCGTGATTTCGCCGCGCGCGTACAGGTGAATCTGGAAGTCGTCGAGAAAATCGGTGAGCTCGCCGACGGCGTCGAGTATGACATCTGGACCTTCGGGGGCGAGGTCCCCGGCAAGTTCATCCGGGTCCGGGAGGGCGATCTGGTCGAGTTTCACCTCCAGAACCATCCGGACAACATGTTTCCACACAATATCGACCTGCATGCCGTCACGGGGACGGGCGGCGGTGCCGAAGCCTCATTGATCGTGCCCGGTAAGCAGGCACACTTCGCGTTCCGCGCCCTCAAGCCGGGCCTGTACGTGTATCACTGCGCAACGGCCCCCGTGGGCATGCACATCGCGAACGGCATGTACGGCATGATCCTCGTCGAGCCCCGGGACGGACTTCCGCCTGTCGACAAGGAATACTTCGTGATGCAGAGCGAATTCTACACGACGGGTCGATTCAACGAGCGCGGCATGCAGGGATTCGACATGGCCAAGGCAGTTCGCGAGGATGCCGAGTACGTCCTCTTCAACGGCAGAGTGGGCGCCCTGACGGGCGAAGGTGCACTCTTCGCCCAGCCAGGAGAAACGGTCCGGCTCTTCGTCGGAAACGGCGGGCCGAACCTGACCTCCTCCTTCCATGTGATCGGTGAGATTTTCGACACCGTCTATGAGGAAGGCGGTTCGCTGCCGAACCAGCAGAACGTGCAGACCACGTCCGTACCACCGGGAGGATCTTCGATCGTCCAGTTCAAGCTCGACGCGCCTGGCAGGTATACGCTCGTCGATCATGCCATCTTTCGGGCCTTCAACAAGGGCGCCGTGGGCATTCTGAACGTGGACGGCGAGGAAAACGGCGATCTCTTTTCAGGCCAGATAAGCGTGTCGGATTATTATCCGCCCGAACCCCCGCTCTAGTTGAGAATCTGCGCCGACCGGGCGCCCGCGGAGCGGGCGGTCGGGGGCATCCCGACCTATCGAATCCGGCCGCATCGAGGCGGCCGGATCATCGCCCGCCGCATCATGACCATGCTGTACACAGTACTCTTCTGGATCCTTGCCGTACCAGGCGGCGCCGAGCCCGGCTCGGAACGACTTCAGCCAAGTGCAGACTCCTCGTCCGAAGCTTCCGACATGAAGCGGATAAACGGCGGCCCGTACGTACCGCTCTATAGAGGGGCTTTCGAGCCTCCGCTGCAGGACGTCCCCACATTCTACCTCGCGGAGCGGCCCGTGACGAATGCTGAGTTTCTTGCGTTCGTCCGCGCCAATCCGCAGTGGCGACGATCCGAGGTGAAGAGAGTTTTTGCCAACGCCCGGTACCTCGCAAACTGGACCGGTGACGTTCAGCTCGGCCCGGACGCTCCCGCCGACGAAGCGGTCGTGTACGTGTCGTGGTTCGCCGCGCGCGCGTATGCCGGCTGGAAGGGGATGCGACTTCCGACAACGGCGGAATGGGAGCGCGCTGCGGCTGCCGGCCGCACGACACCCTACGGCCACCGAGAGGCCGGCTTTCGAGAGGAGGTGCTCCGCCGCTACAGCCGTGGCTCGGCCGGCGCGCGCGCATCCGCCGGTGCGGCCACGGGAAACTACTGGGGCATCTACGATCTCCACGGGACTGTGTGGGAGTGGGTGGAGGACTTCAATGCAAACCTCGTCACGGGCGAGTCCCGGAACAACACGGACCTCGATCGCGACCTTTTCTGCGGCAGCGCGTCCCTCGGCGCCTCGGACGTTGAAGATTACGGCGCCTTTCTCCGGTTCGCGCTGCGCAGCGGTCTGGAGGCCGCCTATACCGGCGCACGCCTTGGATTCCGACTCGCGGCGGACGCTCCGATCGCGTGGAACTGACCCTAAGAACTACCTACCCACCATGAAAACGGTCGTCGTGCTTCTGGCTGCCTTCGCAATCGCTTCGATCACCGGGTGCTTCATAGACACCGCACCGGCGGCGTCGAAGGGACCGATGGTCGGGGACTCGACCGCGGGAGCATTCGAGCTAGCCGCCTCCTCCGTCTACCACATCGAGTCTACGTGGACGAATCAAGGCGGAGCCGAGGTTGACTGGCCGTCCCTGCAGGGACGGCATCGGCTGGTAGCCTTCTTCTTTACCCACTGCGGCTTTGCGTGCCCACGCATCGTCCATGATCTGAAGGGCATTCTGAACGAGGTGCCCGCAGACGATCGCCGAGAAGTCGGCGTCGTACTCGTCTCGATCGATCCGGAGCACGATACACCGGAGGCCCTTCAAGCCTTCGGCATGATGCACGGACTCGACGAGCTGCAGTGGACACTGTTGCGAAGCGCCGATTCGAACGTGCGCGAGCTCGCGGCAGCCCTCGGCGTGCGCTACAAGCGCCTGGCCGGTGGTGACTTCGCCCATTCGAACGCCATCGTGCTGCTGGACGAGCGGGGCGAGATCGCCGCGCGACGCGATGGGCCGGAGACCGGCATTCAATCGATCCTAGACGCACTCGCCCTCACAGAATAGACCATAAACCTACCCGGCATCATGCAAACCTACCGCATACGTCCCGCAATCGTACTCAGCTTCGCGATCGCACTCCTCGCCGGCTGCATCGGCTCGGAGGCCAATCCGCCCGAGCCCCAACATGCATCTCCCGCCGCCGTTCACGCCGGGGAGACGACAGCGTCCGGCAGAGCCCTGTCCGAGCGGACGCCGGCGCCTGCAGAAGCGGCCGCCCCGGCCGTAGATCCAACTCGGAAAGACGCCGTCGTCATTCGGCCGGTCGGAGATCAGCTCGAATTCGATACGGCGGAATTCACGGCACGGGCCGGACAGACGCTCACCATCATTTTCGAGAACACAGCCACCAGCGAGGCCATGTCACACAATGTGGTCGTGCTCACGACCGGCGCGGACATTAACCGCCTCGGAGCGGCCGCGATGGCTGCTGGAGAAGCCATGGACTACGTCCCGGACGACCCGGCAGTCGTTGCAGCTACGCCTCTGGCAGCGCCAGGAGAAACGGTCGAAGTCACGTTCACCGTCCCTGATCAACCCGGCGCGTATCCGTTCGTATGCACGTTCGCAGGTCACTACGTCATGATGCAGGGGATCATGCAGGTAACATCCTGATCTGCGCCTTCGGCGGTGCACCCGATACGGTGCCGGGGCGCGCGAGCGCAATCGCCGTGCGCACGCCCGAGCGCAATCGCCGCACGCACGCTCCGGGCGCAATCGCCGCGCGCACGCGCCGAACGCCTCGCTACGAGATCGTGCCGGAGCGCTTCAGGCGAAACCCTTCCGTCTTCATCTCTTCGGCCATCTTCATCAGCGACGTATGAAGGAACATCATACGCAGCCGCTCGCGCTCCAGGGCCCAGGTCTCATGCAGGGGACACGGCCTCTGCTCGCCGCATCCGGGCAGCCCGAGCACGCATTCTTTGAACAGGTCGGGGCCGTCGATGGCCAGAACGACATCCATCGGCGTGACGCGATCGGCACTCCTTGCAAGCGCTACGCCCCCCTTTGGACCGCGCTGCGAGTGCACGAGACCGGCCTCCGTCAGCTGCTGAAAGAGTTTCGTCAAGAAATGGAATTCGATGTCCAGCTGGTCACTGAGACGTCGAATGGGCACGAACCCATCCGCCTTGAGCGAGACCAGGTAGAGGGTTGCACGAAGGCCGTATTCGCAGCCGCGAGACAGGAGCATACCGTTTTCTTCTCGGGATGTGGGTCCCGTGGTAGCCCACAGGTGGTCTACTGCGCACGAGTGCGGTAGATCGAGGTTCCGTCGTCGATCGGAAATCAGACTCGGAAGCTGCCGCTGCACCTGCAGGGAGATCTGACGCCCGCTGCCATCGACGGCGCGCGCTTTCACGGATTGAACCAGTACGTGAGCTTGATGACGAACACGTTCTCCATGGGCGCCGCGCGAAGCTGGTCCAAGGCCGGCTGAAAAGCAAGGCGTGGGTCCTCGGTCGAGTCTGACCGCTGCTGAGTCCAAACGAAATAGAGCGTCGATCCCGGCTTGTATTCCCAGCGCAGCACGGCGGTGCCACGAAGGGATGCCACGTTGAAATCCAGCTTCGGAACGGTAAAGGGCGCGGCCGGGCCGGCCGGCCCGTCCGGATCCGCTTCAAGCGTCACCGGGTCGAAGGTCGACGCATTCTCTCCGTAGTAGCGGAAGCCATAGGAACGGGCTCGAGCAAGCTCCTTGTAGTTCTCGTAGTCTCCGACGGAGACGAGCGGCTGGGCATAGAGCTGGAAGCTCAGTCTCGGCGTGAAGGTCCAGTTGAGGCGGAGACTGGAGGCGAGCGTGAGCTGATCCATTTCGGCGAAGACGTAGCGCCGTCCAAAGGTCTCCTGCGCCAGCTCGTCATGAAAGACATCCACCCACTGAGAATGCTCGTAATTCCACGATGCAGACGGTCCGACCGCCAGCGACACGTTCGCCGCAGGCTTCCATTCGGCATCGACGCTCACGTTCACGTTGCGCGTCCACTCCGCCTGGTACGTGTTGATGCCGCCGCGGAGCACGAAGGCGCGGCGTCTGTCGGAAGAGACCTGGAGACCCGCCTCCACCCCCGGCGGGTTGAGCGTGATGGGTCCACCGCGCGTGCGGGTCGTACTGACGGTCTCCGGATTCGCGGCGAGGACAACGTCGAGCCGGTAGTAATTCAGAAGCTCGATCTCGGCACGCGCCCAGGCACCCGTCCACGTCGTGCGACCGCCAAAGTCGAAGCTTCTGAAGAGCGCTCCCAGGACGGCTGCGCTTCGCGTGAACCGACCTGGATCCGGCCAGCGATAGCCGCCCCCCAGGTGACCGTTTAGAATGTCCGAGCGCCACTGGAATCCCACGTCATTGACGTCGAAGGACGGCGAAATGGCTCCAATGGCCGAGTTGAAGATGACGCGGCCGCGCTGTTTGTTCACGGCGAATCGGCCGGACCATCCGGTCATGGACGTGGCGCTGCTATCGACTTCCACGTGTCCGGCATCCGGGCGCTGGAAGTAATGCAGCGAACTCTCCTGCAGCTGGAGAAGGCGCTCCGGCGTGCCTCGTACGTGCGATGCACCGGACCAACCCGTAAGCACCCACGTCTTGGACGGGTCCAAAAAGGTCCATCCGTCGACACCGAAGGCTAGAGACCGCGCGTTCATCTGATCTTCCAGAACATCACCTGTAAAGAAGCGATTGTTCACGGTCGAAAGCACGCCGAGTCCCTGCCGCCCGTCGGGAAACTCCTTCTGTGCGCGGTATACACCATAGTAGGTCGGAGGCTCGACGACGGCGTCAAAGCTGCGTGCATCCTGATACAGGTCGGCACGCTCGCGTGCGGTCATTGCCTGAATCGTTCCGACGTTCCAGCTTCCGCCGATCTTGCCTGTTACCTTGGCCGCGCCCAGAATGCTGGTCGACTCGGGGATCCGGGAAAACTCGTTCTCGGGAAGCTCGCCTCCCGGGCTGCGGCCGATCCGGCGGCTGTAGAAGAACTGCGGATTCCCCCAGTTGAAGCCCCAGTTGTTGCTGGCTCCACCGTAGCCGAAGTTATCGAAGTTGGACGCGCCTTCGATGAAGAACGGGCGCTTTTCCGAGAAGAACGTCTCCGTATCGCTGAGATTGATCACGGCGGGGTCGACCTCCACCTGTCCGAAGTCCGGGTTCACGGTGGCATTGAGTGTTAGATTGGGTGTCAGGCCGAGCCGCAGATCGGCGCCCGCGTCCATCCCCAACCGGGACCCGTCGTGGAAGGGATTCCCTTGCTCGACGGTTTGATCGAAGTCGACGCGCGTGGTGACATACGGAATGACTTCCAGCTGGCGTTCCGGCTGAATGGACCGGATTCCGACCAGGTCCCAGAATCGGCTCACGAACCCGCTTTCGTTCCGCGGTGAGTACGCAAGAAAGTCGCGTTCCTGCTTGCGGGAGATCTCTCGGAGGAAGTTGACACCCCAGACGTACTCCTCCTGCCGGTAGAAGCGGAGCTGCGAGTACGGGATCCGCATTTCGGCCGTCCAGCCGTCGCCGGTGCGCGCGACGCCGCCCTGCCACACGCCGTCCCAGTCGGGCTCATCCCAGTCGTCGTTCAGCAGGACGCCGTCGTACAGGGTGCCGGCCGCGTTCAGACCGAAGTAGAGCCCGCTGCGCCGATCGAGGTAGGGATCGAGGAAGACGACGAACCGGTCCGCCTCGAGCTCGGCGTCGCGGCGGCCGAGCCGTGCCACCACCGAGTCCGGAGCGCTGTCGTACAGGTGAGCCGCCACGTAGATCGCCTCGTCGTCGTAGAGCACCGTCACGACGGTACGCTCGGTCGGCTGGGCGCCCTCGAGGGGGTCTCGCTGGGTGAAGCGATCCATCGTCGTGCCTTGCAGCCATGCCTGTTCGTTCAGCCGGCCGTCGATCTGAATGGCACCCTGTAATGGAACTGCCGTGACGACAGCCGCTTCAGCCTGGGCGCCGTTCGCCGGTTCACGTGCGGTACGATCGAGCGGTTCGGCGGATTGTCCCAGCGACGGAGGCGGCGTGCACAAGAGGGCGAAGATCGCCGCAAGCAGAACGAACTGGCTTGAAGTCATGGTGAGGAAGGTTTGGGGGTATGCTAAATTTTTAGCATATTCTGGCGAAAAGTAACCCGTCCCGTTACGTGTCAGGGCTGGGGCTTCTCGATAAGACACTCGGAGTAGCTACGGACGGCTCGCGCGAATGGTTACGCAGCCGCCGCCGGTTTGTCGCTGCAGGTGCCCGTCAGATCTGCTGATCGCAGCCGTGCCCCACATGAGGACGATCTCCTCGACAGTCCAGGCACCTGTGGCTCCATGGGTCCATGCTAGCGTCCCTCCTCTCGTACCCTGTCGATGAGCCGGCGAAGCCTGGCGGCATCCTCGTCATCCAGCTCGTCGGTCATGTTAATCAGGGCTGCTACCGTTTCCGGAACGGAGTCGCCGAAGAACGTCTCAACGACACGCCGAAGCGCAGAGCTCTGTGCCTCCTCCCGCGAGATCGTGGCGCGATATACGTAGCGCTGCCCGTCCTTGCGGTGCGTCAGATAGCCTCGGTCCTCGAGAATGCGGAGCATGGCTCGCACGCCGGAGTATCCCGGCGCTTCCGGCAGAAGGTCCATCACGTCGGCCGCAGTAACCTCCACATGGCGGTATACGATATCCATGATCTGCCGCTCGCGCCGGCTGAGGTCCTGATAAATCGTTCCGAGCACGAGGACGTTCGAGGTGAAACGACGCAGCCGAGCATGCTAAAATATTAGCACAATCTACGGCGGTTGGTGCGGTCGTGTCAAGAAGCCGCATGCGTCAGAACTCCAGCTTGTAGCTCAGGACGGGCAGCGGAAAGCCCTCCTTCACCTCATCGACCCGCTCCCTCCGTTCATTGTAGCGAAGTACGGTCTCGGTGGCGGCGAGGGCATT
>Ga0299914_10002813_pt1 | contig 12115 bp, 14 predicted proteins | sample RVTome_10_FD_201361 | JGI IMG/M metagenome (GOLD analysis project Ga0299914, IMG submission 201361) | Soil microbial communities from uranium-contaminated site in the Upper Colorado River Basin, Wyoming, United States - RVT153D57 (version 2) ... | reverse complement strand
CCCACTCCTCCAACGCTTTGGCTCGATCGGCCCTCGACTTGCTCATTCGATCCACCAGTCCTTGAGCGACGACCCGGAACTAGGCCGTCCTTCTCGCCCTCGAGGCCGTGAACGTCTCCCGGCGGGTGGGTCGGCCAGCCCGCCCTGAGGTAGCAGGGAGCAGCCATTGCCCATTGCAGTCGGGAACAGTCGCGTCCCGATCAGGTCGTTGCGAAGCGCGGCGGGGCCGAGGAATCGAGTGCATCCCGCAGAGACCATCTCGCTTTGAGAATCAGCCAAGCAACCAGGAACAACCAGTAGATCCTTTGTACCAGGCCGCCGATTCCCATGGAGGAGAGTGGCCCGTTGAATACGAAGAGAAGTAGCGCTCCAACTACAACGAGCCACGCAAGCGGCCGGGTCAAGCGCTTCAAGCCGCCATGCTCACCGACGGCTGAACCGGCGATCTCTATCAGCAGTACGGCTGGCACGACTAGCAAGAAATTGAGGCCTGCCAGATTGTGAATCGTTCCCGCCAGCGTTGAGGGTAAATTCGGATCGTCGAGGGGAAAGACGCCAGCAGCGATCGATGCAAGTCCCCAAACGATCAGCAACGCCAGCCCGATCCGACCGCCCATCGAATGAGTCGACGGCCACAATGATGCAGCGAGCAGAATTCCTGACACTCCCACAAGGGCCAAAGCGAAGCCGAGCAAGAGACCGTAATCAGTCAACGCGTAGTGGCTGATTCCCTGGCGCATGGCATCGACCTCCGGGGCAAGGAACAAAAGAATGACCACGGCGGAGAGAAACAGCCAGGACGCCACCAAGCTGAACCCGGCAAACCAGCGACTCACAGCCTCTGCACAATAGCAACAGACTTTCAAGGGAGCTCCGAGAGAGCGGCTGCTTCTCGACGCTGCAGAGAACCTGAATGACCTCCGGATCCCACCCGGTAACCGCTTGGAGAAGCTGAAAGGAAACCGAAAAGCCAACACACAGTACGAATAGACCAACAATCGCGGATCTGCTTTCGCTGGACGGACGCCGGTGCAGAGGGTGCCGAGATCGTTGCCGAGATCGTCGCCTACCACTGACAGAGATATGCAATGACCAAGATCCACGAGCCGATACATCCAGGGAAGTCCTGCAAGAGGCATTACCTTCGCCGCTGAGGTCGTGCCAATGATGGGGCCCACCCTGAGTCTCAGTGTCACCCCCAAAGCGCCATCAGATCGGCGGCCCGTCAAGCGGAGGCTCTCGGGGATGAACAGATCTTGGTCGAATCACCTGGAGCACCTCGCAGAAAATGAGGGGGTGTCATGACGTGAATCCTGTGTGCCGCCTGTGGAGCAAGAGACTCAACCTATCGCCTAAATCGGCCGACCGGAAGCGATCAGAAAATCACTCTGACCAGGGAGTTCAGTGGAGCTGACGGGATTGGAACCCGTGACCCCTCGTTGAGAAAGATGTGGTCAAAACGCTGTGACCTGGGGCTTCAGCGCTCCTCGGGCGGTCTGTGGGGCGGCTGTGGAGCGAGTCACGTGAGACAGCGTGATTCGTTTCGAACTCGACTGAGCCCTCAGCCTGCGATCGTCAAAGTACCGGTCATCCCCTCACCGTCGAAGGTGTGCAAGGAGCAGAAGTAGGTGTAAAGGCCTGGCGGTAGTGGGCTGACGTCGACCAGAGCCTCGCTACCGGGTCCGAAGTACGTGTATAGGTCGTACTCGCCCAAGGTGAAATCGTGAGCGAAGGCGTCAGAGTTGGTGAAGAGGAGCTGTTCGCCGGCGGCCACGGTGGCGTCCTGAGGCTCGAATGAGAAATCCGACATGTCAACCACCACCGCTCCGGAAGCCTCAGAGGCATCGACGGTCGCTCGCGTGAGGAGGAATCCACCTACGGACACGAACGCCCCTACTGCAAGCAACACCAACGCCCCGCGCCGAAGACGCGCGCCCGCTGATTCTGACCCCCGTCGACGCCGGATGAGGGCGGCAACGCCGCCGATCAAGGCAAACAGAAAGCCAATCACCAGCAGGAGACCGGCGATGAATTCGATCGGACTGAAGGGTTGGAAGATGCCGAAGGCGATGTAGAACACCGTCAAGGCAGCGGCAATTGCTACCAGGAGCCCGAGGATGATGGCCCAGGTGGTGTCGAATCTCCAGACGATGAAAGTGGCGCCTCCGAGGACGACTGTGAGAACAGCTGGCATTGCGGCGTCCGCCGGATCGAGTAGGAGAAGCGTGACGGCGAGCATGATCAATGCGGTGGCCGTCATCAGTGCCAACCCAAACACCTGATTGCCCACCGATCTGACCATTCGACTAGTCACCACCCGCTCCTTCGTCGAGGTTTGACGATTAACAGTAGGAATCATATAGTGAATATACGATTCGTCAAGTGAGCCCATGGAATCGCGCAGATACACCTCGGAATTGAGAGATGCCCAGGCGGCAGCCACCAGAGACCGGATACTCGATGCGGTTGTGGAGGTACTCGCCGAAGGAGTGGACACGCTATCCATTCCGTCGGTTGCTGAAAGGGCGGGGGTGTCGATCGGGACCGTCTACCGGCATTTCGGTGACAAGGCGGGACTGCTCAAAGCGCTCGTGCCTCATGCCGGGAAGAGGTCGGGAATCGATGTGGAAGCGATCCCCGAAACGCTCGAAGAGGTCGATGATGTGGTGCGCAAGGTGTACCACCACTTCGAGAACACCGACGATGTGTTGAGGGCCGCCTTCGCATCTCGCATCGGACGTGAGGCGAGGGTTCGAGGAAGCGGCGAGCGGCTCGAGTTGATGAAGACGACGATTCATAACATCGATCCGAATATTCCAGGCGACCAGGCAGATCACTTGGCGAAGCTGATGCTGATCCTGACCACATCCGACGTCTACCTCCAGTGGAAAGACCGACTGGGCATGGATCCCGAAGAGGCCGCGAACGAGGTGATGTGGGCGATCCGAACTGTCATCCGAGGGGTCTCACAGTGAGCGGTCCTGAAGTGTTCCCCCTATCCGACACTCCGGGGGCTCCTCTCTCCACCGTGGGTGGAAAAGCGCAGAGCCTGGGCAAGCTCAAGCGATCCGGCTTCAAAGTGCCGGACGGATTTGTCGTGACGCCGGATGCCGTGATGGACACCGTGGACATACAGGCACATGTGAGAGCCTTCCGTGGGGAATGGTGGGCCGTTCGGTCTAGCGGGGCCGCAGAGGACGGAGCCGAGGAATCGCTTGCTGGCCGCTACCTATCGATCCTGGATGTCGATTCCGACTCCATACCCACGGCGGTCGGCAGGGTAAGGGAGTCGGCCCGAGTCAAGGATGACATGACGATACCGGTACTCGCCCAGGTCATGATCCATCCCGTGTGCGCCGGGGTCGCATTCACCGCCGATCCGATCACCGGCGATCGAGACAAGATCATCGTCACTGGAACCAAGGGATTGGCCAACCGGCTGTTATCCGGAGAGGTCCCGGGTGACGAATGGCGTGTCACTCCTAAAGGAGCAACAGCACAGCGTCGCCCGGAGGATGTCCTCGGCAGGCGGCTCGCCCGACGGGTGGCTGGGGTTGCGGCCGCCATAGCCCGAGAGTTCGGCGTCCCGCAAGACGTCGAGTGGGCGTGGGATGGGAAGGAGCTATGGGTGATTCAGGCGCGTCCCATCACGCGCTTGCCCGATGAGGTGAGTTGGGAACCTCCGGCCCCGGGTCTCTACCACCGTTCCCTCCGCTTCGGCGAGTGGATACCGGAACCGGTGACTCCGCTCTTCGAATCCTGGCTGCTCCCGCGGATGGAGAAAGGCTTGCACGATCACATATACGAGGAAATCGGACAGGTCGCACCCGAGCCATTGCATGTGATCGTCAACGGCTGGTACTACTACTCACTCAACTGGTTGCCAGTGCCCGGAGTCGCATTCCGGCAGAACTTCTCCAACATCGTCCGTCGTCTGCGCAAGGACTGGCGGACGGCCGCGCCAATGTTCCCTCAGACAGTTCGTTTTGGCTACCAGCAATGCGAAGATGACTGGCGGAACAACGTCCTCCCTCGTTTTCGCCGCGCCGTCTCAGAAGCCGCGACGAGAGTCGAGAACCTCAGCCCCGCCCAGCTGATTGGCCTGGTCGATGAATTGGCCGACGAGGTGGGTAGCTACTTCGGCTCTATCGCGAAGGTCGCTGGCGCTGGCTACAAGTTCGAGGCACAGCTGGCACAGTTCTGGAACAAACATCTGAAGGAGAAGCTCGGACTCAGCCACATGGTGGCGCTGCAGGGTTTGGAGATACCTGATGACATCTACCAAACAGCGCGTCTCGAGTCTCTCGACTGGTCCGTCCCGCCGGCGAGTCCAGGCACCGGACCAGTAGATGTCGCTGAGTTGAAGGATCGTCGCATCACAGCGGTGCATCAGGCCGAGGAGATCTTGGCCGGCTCGCCACGTCGTCTTCGCAAGTTCCGAAGATTGCTCGCAGAGGCGCAACACGTCGTGCCCGTGCGCGAGGAACAACTCAGCCTGCTCTCGCTGCCCTGGCCGGTGATGCGTCGGGCCCTCCAGCGGCTCGGCGAAACCCTCGCCGCCGCCCGCGTGCTGGACTCCCCCGACGACATCTTCTATCTGAAACATTCCGAGGTCGACTCTCTGCTCGAGAACCCAGAGCCCATGAACACGATCATCGCGACACGGCGGGAAGACCGGGTTCAGGCGACCAAGCTGGTCGCCCCCCTGTGGGTGGGCAAAGTCCCGCCGATAGCACGGTTCCTTTTCACATATAGCGGCAAGGTCATGGGAGCGGTTCGCTCGGACGGTGCCATAGTCCACGGCGTTCCAGCGAGTCCGGGCCGCGTGACGGGCCGAGTACGGGTTGTACGAAACTCAACCCAGTTCGACGAGTTCCAAGACGGCGAGATTCTCGTGGCCCCACTCACGGCTCCTGCATGGACCGACCTCTTCGATCGCGCCGCAGCAGTCGTCACCGACGTCGGCAGCGCCCTAGCCCACGCTTCGATCATTGCTCGCGAGTATGGAATACCAGCCGTCGTCGGTTGTGGAGACGCCACCGCCCGTCTCAAAGACGGGCAACTCGTCACAGTCGACGGCTCGACCGGCAACGTGGAGCTTGCGGGGGTGGGAAGCGAACTGTGACAACGCTGGGTGCCACCAGGCAACAGCTGTGGGATGGACCTGATCGGACCCCATTTAACTCGCTGCTCGGTTAGGAGCCACTGAGCTGCAAGCGAAGGCGGCCGACTCGAAGCCCTGGCTCGTCGCACATCATGAGGCTCGCCTCGAGAGGTGGTACATCCACGACGCGCCTGGCTAGAAACGAGGTGCTTCAAGCCTCCATCGTGTGGACCGCCTGTGGGCCCGCAGGTGCGAGGATCGAGGTGAACGGCGCGAAGAACGGCTCCCAGAAATCGCCCTTACCAGGGCCTTTAGTGGAGCTGACGGGATTTGAACCCGTGACCCCCTCGTTGCGAAAGATGTGGGCAAACAGCTCTGACCAGGAGAAACGGCACGTTATCGGAGGCTTGTGGGGCGGCTGTGGGGCGAGCGACGTAAGGCTTCGTGAGTCGTAGTGAGACTACGGGATTCTCGCCCAACCCCCGTGTCGGCCGGTGCGTATCCGACCCCCGCATCATCCTCTCAGCTAGCGCATATTGCCGGTTCTGCGCTAGCTGGCTGGGTGGGATTCACTGGACTCGCCCCGCGTTATGTGCGCTGTGTTCATCTCGGGCACGTCGACGCGGCCGGTTCAGTTCCTTCTCCCTCTCATCGATTGAAGATCCCACCGCCAACTGAGACTCTCCCTGTCGTATGCCCTAAAAGACACCGCAACAAGCCGATGTGTGACATGCACGCTATGTAGCGTCGGAGACGCAGAGCGACTCGGCGCCTTGGGCGCAGTATTCGAGCTGGCCCCCAATGATTGTGGCCAGCACGGCGACGTCGGCGAAACTCTCGGAGGGGACGACGGTCGGGTCTTCGGAGAGGATCACCAGGTCGGCAAGCTTGCCCACCTCGAGGCTGCCTTTGTCCTCCTCCTCGAAGGTGGCCCAGGCCCCACGTGCCGTGAGCAGATACAATGCCTCTTCAACCGTGATCCGCTGGCTCTCCTGCCACGGGGCGGGCTCTCCGCTTTGTGGGCCGCGACGGGTGACCGAATCGGCGACCGCTGCCATCGCCGGTCCCACAGGCGGGTCACTCCACGGGCAGTCGGTGCTTCCCACCGCCGGTACACCGGCATCGAGCAGGTCGCGCCAGCGTCCGACCACGTGGATCAGATCGCCCAGGGCGCCCTCCCAGGATTCTTCCCAACCCCAGTCGTCCCAGCCAGTGTCGAACCAGCCGAGCTGGAAGGAGGCGACGATACCCAGCTTCGCCATACGTTCGATCTGGTCGTCACGGACGATGGCCAAGTGTTCGATGCGGTGCCGGGCATCGTTCGGTCCACCCCCGAGAGCCTGCTCGAAAGCGTCGAGGACCATGTCGTGGGCGGCGTCGCCGCCGGTGTGGATGGCCACCTGCCAGCCGTCTCGATGGAGTCTTCCCACCAGTTCGGCGATCTCGCCCGGCGCCCAGTAGTCCAACCCGCGGTAGCCGGGCTGGTCATGATGATCCACGGTGAGCAGAGTGTGTCTGGGGTCGATTCTGTCGGCGAAAGCCTTCACCCCACCGATGCGAACCCTCGGTGACATCTGCTGGTGCGGTCGGAGATGATCGAACCAGATGCCGAACTTGTCCTCGTGGAAGTTGACCGGTAGGTAGGCGTTGACCCGCAACCGCAACTTTCCCGCTTCATCGAGCGCCGTCAACTCGTCGAGTCTTTCCTCGTTGACGAACAGTTCGCTGATGCTGGTGAAACCGTTGGCCAGGGTCTCATTGATCGCCTCCTCTGCCGAGGAGAAGCCCCACAATTCCCGGTCGCCGAGCCGGTGGCAGTGTGCGTCGTTGAAACCGGGGAGTATCGCCCGGCCCTCCAGATCGACGACTGTGGTGTCGGCTCCGGCATGGGCCATCACCGAAGTCTCCTCTCCGATAGCGACGATCCGGTCGGCGCGCACTGCCAGGGCGTCGGCGCGGGTAAGCGCCGGATCCATGGTGAGCAATACTCCGCCCCGGTACACAACCTCCGCCATTGCGGTCGGGTCTAGTGTTGTCGACGGAAGAGTCGTGGACGTCGCCAGGGTCCCCACCGATCTCGAACATGCCGCCACCAGGGCTGCCAGACTGGGAAGCGCATAGCTGAGGAGTTCACGTCGGGTGACCGGCATTCGCCTCTCCCTTTCGGTTTTGCCCGGCGTGGGGGACCAATGCCCCCCTCGCCAGTTTCGGTCCTACTTCTGGTTGAGGACCCAGGAGCTGATTACTTGGTACTGGGCCCGGTCGCATTCGGCCGTTGGTGTCAGAGACCATTTGCGCCGGTCTATCCCCCCGGAGCCCTGACCTGGTGCCTGCTCGAACGAGGCCCAGGGCTCGCAGCGCGAAGTTTGACGCCACAAGCCCCGGGCGTGGGTGGGCTACGAACCCTGGTTCTCGAACTCCACGAAGCCTTGCATGAGACGTTCGTACATCTCGATCGCCTGGTCCGGAGAGGATGTTATGAGCGAGGCGGTCGCCTCCTCATTGTCGAGCGTTGCCCAGTCCTGCGGGTGTGTTTCACGCCCCCAGGCGTTGAACGCGTCCCAACTCTCCTCTACCCAAGCGGTCTCGTCTTCGGGGCTCGGGCTCGGTACGTCGATGAAGGAAGTGATCATCCCGTCCTGGATCGTGATGCGGTACGCGCTGCCGCTGTACGGACCCAGCCCTCGCTCATCGGAGTGGAAGCCATGGAAGTCGTAGGGGCAGACCACGTTCGACCCTGCTGACGTCGAGCTCTGCAGCTCGCACGGGCCGGGCAGCCAGGTCATCCCCACGGCTTCGTCGAATCGGGCGATGAGGGACAGGCCCTCCACGCCCAGATCGCTGAAATCACCCGAGAACGAGGCTGTGTCGGCGAGACGCATGGCTTCGAAGTGAGCGTCAGCAGCCAGGAAGGCAGCGGCCGTGTCTACGTCTCCCGACGTGTAGGCCTCCAAGAACGCTGTAGCCGTCGCGACCGGATCATCGAGCGTCCCGGGCGTCCCGGCGATGTCGGGCTCGTCGCCTGGGAAGGCCAGATAGATGCCCGCTACGGCGAGTATGGCGACGAATGCCGCCACCGCCCAAATGGGTCCCCGGTGTCGCCTCGGTTGGTTGCTAGTCGGTGGTTGCTGTGTCTTGGTCATGATTGTTCCTTCTCGTCGTTTGGTCACGACGACAAGGGGATCTCCGGCCATTTCGGCTTCGATCCGCTCGATCAACTCCTCCGCGCCGACAGGGTTGCCTCTCTCGCTGAGCCAATGCAGCTTGGTTTCGAAATCAGCCACGGGCCACCCCCAACGCGGCACGGGCGCTCTTCCTGGCTCGGTTGGCCAACATCCTCGCAGCAGCAGTGGTCATCCCCAGCTGTTCAGCCGCTTCGGCGTAGGGCACATCCTCCACCTCGACGAGGTAGAGAATGGCCCGTTGCCTTGGAGGAAGATCGAGGATCGCCTCGATGTCGGTCGGATAGGTCGGCCACCTGCTCTCCTCGAGGGAGAGCCGGCTAAGGGCTTTCCGTCTCCGACTCAGACTGCGTCGCTGGTTCGAGGCCAGATTGACGATCGTCTTCCGGAGGAAAGCCAGCGGGTTGTCGAGGTCCGATAGCGGACCCTTTCTCAACGTGTGCATCAGCGCCTCCTGAACCAGATCGTCAGGCTCGACATCGAACGAGCCTGCCACCGCCGCGATCCGTCGCAGAGCCGGATAGAGGGAAGTGATCAGCTCCCTCTCCCACTCTTCGATCGACGATCGTTGCTTTAGCACCCGAGGTTCTCCCTGTCGTTCCCTATAAAGACACCGATGACACCCGATTCGTAACGTGGAAATCTCGACTTGCCTCGAATGTCCTCTACCCATCGGGGTGACACCCGGATAGTAAGCGTCCTAGAACCGGCAGAATGCTTGAAGAACCGCTGACGCGTAGCGCACCAGGATCCACGGAGAGGAATCCCGGATGACAACTTGAGTGCTAACAACACGGAGAACGGATACTCGTTGCGACCCGACCCATATCAGCAAATCCCGGACGATTTCGCCCATATTCGAACCCGCTACCGATCGGCACATCGTGCTCGGGCCGAGAAAGGCGCACCGACTGGTTCGGACCTTGGCGCTACTCGAAGGCGCGAAGTCTTCGAGCGATCCGCTCCAAGGACCAGCCGACATTGACTCGCCAGGATCTCACCGCACGCCGGAATCGGTTCCGCCATGGAATCCGCGGGGCGATCGGCGCCACCGTCGACTTCGGGAATGTGCCGCTTTGGGCGAGATCAGCCAGACCGTTGGTTATGAAAGTCGACAGCCGACCGGCTTCCTTAGGAGTGAGATGCGACGTGGCTACGCATGTGTCCCCGCGCCACAGACTGATCACCACGTATCCGGCTTCGTTGTGCCAAGTGGCCCTCAGGGCCGAACGGTCCCTGTCGGTGATGAATTCACGGCGCTGATCTGACAGGCGGTGAACTTCGGCCAATCCTGACTCTCCTGCTCGCTTGCCAGAAGCTACCACTCACGACAGCGTGCGGAAGCCAGTTGTGTCCGCCCGAGATCAACATTCTTGTGCGGATAACGATCCTTTCCCTTGTGCGCGATATCGGCACTTTTTGCTCGCCGTGGAACTACTCCGGCGAGAGGATCTCGATCCGGTTCCCGAAAGGATCGGAGACGTAGAAGCGATTGAAGCCGGGCAAGGCTGGTCGTCCACAATCGACACACCGGCGTCGGCCAATCGAGATCTCACGGGGTCGATGCTCGCCACGAGAAGTGCGGGATGAGCCTTCTTGGCGGGCCTGAAGTCAGTCTCGACACCAAGGTGGATCCGAACGCTGTCCGACTCAAACCAACAACCGCCCCTCGCCCCCAGATGGGAGGGCTTCGCGACTCTCGGTATTCCAAGAAGACCTTCGTAGAACTCGGTCGCGGATGACTCTTCTCCCGGAGGCATCGCGAGCTGGACGTGATGTAGACCAAGGATCTTCATCCAACGAGTATCACACAGCGCCGATCACCAGTTATCGGGCGATAACACGCATACCCAGCAACCGAGCAGAACGGCACCTATGCGTGCAGTCCAGGGCGAGACGCCGAAGCATCTGGCTTTCTTCAGCCGCCGCTAGCCGTCGCAGGAATTCGCTGGGCCTCCACGCCACACGATCTCGCCTTGTTCGACTTGTCCGGTTACGCCATACCAGTGACAGAAATTGTCGGCTTGGACCTGGACCCGCAGGTCTACAAGGTTCTGGTCGGCGTAGATCCCGATGATGCGTGTCATCTGAGGATCGTCGATGTCAGGCTGTTGGGCTTCGGCGTAGGCGATAGCCGCCTCGGCTGGGCTCGAGTAGGAAGGTCCAGTGTCCGGTACCCGGCGTCAGGGTGGTGCCTGTTTGGACCTGGAATGGGTCAGCTCCGACGGAGGATGCAGCGGGTGAGACCAGCCTCCCAAGACCAAAGGCCACCGTGATCAAGAAGGTGATCGACGCCACCATCCAACCCCGCACCACCGGTCTAGAAGTCATCTCCTGTGCGGTCAGCACCGGTGGCCATTCTTGACCGGCGGCAGCAGCTCGGTCGACAAGACGCCCAAAGCTCCGACGAAACGCATCGACAAGATCGCGGTCGTCGTTTTCAGTGTTCATCGAGGACTCCTTTCAAACTGCGTCGTGCCAAATAGAGGTACCGCTTGACGGTTCCAGGGCGGATCCCCATGAGATCGGCGGTCTCCACAACCGTCATCCCCGTCCAATAGACGAGATAGGTCGCTGCGCGCTGCTGTGCAGGAAGTTCGAGCACGGCCTGAAGGATCTCTGGCTCAGGATCATCGGCGGGCACTTTGCCCACCTCGCTGATACTCAAATGGGAACGGCGACGACTAAGCCGTGTCTTGCACTCGTTGAGAACGGCACGAAACTCTCGTCGGACCGACCAACACCGTGGCGTACCGGATCAGATCGTCTTGGTTCTTCCTGAAAATCGATTCGTCGTCCACACTTCAACCACTCGCGAGTTGGTGGAATGGTTGCATCCAGCCTCAGTCCAACTTGCGCAGATCAACATTCTTGGGCGGATAACACGCACTTTTGAGACCTTCCGGGATCGGCACGTATCGAGTGGGCTGGGTAGGGCTCAGACTCGGCGTTCTATCTCGTCGACGATGAACGCGGAGCGTTCTTCGACTGACACCTTTGGGAGTTCGATGATCTGATACCCCAGCCGTATATATGCCTCGACCACGTGGGCGTAGAAAGCTTCAGCTTGGGCAAATGTGGCCCGGCGCATGCTGTCTGTCGCATAGATCTCCTCCCATGGAGAAGCGATGAACACCGAGTCTTCGTACCGGTACCTAGAGGCCGCCTCCAACGCTGGACCGGGGTCCAGCTCGTATGCCATGGCGTAAGCGATGCAGTCGGGCACACCCCGATCGAAGACGGTCAGTGCCGAGGAGGAGGCAGCAGTGTGGTTCTCGATTGACCGTGAGATCAGCATCTCGACGAACAGCTCCGGCCGATGGTCGAGCGTGGCTTCACCGCTGCTGTGGCGGTGTTCGGCGATCAGTTCCCGAGCTGGCTCCGCGACGGTTTCATATCGAGGTTTCGATGTGCTCTCTTGCTGGATCGTACATCTCCCGAACTCAGCTCTGGGCTGTGCCGTAGCGGATATCACCCCGATCTCACGCGATAACGCTCACATCACGAACCCGCCCGGTATCGGCACTTCGGCGCGCGCTACAGCCAGACGCAGATGCAAGACTTTGTGGATGGTGGAAGAGCTACTGGGTGGTATCGACAACGCAGGCAAGGTCGTCCGGGAGGGCGATGTCGTTCTGCGGCCTGCCCCTGCGAATGCAGAGCACCTCCATGCATTGCTCGAATTCCTGGCTTCGGGTGGCTGTCCCTCGCCACGTCCACTTGGGTTCCGAGATGGTGGGCGGGAAGCGCTCAAGTACATCCCGGGAGAGACTTCGACCCCGCCCTACCCACATGGGTGGGTTACAGCCGACGAGACTCTGATCGAGAT
>Ga0299914_10002812_pt1 | contig 12117 bp, 12 predicted proteins | sample RVTome_10_FD_201361 | JGI IMG/M metagenome (GOLD analysis project Ga0299914, IMG submission 201361) | Soil microbial communities from uranium-contaminated site in the Upper Colorado River Basin, Wyoming, United States - RVT153D57 (version 2) ... | reverse complement strand
CGGCCTGGAACCCGCGCTCGGAGGGTACGACGAGGCTCGCGGCCGCGCGGCGTTTGCGAAGGTGCTGCAGCGTGTGCGGAGCACGCCGGGCGTCCACGCCGCCAGCATGGCGTCGCTGGTGCCGTTCGGGGAGTTCCAGGAAGGGGGGCTCGTACAGAAAGCCGGAACGCCGCCGGCCCCGGAAGGCGAGCCCGAGACCGGCGTCGATGCCGTGCAGACGATCGTCGGCACCGACTACTTCGAGGCGATCCGGATCCCGGTGCTCCGCGGCCGCGGCTTCACGCCCGCCGAAGAAGAGCAGGATTCGGGCCTGGCGGTCGCGATCATCGACGAGCCGCTCGCGCGACAGCTGTTCGGCGACGAGGATCCCCTCGGCCAGCCGATTCAGCTCCGGCGCACCGCGGTCCGGGCGCGCCAGGTCGTCGGCATCGTGGCCGGGATCAGGCACGACCTGTTCGACAAGGCGCCGGTCCCCCACATCTATCTGCCGTTCGGGCAGCAGTATCGCGGCAGCATGCAGCTGCACGTCCGTGCCGCCGACGCGACCCGCGCGGCCGAGGCCGCCCTGATGGGCACGATCCGCGAGCAGGTCCGCCAGGCGGATCCGCACGTGCCGGTGCTGAATCTTCGGACGTTGACGGAGCACCGCGACAGCAGCATCGCGATCTGGGCGGTGAACACCGGCGCACGGCTGTTCTCGGTGTTCGGCGGCCTGGCGCTCCTCCTCGCCGTGATCGGCATCTACGGCGTGCGGTCGTACCTGGTCTCGCGGCGCACGCGCGAGATCGGGATCCGCATGGCGCTCGGCGCGAGCCCGTCCGACGTGCTCTGGCTGGTGCTTCGCGAAAGCCTCACGCTCACCGCGGTGGGGCTGATCGTCGGGTTGTTGCTTGCCTACGGCGTCGCCAGGGCGCTGAGCGGGATGCTCTACGAGGTGAGCGCGGCCGACCCGGTCGTGTTCGCCGTGGCCCCCGCGGTGCTCGCCGGTGCGGCGATCCTCGCCTCCTGGTTGCCCGCGCGCCGGGCGACGCGGATCCTGCCGATCAACGCGCTGCGGGCGGAATAGCGCGGAACGAGGGACGAACGACGGCCGAACTCGCTGAGGATGGTCTCCAGCATCGGCAGCATCATTCCCGCGCGCTGGGCGCGGATCACCAGGTCCCACAACGGCTCGAACTTCTTCCATCCGGCGGCATACGCGAGGTGGCGCAGGCTGCCGGCGAGGCCGTGGTGTGCGGAGGCCGACCGCAGGAGCGCTCCCCACCGATAGAAGTCGCGGTAGGCCCGCCAGTAGCCGCGCTCGAGATCGGCCGCCGACATCCGCGCGGGGCGGAACACCGCGTGTCGCGTGTCGTACCGCTCCCAGTCATCGCAGGTGAGGCGCCCCTGCGCCGCCATCCGGGTGTACAGCGCCGTGCCGGGGTACGGCGTCAGGACGTGAAACGTCGCGGTCTCGATGCCCTGCTCGATCGCCCACTCGACGGTCCGCTCGAACACCGAGCCGTCGTCGGCGTCCATGCCGAAGACGAAGCTGCCATTGATCATCACCCCGAGATCGTGCAGCCGGCGGACGGCGGCCGGGTAGTCGCGCCGCATGTTCTGGAACTTCCGCTGCTCCACCAGGTTCGCATGGGTCAGCGTTTCGAAGCCCACGAAGAGGCTGCGGAGCCCGGCCTCGACCGCGCGTTCGAGCAGGCCGGGCGCGAGCACCGCGTTGACGGTGCCGGCCGCCTGCCACAGCCGTCCCATGCCGCGCATGCCGTCGAAGAGCGTGCCGGCAAAGCGCCGATCGCCGAACAGGTGGTCGTCGAGAAAGTACAGGTGGCGTCCGGGCAGCCGGTCGATCTCGGCCAGCGCGGCGTCGACCGTCTGCGTGTAGAACGAGCGCCCCCCCTCGAAGAAGGCCTCCTTGTAGCAGAAGTCGCACACGTGAGGGCAACCGCGGGAGACCACGATCGAGTTCGGGACGAGATACAGCTGCCGCCTGATCAGGTCGCGGCGGACGGGTGGCACGCCGGTGAGCGTCCGCACCTGCGAGCGGTACATGCGAGCCGGTTCACCGCGCCTGAAGTCTGAGAGAAACCGCGGCCACGTGTCTTCGCCTGGCCCGAGAAAGATGGTGTCGGCGTGCCGTGCCGCCTCCTCGGGCAGCGACGTGACGTGCAGCCCGCCAAGCGCGACGTGGGCGCCCCGGCGGCGGTAGTGGTCCGCCAGGCGATACGCACGGTACGCCGAGGTGATGTAGACCTGGATGACGACCAGGTCCGGCGCATCGTCGAGGCGCAGCCGCTCGACGTGCTCGTCCTGGATCTCGACGTCATCGTCTTCGTCGAGATAGCCGGCCAGGGTCGCGAGACCCAGCGGCGGGAACAGGGAGTACTTGATGGGGCGCCAGAAAGGGCTCGTCGCCTCGGTGAGGGCCGGCAGAACGAGCTTGACCTTCATCGCGTACCTTCGCCGAACAGCAGAACCGAGACCTCACGTGCCCGCGGGCCATCCAGCTCCACCAGGAGGAGGCGCTGCCATCGCCCGAGCTGCAGCCGGCCCTCCGCAACGTTGAGCGACACCGACGATCCAAGCAGCACCGCGCGGCAATGCGCATGGCCGTTGGACCGCTCGCCAGGCGCCAGGTTGACTGTGCGCACGCTCATGTCGTCGTGCCGGTACGGCGCGTCGAGCGGCGCAATGGCTTCGAGCAGCGCCGCGAAGTCGGCCAGCAGCAGCGGCTCGTGCTCGTTCACGACGATGGCGGTCGTCGTGTGGAGGCTCTGCACGTGAACCAGCCCGGTGCGGAGGCCGGCATCGGCAACGAGGGCGTCGACCTGCCCGGTCAGGTCCGCGAACTGCGTTGCCTGTCGTGTCGTGATACTGATCCGGCTGTGGCGCCAGGTTCGCGTGTCTGCGAGCGTGTGCATCGAAGCGTCCTCCAGTGACCCGGCGCACGATCGCGTCACGGGTGCCGAAAGCATGGCGGGTGGAGGGGGGTGCCGTCTTCAGCTTCTGGTGAGCGTTTGGTGAGATGTGCGTGAGGCTGCCAGGGTCGCCCTAGCAGGATGCTGGAAAACGCATCTCCTGGATGGCAAACGGTAAATGGAAGCCGGCGCTGTTCTTCGGCCTGCTAGAAGTCCGCGGGACGACGCATGAGGCCGAAGGCCAGCCCGAGGCCGAAGACCGCCGCTTCGCCGAAGCCGATGATGCCCTGGGTCACCGGGCCGAAATCCGGCTCGCCGATCAGCCGGCCGAGCGGCGCCAGCGTCACCGGCGCGCCCTGGGCGGCCCGCGCGATCGCGTGCACGGTGCCGCCCACGAGCGGCCGCCCCGAAATGGTGAGTGCGAGCCCGCCGAGCCCGCACAGCACCGCGGTCAGCGCGGCCGCGAGCAGCCGCTGGCGTCCTCTCGGCGCGGCCATCCCCCCGTTGACCCGACGGGTCGCCGCGGCATACCCGGCGCCGGCTCCCGCGCCGATGACGAGCCCTTCAAGGCTTCCACCGGTCTGAACGCTCAGGCCGACCAGGCTCGCGAGGCTCCATCGACCGAGCCACTGGACGGCCGTGCCGACGATCGCGCCACCGAGCGCAGCGCCGCAGACCAGCGCAATCTCCCGGCGCGACCGCGCGATCGCCTCGGCGATCGCCAGCCCGGCGCCCACGCCGGCGCCGCCGAGCGCCGCGCAGGTTCCGCCGATCACGGCCAGCACGGCGACGATGCCCATCGGCGCGTCACTTTCCGGAAGGACCGCGAGGGCCAGCCCTCCAATCGAACCGGCGGCAACGCCGGCCGCGCCTCCGCCGATCGACGCGCCGGCCCAGCGCCTGGCGGCCATTCCCGCGGCGCGACGCAGCCGCAGCGTCATCAGCTCGCGCGCCACGCGCAGCGGAGCGGGGGCCCCGAGAACGGGGACCTGCACCGGGCCCGGCAGGTCCCACCGTGTATCCCGAAGCAGCGCCCGCGCGGCCGCGTGGCCGGGACGAGTCCCCAGCCGCTTCAGCGCCTCCGTCGTGCCGAGGGCGTGCAGGAGCTCGGCGGCTTCACGCCGATCGTCTTCTCCGGCCGGGCCGTTTCCGATGCGGGTGAGGCGCGCGAGGAGGGGCTCGTAAGGATCGGCCGATGCCTCCCCGGCCGCCGGTACCGGCGGTGGGACCGCATCCAGGGCGATGTCCGTATCATCGGCCTCTTCGACCACGTCGGGGAACACGAACCGATAGCCGTGCCGTGACACCGTGCGGATGAAGCGGGGCTCGCGCGAGTCGTCGCCGAGCGTGCGGCGGATGGTGCGCACGGCCTGGCTGAGCGCGCTGTCGGAGACGATCACGTCGGTCCAGACCCGGTCGAAGATGTCGCGGCGATGCACCGCTTCGTGGCGGCGCTCGATGAGCAGGACGAGGAGGTCGAAGTAGCGCGGGATGAGCGGCACCTCGCGCCCGTCTCTGGCGAGAAGGCGCCGCCGCGGCGACACGACGAAATGGCTGAAGCGGTAACGGACCACGTGGGTGCAGGTGACGCCCGTGATCCTATCAGAGCCGCGGGGATACCCTGAGCCGGCGGTGCGTCTCAGCTCATCCCGTGCGGCCGGTGTACTTGCCGCGCGCGTCCTCCCACGACTGGCGCAGCTCCTTCATGAACTCGGTGAACCGCGGGTCGTCGCGAACGGGATCGAGGAGCGGGTCGCGCTCGTACCAAGGATAGCAGGGGAACCCGGTAGTCGCCGCCTGCGCGAGCCAGCGAAGGGCGACGGCCGGGTCGCCAAGCTGCGCGTGCACCGCCCCGAGGCCGTAGGCGGCGTGGTGGTTGAGCTCCGGTTCTGCCGCGACCCGCGCTGCCAGCGCACGGGCGTCGACAGTGGCGCCGCGGGCCGCGCGAAACGCGGCAAGCGTCGCACGCGCGTTGCCGGGCAGAAGCCCTTCGTCGTCGATCATCGTCTCGAGCAGCGCCTCGGCCCGTGGCCGCTCTCCCAGGTAGAACAGCGTCCAGCCGAACAGGTATGTGACGATGCGGCTGTCGGTCAGCTCGTGGGCTTGCGACAGGTGCCCTGCCGCCTCCGTCGTCCGGCCGGCGAACAGGCTGGCAGCGCCGAGAATCTCCATCCGCTCGACCCGGTTTTCCGGGTTCTGTTCACGCGCCGCCCTGACCTCGGCTTCGGCCTCCTCGAGCAGGCCGATGTGGAAGTAAGCGACCGCGAGATAGAGGTGCGGCATGTCGAGCCCTGGGTTCAAGTCGAGCGCACGGCGGCTCTCGCGAATCACCGTGTCCCAGTCGTACTCCTGAAAGCGGTGTACCGCCGCAATCGCCACGTGGGCTTCCGCCAGTTCGGGGTCGATCTCGAGCGCGCGGCCCGCTTCCTGGCGAGCGCGGGCATCCCAGATGTCGTCACCCGTCTTCGACGGGAACCGGACGCGCAGCTGCGCCGCCGCGGTCGCGAGCCCGGCGTAGGCCAGCGCGAAATCCGGATCGAGGTTGCGGGCCGCCTCGAACTCGGCGATCGCCTTCAGCGCGTCCCGCTCGGTCACCGAGCGCAGCAGCGCCCGTCCCATGAGATAGCGTTCGTACGCGGCGCCGTTGCGCGTGTACCGGCGGTAGAAGCGCTCGCGCTCGGCGTCTGACAGCCGGATCCGCAAGGCGTCGGCGATCGCGTCGGCGACGCTGTCTTCGATGCCGAGCAGGTCCGCTCGCGCGCTGTCGTACTGGCGTCCCCACACGGGCGACCCATCGGTCGTGCGTACGAGCTGAACGCTCACGCGCACGCGCTCGGCGGCACGGATCGTTCCGACGAGCACATACTCCGCTGCCAGGCGTTGCCCGATCTCCTGGACGTCGATGGAGCGGCCGTAATAGCGGGCGACGGCGCTCGTTGGCCGTACCCGGAACTGCCGGGCGCTCGAGAGCCGCGTGATGATGGCGTCGGGTATGCCGACCGCCAGGGAATCCGCGAAGTCGAGGCCCTGCCCGGCACGAGCCGCACTGCCGCTGAGATTCTCGAACGGCAGCACCGCGACCATCACCGGGCCGTCATGCGGCTCCACCGGCCAGTACTTCCAGGCGGTGAGGACGCCGGCGGCCGCGGCCAGGAGGGCAAGCGCCAGGATCGCACGAACGGCGGGCCGCCTCCCGGGCCGCCCCTGGCGGCGCCGGCCCCGTCGTCGGGTTCGACGGCGCCAGCGACATCGATGGGCCCGGCCGGCTTCGCGGGCGGTTCTTCGGTCACTTCACGGACATCGGCGGCAAGCCGGTACCCGCGCCTGGGCACGGTCTCGATGTAGGTTGCGCCGGCCGCATCCTCCCCGAGGATCCTGCGCAGCGTGAACACCTGCTGAGTGAGGTTCGCCTCTTCGACGGCAGTATCGCCCCACAGGTGCCCCATCAACTCGGTCTTGGATACGACGCGATCCCGGTGCCGCAGGAGGACGAGCAGCAGATCCAGCGTTTTGGGCGTGATCGCCACCGGCGCGCCCGCGCGCCGGAGCTGCTGGTTCAGAACATCGAGGCGGTAGGGCCCGAACTCGTAGTAGTGCCTTCGCACCCCCTGCGCGGAGGTTTGACCGGACGTTGAGCCTTCTTTGATCGCCATTTGAGGCTCGTTTGAAGACTTCTTGAGGCGAGCGCGCCGACGATGCACGGCGAGAGACGGCCGGCGTCGCGTTTCGGCGCGCCGCCATTCTAACAGCGTTGGCCGCCGGGAGCGTCCGGCGGGTCGGATCTCGCAAAGGAGGCAGCCCATGATCCGTTTCAGAATGTCGACCCTTCGCCTCGCGCCGGCGAGGCTCATGCTTGTCGCCGGTCTGGTAGCCCTGACGTCTGCGTCGCCGGCCGGCGTGGCCCGGCACCGCGTGCCGAACGTCCGCGCGTATCCGGCCGGCGTCGTTCTGACCTGGCACGCGCTGGCGGCCGCGCAGCCCACCAATCCAATCCGCCAGTCCCGCGCGCTCGCCATGGTGCACGCGGCCATGCACGACGCGGTGAACGGCGCCGTTCCGAGATACGAGAGGTATGCGTCCAGTCTGGCCGACCCGGGTGCCGACCCCGAAGCCGCCGCGGCCGCGGCCGCGCATCGAGTGCTCGCCAGCCTGTTCCCGGCCAGCACCGCTGCCTTCGACGCACAACTGGTCAACTCGCTTGCGAGCATCACCGACGGCGCGGCCGAGAGCGCCGGAGTGAGGCTCGGATCGGCCGTCGGCCAGTTCATCGTCGACTTTCGCAACGGTGACGGAATGGACGTGGCCGATCCCTTCAACCCGACGCCTGGCCCGGGCGTGTGGGAGCCGACGCCGCCTGGATTCGCGCCCGCCGTCGAACCACAGATGCAGAACGTGACGCCCTTCACGATCCGCGGCCGCGACCAGTTCGATGTCGAGCCCCCGCCCGACCTCCTGAGCTGGGCATATACGCGCGACTACAACGAGGTCAAGGCCCTCGGCCAGGACACCAGCATCGTGCGCACCGGCGATCAGACCCACCTCGCGCACTTCTGGGTCGAGGCTTCCAACATCGGGTGGAGCCGGATCGCCGCTCTCTACACCCTCGAGAGCGGGACGGGCCTGCATGAGACCGCGCGCCTCTTTGCCCTGTTGAACATGGCGATGGCCGACGGCTACATCGCGGGCTTCTACTGGAAGAGGACGTACGCGCGCTGGCGTCCGGTCACGGCGATCTGGAACGCTGGCTCCGATGACAATCCCGGCACGGAGCCCGATCCGGCGTGGAGCCCGCTGCGCCCGACGCCGCCGTCTGCGGATTACCCGTCAACCCACGCCGTACTGGGTGCGGCGGCCGCGCAGATCCTGCGGCGCGTCAGCGGGTCGGATCTGTTCGCATTCTGCATGGAGTCGAGCACGGCGGTGCCGGCCGGTTCCGCCCGGTGCTACACGCGGTTCTCCGAGGCAGCGGCCGAGAACGCCCGTTCCCGTGTTTACGTCGGGTACCACTTCCGTGTCGCCACCAGTGCCGGCACGAGACTCGGGCGCCAGATCGGCAACTTCGCCTTCGGGCACAGTCTCCAGCCGCTGCGACCTCGTTCCCGGTGAAATTGCATCACGCGCGGGGGCGGGGTCCGTCACCGCCCCCGCGTCGGGCCGGCGGGAGTACGATCCTTGCATCAAGGGGGCGTATGAGCTCGTCCCGGCCGCCCGTGGTGGCGATACTGAACTCCAACGACGATACGGTCGAGATGCTCCGGCTGATGGTCGAAAGCGAAGGTATGGTTGCGGTGAGCGCGCACGTGACCGACATCCGGCGGGGTGCGTTCGACTTCAGCGGCTTTCTCGCCGAACACGATCCCAGGGTCATCATCTACGACGTCACACCGCCCTACGACCGCAGCTGGATGTTCTTCGAGCACCTCCGGTCGCTGCCGGTGACCAGGGGGCGGAAGTTCGTCATCACGAGCACGAATCCCGCCCGGCTCGAGCAGATCGCAAAGCCGGAGCAGCCGGTCTTCGAGATCATCGGCAAGCCCTACGACCTGCAGACGATCATCGACGCCGTGAAGAAGGCGATGGACTGATGCCTGCGCTCCAGGCACGCGACAGCCAGCTGAGCAGGGCGAGACCGAGGAGCCGACGCCATCCGGCCGCGAAGATCACCGCCGCATTGAAGAGGATGATCATGTAGAACGCCCGCAGCGACCAGGTGATCGCCGCAGGACGGATGTAGCCGGACGGCGATGCGCGCCACCACCACGCGTCGGCCAGCCACACCCCCAGGAAGAGATAGTTCACATAGACACCCCACCCGACACTCACACCGAACATCGCCTCGGTCTGCATCGCCGTCGCGCGCACCGCATCGTCGTGCACCCAGTTGTGGACGATGTCGAAGGAGAGCAGGGTGTGAACGATGGCAAGCACGAGCCCGAAGGTGAAGGCCCACCAGGCCCAGGCGGGCGGCGGTGACTGGCGGCGCGCAAACGAGCGGCCTGTCTCGCCGGCGACGAACAGCGCGAGCGCGATCCAGATCGTCAGGTAGAGCGCGAGCATCAGCCGGTCGCGTTCTTGGCCCGCGGCATGCCGCTGAGAACGGGTGGCGCGTCGGGCAGCGACACGAGAAGCGCCGCGACCGCGACCGCGGCAATGACGGCAGCGAGGATCTCGAACATCGCGGTGTAGCTGCCCGTCCAGTCGAGACACCAGGCGAGCAGCAGCGGACCGATGGCTGAGGCCACGACCGTGAGCGCCTGCGCCGCCCCCTGAATTCGTCCGAGATGCAGCCGCCCGAAGATTCGTCCCCAGACGCTGAAGAAGAGCACCATCACGAGGCCTCCGCCGAGACCCATTGCGGAGGCCCACGCCATGACCTGCGTCAGCGTGCTGACGAATGGAAGGGCGAGAACGCCGGCCGCAAGGATGAAGAGCGACACGGCCATCAGCCGGCCGAGCGGCACGAGCGGCGAAAGCCAACCCCCTAGAAAATTGCCGGCGAGGGCTGTCATGGCGGTTACCGCGAGGGTCTGGTAGTAGACGCCGGGGCCGAACCCACGCTCGGCGAGGATCGATTCGTTGAAGAGTCCGATGCCCGACGCGACGAGGCCGTAGAGCGCGGTGCCGAGCGCGAATACCCAGAAGGACGGCATCGCGAGCGCGGCCGTCCACGTATAGCCGGCGAGGACGATATCCGGTCGGCTGAAGCCGGCTGCGACGCTGGACCCGGTCCGTTCGGTCGGAGGGGCGGGCGTCAGCCGGCCCGGATCGCCGGTCGTGGCAGGAGGCTCGCGCCGGCCTCGATCGTCGCCGTCGGGCAACAGGCCGATCGCTTCGGGGTTTCGGCGCACGACCAGCATGGCCAGCGGCGCCAGGGCGGCGGCGATCGCGAGCCCGACACCCATCCACGCCGACCGCCACCCCCAGGCCTGCACCGCGGACCCGACGAGCGGGAACGCCGCCATGAACCCGACGCTGATCGCGACGCTGTAGGCCGCCATCGCCCTGTCGATGCGCCGGACGAACCAGTGGCCCACGATCGCGAGCGAGACCACCGACAGGGCGCTTTGCCCGAGCGCCCGCGTCAGCGTGACCCAGACCGCGAGCGCCGCATAGGAGCCTGCGAGACTCATGAAACAGACGACCGCCCCCAGGGCGACGAGCACCGCCGTGAGAACGATGCGGCTGCCGAGACGATCCACGGCGTAGCCGACACCGAGCGCACCGCCGGCTCCGATCAGGGTCGCCCAGAAGTTCAGCGTGGCGTAGCTGACGCGGTCGATCCCCAGATCCAACAGCAGCGGCTCGGTGACCAGGCCGAGCCCCTGCGTGCGCCCCGGCAGCGACCCGACCATCGCGGCCGCCGCTACCATCAGCACGGCCCACCCGTATCTGCGTCGCATGATTCCGAGCTTATCGCGGATACCGCTTAGCTTGAACCGCGGGGACAAGGGGCAGTACGGTATGCGGACTCACACCAGCACGAGGTGCGATTCGGACCATGCCCGTTACCATCAGCTGCCCCCAGGTTCTGGACCCCGCCACCCGCGCCGCACTGGCCGAGTCTGTCCGGGCAACGGTCAGGCGCTGGCGCCCGTCGTTCGAAAACTGGAAGCTCGCGATCTTCCGCTCCCAGTCCGGCAACAGCTGGGACCTCGCCATCAGCGGTCCGCGATTCAGAAGGGTCTTCACGCTCTACGGTCCCCTCGACGATCTGCCCGGCCTCGTGTGCGCTCATGTGGACGCGATCCTGGCGCAGCGAAGGCTCACCTAGTGTCACGCGGTCGGGACACCAGCAGCCGGAAGCTGGCCCCTGGCAGGAGACTCCTGTAAGCTGGCGTCATGGGCGTGGGCCAGTGGATGAAGGTTCTCGGCACGGTCACGACGCTGGCGCAGGCCGGCGCACAGTTCCGCCGCGGCATCTCGACCGAGGTCGCCTCCCCCGGCACGTCCCTCGAGCACCGCCTCGCCGGGGTCGTCGTGGCCGCCCTGAAAGAAGCGTTCGACCGCGATCGCGCGAGGATGGACCTCGAGCGCGAGACGCTCGAGGCCGAGCGTGCGCGCGCAGAACGGGCGCTCGAGGCGGAGCTGCGCCGGCAGGCCTCCGAGCGGGCGCTCATGCAGCTCAAGCTGATCTCGGTCTTCTCGGGGCTCGTGCTGCTGATGTCGAGCGTGCTGGCGGCCTGGATCGGCGGTATGCGTGCAGGGGCGTCGGCACTCCTGCTGACGCTGGGTTGGGCGATGGCGCTCGGCGCGCTTGGCTGCGTATTTGCTGCGTGGCAACAGGTGGCCGTCTGGGCGAGCGCCCCCGATCCGCCGCCCGCCGGAAGCTCGAAGCTCGCCGCAACCGCCCCCTGGCTGCTGCTGGGCTCGTTGTCGCTCGTCGCCGCCAGCCTGCTCTCGGCAGGCCCGAAGTGAAGAAGGCGGCACCGTCAAACGTCTAACGATGGAGTGCCATGATCACGGTCTACGGCGCCGACTGGTGTGAAGACACCCGACGCTCGCTGCGCCATCTGCGCCGGCTGGGGGTCGCACACCGCTACCTGAACATCGATGAGGACGCCGACGCGCTGGAGCGTGCGAAGGCGTTGAACAGCGGCAACCGCCGCACGCCGACGATCGACCTGGATGTCGGCGGCAGTGCGCTGGTCGAGCCCGAGAACGACACGCTGACCGGCGCCCTCGTGGAGCTCGAGATGCTGACGCAGGAAGACGTCACCGAGCGGCTCGCGATCCAGAACGTCGGCGACACCGAGCGGGTGATCAGGACGGGCGTCGGCATGGCTCTGGTGTTTGCCGGCACCCGTGTGCCGCACCCCCTGCGATGGCCGCTGCGCCTCGCAGGCGCGGTGGCGACCTTTTCCGGCCTCTCCGGCTGGTGTCCGGGCTATCACACCGCCGGCGTGACTTCGCTGTACGGTCCGGGCGACCACCCGGCCGAATCCGAGAGGGCGACGTGGCTGGCCGCGCGGTGACCGCCGGGGGCAGCCGGGTCATCTCGGACTATGACCTGTACCTGTTCGGCGAAGGCAACCACACCCGCATCTACGACAAGCTCGGCGCGCACCCCATCACCATCGACGGCGTCGCAGGCGTGCACTTCGGTGTCTGGGCCCCCAACGGCCGGCGGGTCAGCGTGGTCGGGGACTTCAACGGCTGGGACGGCCGCGAGCATCCCATGCGCCACCTCGGGGCCAGCGGCGTCTGG
>Ga0299914_10002811_pt1 | contig 12118 bp, 10 predicted proteins | sample RVTome_10_FD_201361 | JGI IMG/M metagenome (GOLD analysis project Ga0299914, IMG submission 201361) | Soil microbial communities from uranium-contaminated site in the Upper Colorado River Basin, Wyoming, United States - RVT153D57 (version 2) ... | reverse complement strand
GCGCGCCTTCTCGCGCAGCGCGAGCTCGATGTCGGCGAGGCCGACCCACTTCGGCGCGTTGACGCTCAAGCCTTCCATCCCGACGACGAAGCCGATGGAACGGCGGCGCACCCGCTTGAGCGCGTAGGCGACGAGGTGGTCGTCGAGGCGGATCTCGCGTGAGGCCTGCGGGTGCCGGAACATCGCCGGGCTCATGGCGCCCGCGATCGGTGCCGAGGGCGGCGGCGCGGGGGGCGGTTGAGGGGGTGCCAGCGACGGGGATTCGCCCGCCTCGGGTGCGGCGGCCGGCGGCTCGTCGAACAGCGAAATCTGTGCTGGATCGAAGACGGGGGGCCGGCGCGTCATGGGCCGCTAGTTTAGGGGCTGCTTCGGCGCGCCGACGTAAGCGTCGGGGTCGAGGCGGCGCATCTCACCTTCGATCCACGACTCCACCTCGCGCATCAGTTCCTCTGGCTCCCGTCCCGTTGAGGGGATCGGCTTCCCGATCGACACGTCGATCATGCCCGGCCGCAGCACGAAGGATTTGCGTGGCCAGCAGCGTGCCGATGTGACGGCGATCGGCAGCACCGTCGCGCCGGTGTCGACCGCGAGCCGCGTACCGCCCGCTTTGTAGACCCCCTGGCCGCCCCGCGGCATGCGTGTGCCTTCGGGAAACATGATCACCCAGTTGCCCTGCGCCATGAACCGCCGCCCCTGCTCGGCCACGCGGTTCCATGCCTCGGCGCGCCGGCTGCGGTCGATGTGCACCATGTCGAGCCGGCCCATCGCCCAGCCGAAGAACGGAATCATCAACAGCTCGCGCTTGAAGACGTAGCACAGCGGGTGCGGCATCAGCTGCGGAAACGCGAAGGTCTCCCAGGTGGACTGGTGCTTGGGCAGCACGATGATCGGGCCCGCGCGGTCGGCGACCGCCAGGTTGTCGAGACCGATGAGCCGCCAACGCACGCCGCAGATCACACGCGCGCCCCAGATCGCGAAGCGCAGCCAGTAGGTCGTCAACCAGTACAGCGGCGTGCCGCGGATGAAGACGGATGCGACCAGCGAGAGCACGGCCCAGGGAACGACGGTCGCGGTCAACCAGAGCACGAACAACAGCGAGCGAATCGACCAGAACAGCGGCTGCATTGACTCAGATCAGTCGCCCGAAGCCGGAGTCGGTTTCGCCCGTGATGCCGCGCAGCTGGCGCTCGTGCTGAATCATCGCTTCGGCGAATGCGGGCAGGTCCGCATGCACCTGCGTGCCCGGAACCAGCCGCAGCATCTCGGCGAGCTGCTTGTCCGTCAGCATCGCCGACTTGCCGGTGCGCACCAGGTGGGTCGGGCAGCCCGCCGCCATGCCGGCCTGCAGGTCGCGCAGCGAGTCGCCCACCAGCGGCACCTCCTTCAGGTCGACGCCGTAGCGCTCGCCGATCAGCTGCATCAGCCCCGGCGACGGTTTGCGGCAGTCGCAGCCGTCCTCCGGCGTGTGCGGGCAGAAGAACACCGCGTCGATGCGGCCGCCCTGCTTGGCGAGCATCTGGTTCATGCGCGCATGCATCGCGTTGAGCATCGCCATGTCGAACAGCCCGCGTCCGAGGCCGGACTGGTTGGTCGCGAGCACCGCGTGCCAGCCCGCGTGGTTCAGCCGCGCGACGGCCTCCAGCGCCCCGGGCAGCGGCACCCACTCGTCGGGCGACTTCACGAAGTCCTCGCGGTCCTCGTTGATCGTGCCGTCGCGGTCGAAGATGATGAGCTTCACGGTTTGGCCTCTTGTGCGCGCCGGCGTGCCCACGCCACCAGTTGCTCCACCGGATGCTCCGCGGGGTCCAAGGCGCGTAGCCTCTCTTCGAGGATCGCCGGGTCGATCATCCCGTGTTCGAGCAGGACCCGAACGTAGTCGGCATCCTTGTCGCGGGCCGCCGCGCATTTCGATACGGCAAGGTCGTGGATGTCCGGGCAGACGGCGGTGATCTCGCCGAAATAGAACAGCCTCGCGCGGCGCATCCAGTCCGCCGGCATCACGGCCGTTTCGGGCCCGACGCCATCCGCGTAGTACCCGAACGTTTCGTCGAAGCTCGACATGGCTCCGATGGCGCCATCGATCAGGTCGGCACGCTCGGGATGGAGCGCGGGATAGAGATCGACCTCGCGCGACACCAGCAAGGCGGCGGGCGCATCCGGGAACGGCAACAGCACGGCTTGGCTGCCGACCACGACGAGCGAGTTTTCCTGTGCGATCGCCGCAGCGGCGCGCAGCACGTGTTCGAGCTGCTCTCTCGTCATGCGTCCCGCGCTTCCCGCAGGAGTTCTGCGCGTTCTCGCTGCGTCAACAGCACGGACATGGGCGACACGCTTCGCAGCACGGCGGCGTGCTCTTGTTCGCTGCAAACTGCCCGGTCCAGTTCGTCGAGCCCGGCGTGCAGCAATTGCTCCCATTCATCCCAGTAGGGATCGGAACGGCCAGGGCCGGAACGCTGGCGCCACCGCGCGAGCTGAGCCCGCACCCGCGCGATCCGAGCCGGCTCGGCGCGCAGCCTCGCCAGCGCGACCCGGTGCGCCGCCAAGAGGAAGCTCTCGATCTGCTGCTGGCGGTTCATGGGGCGATTATTCAGCGATCGCGTTCAGCTCGCCAGCTTGGACAGGTCCGCGACGCGGTTCATCGCGGCATGCAGCTGTGCGAGCAGGCCCAGGCGGTTGGCGCGCAGCGCCGGGTCGTCGGTGTTGACCATGACCTGGTCGAAGAACGCGTCGACCGGGGCTTTCAGGGCGGCCAGGGCTTGCAACGAGCCGGTGTAGTCGCCGGCGGCAAAGGCGGCCTCCGATGGCGGGGCGACGGACTTCAGCGCCTCGTGCAGCGCCTGCTCCGCCGGCTCGGCGAGCAGCGTTGCGTCGACGACCGGCGCGACGCTATCGTCGCTCTTCTTCAGGATGTTGCCGACGCGTTTGTTGGCGGCCGCCAGCGCTTCGGCCTCGGGCAGCGCCCTGAAGGCGCGCACGGCTTGCAGCCGCTTCGGAAAGTCGGCCCAGTGCGCGGGCCGTGCCTCGATCGCTGCCTCCACTTCCTGTGCGCTGTAGCCGGCGTCGCGCAGGTACCCGACCAGCCGCTCGCGCAGGAAGAAGCCGACCTCGGCCTGCGCCTGGCCGTGGCTCTCGGGGAACGCCTTGAACGCCGCCGACACCAGCTCGCCGGGGTTCAGCGGCAGCGCGCGCTCGATCAGCATGCGGATCAGGCCGAGCGCGTGGCGGCGCAGCGCAAACGGGTCTTTGTCGCCAGTGGGCACCTGGCCGATGCCGAACAGGCCCGCCAGCGTTTCGAGCTTGTCCGCCAGCGCCACCGCAACGCCACAGGCATTGCGCGGCAGGTCGTCGCCGGCGAAACGCGGCTTGTAGTGGTCTTCGATCGCCAGCGCCACGTCGTCGGCGAGCCCATCGTGCCGGGCGTAGTAGCGGCCCATCGTGCCTTGCAGCTCGGGGAACTCGCCCACCATGTCGGTCAGCAGGTCGGCCTTCGCGAGCATCGCCGCCTGGTCGGCCTGCGCGGCGAGTGCATCGCCGCCGAGTGGCTGCGCGATCGCCCGCGCGATGGCGCGTATACGCTCGACGCGCTCGCCTTGCGTGCCGAGCTTGTTGTGATAGACCACCTTCGCGAGGCCCGCCACGCGCGACGCCAGCGTCTTCTTGCGGTCCTGATCGAAGAAGAACTTCGCGTCGGCCAGGCGCGGGCGGACGACGCGCTCGTTGCCTTCGATCACGCGGCTCGGATCCGCGGGCCGGATGTTGCTGACGATCAGGAAGCGGTCGGTCAGCTTGCCGTTGGCATCGAGCAGCGGGAAGTACTTCTGGTTGGCCTTCATCGTCAGGATGAGGCATTCCTGCGGCACATCGAGGAAGGCCGCATCGAAGCGGCACAGCAGCACGTTGGGCCGCTCGACCAGCGCGGTCACCTCGTCGAGCAGCGCCTCGTCGGCGATCGGACGCAGGCCCTGCTCAGAGGCCGCGGCATCGAGCTGGCGCACGATCTCGGCGCGACGTTCGCCAAAGCTCGCGATCACCGCGCCGTCGTCGCGCAGCTGCGCCTCGTAGCTGTCGGCGTCGCGCAGCTCGATGGTCGGCTTCGCGGCCTCGAAACGGTGACCCTGCGTCGCCCGGCCCGAGTGCAGGCCGAGCACGCGGATCGGCACGACATCGGCACCGTGCAGCGCGACCAGCCCATGCGCGGGTCGCACGAAGTTCACGCTGGTCCAGCCATCGGCCAGCTGGTACTGCATCACCTTCGGAATCGGCAGCCGGGCGATCGCCTCTTCCAGCGCCTTTTGCAGGCCGTTGGCCAGCGTCGCGCCCTGGACCACGCTGTCGAGGAACAACGCCTCGGCCTTGCCGTCCATCTGCCGCTTCAGTGACGGCACGGCACTCGCATCGGCACCGAGTGCGGCGAGCTTCTTCAGCAGCGCGGGCGTCGGCTGGCCGTCGGCCGCGAGGCCCACGCTGGCCGGCATCAGCTTTTGCGACACGGACCGGTCGGCGGCGGCCGAGGCGACCCCGCCGATGTGGGCGGCAAGGCGGCGTGGCGACGCGAACGGCGTGACTGCGGCGCCAGCCGAGGCGAGCCCCTGCGCACGCAGGCTGTCGGCCAGCACACCGGCGAGGGACTCGCTCAGCTTCTTCAACGCCTTGGGCGGCAGCTCTTCGACGAAGACCTCGACCAGCAAATTCTTCGTTGCGGTCATTGGCCGGCTTCCTTGTCCATTTGAGCGACCACCTCTGCAGCCCACGCCCGCGGAGCCATTGGAAACGGCGGATCGAGTCGTCGCCGGCTCTCCCGATAACTCTGTGCGACGCTGCGCGCCAGGTTGCGGATGCGCCCGATGTAGCCTGCTCGTTCGGTCACGCTGATCGCGCCGCGCGCGTCGAGCAGGTTGAAGGTGTGCGCCGCCTTCAGCACCTGCTCGTAGGCGGGCAGCGCGAGCCGCTGCTCCATCAGCAGCCTGGCCTGCTTTTCATGGCTCCCGAATGCGCCGAGCAGGAACTCGACATCGCTGTGCTCGAAGTTGTAGGTGCTCTGCTCGACTTCGTTCTGGTGGTAGACGTCGCCGTAGCTGACACCGGGTGTCCATTCGAGGTCGAAGATGCTCTCCTTGCCCTGGATGTACATGGCCAGCCGTTCGAGGCCGTAGGTGATCTCGCCGGTGATCGGCTTGCAGTCGATGCCGCCGACCTGCTGGAAGTAGGTGAACTGCGTGACCTCCATGCCGTTGAGCCACACCTCCCAGCCCAGGCCCCAGGCGCCGAGCGTGGGATTCTCCCAGTCGTCTTCGACGAAGCGGACATCGTTCGCCTTGAGATCAAAGCCCAGCGCCTCCAGCGATCCGAGATAGAGCTCGAGGATGTCGGCCGGCGCCGGCTTGAGCACGACCTGGTATTGGTAATAGTGCTGCAGCCGGTTCGGGTTCTGGCCATAGCGGCCGTCCTTCGGCCGGCGGCTGGGCTGCACGTAGGCCGCCTTCCACGGTTCCGGACCCAGTGCCCGCAGGAAGGTCGCCGTGTGGCTCGTCCCGGCGCCGACTTCCATGTCGTAGGGCTGCAGCAGCGCGCAGCCCTGCCGGTCCCAGTAGTCTTGCAGGCGCAGGATGATTTGCTGGAAGGTCAGCATGTGGGGCGTGAACGGGGAAAACCGGGGATTCTACGGGGGTGCCCGGGCCATCAGCGGCGCGCGAACCGAGGCAGCGCGACGCAGGCGACAGCGATCGCCGCGGCGGCCAGCAGCAGTGGCCACAGCCCGAACCGGCTCGCCCACCACGCGAACGGCGTCAGGCCCTCGCGGCCCTGGGCCTCCCCTTCGAGGATGCCGCGCGTGTAGGGCTTCAACGAGTGCGTGACCTGGCCGCGGTGGTCGATGATGACCGTCGCGCCGGTGTTCGTGGCACGCAGCATCGGCCGCTCGAACTCCAGCGAACGCATCCGCGAGATGTGCAGATGCTGGTCGACGGCGATGTTGTCGCCGAACCAGCCGATGTTGCTGAGGTTGGCGAACATCGTCGGCGCGGACGCCGGATCGACGAACCGCGCCGCCAGCTCCTCGCCGAACAGGTCTTCGTAGCAGATGTTGGGCGCCACGCGCTGGCCGTCGACGGCGAACGACGGCGCATTCGGCACGCCGCGGTTGAAGTCGCCGAGCGGGATGTTCATCATCTGAGTGAACCACCGGAAGCCGAACGGAATGAACTCGCCGAAAGGCACGAGGTGGCGCTTGTCATAGCGGTATTCGTCGCGCCCGGGCGCAAAGCCGACCGCGGAGTTCGTGTAGCCGGTCAGATCGTCGCCGAGGGGCACACCGAACAGCGCATGCGTGGGCCCCACCGCGAAGCGGCCGCGCAGCGAGTCCCAGAACCCCTCCGGCATCTGCTGCGGCAGGAAGGGCACGGCGGTCTCGGGCGCGATCACGAGGTCGGACGTGGCGGCGAGCAGCCCGTCCACGTGCCACTGCAGCGCGGCGCCCTGGTGCTCGGTGGCGAACTTCTCCTCCTGCGGGATATTCCCTTGCAGCAGCGTCACGGACAGCGTGCCGGTGGACCGGCTGAACGACGAGTGCACCGTCGACGCCAGCGCCAGCACCGCCACCGCGGCGACCGCACCGACCCAGCGCCGCGCCGGCTGCAGCCAGGCAAGCGCCGCCCAGGCACTGAGCAGCGCAACGACGAAGCCGATGCCGTACACCCCGATCCACGGGGCGAGCGTGGCCAGCGGGCCGTCGACCTGGGCGTAGCCCGAGGCCACCCAGGGGAAGCCCGTGAAGATGACACCCCGTGCCAGTTCGGCGACCAGCCACAGCGCCGCGAACAGCAGCGCGTCGGGCAACGGCCGGCCGCGGCGCCAGCGTGCGAACAGGCCGGTCGCCGCGCCGAGGTACAGCGAGAGGAAGCCGCTGAGCGCCAACACCGCGCCCGCCGCCATCCAGGCCGGCAAGCCCCCATAGCGGTGCATGCTGATGAACATCCACCAGGTGCTCGCGACCAGCCAGGCGGTGCCGAAGGCCCAGCCGAGCGCGGCGGCGCGGGCCGGCGCAACCGACGACACGCGCCAGGCCAGCAGCGCGACACAGCCGAGCTGCAGCCACCAGGCTTCGGTGTAGACATAGGCGAGCGTGTGCAACGCGCCTAGCGCGGCCGCGAGGATCAGGTCGAACGCGAGCGACAGCTGCGGCGCCTCGGCGGCGCGGGACAAGCGCGGCGCCATCAGGCGCCGTCGCCGGCGAGCGCCTCTTCGGGGGCCCGCGTCACCTTGAACCAGCGCACGGCGCCGCCGCGCGTGAGCATCACCGCGAACAGCAGTCCGCCGAGCGCGACCGTTTCACCGCGGCGCGGCACGCGGCCGAGCTCGTGCGCGACGAGCCCGCCGATCGTGTCGAAGTCCTCTTCCGGCAGATGCACCGAAAACGCCTCGTTGACCGCGGCGATCTCGGCGTCGCCGGCCACGCGGTGGCTGCCGTCGGCCAGCGTGTAGATGCTGCTGTCGCCGTCTTTCTCGTCGAATTCGTCCTCGATCTCGCCGACGATCTCCTCGAGCACGTCCTCGATCGTGATCAGCCCGGCCGTGCTGCCGAACTCGTCGATGACGATCGCGAGATGGTTGCGGTTCGAGCGGAAGTCGCGCAGCAACTCGTTCAACCCCTTGGACTCCGGCACGAACACCGCCGGGCGCAGCAGCGTGCGCAGGTTCAGTTCGGGGGCCCGCTGCAGTTTCAGCAGGTCCTTGGCCATCAGGATGCCGATGATGTTGTCGCGCTGCCCTTCGTAGACCGGGAAGCGCGAGTGCGCGGTGTCGATGACCACGTGCAGCACCTCGTCGTACGGCGCGTCGATGCTCAGCATGTCCATGCGCGGCGCCGCGACCATCACGTCGCCGGCCGTCAGGCCGGCCATGCGGATCACGCCTTCCAGCATCATCCGCGACTCGGGTGCGATCAGCTCGCGGTCTTCGGCTTCGGCCAGCGTTTCGATCAGCTGGTCGGTGGAATCGGGGCCGGGGTGGACAAATTCGACGATGCGCTGGAACAGATTGCGCTTGTCGGCATGGACCTGTTTTTCGGCGCCCCGGGTGCGCACGGGTTGACTAGGATGGGGGTCGGACATCGCGCTGCGGCGAGTGAGTGGGCGAAACGGCAGCTTACCCGATCAGGATTTCGCAAGTGTGCTAGCTTGCCGGGTTGCCATTCGCACCGTCGGCCCCATCTGCCCCGATTCGGCCCCGGGCGACACGAACACTGACAGGAAATACGATCATGGCCCTCATTCCCGCCACCATCCTCACCGGTTTTCTCGGCGCGGGCAAGACCACGCTGCTCAAGCGGGTGTTGACCGAAGCCCACGGGCAGAAAATCGCCGTCATCGAGAACGAGTTCGGCGACGAGAACATCGACAACGACATCCTCGTGCAGGACAGCCGCGAGCAGATCATCCAGCTCAACAACGGTTGCGTGTGCTGCACGATCCGCGAAGACCTGCGCACCACGCTGAGCGACCTGGCCGAGAAAAAGCGCAAGGGCGAGCTCGATTTCGAGCGCGTCGTCATCGAGACCACCGGCCTGGCCGACCCCGGCCCCGTCGCCCAGACCTTCTTCATGGACGACGAGATCGCCGAAAGCTACCTGCTGGACTCGATCCTGACACTGGTCGACGCCAAACACGGCGACCAGCAACTCGACGACCGCCAGGAGGCGCGGCGCCAGATCGGCTTTGCCGACCAGATTTTCATCAGCAAGTCCGACCTCGTCGACGACGCCTCGGTCGAGGCACTGTCGCACCGCGTCAAGCACATGAACCCGCGCGCGCCGCAGCGGCGGGTGCACTTCGGCGAGGTGCCGATCTCCGAGGTGTTCGACCTGCGCGGCTTCAACCTGAACGCCAAGCTCGACATCGATCCGGATTTCCTGAAGGCCGACGAGCATGACCATGCTCATGGCCACGACCACGACCATGAACACGGCGAGCACTGCGACCACCCGCACCACCATGTGCACGACGACGACGTGAAGTCGTTCGTGTTCCGCTCCGACAAGGCCTTCAATCCGGCCAAACTCGAAGACTTCCTCGGGGCGATCGTCCAGGTCTACGGCCCGAAGATGCTGCGCTACAAGGGCGTGCTGAACATGAAAGGCACGGACCGCAAGGTGATCTTCCAGGGGGTGCACCAGCTGATGGGCAGCGACCTGGGCCCGAAATGGGCGCCCGGGGAGAAGAAGACCAGCAAGATGGTCTTCATCGGCATCGATCTGCCGAAGGACATCTTCCTCCAGGGACTCGAGCAGTGCCTGGCCTGACGCCGGGCTGGCCGGGTTCCGCCGACACTCCGGGAAAGCCCCGGGTACGCCCCGGCGCGTGACGATCCGCGAAGGATTTCCGCTGTTCGCGCCGCGGTGCGTGCACCCGCGGAAAACAGCTACCGCGGCGTGCACGCAACGTGGCTACAATCCGCGGCGCCCAAATTCGCCCCGGTCATGAAACCGACCGAGGTCAGAGCGGGTATAACCGCCGTTGCGAGGAGACTCACGTGAGCAAGACCCCGGCCAAGCAAGCGACCCCCAAGAAGCCCGCGGCAAAAGCGCCAGCGGCCAAGGTGCCGCCGAAGCCCGCGGCGAAGCCGGCGTCCAAGGCGGCGGCCAAACCCGCACCGAAACCGGCGGTCAAAGCGCCGGCCAAGCCCAGCCATCCCGCGCCGGCAGCCGCCGCCAAGCCCCTTCACCCGAAGCCGGCGGCGGTGCCTTCCCCGGCGCCGGCGCCGGTGAAGGCCGCCGCGCCGGCCAAGGCGCCGACGGCCAAGGCCTCGCGCCACGGCCCCCCTCCGGCGGCGGCGCCCTTGCCGCCCCCGACCTCCCGATTCGCCGACCGGTTCGCGCCGCCTCGGCCTCCCACCCGACAAATGAACAACCTCGCAGTAGACACGCCCAAACACGCCCACAAGGCCGACCCCAAGCTCGCCAACGCCTGGAAGACCAAGGCCGGCCGAGACCTGACCGAAGCCGAACTGCTCGCAATGCCCGACAGCGAGTACATGAACGAGAAGCAGCTCGACTTCTTCCGCGCGCGGCTGCACGTGCTGAAGGACGACCTGCTGTCCAACGCGGGCCTCACGACCGAGCACCTGCGCGAAGACACGTCCATCGTGCCCGACCCGGCCGACCGGGCGACGATCGAGGAAGAGCATGCGCTGGAGCTGCGCACCCGCGACCGCGAGCGCAAGCTGCTGAAGAAGATCTCTCAGTCGCTGGCCCGCATCGATGCCGGCGACTACGGATTCTGTGATGAAACCGGCGAACCCATCGGCCTGGGCCGGCTGATCGCCCGCCCCACCGCTACACTGTCGCTCGAAGCCCAGCAGCGCCGGGAGCTGAAGCAGAAGATGTTCGGCGACTGAGCATCCGCACCCACGCGGGCAGCACCCCATGGCGGACCCCAAGGACACGACCAGTTTTTTCCGCAAGGTCGTGAAGTTCGTGGCCAACCCGGCCACCGAATGGAGCGATTTGGACCCGCCTTCGCAGGAGGCGCGGGAGACCGAGTTCGCCAAATCCGAGCTGAAGGCGATGATCGAGCGCAAGCGGCGCAACGACTTCGTCCGCAAGCGCGAGTTCGACATGCTGCGCAAGGTGCGCCGCGAAGGCCTGTCCAGCGAACAGCTCGCCGCCCTCGGCGGTTCCTCGAGGATCGACGATTCCGAAGCGCGCCAGGACAGCGGCGCCAAGCCCGACAGCGGCGTGAAGGCGAAGATCGACGAGATCGAACAGCAGATGGTCGGCGACGCCTACCACCAGGTCCAGCGCCGCCCGCCCGAGTTCTACAACGCCCGCACACAGCCGGCGCCGATGGAGCATGCGGCGCGCGACTCGATTCCCGCGCCGCTCGCTTCGCCGGGCGACGGTGGGCGCACGATCGACACCGGCGCGCCGTCCGAGCGCGGCCGCGGCCCGGCCACCGTGAGCCCGGCCGCGGCGGTGATGAGCCCCGGCATGTCGCCGCTGTCCCCGTTGTCGCTCGACGCGAGCTCGTCCGATTTTGCGCACCCCTTCGCGGTGGAAGTCAACGAGGTCGCCCACGACCCGGAACTCGACGAAGCGGTGATCGCGTTCGCCAACGCCGACTTCGAGCTGTGCGAGCAGTCGCTGGCCACCCTGACCGGTCCCGGCGGCAGCCGCGCCGAGCATGCCGAGACCTGGCTGGTGCTGTTCGACCTGTACCGCGCGATCGGCCAGCAGAGCAAGTTCGAAAGCCTCGCCCTCGACTACGCGCAGCAGTTCGGCTGGTCGGCGCCGCAGTGGTTCTCGATGCCCAAGATGGTGGCCGAATCGGCGGCCGGCGAGGACCGTCAGAGAACGGCGCGCATCGACGGCCAGGTGGGATGGATCTGCCCGGAGTCGGTCGACTCCGAGGCGGTGGCCAAGCTGCGCTCGCAAACGTTGCAGATGCCTCTGCCGTGGGTTTTCGACTGGAGCGGGCTCAAACGCATCGATCCCGAAGCCTGCGCCCGCATGAGCGAGCTGTTCCGCGGCTGGATCACCCAGAAGATCGACATGCGCTGGCTCAGTGGTGAGCGCTTGTTCATGGTGCTCGGCGACGCCGCGCCGACCGGCGTGCGCGACGCCGACCCCGCCTATTGGCAGCTGCGCCTGGACGCGCTGCGCATGGCCAACCGCCCCGATCAGTTCGATGAAGCGGCCATCGACTACTGCGTGACCTACGAGGTCTCGCCGCCGTCGTGGGAACCCGCGCAGTGCCAGGTGCGCATCAGCGGCTCGGACCACAGCACCGCCTCGCCGCCGCTGTCTTCGGTCAGCGAGGTCTCGACCAGCTTCGTCGAGTCGCAATTGATCGAAGACACCGGCTTGGTCGAAGTGGCGAGCGTCGAACTGTCGGGTCAGCTCGTCGGCGACATCGGCGACACGCTGAAGAAGCTCAATGCCCAGCTCGGCAGCACGAGCATCGTCAATGTGTCCTGCTCCAAGCTGATCCGCGTCGATTTCATCGCCGCCGGCGACCTGCTGAACTGGGTGCTCGCCCGGCGCGGCGAAAACCGCAGTGTCGGCTTCGTCGATGCGCAGCGGCTCGTCGCCCTCTTCTTCGGCGCAATGGGCATCACCGAGCACGCG
>Ga0299914_10002810_pt1 | contig 12119 bp, 13 predicted proteins | sample RVTome_10_FD_201361 | JGI IMG/M metagenome (GOLD analysis project Ga0299914, IMG submission 201361) | Soil microbial communities from uranium-contaminated site in the Upper Colorado River Basin, Wyoming, United States - RVT153D57 (version 2) ... | reverse complement strand
GTCGCTCGCGACCTCGACCCAGCGCGCAGCGGGGATCCGTTCGGCGACGTAGCGCCCGAGCGCGAGCGGCGCGACCAGGTCGCCGCGAGGATGCATGACCATCGTCGGAGCGGTCACCAGGGGGAGCACGTCGCGGACGTCGAGCTCACGGTAGAGCTCGATCAGCGCGCTGACCCCGCTCGGGCTGGTGCCGAGGCGAAGCAGCCGCGCCCAGTCCTCCTCCGCCTCCGGGTTCCCGGCCCAGCTCGGGGCGAACCGCTCGATCGCCACCGGGCCGCCCCAGCCCTCGCGAAGCGCGGCCTCGAACGCGTCGAGGGCCCGGGGGCCGACCCCGTCCGGGTAGTCCGGGGCCCGCGCAAGCCGCGCGTAGCTGCCCCAGAGGATCAGGTGGCTGCAGCGCCCGGGATGACTCGCCGCGAGCAGGATCGCCATCGGACCGCCCTCGGAGACCCCCAGCACCGCCGCCCGCTCGGAGCCGGCGGCGTCGAGGACGGCGAGCACGTCGTCGGCGGTCTCCTCGATCGTCGGCGGCCTCCCGACGCGGTCCGACAGCCCCTGCTCTCGCTTGTCGAACAGGATCAGCCTCCCGAATTCGGCGATCGCGCGCGGCGCCCGCGAGAGGTAGCGCGAGCGCATGATCTCCTCGACGTGAGAGACGAACCCGGGCGCGACGATCACGTCCGGCGGTCCCTCGCCGAACGTCCGATAGGCGATGCTCACGTCACCGCTGCGCGCGTACCTGGTCTCGGATCCCTCGAGCATGCGATCGCACCGACGGCAATCCTCCCACCTCGGTCGGGCACGCGCTCGGCGTCGCCCCGGCGGGGCCGTCGCCCGGCGGCTTCCTCATAATCACTCCGCGATGCCAAGCACGGTCATAGTCGGGGCCCAGTGGGGCGACGAGGGCAAGGGCAAGGTCACCGACCTGCTCGCCGAGCAGGCCGGCGTGGTCGTGCGGTTCCAGGGCGGCAACAACGCCGGCCACACGATCATCCAGAACGGCGAGACGTACAAGTTCCACCTGATTCCCTCCGGGATCCTCTATCCGGGCAAGGCGTGCGTGATCGGCAACGGCGTCGTGATCGACCCCGGTGTCCTGATCTCGGAGCTCGACGGCCTGCGGCGGCGCGGGATCGACGCGTCGAGCCTGCGGATCTCGGCCAACGCCCACCTGATCATGCCCTACCACGTGCTCCTCGACACCGCCGGCGAGGCGCGGCTCGGGAAGCTCCAGATCGGGACGACGAAGCGCGGGATCGGCCCCTGCTACGCCGACAAGTCGGCGCGGCTCGGGATCCGCGTCCAGGATCTGCTCGACCCGAAGATCCTGCGCAAGAAGATCATGGCGGCGATGGAGCCGAAGAAGCAGGCGCTGCGCCCGTTCGCCCGCGACCCGCGGCTCGACCTCCACGCGATGACCGAGGAGTACCTGCGCTACGGCCACCGGCTCGAGCCCCACATCACCGACACGGTTCACCTCGTCTGGGAGGCGCTGGACGCCGGCGAGCACGTGATCTTCGAAGGGGCGCAGGGAACCCTGCTCGACCTCGACCACGGCACCTATCCGTTCGTCACCTCGTCGAACCCGGTCGCCGGCGCCGCCTGCGTCGGGGCCGGGATCGGGCCGGCGGACATCGACGAGGTCTGGGGCGTGGCGAAGGCCTACTCCACCCGGGTCGGCGCGGGCCCGTTCCCGACCGAGCTCGACGACGACACCGGGGCGCTGATCCGCGAGCGCGGCGGCGAGCGCGGGACGACGACCGGACGCGACCGGCGGACCGGCTGGCTCGACCTCGTCGCGCTCCGCTACGCGGTGCGCCTCAACCGGCTGACCGCGCTCGCGATCACCAAGCTCGACGTGCTCGCCGGGATCGACCCGCTCCGGGTGGCGGTCGCCTACCGCAGCTCGGAGGGGGCCACACTCGACCGGTTTCCCTATCACCAGTCGATCCTCCACGGGGCGGCGCCGATCTACGAGGAGCTGCCCGGGTTCGACGAGGAGATCGGCGACTGCCGCACGGTCGCCGACCTGCCCGCCGCCGCGCGCGACTTCCTCGACTTCATCGCCGACGGGACCGGCGTGCCGGTGCGTCTGATCGGCGTCGGTCCGGGGCGCGACCAGGTGATCTGGTCGGGCGCGCGCGAGCTCCGGGCGGCCTGAGCGCCCCGGACCCGTACATATACTGGCGCCCCTATGTTCGAGAAGGTCCTCGTCGCCAACCGGGGCGAGATCGCGATCCGGGTGATGCGAACCCTGAAGGAGATGGGGATCGTCTCGGTCGGGGTCTACTCGGAGGCCGATCGCGAGACCCCGCACGTGCGCGAGGCGGACGAGGCCTACCTGCTGGGCCCCGCGGTCCCGGCCGAGAGCTACCTCAACGTCGAGCGCCTGATCGAGGTCGCAAAGCAGTCCGGGGCCGAGGCCGTGCATCCGGGCTACGGATTCCTCGCCGAGAACGCCGCCTTCGCCGAGGCGCTGGCCGGCGCCGACCTCGTCTTCGTCGGACCGCCGGCGAGCGCGATCGAGGCGATGGGCTCGAAGACCCGCGCCCGTGAGCTGATGGCCGGGGCCGGCGTTCCGATCGTCCCCGGGACCACGGAGGTGGTCGAGACCGTCGAGGAGGCGGCGAAGGAGGCGGCGGAGATCGGCTATCCGATCGCCTGCAAGGCGGCCGGTGGCGGGGGCGGGAAGGGCTTTCGCGTCGCCGCGTCCGAGGACGAGCTCGCCGACGCCTTCGAGGGCGCCTCGCGCGAGGGCGAGAAGTTCTTCTCCGACCCGACCGTCTACATCGAGCGCTACCTCGAGGATCCGCGCCACGTCGAGGTTCAGGTGCTCGCCGACTCGCACGGCAACGTGATCCATCTCGGTGAGCGGGACTGCTCGATCCAGCGCCGTCACCAGAAGCTGATCGAGGAGGCCCCGGCCCCGCACGTCGACGCCGGGATGCGCGAGCGGATCGGCAAGATCGCGACCGATGCCGCCGCCGCCGTCGGCTACCGGTCGGCAGGCACGGTTGAGGGCCTGCAGGTCGGCGACGACTACTACTTCCTCGAGATGAACACCCGCGTCCAGGTCGAGCATTGCGTGACCGAGATGGTCACCGGCGTCGACATCGTCCGCGAGCAGCTGCGAATCGCGGCCGGCGACGAGCTCTCGATCGCCCAGGAAGACGTCGACCTCCGCGGCCACGCGATCGAGTGCCGGATCAACGCCGAGGCCGCGCACAAGCGGTTCGCCCCCGCCCCCGGCCGGATCGAGCGCTACATCGAGCCCGCCGGCCCCGGGGTGAGGGTCGACTCCGGCCTCGAGGCGGGGTCGGAGGTCACCCCGCTCTACGACCCGATGGTGGCGAAGCTGATCACCTGGGACGTCGACCGCGAGCGGGCGACGGCGCGGATGCTGCGGGCGCTCGGCGAGTACGTGATCGAGCCGCTGGTCACGCTGATCCCGTTCCACCAGGCGATCCTCGCGACCGAGCAGTGGCGCCGCGGCGAGACCTGCCGCGACCTGATCGAGGATCGCGACTGGCTCAAGGGCCTGGCGCCAGCGCCGGCGGAGGCCGGCGGCGCGGCGAACGGCGGCGCGGAGGAGGACGGCGTCGCCGAGCGGACCTACTCGGTCGAGGTCGACGGAAGGCTCCACAGCGTCAAGGTGATCGGCGCCGCGACCGCCCCGGCGCCGCCGAACCCGGGCCCGGCGACCGCGCTTCGCCGCCCGCCGAGGCGCGACCGCGGCGGGGCCGGGGGCGGCGCCGCGGCGACCGCGGGCGAGTCGCTGCTCGCGCCGCTCCAGGGGACGGTGCTGAAGGTCGCCGTCGAGCAGGGTGCCGCGGTCGAGGAGGGGGCGTTGATCTGCGTGATCGAGGCGATGAAGATGGAGAACGAGATCACCGCCCATCGCGCCGGAAAGGTGACCGCGCTCGAGGTCTCCGAAGGCGCCGGTGTGGCGAGCGGAGACCTGATCGCGAAGATCGAGTGAGCCCGCTCCCGTGGCGGGGACCGGGCCCAGGCCGGCCGGCGCTGCCGCTGCCGCCCGGGAGGATGCCGCTGCGGCGCGGCGGCGCCTGGCGCAAGCGCTGGCGCTACGTCGGCGCGTTCGGCGAGGAGATCATGTTGTGCGCGGCGCGGGTCGCGGTCGGCCCGGCCTCGCAGACGTTCTGGGCGATCTGGGACCGGTCGGAGGGGCGGTTGATCGAGCGCACACGGCTGCGGCCACCTTGGCGCCGCGGCGAGGTCTGGACCGAGGGCGAGGACGGCCCGGCGATCGAGCACGCCCCCGGTCCCGGGTCCACGGTCCGGATCGACGCCCGCCACCCGCAGGCCGGGCCGGTCGAGGCGACGCTGCGGCTGGGCCAGGCTCGATCGGTCGAGGTCGTCTGCCCGGCGGACCCCGGTGGCTACGTCTGGACGCGCAAGCGGGCCGGCGTCCCGATCGAGGCCGAGCTCCGCGTCGGCGCCGAGCGCCGCCGGTTCGAGACCCGCGGGGTCGAGGACGAGTCGGCCGGCTACCACCCGCGGCATACGGTGTGGAGCTGGTCGGCGGGCGTCGGTCGAGCGGTCGACGGCCGCTCGGTCGCCTGGAACCTGGTCAGCGGGGTCAACGATCCCCCCGAGCGGTCGGAGCGGGCGATCTGGATCGACGGCGAGCCGGTCGAGCCCGGCCCGGTGGAGTTCGCGGACCTCGACGCGATCGCCTTCGGCGAAGGCTCGCGGCTCGCGTTCGCCGCCGAGGCGGAGCGCAGTCGCTCGGAGAACCTGATCCTCGTCCGCTCCTCGTACCGCCAGCCGTTCGGGCGCTTCGCCGGGACGCTCCCCGGCGGCCTCGAGCTCGAGCACGGACTCGGGGTCATGGAGCGTCACGAGGCCCGGTGGTGAGGCCGCGGATCACTTCCGTACGAGAAGCTTCCGTCCTGCGGGCGTAGCCTGCTGTAAGCCGGCGACGGAAGCGAAGGGAGCAAAGCGATGTCGAGCAAGGCCGCGACCCCGGTGTTCTACCCGGGACTGATGTACACGGATGTCGACGCTGCGATGAGCTGGCTCGAGAAAGTCCTCGGCTGCGAGCGCCGCGAGGACCATCGCGACGACGACGGGAACGTCGTCCACGCGGAGCTCGACTTTCGCGGCGCGACGGTGATGCTGAGCACGGCGGGGGTCGGTCGCGAGCCGTTCCGGAGCCTGTCCCCCGGAGGGCGCCATCTCTACTGCGGCCTCGACGAGGTCGACTCCCTCTACCGGCGGGCGCGCGACTCCGGTGCCGAGATCGAGATCGAGATCACCGACACGGACTACGGCTCGCGCGACTTCACGGTTCGCGACCCGGAGGGCAACCTCTGGTCGTTCGGGACCTACGCGCCCTGACGGGCGTACGTCGCCGGCCCGACCGCGGATCGTCGACGGACGCGGGCGGTCAGCCCGGGTAACGACCCTCCACCCGCCAGCGCCACGGCGGCTCCTCGCGAGCCGGGAACCGGTAGTGGTTCCTCCCCGCGAGCGTCTCGAGCGGGACGAGGACGGGGACCGCGTCGTCGAGGAGCGGCGTCCGTGCGTGACCGGCCACCTCCTCGGACGACGCGACGCGCTCGACGCGCGCCCACCCGTGCCCCGGCCGGTACTCCCAGTAGGTAACGGTGAGGACGCCTGCCCGGCGGCGGCGGTCGTCGACCGAGACGAACGCGGTAGTTCGGCGGTTCGACGCCGTGAGCTTGGGGGATCGGGACCCGGGGAGGGCGCAGCTCGGACGCCGGCAGCGACGGAAGTCGACCGGGTAGAGCGCGGGCCCTCCGGGGCCGGCGCGAGCGCGCGGGGCGGGCGCGAGCGCGCGGACGAGACCGGCGACCGCCCGCCCGTAGGCCTCCGTCAGCGGGTCCCGCCAGCACGGTCCCGGCCCGCGCGCGGCGCAGCGAAGCTTGCGGCCGAGGGTCGACCCGAGCTCGCGGCCGCCGTCGGGCGGCCCCGACGCGAGCGCGGCGATCCCGACGACCAGCGCGACCGCGACCAGGAGCGCGAGCCCGGCGTGCTCGACGGTGGCCGCGCCGCGCTCTCGGTTCGGTCGCACACGCCGAAGCTACGGCGCCCGGGCAGGCGAAACGCGCGGCGATCGTGCCGGTGCGGTGACGGGTGAGTGAGCTTGCGCTAGCGAAGGCCCTCGCGCGCCTCGCGCACGAGGGTCACCGCTTCGGGAAAGACGATCCGGATCGCGTCGCGAACCTGGACCGCCTGCTCGTCGCTGCCGCCGCTCAGGTCGAGGCGGTGGATCGCCGCCACCGTCATGTCGACCGCGAGCTTGATTGCGTTGTCGGCCCAGGCGACGCTCTGAGCACCCTGCATCTGCTCTGCGAGCTCGCCGAGCCGTGCCCGGAGCTCGTCGGGGTCGCCGCCGAAGATGTTGAAGCCACCTTCCACGCCTTCGATCATAGAGATCGCGGTGTGGCTGCCCGGCGACTGGGGGTAGCGTGTGTCGGCGTGGCGCTGCCGCCTCCCGACGACTCCTCGACCGCCCTCGTCACCGGCGCCTCCGCCGGCATCGGCGCCGCGATCGCCCGGCTGCTCGCCGAGCGCGGCCACGGGGTGGTCCTCGTCGCGCGGCGCGAGCAGCGCCTGCGCGATCTCGCCGCCGACCTCGCCGGGCGCCACGGCGTGCGCGCCGAGCCGATCGGCGCCGACCTCGCCGACCCCGGCGCCCGCGACCGGCTCGCCGCGCGGCTCGACGAGCTCGGGCTCACGGTCGAGGTGCTGGTGAACAACGCCGGCTTCGGCGGCTCGGGAAGCCTCGCGCGGGGCGACCGGCGCCGGATGGTGGAGATGGTGAGACTGAACTGCGAGGCCTACGTCGACCTGCAGGCGCGTTACTCCGCCGGGATGGCCGAGCGCGGCAGGGGGGCGGTGATCAACGTCGCGTCGACCGCGGCCTTCCAGCCGCTCCCCGGCACGGCGACGTACGGAGCGACGAAGGCGTTCGTGCTCAGCCTCTCCGAGGCCACCCACTCCGAGCTCGCCGGGCACGGCGTCACCGTCACCGCCGTCTGCCCGGGACCCGTGAAGACGGAGTTCGCCCAGGCGGCGGGAGTCGGCGATGCCGAGCGGACGCTTCCGGGCGTCTTCTGGACGCCCGTCGCCGACGTCGCCCGCGAGGCCGTCGACGGGGCGGCGGGCGGGCGGCGGGTCGTCGTTCCCGGGCTCCTCAACCGCGCCGGGGCGCTCGCCGGTCAGCACACGCCGCGGGTGCTCGCGCTGCCGATCGTCAAGAACGTCTGGCGCCGCGCAACCTAGGGAGTCCGGTGGTCGGCCGCGGCGGATCGCGGCGGGCGTTCGCGACCATCCGCCCGCCGCGGCTGACCCCCGCGGCGATCGCCTCGAGCGGGAACGAGACGATCGCGACCAGCGGCGCGGCGAGGACGGTGACGATGACGTCGACCGCGAACGCGACCCGGCCCCTCCCGCCCCGCGGTCGCAGACGCCGGGCCCAGGCGTCGCGGGCGAAGTTGTTGTGGAAGGTGAAGGCGTTGACGATCGTCTGCCACATCCAGCGCTGACCGGGGCCGAGCGGAGGGTAGGAGACCTCCTCGAGGCGGTAGCCGTTGCGCTCGGCGAGCAGCGAGAGCGCGCGGGGCGTGAGCGCGAGCCGGCCGGCGAGCCGGTCGAGCGGGGCCCAGGCACCGCCTCCGAGCAGGGACTGGAAGCTCGCCCGGTTCGGGCAGTCGACGACGAGCTCGCCGTCCGGGGAACGGTCGGAGATTGCCTCGAGCTCGGCGGCGAGATCGATCTCGCGCCCGCGTTCGACGGCGACGCCGCAGCTCTCGCACCGGTCGAGCACCCGGGTGCCCTGCTCCGGGGCCATGCGCAGCCCTACCGACGCCGCTTCGCCCTTCGCGGGAAGCGTCACCCAGCCGTAGAGCGGCCGGCCGCAGAGCGGGCACGGTCCTTCGTTCCTCGGCACCATCGGCGCGATGCTAGTGACCCTCCGCCGGAAGCTGCACCCGAACCCTCGCGACCACCGCGCGGTATGTTCTCGGCGTGATGCTGCGCGAGATCATGACCCCGCAGGTGGTCACCGCCCAGCTCGACGACGAGGTCCTCCGGGTCGCTCAGAAGATGCGCGACCTCGGAGTCGGCTCGGTCGTCGTCTGCGACTCCGAGGGCGAGGCGGTGGCGATGGTCACCGACCGCGACCTGGCCGTGCGCATCCTCGCCGACGAGCGCTCGGCGGCCGAGTCTATCCGCGAGCACGTCTCGCGGCCGCTGATCGCCGGCGATCCGGAGACCAGCCTCGAGGAGGCGGCGGCGCTGATGGTGCAGCATCGGATCCGGCGCCTCCCCGTCGTCGACGCCGGCGCCCTCGTCGGCATCGTCACCCTCGACGACATCGCGGTCAGGACCGGCAACCTCGCGGTCGCGCAGCGGATGACTGCCGACGTGATCGAGGGCGCCCTGCCGGAGTTCTTCTTCCACGAGCGGGGCTAGTCCGCCGTGGCGCCGATGACCCCTCGGGAGCAGCTTCGCCGCGAGCGGGTCGAGAGCCTGCTCGTCCTCGCCGCGCCGGTGCTCGACCTCGTCCTCGCCGGCGGCGATCGGCTCTCGCGGCTCGTCGGGTCGGAGGACGAGTACTACCCGATCCGCGCCCCGGGAGAGGCGTTCGAGCTACCGACTCGCTCCGACGAGCGGTCGTCCGGCTGAGCCGGCCGCCGGGGCGCGACTAGGATACGCCGGCTTTGGAGCGGCAGACGATCCTCGAGCGCGAGCGCCGCTGGGCGCGACCCGCGGCGGTCGCGGCGATCGTCGCCGCGCCCCTCTACCTGCTCTCGATCACCTTCGACCGCGGCAGCGACGTGCCGCCGAGCGCGCTCGAGACCGACCGCTATCGCGAGATCGACGCCGCCGGTGGGGAGGTCTTCGCCGCCGCCGGCGTTCGAGCGATCGCATACCTCTGCCTGGCCGCGGCGCTGCTCTACCTGTTCCGGGCCACCCAGGCACGCAGCGACCGGGTGAGCGGGGTCATGGTGGGCTTCGCCTTCATCGGCCCGGTGCTGCTCGCCGTCCAGGGACTCGTCGCCGTCGTCGCCCGGCGCGGGATCGCCTCGGACTTCGTCGCCCAGGCGGGTGCCGGCGGCGACGTCTACACCCTGCTTCGCGACCTGATCGACGACTCGACGGCGCACAGCATGGCGTTGAGCATGCTGTTCCCGGCGATCCTCGGGATGCTGATCGCGATGGTCTACATCTCGCTTCAGGCGATGCGGGTCGGCTTGCTGACGCGGTTCCTCGGGACGCTCGGGATGGCGCTCGGCGCATCGCTGATCCTCGTTCCGTTCGGGATGGCGCTGCTTCTGATCGCGCTCTGGTTCCTGTGGCTCGGACTCCTGTTCCTCGACCGGACCCCCGGTCCGAGGCCCCCCGCGTGGGCCGCCGGGGTTGCGATCCCCTGGCCGCGTCCCGGCGAGGGGCCGGCCGAGCCCGAGGAGGAGGCCACCGACGACGGGCTTTTCGGCGGCGCGGAAGCGGAGGCCTCCGGCAACGGCGCCGGCGATCACAGCGGCCGCCGCGAGCGCGCCCGCCGGCGCAAGCGCAAGCGCCGCCGCTGAGCGCGTCGCGGCCTCTACCATCGGTGGCGACGCCGGATCGCCGAAGCCATCGATGAATCAGGAGGCAGGCGCATGACCCACCACACCCACCAGCCGCTCGACGGAATGCGGGCCGCGGTGATGATCGGACCGCTGTTCGAGGACACCGAGGCGACCTACCCGTATTACCGGCTCCAGGAGGCGGGGGCGACCGTCGCGCTGATCGGGCTCGAGGCCGACGCCACGGTGAACGGCAAGCACGGGCAGCCACTCGTCACCGAGCAGGCGGCCGCCGACCTCGTTCCCGAGGACCTCGACATCCTCGTCATCGCCGGCGGCTTCGGTCCCGACAAGCTCCGCGTCGACGACGGCGTCAAGAACCTCGTGCGCGGAATGGATGCGAGCGGAAAGCCGATCGCGTTCATCTGTCACGCAGGCTGGGTCCCGGTCTCGGCCGGAATCCTCGACGGCCGGCGCGCGACCTCGGTTACGGCGATCGCCGACGACTTGCGAAACGCCGGCTGCGAGTGGGTGGACGCCGAGGTGGTGGTCGACGGGAACCTCGTCTCCTCGCGCCGGCCACCGGACCTGCCCGCCTTCATGCGCGAGCTGATCGGCGTCGCCGAGCGGGCGCCCGAGCCCGTGAGCGCCTAGGCGGCTTCGTCGCGACGCGCCGACCGGCGCGTGCCGGCCTTCGCTTACGTACATTTGCCTGCGGTGACCGTCCGCTCGCCCGGCAGGCAGGCGAATCCGACGTGGCGCCGGCGCGGCGCGAGCCTCGTCGCGAGCCTCGCGCCGCTGGCGTCCCTGCTAGCGGCGCCGGCGTTCGCGACGGCGGCGCCCGGTGAGGTCGTCCAGCGAACGCTCACCGCGGCGCCCGCGGACGTGCGCGAGTACTGGACCCCGGCGCGGATGCGCGAGGCGAGGCCGGTCGACCGCGACGCTCGACCGGCTCGCCGAAGCGGTGGCGGCGCCACCGCTTCGCGGGCGGCCGAGGAGGTCACCGGCTCGAACTCGTTCCCGGCGCGCACCCACGGCAAGGTGTTCTTCACGATTCCCGGGCGCGGGAACTTCGTCTGCTCCGGCACGGTGGTCCGCTCGCCGGGTCGCAACGTCGTCGTCACCGCCGGCCACTGCGTGTTCGACGACGCCGTCGACCGGTTCGCGACCAACTGGCTGTTCGTCCCCGGGCTTCGCGACGGCGAGCGCCCGTTCGGCGAGTGGGTGGCCCACCGGCTTGCGACGACGTCCCAGTTTCGCGCCGGTGGCGGCGGCAACGAGCGGTTCGACGTCGGCGTCGGCGTCGTCCTGCGCAACGGCAACGGCCGTGGCGTCCAGGATCGGGTCGGGGCTCGGCGGATCGCGTTCAACCAGCCGCGCGACCAGCTCTACCGCGCCTTCGGCTACCCCGCGGTCTCGCCGTTCAACGGCCGCCGGCCCTACCGCTGCAACTCGCCCTACGAGGGCGACGACCAGTCCTTCCCGCAGCCGCGTCCGATGCGCATCGACTGCGACATGACGGGCGGCTCGAGCGGCGGCGGGTGGGTGACCGACGGCGGCTTCGTCGCCTCGGTTGTGAGCTACGCGTACGATTGCCCGCCGTCGCTTCAGCTTCTGGGCTGCGAGAATCCGGAGGAGGGCAAGCTCTTCGGCCCCTACTTCGGCGACGTGATCCGCGACCTCTACCGCGCCAATCGAGGCCGCGAGCGCCGCTGTGGGGGCAGGATCGTCACTCAGCGCGGCGGCGGCGCCGACAATGCGTTCACCGGCACCGCCGGGCCTGACGTGATCCACGGCGGTCGGGGCGCCGACTTCCTCCGCGGCCGCGCCGGCGACGACTCGATCTGCGGCGGCGCCGGCGACGACCGGATCCGGGCCGGTCGCGGGGCGAACAGGATCTACGCCGGGCCGGGCAGCGACCGGGTGATCGCTCGGGCGCGCGGGGCGAATCGGATCTGGGCGCTGCGCGGACGGAACAGGATCCACTGCGGCCCCGGTCGCGATCGCGTGGTCACCAACCGAGCCTCTCGGGTCGACCGTCGCTGCGAGCGGGTGATCAGGCGCCGGTAGCCGTCAGCCGGAGCCGGCCGCGACCCGCTTGCGGTGGGTGCGGATCTCGCTCAGGATCCGCTCGAGCCGCGGCTCGCTGGTCTCGTCGACGTGAGTCATCGCCGCGGCGACGGCGGGATGGACCGCGGCGATCCGCTCGTGCATCGCCTGCGCCACGGCCCTGTATCCGGGATGGCCCTCGCGGCCCGAGCGCAGCTCGCAGACGTGCATCGCCTCGCGCGCGTTGAGGTCGAGGACGTAGCGAATCCGGTAGCCGAGGCAGAGCGCGTACGGCGCCGCCTCGACGAGCCCGACCGCCTCGAGTCGGTCGAACTCCCGGCGCGAGAGCTCGAGCGCGCGCTCGTAGTCCTCGCCCGCGCCGGCCACGCGTACCTCCTCCGGCACCCCGGCGCCGAGGTCGGGACCGAGCCGCTGCCACTGGCAGGTCAGCATTCGGTGGCGCTGGAGGTCGCGGAAGCCGCCGTAGTCGGAGACGATCTCGAACCGGTAGCG
>Ga0299914_10002809_pt1 | contig 12122 bp, 6 predicted proteins | sample RVTome_10_FD_201361 | JGI IMG/M metagenome (GOLD analysis project Ga0299914, IMG submission 201361) | Soil microbial communities from uranium-contaminated site in the Upper Colorado River Basin, Wyoming, United States - RVT153D57 (version 2) ... | reverse complement strand
CGGTGCGGTGTACGCCGAGCTTCTCAGCGTAGGCACGCAGATACTGACCGTAGACGGCCGCGTCAAACTGGTAGGCATAGGCGATGTTGGACAGCGGCGAGTCCTTCGGCACGTCGCTCGCCGACACCATGAATTTGCCGCGCGGCGCGGCCACGGTGTTGAGCGTGTAGGCGCCGATGTCCTTCGCCCGCCCTGCCTGCCGCGCCTTGATCCAGTACTGGTGGAAGGGCAGCAGGCCGAGCTGCGGACCGATGCTCGTGCCGAACCCGTGGATATAGGTGTGGCCCGGGCGGGCCCAGTCGACGAATTGAATTCCGAGCTTGAACGACCCCTGCGTCTTGCGGACGAAGTCGGCCTCGTCGATCCGCAACAGGTTGTTGAACGCCTTTATGTGCGGCACCGTGGCCTCGCCGACGCCGACAATGCCGATCAGGTCCGATTCGATCAGCCGAACGCTCAAGGAAGCCCCGAATACACGGGCCAGGGCGGCGGCGGCCATCCAGCCGGCCGTGCCGCCGCCGACGATCACGACGTTACGGATGGATGCAGCGATCAGAAGCTGTAGCCCACCTCGAAGCTCAGGGTGCGTGGCACGTAGTACGCATCTCCGAACTCGTTCACCTCGACTTGCGGATCGAGCACGCCGCCAGACCCCGGGCTGATCAGGTTGAAGCCGGCGAAGTTCTCGTAGTCGAAGGCGTTGAGCAGGTTCACCCGCGCGGTCAGCCTGTGGTCACCCAGTACGAACTCCTTGGTCGCCTGGAAATCCACGGTCCGGTAGCCCCAGATGTCGCCGCCGATCAGGAAACTTCCCGTCCCGGGTGGGTCGTAGGTAAACGGCTGGCTGAAGGAACCGTCCGGCGGGCGATTACCCCAGTCCCTGATCTCATTGAATGGCCTCGGCGTCTCCAGCACGATCTTCGCGCCGAAGGTGGTGTCCCAGGGGCCGTCGATGGATCCCGCGGCGACGAAGCGGTGTTCCGGTACCTCGTTCGCCTTGATGAAGGGGTAATCGTCGATTGTCGCGTTGTCGAACGCGAAGCTGTCGTCGATCTTGCGGTTGTGCTCGGCGTCGGTGTGCGTGTAGGCCAGGCTCAGGCTCCAGCCGGATTCGCTGGTATACGGTTTTTCGGCCGAAAGCAGCACCTGCGTATTGCGGGACTCGATGCCGTTACTGCCGAGGATCGTGTTCGCAAAGCCCGGTACCGGCTCGCCCCAGGGCTGACTGCCGTTCTGGAAGAACGAGCCGTCCGGGTAGCGGTTGATGAGGGTGAAGATGAAGCCGTCGTAACCCAGGATCCGCTGCACCGTCACGTCGGTCAGCCACTCGCCGATCTGGTTGGACATGCCTAAGCTGTACTGATCGGTGTAGGGCGTTTTCAGGTTGTTGCTAAGCATGAACAGCTCGGCGCTGCCGGTCGTGACCGGGATCTGCGACAGGGCGTCGATGCCCTGCTCGAGATAGACGGGATCCCAGGCGACGCACGGCCGGCCGTCGTCGCGGTAGCACTCGCCGGAAACCGGGTCCTCGAAATAGACGGCGATCGGCGACAGCGCCGCCTTGCTCACTTCGAACGCCAGCAGGCTGAACAGGTTGCGATCATAGGAACGGCCCGCACCGCCGTGGATTACGTGTTGCTCGTCGGCGTTCAAGTCGTACGAGAAACCGAACCGGGGCGCCCACGCATCTGAATAGTCGTCGCGATTGTTGCCGGTGCTGACGTAGTCGTCCGCGTTGAGGCCGCTCGCGAGCAGGCGATCCGCCCACGGCTGTCCGGGATTGGCCGGATCGTCAGCGTACAGCGAGTCCACGAAAGCCTGCGAGGTCACGAACTCGGTATAGGCCGGATTCTCCTCGTAATCCCAGCGCACACCTATGTTCAGGATCAGTTTGTCGTTCACCGCCCAGTCGTCCTGGATGTAGAACCCGTACTGCTTGGCGTCCGTCACCACCGTGGCGCGCTGGCCCGGCACGTTGAACGGCGCCAGGAAATCCACCCGGTAAGGCTGCGCAGCGACACCGGCCGGATCCACCTCGAAAGCGAACTGCGGATTGATCGCGCCGGCGTCCTGCGCGGTCAGTTCGATGTCCTTGTAACTCACGCCAAGCTTTACGGTGTGTTCACCCTGCCACTCGAAGCCGGTGAAGGTCAGTTCGTCCGCGATCCACCAGCCATCCTGCTTCCTGGCCTGGGCGTCGAAGCCGCTGGCCGGACCGGCCTCGATCAGGACCCATTCGTCCTGCACGCTGCCGTCGGGGTTGCGGTTCAGGACCGCATACTTGAGACCGTTGCCGATCCCCCTCGGGAACGGGTTACTCTCGGTATCCTCGAGGCCGAACTGAACCTCGTTGAACCAGGCGTAGGCACTACGCTCCCAGCGCAAGGTGATGCGTTCGTCCTTGTTGATTGCGTCACGTCCATGGTCGGCGGCCCGCGGCCCACCGACGGAGTCTACCTGCACTTCGTCACGGTACTGGACGCTCAGGTCGAACAGGTCGTCGTCGCTCGCATTCCAGCTAATCTTGCCGAAGATCAGATCCTCCTCGAACGGTACATCCTGCGGGCCGAACTGCGCCTGCACGTCCGCGGGCAGGAACTGGACGAAATCGGTCGCATTGACGTCAGCGGTCACGCTGCGCGGGCTGATCAGGTCCTTGTACTCGTACGCCAGGAAGTAGTGCAGGCGATCCTGGATGATGGGTCCGCCGACCCCGAAACCGTATTCCTTCGTCTGCGAGTCCACCTTCTCCACGTCGGGTGCCTGCTCGTCCGGCCGTTTGGTGCGCAGGCCTTCATCGGTATATCGATAGTAGGCTTCTGCCTCGAACTCATTGGTGCCGCTGCGGGTCACGGCCGTCACAGCCGCGCCAGCCACCTGGCCGTACTCGGCCTTGTAGTTGGACGTGATCACTTTGTACTCGCCGATGGCGAGTTGCGGGAAGGGATTACCGCGGGTGTTGTTCTGGCCGGCGATGCCGCCCGCCTCGACGTAGCTCTTCTGGCCGACGCCGTCGATGTACAGGTTGCTGGCGTTTGTGCTGGTGGCGCCGCCGCGCAAGGTCGTGAACCCCTGCGCATCGGTGGTGAACGCCATGCCGGGCACCGTGTCCGCAAACTCGAGGAAGTTGCGCGTGGCCTGCGGCAACTGCTGGATCAGGCGCGGAGAAATGGTGCTGCCCACTTCCGAAGTCAGCACGTCCGGCGCCGACCGCTGGTATCCGACAACCGTTATGTTTTCGATTTCCCCTGCCTCGGCGCCACCGGGCCGCAGATCGAGGGTGGCATTGGACGCGACCGACAAGGTGACAGTCTCGGTGATGCCGCCTGCCTCCACCCTGTAGGTTCCCGGCGACAGTCCGACGAGCACGTATGTGCCGTCGGCCGAGGTCCGGGTCCTGCGTACCGCACCTGTGGCGACGTTGGTGGCGACCACGTCCGTGTTCGCCGCCGGCGCCGCGTCCGTCGTGACCTGCCCGCGAAGGTTCGAACCGGCCGACTGGGCGGACGCCACCGGCGTCCCCAGCATCAGGCAACTGGCCACCGCGGAGGCCAGCAACGTGCGCTCCGGCGTTCTTTCGTACCACTGGGTGTTTTTCGTCTGTAATGCCCGGCTTGAGGCGCCGGCCGCCCTGGACATGCTCTTCAGCAACATGATTCGCTCTCCATCATGCTGCGAACCGCTCCCCCCCTTCGGTTCGCGGCTCTGACGTCCAGCCTAGGTCAAAAGGAAATGAAGAGCAATCGTGAATTCCGACCCGGTTGCGCGAAGTCGGAATGCCCGGCTGAAGAGGCCGGCTCTGTGGCCGGTCAGGTGGCTAAGGCCTCGGTCACCGCGCGGTGGGCCTCTGTAATGGCGGAATTCGTATTGGCGGCCGCACCGGCGTCGGAATTCGCTATCGTGATCCGGCCGAACGGCTGGCGCCCTTTCACCCACGGTTTGTCGGCTTCCGATGCGTACTTTGGCTCCCAGGTCCTGCCGGGGCCATAAGAGTATCCATGTGCCCAGCGGTTGACGGTGATGGCGTGGATGTCGCGCCCGGCGTCGAATCCCGCGCCGGACAGCGCCTGGTCGAGCTGGTCGCGAACGTGTTCCTCGAACACCGAGAACGGTGTCGTGAGGAGTTTCCGTCTGCCAGCGCGCCACTGCTCCGGTCCCTGGATGTCGTCGAAGTACGGCACGTAGCACATGTGCAGCACCATCGGCCGGTCGGGCGATTCGTTGAAACGGTAATCGCCGATCGACACCGGGTAGTCCAGTTCCACCTGCTTGTAGAAATCGTTGGTGTAGTAAACGTAGCGCATGCCGAGTTCCGCGAAGGCGCGCCAGTTCGGGATCAGCACCTTCGTATAGGTGAGCGGCACCTTGACGTTGTAGGCAAGGCCCTGCTTCTGCTCTTCCGGCAACTCGGGGCATATGTAAGGAATGGCGCTGTTGTAGCAGGCGAGAATGCATTTCTTCGCGCGCACGGTATGGACGTCTCCGCGATGCACGTAGGTGACGTCGACCGCCCGGGAGTCGGCGGTGTGCCCCGTGTTGACCACGGTGCTGTTCAGGCGGATACGGGTTCGCCGGTCGCCGCGATCGAGTTCCGAATAAACGAGGCGTGCCGTGACGCTGTCTTCCATCGTCTCGCCTGGCAGCGCGGCGGGGATCAGGTTCCTGACGAGCAGCCGTGCAACCGAAGCGTTACCGTCGGGGAAGTGAAAAATGTACGGTTCGTCGCCGCGACCGCCGGTCCGCGGCAACGTGTGCTCGAGACCCGGTATGCCGCCGCCGTCGGTATAGCCTTGCACGGCGATCGCCGGCACTTCGTCCATGCCGACGCACCAGTAGCTCATGCCCCAGCGCTGGTACATCTCGAGGAGCTGATCGTCGACCTTTACGTAGTCCTTAAGGTATTCGCGGTAGCTGACCGTCGAAAGCAGCTCGCGCTTCCCGGCGTCGCTCATGCCGGGGAGGTAGTCCCTGGCATCCGTGAATACCCGCACAAGATCGGCCTTCGCGCGCTCGTTCATCGGCGTCGCGGCGGCAAACTCGGGCCAGGGAACGCTACCGTAGCCGCGCGCGAGTTTGCTTTGCCCATACGTCGCGCTGTCGTAGGCAATGGCGTACGACAGCCCCATCGACGAATACAGGTCCTGGTCGAAATAGTCGTAGAAGCGCTGCACGTCGATGCCGATCGATGCCAGCAGCGCTTTCGAAACTTCTGTGTATCCCGACGGCGTATCGATGGACTCGGTGCCGCCGTAGCCGATGCGCGTCCGCCCGCCGATCGTGAATTCGTTGCGCTTGGCGTGGCCGCCGAAATCGTCGTGGTTGTCGAGGATCAGTATGCGCGTGTTCGGCTTCTCCTTTCTGTAGAAGTGCGCCGCGGACAGCCCGCTGATGCCGCCGCCGACCACCACGAGGTCGACCTCATCCCCGGATACGCCGCGCGGCCACGTCTTGCCCGACACGCGCGCGTGCATGGTCTCCCAGGAACCGTCGTGGCTGCCGCGCAAGCCTGTCTTTGCCGGCGGATAGTAGTCGTTGCCGAGCGCGAACTCGTTCCCGGCGCGGCCGAAGACGTCCGTCCATGGCGTCAGCAGCGACGCGCCGATTGCGACGCGCGTTCCGTTCAGGAAGTCGCGTCGCGTAACCTTGTCTTTCATGTTCTCCCCCGGCGAAGTCCGGCAACGGACCGTCACCGGCACTTTACGAGAACCAATCGGACAAGGGAACGGCCGTGAATACCTTCGAGCGATTCCCCGCGTCATTCAACCAGGTCGGTCAACGCAGTGACGGGTACACGTCGGTTGTCCATGTCGTCCTTCTACGGGCCGCAGATTGAAACGGGAGGCTGCGCAGCACCTTCACGGGTTACCATCGTGGATCGGGGATCCATAAATAGAACCGGAGTACCCAATGAAAAGGCCCGAGCCTCACTGGCTGGAGGACTTGCCAAACGCCTTTAAAGCCTATCGCGCCGGTCGCGAAATCGATGAAGTCGAATGCATCGTTCCGGACCTGGCAGGCATGTCCCGCGGCAAGACGATGCCCGCGCGTAAATTCAATCCGCAACACGAGACTTATCTGCCCGTTTCGATCTTCTACCAGACGATCACGGGTAGAGACGTGGAAATGGACATCGACAACCAGTGGGCCGAAGGGGACCTGGTACTCAAAGCGGATATGTCGACGGCAAAGGCCGTGCCGTGGGCGAAGGAACCAACCCTGCAGGTAATCCATGATCTGTTCACCCGCGATGGCGCCCCCGTCAGTATTGCACCGCGGCAGGTATTGAAACGCGTGGTGAATCTGTATGCGCAGCAGCACTGGAAACCCGTAGTTGCGCCCGAGCTCGAGTTTTATTTGATCAAGCCGAATCTCGATCCCAACGAGCCGATCCAACCTCCGGTTGGCCGCACCGGGCGCCAAGGCAGCGGCAACCAGTCTTACTCAATGTCTGCCGTGGATGATTACGGTCCCGTAATCGATACCGTTTACAACTTTGCACGGGACGCCGGTTTGAGTATCGATACGGTGATCCAGGAAGACGGTGCAGGTCAGGTGGAATTCAACCTTACCCATGGCGATCCGGTGTTGCTCGCGGATCAGGTCTTCTACTTCAAGCGCATCATCCGGGAGGCGGCGTTGAATCATCACATGTTCGCCACCTTCATGGCCAAACCGATGCGCGACCAGCCCGGCTCTGCGATGCATGTGCATCAAAGCGTCGTGGACATGAATACGGGAGAGAACATTTTCAGCGATGTGCAGGGAAACGTCAGCAACCTCTTTCTGCATTTCATCGGGGGCAGCCAGAAATACCTGCCTCAGGCGTTGCCGCTGCTGGCACCGTACGTGAACAGTTACCGGCGCTTCGAGTCGGATTCCAATTCCAGTGCTCCAACGAATTTCGCGTGGGGTTACGACAACCGCGCCACCGGGCTGCGCGTGCCTAACTCCGGCGCACAGGATCGCCGTCTGGAAAACCGCGTGGTCGGTGTCGACTGCAATCCGTACCTGGCCATCGCGACCGGGCTTGCATGCGGTTACCTGGGCATGATGAAGGGAACCGCCCACGGTGAACCGGCTGTCGGCGAGCCGGACGAGGATGAGTACCGCATTCCGACCACCCTCGATGAAGCGTTAACCTTGTTTGAAGCCGCCGATGACGTTCATGACGTATTGGGCCAGGAGTTTTGCATGATTTATGGCGCGGTGAAGCGCGAAGAGATGCGCCTGTTCCATCGCGAAATCAGTCCATGGGAACGTGAGCACTTGTTGTTGAATGTGTAAGCGTGCACACGGCTCAGTCTCCCAGGAGAGCCGATAGCGTTTTCGAACTGTGATCGGCAAGGCGCCGTTTTGCAGTGCTGATCGCCGCCAGATCGGAAGGGGCCTGGGCGAGGTTCACCGATTGGCGGAATACAGCCGGCTGAGTGGCCGCAAGATAAAGCAGTTCGGGACCTACGCGGTCGATGCTGCGATCGAGGTCCGTCGTGTCGAGCAGCTGTTCGAGCCCGCGGCGAAGATCCTCAGGAGAAAAGTCGGTCTGCCTCGCGAGGAGATTTATGACTTTCTCATCCGGTGTCCGGGGTTCTTGCGCAGGCGCCGCCGGTGGCGTCGTTGACTCGTGCAACAGCAGCGCTTCGAGGTTCACAATTCCAGGACCGAAGCGGGCAGAATCCCAGTTGTCGGGGGCGACGGCAGTCGCGCTGATCGCTTCCCTGAATTTTTCCTGTCGGGCTCCGTCGGGCCCGCTATTCTCGCCGTTGTGAGCAATCCATAGTGCCGCGGCGCCGGCGACAATCGCAGTTGCGTATGACGTGCCGTTACCTGGCTCGACAACGTCCGTCGGGTCGCCCGGTTCGTGTCGTCTGGCGCGATAGACGTCCTCTCCAGGCGCCGAAACGGTCACTGCCGATCCCTTCGACGACCCCATCCAGGGCGTCGACTCGAAGTTGGTCGCTGCTACGGCGATCGTGTCTTCATATATCGCCGGGGCGACGACGGAACCGACGCAGTTTCCGGCAGCGGCGGCTACAACCGTGCCTCGGCTGACCGCATCCCCGATGGCGCGTTCGAGACCGAAAAATGCCCGGCCTCCAAGACTCATGGAGATCACGTCGCACTCGGAGATGGTCGAGCGATGCACGGCTCTTGCGATATCGGAGTCCAGGAAATGCACGACATTCTTCATCGCTCTTATCGGCACCAGGGTGCTCATCGGCGCGACTCCGGTCACGAGTCCTGGTCCGGTCGTACCCGTTTCCGACAAGCCTCCGGAACTCATTATCACGCTGCCCGTGGCGACACCGTGCCCCGGATGGCCCCGGTAGTTCAATGGATCCTCGGCGTCCGCATTCCTGTCGAGCGCGTTCCAGGCATTGTCCAGATCGAGCCGATCGCCATCCAGGTCGACGTGGTCGGTCCACCCGGTGTCGATGTGACAGATTCGTGCGCCCTCGCCGAACGGACGACCCCCGGGTTCCGCAGGCAATGCCCACGCCTCCGGAGCTTTCATTGCGCGGAGCGCCCAGCCCGGGTCTTCGGGTGCCGGCACGCCTTCGTCGTTGCAACCAGCGCTGCTGCGCGCCGCTACGTCAGCAAGAGCATCCTGCAGGTCGGGCTCGACCGCTGGAAAATCACCGGCATCGCGTAATTCGTACGACAAGTCCCATACGTTCCGCTGCGGCTCGGTGGATTGCATGGAAACGACGAAGATCCGTGAAAGGCCGGCCGGGTCGTCGGCGGGGTCGGCCTCGGGGAACAGCGGCTCCACCCGGACCGGTTCGTCCAACGCGCTGCGGGCGAACGCGGCCAGGTCGGACTTGTCCTGGTCCGTCCGGATTTCCACAACGAAGCGGTATTCGGTGGTCCGGGGATCGGGTTCAGGTTCCTGCGTATCGTCCCTTTCCACACAGGCAGTACCGCCGAGTACGCAGGCGGCGGCGACCAGCATGCTGCGAAGAATCACTTGTGCGCCCTCCCGTTCCTTGTAGTTGTCGCGGCGGTTCGCGCTTCCTCGTGGTGTAGATGAATTGGTCAATAGCTGACGGTTGACCGTGCCGGGCATTGCAGACCGCCTTTCTATAACACTAGTAGATTTTCCCGCAAAGAACTGCCCTTTTTGCTTGCATATCACCAAATATGTACTAGGTTTCTACTGTGCCCTGATGCTCCGGATTAGCTAGAACAAGAAGGAGTCTGCCGATGAACAGCTTGCAACTGCGGTGTCCACGGGACGCCGGAATCGCTCGCCCGTTGGGGATGGTCCTGGCCGCTTGTCTCTTCGCGGTCACGGCCAGGGCGCAGGATGAGATATCGCCGGAACGGGAATTGCAGCTCGACAGGGACATTCGAGGCCTCTCTCACGTACGGACGGCGGCACAGCGGGCCGACAGGCCGATCAGGGTCCTGGCGCAGTTTTCGCAGGCAACCGTGGAGGCCGGCGGGTCGCCGACGATCACCGCACCGATGTCGGGTCTGACCCGCGCCGCGCTCACCAGGGCGACCCGAAGCGCCACCGATGCACTCAGAGCCCAGGGCATCGCGAGGATCGAGCCCTTGGGGGGGTTGCCGCTGGTAACCTTCGAGTTGAAGGAGTCCCAGCTGAACTCCGTCGCCGCAAGCGGCCAGTTCGCGATCATCGTCGAAGACAGGTTGTCCAAGCCCTACCTGGCCTCGTCCGGGGACGTCATCGATGTGCCCGAACTACACGCTCTGAACGCGACCGGCACCGATACGACGGTGGCGATTCTGGATACGGGCGTCGACATCGACCATCCGTTTCTTGACGGCCGGGTCACCGAGGGCGCCTGTTTCTCGTCCAACTTCGCCGCACATGGCGCAACCAGCCTGTGCCCGTCCGGCGCCGATTCTGCGACGACCCTCGAGTCCGGTAATAACTGCACAGGTGTCGACGGATGCGAGCACGGCACTCATGTTGCCGGTATCGCCGCGGGTCGCCCGAGCGGCGGGATAACCATCACCGGCGTGGCTCCGGATGCAAACATTATGGCGGTACAGGTGTTTTCACGCTTCGACGATGCACCCGGTACGGGTCCGACCACTTGCGCCGATGTGGGTACGACGTCGCCCTGCGTGCTGTCCTACTCGTCCGATCAGATTCGCGGTCTGCAGCGAGCCATAGAGCGTGCGGAAGACCTCAATATAGTTGCGGCCAACATGAGCCTCGGCGGCGGCAGATTCGAGGGCGACTGCGACGCCGACAACCCGGCCTTGAAGGCAATCATCGACCAGCTGTTGGGCCAGGGTGCGGTCACAGTCATTGCGGCCGGCAACGACGGATTTACCGACGCCATCGGTTCGCCTGGCTGCATATCGACGGCGGTGACCGTCGGTTCGACGACCGATGCCGACAATGTATCGGGATTCTCGAACCTGTCCGACACGGTGGATCTGCTGGCGCCCGGAAGCAATATCGAGTCGTCGGTGCCGGGCAACGGGCTGGACGTCCTGAGCGGGACGTCGATGGCTACCCCGCAGGTGACGGGGGCGTTCGCTGCGCTGGCCTCATGTCCCAACAACCCGGATGTTGCAGACATTGAAGAGGCTTTGAAAGATTCAACCGTGGACGTTACCGACGGCAGGCCCGGCGGTTCGGTCACGAAAAGCCGGATAGATCTGGACGCCGCCGCGGACGCCCTGATGTGCGCGGGAACAGCCGAAGATTGTATTGCGCACGACGTCGATAACTTGCAGCTCAGTAGCAGCGGATGGTGGATCTTCAGAAAGTGGACCATAGTCGATGGGTCGCATCTCCTGTTCTCGTTCGGCCGCAACCACGCGGAAGCCCAGGAAGCGCTGGATATCATCAGGCAATTCAGGTTTACGGAAACCTGTTACATCGGCCGTCCGGACCCTTCAATGCAGTATCTCCGTACGGGTCAGACGGTTCCGGGCGGGCCCCATGGAAGCGTGGACTGCATCGGTTTCAATCGAGCCACCGTGCAAATCCAGCCTGAAAACGGGGGCTGGCTGCTGACCGACGGCACATCCAGAATGCAGGTTTTTCCCAACCAGCAAGAAGCGCAGCAGGCATTGAGCGCAATCAACAAATACTCCCTGAACAGGCAATGCTACGTCGGGAGGCCGGACCCATCCTTTACGTTCTGGCTGTCAGGGTAAGGGCTGCGATAAGAGCGAACGCAAATCAAGCCTTGCGCGTCCCCGATGACGAGACGAAACTACGTACGGGAGCCAAAGGAACGCAATGCCCCCGGTCGGGTCCAAGGCGATGTGATAAGTAAGTCTGTGAACTTCGTTGCACTCTTTGCGGTCACCTTCCTGGCTGCAGGCGTTATTGCCTGTTCGGCTTCGGACGAAGTGGCGGCCCCCGATACGATTACCGCTGCGCTCGAAGAGGTCCCCGCAGGAGTCGTCAATCGGTTCATCCTGATGGTCGCGACCGGGAAAGACGGCAAAGTCAGCCCGGAGAGTATCGCGTTGGTCCAGGCAGCGCTTCACGAAGCCGGTGCCGAGAAAGTCGAGCCACTGGAAGGATCTTCCATCATCTTTGCGACCTGCAAGCCCGAGGCAATCTATAAAGCGGCACAGACCGGCGTCCTCTCGTCGGTGGAAGTCGATCGACTGAGCAAGCCTCAGTAATCGCGTCCGCAGCGTCAGTTCAGGCAGAGATTTTCTGTCCGATCCTCGCTTGCAACCTGCGCGCAAACGGTAACGGAATCCGCAGCGGCACTTGCGTGTGCACTTTGCGCACAACCAGCATGAGCCACTTGTGTTCCCTGATGTTCAGCGCCGCTGCCAGATCCCAGATTGGCGGCAGGATGTAAACGACATGCAAGCCCACGCGTCGCAGCTCTCGATCGAAACGCTCCGGACAATCCACGTGTTCCAGGGTATGCGAGCAAAGAACCGTTTCGAATTCGCGGTCCCTGAAAGGCAGGCAATAGATGTTGTCGATCTTCACGAAATTGGGGATATCGCCGTACCGCACGATATCCGCATTGATACCACCGCCGTCAATCCTGCCGCAGCAGATATTCAGGTCCCACCGCTTCCGGCTTGTAATCTCCCCCTTCAGATACCGGTAACTGTACCAGTGCAGAAAGACGATGAGCGCCGCGGACGTCGCGACCAGAGCGAGGAAG
>Ga0299914_10002808_pt1 | contig 12123 bp, 10 predicted proteins | sample RVTome_10_FD_201361 | JGI IMG/M metagenome (GOLD analysis project Ga0299914, IMG submission 201361) | Soil microbial communities from uranium-contaminated site in the Upper Colorado River Basin, Wyoming, United States - RVT153D57 (version 2) ... | reverse complement strand
CGCATAGTAGACGTACCGTTCTCGTCGCAGCGCGCAGGCGAGCCGCACGACCGCTCCGCTCGTGGGCGGCGGCTCGACGACGACGATATCGGCGCGGCGCGAGCACAGCATCCGGAAGAAGAGCGGCACGTCGAAGCTCAGGTACTGCACGTAGCCGCGGAGCTGCCCCCGTACGTCGCGCAGCACCCGCGCGCGACGTACTCTGACGCCGTCGGTTCGCGGTTCAACCGCCGAGCCCTTCGGCGGCGTGCTCGTGACCACCGTGACTGCGTGACCGCGCGACGCGAGCGCCGACGCGAGGGCGGACAGACGGAATGCGGCGGCCGCGGCCTCGGGTTCGAAGATGCGGGTAGCGATGCGCACGCGCATGGCTCAGGAACCCGGCGTCGCGCCCGCACTCCGAGCCGAGGCGATCGCGGCCTCGACGAGCTCGAGTGTGCGCATGCCGTCCTCCATCGTCACGACGTCGGACTCGAGCCCGAGCACGGCGTCGCGGAACGCCTCGTGCTCGACGCGCAGCGGTTCGCGCTTCGCGAGGGCATACCGCGTGACGTCGCCTTCGCTCACGCCCCTGAACGCCGAGACCGACTCCCACTCGGTCGGGAACGTGCCGTTCGCGTAGAAGGTGAGATCGCCGCTCGAGGTGTCGGCGACGAAAGCACCGAGCTCGCCCGTGACGATCGTCACTCGCTCCTTCATCGGGCTCAGCCAGTTCACGAGGTGGTTGACGATGACGCCGTTCTCGAGGGTGCCGGTCATGATGATCATGTCCTCGTGCGCGCGCCCGCTCTTGTGCACGGTGCGGGCGGTGATGTCGCGGTACCGCGACTGTGCGACCCACGCCGTCAGGTCGACGTCGTGCGAGCCGAGGTCCTTCGCGACGCCGACGTCGGCGATACGGGACGGGAACGGCCCCTGTCGCCGAGTGGCGATCTGGTAGACCTCTCCGAGTTCGCCGTTGGCCACACGCCGGCGAAGCTCTTGGAGGGCTGGATTGAATCGCTCGATATGCCCGACCGCACCGACGAGACCGTTCGACGAGAACGCATCGACCATGCGGCGACCGGCTTCGACCGAGTGCGCTATCGGCTTCTCGACGAGCGTGTGGATGCCGGCGGCGGCGAGGCGAAGGGCCGCTTCCTCGTGGAATGCCGTCGGAACGGCAACGACGGCGATGTCGATTCCGGTCGCGATCAACGCCTCGACATCGGGCAGGATCTCGAGGTCGGCGGCGACACCGTGCGGATCGCCGCCCGGGTCGGCGATTGCGACGAGCTCGACGCCGGGCAGCTCACGCAACACACGTGCGTGGTGGCGCCCCATCATTCCGACCCCGAGCAGGCCTGCACGCAGCGCGGGCATCAGGCGCCCGCTCCGGCGACGGCGTTCACGGCGTTCACGATCCGCTCGAGGTCGCCGTCATCCAGCGAGGGATGAACGGGCAGTGAGACGACCTCGGCGGCGGCCCGCTCCGTCTCGGGGAGCTCGACTCCCGGCGCGTACGGGGCGAGCGATGGCAGCCGGTGGTTCGGAATCGGGTAGTACACGCCCGAACCGACGCCGTGCTCCTCGCGCAATGCGCGGACGAAACCATCGCGGTCGTCGGTCACGCGCACCGTGTACTGGTGGTACACGTGCACGGCGCCATCGGCGACCGGCGGAGTGACGACGCCGCGCAGGTTCGCATCGAGGAACGCTGCGTTTGCCTGGCGCTGTGCGGTCCACGCACCGACCTTCGAGAGCTGCACGCGGCCGATCGCGGCGTGGATGTCGGTCATGCGGGTGTTGAAGCCGACGAGCTCGTTCTCGTATTGGCGCTCCATACCCTGGTTGCGCAGCAGCTTGACCGCACGCACGAGCTCGGGCGTGGCACAACTGACCATTCCACCCTCACCGCTCGTCATGTTCTTCGTCGGGTAGAGACTGAACATCGCGAACGATCCGAAGGTGCCCACCTTCCGGCCGTCGAGTTCCGCGGCGTGCGCCTGTGCGGCGTCCTCGAACAGCTGCACCCCGTGCTTCTCGGAGATGCCGACGAGCTCCTGCATGCGTGCCGGGTGTCCGTACAGGTGCACCGGCATGATGCCACGCGTGTTCGGCGTGATCGCCGCCTCGACGGCAGCTGGGTCGAGCGTGAACTGCTCGGGCTCGATGTCGACGAAGACCGGCGTCGCACCCGTGAGGGCGACCGAGTTGCCGGTGGCCGCGAAGGTGAAGGACGGCACGATGACCTCGTCGCCGGGTCCGATGCCGGCGGCGAGCAGCCCGAGGTGAAGGCCGGAGGTGCCGGAGTTGACCGCCACGGTCGCGCGCCCGGCGACCATGGCATCGGCGAACTCCGTCTCGAACGCCGCCACCTCCGGTCCCTGCGCGATCATCCCCGACCGCATCACGCGATCGACGGCGGCACGCTCCTCGTCCCCGATGATCGGCTTTGCCGGAGGGATGAATGCATCAGTCGTCATCGTTCAACTCCATGAGTACTCCTTCTCGCTCCGCGTACCGGGCGCTCGTGTCAGGGCAGACCCAGATTCCGTCGGTCTCGACGAGGCGGCGGCCGGAACGCCCGACCCATCCGATCCTTCGCGCGGGCACGCCGGCGACGAGGGCGTAGTCGGGGACATCGCGGGTCACGACGGATCCGGCCGCGACGGTCGACCATGCGCCGATGCGTACCGGCGCCACGCACACGGCGCGCGCTCCGACCGAGGCGCCGGTGGCGATCTCGACACCGACCGGCTCCCAGTCGTTCGCGCTCTTGGGGCTTCCGTCGGGATTCACGGCGCGCGGGTAGGTGTCGTTGGTGAGCACGACCCCAGGCCCGATGAAGACGCCGTCGGCGAGGGTGGCAGGCTCGTACACGAGCGCGTAGTTCTGCACTTTGCAGTTCTCGCCGAGCGTGACGCCGGTGCCGATGTAGGCGCCGCGCCCGATGACGCAGTGCTCCCCGAGGACTGCTCCCTCGCGCACCTGCGCGAGGTGCCAGACCGAGCTGCCGGAGCCGATCCTGGCGTCATCGGCGACGTCGGCGGAGTCGACGATCCGCACGCCGGGACTCGTGTTCACTTGGCGCTCCTGGGGAGGTTCAGCGGGATTTGGCACTGCCGACCAGCGTACCGCCTTCTGCAACAATGGACGCATGGAGTCATCCCCGCAGTCGCCGGTCCGACACCGTCGACGGCACGCGGAAGACACGTGGGTCGTGGTTCCCCTCTACAACGAGTCGACGGTCATCGCCGACGTGGTCCGAGGACTTCGAGAGTCCTTCGACCACGTGATCTGCGTCGACGACGGGAGCACCGACGGGAGTGCGGCGGCAGCGGCCGCTGCAGGCGCCCGCGTGCTCCACCATCCCATCAACCTGGGGCAAGGGGCGGCACTGCAGACCGGGTTCTCGTATGTCGGCTCGAAGCCCGAGGCCCAGTACGTCGTGACGTTCGACGCCGACGGCCAGCACCGGATCGAGGACGCGCTCGAGATGCTCGACCTTGCGAAGGTGGAAGAGCTCGCGATCGTGTTCGGGTCCCGCTTCCTCGATACGCGCACCGACCCAGGGGTCATCAAGCGCATCATTCTCAAGACGGCGGTCTGGGTCACGAACCTCACGACGGGGCTGCGACTTACCGATGCACACAACGGGCTGCGGGTCATCCGAACCGATGCAGTGCGGATGATCGAGCTCGATCAGGATCGGATGGCGCACGCGACCGAGATCGTACTGAAGCTCGGTCGAACGAAGCTGCCGTGGCGGGAGTATCCGGTCGAGTTGCTCTACACCGATTACTCCAAGGCGAAGGGCCAATCCGTGCTGAACTCCGTGAACATCCTCGTGGATCTGTTGGTTCGGTGAATCCAATGTGGATCCAGATCCTCCTCGTGACCGGCGTCATTCTCGTCGGCATCTTCCTCGCGCGGCCAGCCGGTGGCGACAGTCACCTCGCCTTGCGGCGCCTCTTCATGCTCGGCTTCGTCATCGTCGCGATCGCTTCGATCCTCTTTCCGCAGTGGCTCAGCTGGCTTGCCAACCTCATCGGGGTGGGCCGTGGCGCCGACCTGCTCCTGTATGCCCTCGTCCTCGCCTTCCTCGTGACCGTGGCAAGCGCCTACCGGCGCAATGTCGCGCTGAACCGGAAACTCACCCACCTCGCAAGGGAGATCACGCTCGCCCGAGCCGAGGCCGAGGACGCAAAGACGCGCGACGCTCAGTAGTCAGCAGCCTCACAGGCCATGCGATTGGCCGAGCATCTCAAGGAATCACGGTAACGACGCCAGTCGGTGAGGTGGCGAGTCCACCGGAAGTGAACCGCTGCGTCCATCCGGTGCTCGAGGAGCCCGTCGGCGATGTCGTCGGGGCGCCAATCGACCCGGTGAGCCCGCCGCGTGACTTCCAGAAGTCCCACGTCGCGTTCGGAAGCCAATACATGATTCCAGCCGTCGTGTTGTGCAGCAGCCGACCGTGCTCGAATGACTGCGACGCCCAGCCTCCACCCTCATCCTTCACACCCTCGATCGGGTATCCGAGTTGGATCGACCGCGACTTGAGTGCGTTCCAGTTCACGGCCCAAACGCCGGTCACCGCGAAACCGCCGACAACGATCGTCGGAGTCCCGGACGCTGGAGTCGCGACCTTCGCGGTCGTGAACTCCTGCGTCCACCCAGCTCCGGCCGAGCCCGCCGGCGAGGTGACCGGTGCGCCGATTCGCCCGGAGAGACCCCCCTCGATCTTCCAGAAGTCCCAGGTCGCAGTCGGAAGCCAGTACATGATCGCCCGCTTCCCGTCGAACAGTAGCCTGCCGCGTTCAAACCGCTGCGACGACCAGCCGGACCCCTCGTCCACAACGGGTCCGAGGGAGTAGCCCAAGACACCCGATCGCGCCTTCAGCGCCTTCCAGTTCGTCTCCCAAACCCCGGTGACCGGGTCCGCGCCCGCAGCGTACGAGACGTTTCCGGCAGCCGTCGTGGCCAACCGGGCACGCGTGAAGTCCTGCAACCACCCCTCGGTCAACGATCCCTTCGGGGAGGTGGATGGGGACCCGATCGCTCCAGTCAGGCCACCGCGCGCCTTCCAGAAATCCCAGGTCGCCTTCGGAAGCCAGTACATGATGCGCGCGTTGCCGTTGTAGAGGAGGCGGCCGCCATCGAACCGCTGCGACGACCAGCCGGAGCCTTCGCTCACCGAGGCTGCGGCGGGATACCCGAGCACTCCGGTTGGCCCACCGAGAGCTCGCCAGTTCGTGTAGGTGACATCCGACATCCGGTACCCGCCGCGCTGCGTCACCCCGACGTTCGGCTTCCAGCTCAGATGGCCGAACTGGAAGTCTTGAACGTGTTCGACGGCGTCGGCGCCGGAGACATCCGTGATCGGGTAACCGAGGCCGCCCGCCGGGCCTCCCTTCTCGAAGTACCACTGCGCGGTGGCGCCCGTCATCCGCTTCGCCCCGGTGTCCTTGCGCCAGACCAGCCACCCCCGCTCGAACTGCTGCATGACGCCACCGTCCGCGATGCTCCGAGCCCCGGCGACGGGATTGCCGAGACGCGCCCCGTGGGCAACCCACGCGGCATTGAGGACCGGATGCACCGCGATCGTCGTGGAGCCGAACCAGTCCGTGAAGATCCGCCAGAAGTTCCGGTTCCCGTACGACGAGCACGCGTCCCCTGCGCCGTACAGATTCGCGAGGGCAGCGGCGTTCGGGCGGTACGGCGTGTAGATGTAGAGGCCCGCGGTCGCCTGGTTCTGGATGTAGACCTGCGAACTGCCGCAGCCGGTGTTCGGATGCCACAAGATCGTGTTCCACCGCCCGGCCTGGTAGCCGCGAGTGCCGGGTGTCGCCCGGTACTTCTTGAACTGCCATGCAGCGTTGTACACCTGATTGAAGAAGCCATAGTAGTTGGCGTCGCAATCCGCTGTATCAGGGCACCCGTAGCCCGTCGCCGAGCGGTATTGTCGCGTGGTCGGCCAGGAGTCGGAGACGAGCCCTTGCTCCTTCTCGAGGAGGACGAGGATCGACCGCGGGTTGATGCCGCACGCGGTCGCGACCTTGTAGATGATGCGCGCGGCTGACTCATGCTGCCCCGCATAGGCGGCGCACCCCTCGGATCGAGCCGGCTGCGACCTCGTGGTCTCCCAGTAGTCCTTGAGACAGGTGTATCCGGCGCGACACGTCGGCACCCGCGCGTTGAGGAACGCCTGGATCTGCTCGACGGTCATCGTACGGCTGTCATAGAAGACCGCATCGGAGACGATGTTGCCCGGATCGAAGTCCGCTGCATCCGCGGCCACGGCGCGCTCCGCCGGCCCCGTGGTCGCGGGCATCATGGCAAGGGCAGCCGTGATGAGACTGACGGCCGCCGTGGCGGCGAGCAGTCGCAGCGTCGTCGATCGCATCTGCCGGATCCCCCCAATTGCGGCGCCCCCTGACGCACGCGACACAACGCATGCTAGGCACGAATATCGCCGGAAGTCGCGGGGCCGCGCCGAACTTCGAACGAATGCCCTGCGACTGGGCGCAACGCGATATCGGGCCCAGCCCGCGATCGCAGGCGCAAACCCGCTACTCGGGCGCCTGGAACTTCTTCGCGCCGTCGGCGATAATCCGTGCCGGAACCCCGACGAGTAGGCTATAGGCGGGCGCTACCGTGTTCTCACGCACGACCGCTCCGGCGGCGATCACCGAGTGATCGCCGATATCGGCCCCCATGAGGATGACGGCGTTTGCGCCGACATGGACGTTCCGACCGATCGTCGTCGGCGACCGGACGATCTGTGCCGCACGATCGGTAACGCAGCGGGCGACCGTCGAATGCGTGTAGATCTGGACACCAGCCGAGATGTCGCAGCCGAAGCCGATCGTGAGACCGCCGCTCCCGTCGATCACCGTGAACGCGCCGATCCAGACGTCGTCGCCGATCTTTGGCTCCCCGACGATCCAGGCATGCGGATTGTACGGGTTCTCCGGAAGTCCGTGATCGAACTCGACTCCCATGCCCGCTGCCCCATCCGCTCGAACCGCCGTTGATAGACTGGCTGATCGCCCGTTGTCACAGGTGCGACCACCCTCGAACTCTACGCGTTGGGATCCCTGAATGTCCGTCACGTCCAAGTCGATCCTGATCACGGGAGGTGCCGGATTCATCGGCAGCCACCTCGTCGACCGCTTGCTTCGCGACGACCCCCGGCGCATCACCGTCGTGGACAACTTCTTCCTCGGAAGCATGGAGAACCTCGCGCCTGCGCTCGCCACGCGGCCCGACATCGAGATCATCCGTCTGGATGCATCCGATCTCGCTGCGATGCAGGATGTCGTCACCGTCCGCGAGGTCGAGACCGTGTTCGATCTCGCGGTCATACCGCTTCCCACCTCGCTCACATACCCCGCCTGGACCGTGCAGACCAACGTGGGCATCGCCACCACGTTCTGCGAGATCGCCCGGCGCGGGCTCGTGGAACGCCTCGTGCACGTCTCGAGCTCCGAGGCGTACGGTTCGGCGCGGTACATCCCGATGGACGAAGGGCACCCGCACGACGCGATCACCCCGTACGCCGCCAGCAAGTCGGCGGCCGACCATATCATCGAGTCATACGTGCAGACCTTCGACATCGACGCAACCGTCATCAGACCGTTCAACAACATCGGTCCACGCCAGAACCCCGGTTCGTACGCCGGGATCGTGCCGATTGTCGTGCGCAGGGTGCTCGCCGGCGAGCCGATCGAGATCTTCGGCGACGGGGAGCAGACGCGCGATTTCATCTTCGTCAAGGAGACCGCTGATCTGATCGCCCAGATCCATGACTCCGACGCATGCCGCGGGCAGGTGCTCAACGCCGCCACCGGGGTCGAGACGTCGATCAACGACCTCGTGTCGCGCATTCTCCGCATCATGGGTCGGCCGGATCACCCGGTGTCCCACGCGGATGAGCGACCAGGAGACGTGCGACGCCACCTCGCCGACGTGTCCAAGCTGAGCAACATCCTCGGCCACCGCCCGCCTCAACTGGACGACGACGCGCTTCGCCAGACGGTGGACTGGTACGTCTCGGTCCTCGCATGAGGCTCAATGTCCCACTCACCGACGACGCGGAGGTCGACGCCGTCCGGGCAGTGATCGAGTCCGGCTATCTGACGCAGGGACCGCGTGCTGCCGAGTTCGAGGCAGGGATCAAGGCAGTGGTCGGCACCCGCCACGCCGCCGCAGTCAGCTCGGCGACGACCGGACTCCACCTCGCCCTTCACGGCGTCGGGGTGCAGCCGGGTGACGAAGTCGTCATTCCCGCGTTCAGTTTCCCGGCGACGGCCAACGCCGTCATCCAGCAGGGCGCGACCCCGGTCTTCGTCGACATCGACATCGACACGTTCAATCTCGATCCCAGCCTCTTGGCCTCCTCGATCACCGAGCGCACGACCGCGATCATGCCGGTCCACGCGTTCGGCCTGTGCGCGGACATGGATCCGATCAATGAGATTGCGGCCAGACGCGGCATCCCGGTCATCGAGGATGCCGCATGCGCGCTCGCAGGCACCTATCGTGGACGTCAGGCCGGTTCGCTCGCGATGGCGGGAGTCTTCTCCTTCCACCCGCGCAAGATCATCACCACCGGGGAGGGCGGCATGGTGATGACCGACGACGACGACCTCGCCGAGCGCCTCGCCGTTCTGCGCGCCCACGGCGCCGTGCGAGGTGAACTCTTCATGAGCTTCATCGGCGCCGGCTACAACTACCGTCTGAGTGATGTGCACGCGGCCATCGGGCTCGCACAACTGCGCAAGCTCGATGCGATCGTCTCCGGCAAACGGCGTCTGGCTGCAGGGCTGACCGATCGGATCGAGGCGGTCGACGGCGCGCGACCTCCAATGGTGCCCGACGACATCGAGCACACCTATCAGTCCTACGTCGTGCTCCTCGATGACGATATCGATCGCAACGGCGTCATCCGGTCGATGCGCTCTCGCGACATCGAGACGACACTCGGCACCTACGGCATGCACCTGCAGCCGTACTTCCGCGAACGGTTCGGGATCACCGACTCCGCACTGCCGCAGACGACCCGTGCGCACCATCAGGCGCTCACCCTTCCGTTGTACCCGCAGCTCGATGGCGACGACCTCGACCGGATCTCTGCGGCACTCGCAGAGAGCATCGCCGAGAATCGGGGGCGATCGACGTGACCGGCGGCAGCGACGTTGCCGGGGAGCGATCGGGATCGTCGTGAGTACTTCCAGCCTGATCTTTCGGCGGCAGCGCGTCATCCTCCAGGTCGGGTACTGGGTCCTCAAACCCATCGCGTGGTTCACGCGCCGAATCGATTGGGTCGTCGGCGTCGAGGAAGTCGCCTTGACGGTCGCACACCTGGCCGCCGCCCTTCCGCGCTCGCACTCGGTCGTTCATCAACCGCACGCCTTCTATGCAGTGTCGTACGACACGACGATCAGGCGTGACGGACGTCTCGAGATGTACCGCCGTCTCTACGGCGGGCCGCTCACGCTCGCCTGGCTCCTCAATCGCGCACGAGGATTCGTGTACGTCGGCGGCGCCGGCTTCCTCGAATCCCACCACGACGAACGGGAGTTCGAATTCTCCTTCGTGCGGTCGCGCGGCCGGCGCATCGTCTGCTACTTCACCGGAACTGACATCCGCTCACCGAAACAGATGGCCGAGCTCGCCCGCGCTACCGGCCGGGACAATATCGGCACGATGCTCGCCACCATCGATCCCGCCTTCGCATCCGACGACTTCGACGAGGTGCGGAGGCGGCGTTCGGCCGTCGCGTCGGAGTACGCCGACGTCATCTTCACCGCGGCCGAAGACCAGCGCTCGTACTTCACCCGTCCGACCCAGCCCTTCCGCTACTTCCTTCCCGACGACCAGTTCGTCGATTCCGACGAGAAGTACGAAGAAGCCGACCGGGTGCTCGTCGTGCATGCTCCCTCCAACCCCGTCCTCAAGGGCACACCAGCAGTTCGCGCCGCGATCGAACGGCTGCAAGCTGTTCGAGATGATTTCGACTACCTGGAATTGACGGGAGTCTCGAATGAGCAGATCACCGCGGCGCTCACCAAGGCACACGTCGTGTTGAATCAGTTCTACGCGCTGATGCCCGGCGTCCTCGGAATCGAGGCGCTCGCACACCGTTGCGTGTTGCTCACGAGTGCCGACCCGACGATCGAGACCGACCTGCCGCCCGGTGCGGCTGAGGCGTGGGTCGTCACCGGGATAGGCGAGATCGAACGCAATCTTGCTCAGGTCTTGGACGATCGAGCGCGAATGTCGGAGCAAGCGCGCCGGGGGCATGACTGGGCGAAGGCGCATGCTTCGGCATCGGCGAGTTCGGCGGCCGTCCGCGAGGTGCTCGACCCGTTGATCAGTCGTTCGATCCGCGACCGAGACGATCAATCGCAGGCATCGACTCGGTAGAGCACCGCCTCACCCTCACGATCGACCTCGACGAACCCCTCGGCTCGCTCGAGGTCGAGGAGGCCCTTGTAACCGGCCGTACTGTCGAATGAAAGCTCGTCGCCTGCGTCCCGGAAGTACGCGCCGAAATCCAGAACCCACCTCACGTCGAGCGCTCGGACGGCTTCGCAGACTTCGGCGCTCGACGCGGCCTCGTTGAGCTCTCCATTGACAAGGAGGCGCTCCGGCCGTCGATCAGCATTGAAATGCGGATTCAGGACGCGCTGTCCGGCGATCGCGTACGCGAGATTGCTTCCCGTCCACGGATTGCCGACCGCCACACCCTCGAGCCCTGTGGATTCTGGAAGGCGTTCGATGAGGGCGAGTTCATCAACCGAGAGGATCGGCGATATCTCGGCGATCGCATACACCTTGTGCGCGTCCTCCACAGCTGCCCGCATCGCCACGCCCTGCAGTGCGACGAGCAGCACGGCGACGCTCACCGCTCCCGCCGCGACGACCCCCTGGGAGCCTCCCTGCGGGCGCAGGCGGGCGACGAGCCGCTTGATGTGCGTCCAGATGAAGAGCGCACCGACGATGGCGACCGGAAGACTGGCGACCATGAAGAGGGTCGCCAGGCGCGGCGGGTCCTTGTAGAAGAGACCGATCGTCACGTTGCGAAGATCCGACATGGGAAGCACCTCTGCGAAGTAGAAGAGCACTGCACCCACGAGCCAGGTTCCTGCAATCCACCGGCGCCCCGCCTGCATGGTGGAGACGGCGAGACCCACGAGCACGAGTACCGCAAACGCAATGGCCGGCGGACCGCCTTCGATGAAGAAGAGGAATACCTCGAAGACCCCCTCGAGGGCGCCGACCTGCTGGCCCCACGGAGCGTGAAAGCCGATCGCGCCCACACTGCGCCAGACGAATGCGAGCACCACGAGAGCCGCGACCGCCGACACCACGACCACCACCCTCCGAGTGACGCTGGCCGCACGGCGCACGAGATCGGTGACCATGGAGACTCCGACCGGCAACGCGAACGCAAGGAGTCCCAACGCAACCGCGGGCTGGGCGAGCGCCATCGCTGCCACTACGCACACCAGCATCACCAACCGAGCCGTGAGCGGAAGGTCCAGTGAGGATCCCTTTCGCAGGATCGACACGATCAGTCCGAACGCCATTGGAACGAAAGAGACGGCCAAGAAGAACGGGAACAGCACTCCGAAGGTGAGCATGAGGAGCGGGAACCAAGGGAGCCCCGCGCTGAGCACTGCAGAGATCCAGATCGCGGCGCGTCGCTTCGGGAACAACACGCGCGAGAGCAGCAGTACCGTCCCCGGCCAGACGAGCGCCGAGACCGCGATGCTCACGGCATTCGCGGCGGCCGGGATGCTCACACCGGAGGTCATGACGACGAGTGAGGTGAGGTCGTGCCAGGCCGCTGGGTACGTACCGCTGCCGTTGATGACGCCGCTGACGGCGAAGGTCGACGCGTTGCCCGTGTCGAGGATGTAGCGCACGGCGTTCAGGTGGAAGCCGTTGTCGAACGTCTGGGAGATGGCGTCGGGCCGGCCGAGCCCGATCGACAGTTGCACCGAGATGACCACGGCTGCGAGCGCCCACGCAGCGACCGGCACCCACCCCGGTATCCCGTGATCTTCACGTGCCCGCTTGGAGATGCGCCAGCGTCGGCGTAGGAGGAAGCGGATGCCTCCCAGGACCGCAGCA
>Ga0299914_10002807_pt1 | contig 12123 bp, 12 predicted proteins | sample RVTome_10_FD_201361 | JGI IMG/M metagenome (GOLD analysis project Ga0299914, IMG submission 201361) | Soil microbial communities from uranium-contaminated site in the Upper Colorado River Basin, Wyoming, United States - RVT153D57 (version 2) ... | reverse complement strand
GATCTTGGCTTGCGCCTCCTTGGTCGGGCTCAAGTCGACCAGATCGCTCAAGTTCGACTTGTCCATCACCAGGATCATGTCGTACCTGTCGAAGTCGATCGGATTGAACTTGCGGGCACGTCCTGTGATCTCGAGTCCAAAACGGGCTCCAGCTGCGACTGATTCGGGATGTGGTGGCTCACCGACATTCCACGAGCCGGTGCCCGCAGAGTCGACTTCGACATCGATTCCGACCCCGGCTGCCGCCTTCCGGATGGCAGCCTCCGCAGCAGGTGACCGGCAGATATTCCCCGAACACACGACGAGGATCTTCATGGAGATGTTTCGGCGATGCGTTGTCGGGCGATCGCCAGGTAGCTGTCGTCGGTGTCGAAACCGACGTAATGCCTCCCTGTCTCGATCGCGGCCAAAGCCGTCGTTCCCGATCCGATGAACGGGTCGAGGATCAGGTCATCACGATATGTGTACAGCTCGATCAGTCGCCTCGGCAGCGCGATCGGAAACGGCGCAGGGTGGCCGATCTTGCGGGCGCTCTCGGAAGGGATCTCCCAGATATCGAGGGTCGCTTCGAGAAACTCCTCGGTTTCGATCGTCGCCTCGAACGGGAGTCCCATGGCCCGTCGCTCATCGCGTTTGATCGCCCGGTCAAAGCGCCCCTTGGAGGCGATGACTACCCGTTCGGTGACGTCGCGGAGGACCGGGTTCTGCGGGGACCGGTACGAACCCCATGCGCATGATCCTCCCGCTCCCTTTGCCTTCTGCCAGATCACCTCGCCCCGCATCAGCAGCCCCAGCTCATCCTGGAGAATCCTGACGACGTCGGCTGATAGAGAGCGATACGGTTTGCGACCGAGATTCGCCACGTTGATCGCAATCCTCCCACCTGACTCCAACTTGTGCACACACACCGCAAAGACCCCGGTGAGCATTTCGAGATACTCGACGTAGCTGGCCGGCACATGCCCCCCGGCCAGTTCAGTTTCGTATTCCTTCCCGGCGAAGTAGGGGGGTGAGGTCACAATCAGGGCGACCGAGTCGTCGGCGACCTGCTCGGCTGTCATCTCCGCTGCATCACCGTGGAATAAGGTGTCGACGGAGGAGGGGGGAGCGACCCGCGCTTCTTGTGATATCCGCGGTGGGCCAAAGCGCTTGTAGAACGCGGTGGCGTCGTGAGATTCGCGTTTTCCCGATCCGAATTCTGATGTGACTGTGGCCAAACGGCGGCGCGGCATACCTTGAAGTTACCGGCGACACCGCGCGAGGGCTGGCATCTGTCGTCGATGTCGGGCATCCCATCGCCGACTGGAAGGGTCTAGCAACATCGTTGTTTGCGCTATGCTTGCTGTAGTTAGCACCACCAGCGAATGGTAGATATGGATTCTTCGCCCCTGCTGGACACGGTCGAGGTCGAGTTGAAAAGCGGCCTGATAGCAGAGCTTCGACCCATTCTCCCCTCCGACGCCCCACTCCTGGTCGAGGGTCTCGCGGGGTTGTCCGAGTCGAGCCGATTCGCCCGGTTTGGTGTGGGGATTGGCCAGCTCAGCAGTCAGGAGTTGAGATACCTCACCGACGTCGACCACCGAAGTCACGTCGCCTGGGGCGCGACGATCGATGGGGATGCGGCCGGAGTCGGCAGGTACTTCGTGATCGACGCCGACGGTTGCGCCGAGGTGGCTTTGACCGTCGTCGACCGGTTCCAGCGCCAGGGATTGGGCCGGGTCCTGTTCGATGCGTTGACAGCTGTCGCCCGTCATGACGGTGTCCCCAGCTTCTGTTTCGAGGTGGCGTCGTCGAATGAGCCAGTGAAACGATTGCTCAGGGGTCTGACCGGTCAGGAGACCTCCAGCGGTTTGCTCCACGGGAGAGCCCTTGTCGCCGATCTGCCCCGAAGCGACTACGACGACGAGTTGGTTGCCTTGATCGAGACCTACCGGGACGGCCTCAACTAAGAGTCTGTTGGCTCGAGTTCGAGCGCCGCTGAATTGATGCAGTAACGCATCCCGGTGGGGTTAGGCCCGTCGGGGAATAGGTGGCCGAGGTGGCCATCGCATGTGGCACAACGCACTTCGGTGCGGACCATCCCATAAGCCCGATCTTCGACTTCCTTGATCTTCTCAGGGTCGAGCGCCTCGTAGAAGCTGGGCCAACCCGAGCCCGATTCGAATTTGGCGTCACTGGAGAAGAGCTCGGTCCCGCATCCGGCGCACTTGTAACTCCCCGGCGTCTTGGTGTCGTTGTACTTGCCTGAGAACGGGCGTTCGGTTCCCGCCTCGCGCAGAATCTGAAACTGCTCCGGGTCGAGCTTCACCCGCCATTCGGCCTCGGTCTTGGGGATGTCGGTCATGTTCGGTCCTTCCTGATGTCGGTCAAATCTTGCAACCCGAGCTCTAAACGTTCGATAAACACTCCTTGTGCGGTGTTCAGCTTCATCCGTGCCTGATCTGTGGTGAACCAGTCCACACGGTCGATCTCAGGGTAGGAGCGGTCACCCATCATGAAGTGTCCTGGCACGAGCGAGCCTGGATCGAGATCGGCCGCCAGGGCCCACGCGACAACGATCTTCCGGGACTTGAGCCTGGTCTCACCCAGAGGAGTCCAGACGCCCTCGGGGACCGACCACCCCGTCTCTTCGACGAATTCGCGCCTCGCGGCATCATGGTCGGACTCCCCGGGCTTGACGAGGCCTTTGACGAGTGACCACCAGCCATCGTCACGCCGGGCGAAGTACGGACCGCCCGGATGGGCGAGCAAGACCTCGAGTCGGTCGCGAATCCGGAAGGGGAGAAGACCGGCCGATCGGAGACCGCTCATTACCCTGGCCCTGTGACTGTCATTACCGCTACCACACCCACATCTAACCAGGTTGTGGTTACGCCTCTTCCCGAGTTCCGGCTGGGCGATCTCGAGTCGCTGCCAGCCGGTTTGAAACGACTCACACTCCATGAGATGGAGGTGGCGGCGTCAGGGTTTTTCGACGGAGAGGAAGCCTTTGGTGGGGCCGTCCACGAGGCGCGTCGGTCCACCAAGCGGATCAGGGCCGTGCTCCGCCTCATCCGTGGTGAGTTGGGCGACCGGATCTTCAGCTTCGAGGACCGCTGGATGAGGGATACCGCCCGACTCGTCTCCCCGGTACGCGAGTCGGTCGCTCTTGTCGAAAGCATGGATTTGCTCGATCGCATCTACGGCCACCTACTGGCCGCCGGCGCCCTCGACGAGACCCGGTACCGCCTTGACCATCGGCGCGAACGAGTGGAGACCAGGGTCATGGAGGATCCTGAGATAGTCGTAGCCGTCGTCGAGAAGCTGGAGAAAGCCCACGGCCGCTACTCCAACTGGCCCGTTGATGATTCCGCTCGCAGCATTTACGGAGTGGGAATCCGCGACGAGTTCGCCGCCGTCGGACCGGGCCTCGCGGAGACCTATGCCAGGGGTAGGGGCCAGATGGTTGACGCCTACAAGAATGTCGACGCAGCCAAATTCCATGAGTGGCGAAAGAGCGTCAAATACTTGCGCCACCAGATGGAGCTTTTGACGCCGATCTGGCCGGAGGTCGTCGTTGGCATGGCGATCAGCCTGGAGCGGGTGGGAGAGTTGTTGGGCCAGGATCATGACCTAGCGATGCTCATTGATCGTCTTGACGCTGACACCAACCTTTGCCCCGACCCCGTGGAGCGATCGCTTATCAGGGCTCTGGCCAACCAACGAAGGGCCGATCTACAGATGGCGGCGAGGATCCTCGGCCGCCGGATATTTGCCGAAGAGCCCGAGTCCCTGACGGGCCGATTTGATGCCTACTGGGAAGCAAGGGAGCCGGAGAGCCTGGCCGCGTTGACCCGGGTAATGCTCTGACGCCGACGCTGTTTGGCGGAATCTGAGAGGCTCCGGCTGTGTTGTAAAGACAACAGCCGACACAGGACGATTCACTATGAGCGAGAGCGGACGCGTAAAAGTCGAGACAGCCAAAAAGCGTGTCAGGGTCATGTTGGGAGGAGAGGTGGTCGCCGACACCGCCGATGCTCTCCTGGTGTGGGAGATTCCCTACTACCCGACCTATTACTTTCCCGAATCCGACGTGGACATTGATGCGTTGGTCGATTCCGGAGAGACCAAAGACAGTCCGAGCCGTGGCGTCGCCACCCTGTACACCGTGAAGGCAGGCGGGAAAGAAGGGTCAGCCTACGGATACGCCGAGCCCAAAATCGACAAGCTGGCTGGCCATGTCGCTTTCAACTGGTCTTCGATGGATCACTGGTTTGAAGAAGACGAGGAAGTGTTCGTCCACGCCAAGGACCCGTACACCCGAGTGGATATCCTGCCATCCAGTCGCAGGGTGCGGGTCGAGGTCGACGGCGTAACCGTGGCCGATACCACCAATGCGTCGTTCCTGTTCGAGACCAATCTCCCTCCCCGGTACTACATACCAAAGACCGACGTCAGGATGGACCTGCTCACGTCAACGGATCTCGCAACCCATTGCCCCTACAAGGGCACGGCGCGGTACTGGTCAGTCGATGTCAATGGTGAGACTCACAAGGACATCGTTTGGGGTTATGACCGGCCACTCCCCGAATCGCAGAAGATCATGGGCTTGGTCTCTTTCTATAACGAAAAGGTCGACATCTACGTCGACGAAGTCCTCGAGGAGAGGCCAAAGACCAAGTTCAGCTGATCGATGGCCGGGAAGAACTCCGATGCTGCCCCGCGAACAAAGAACATTTCAGGGTGCGCGATAGCGGCACATTTCTGCGTTAAGTAGTCTCGGATTCGATGGCGTCGACATTGCGGATCTGGGCCAGCGAGGATGGCGAGTCCCATCTGGAGGACGTGGAACTCGCTTTCGAGGAATCGGACTTCTTGCCGCCTGCACTCCCTATGCACCTCACCGCGCAAACGCCGGCGTCGGGCTATTTCATCGCTCGTGTCCCAGCTGAATGGCATGCAGACTGGCATCCAGCGCCGGTCCGAGAACTCGCTGTGTACCTCACCGGTGAGGGCGAGATCGAGGCGAGCGATGGCACGGTTCGGGCACTTCGACCGGGGACGATCCTGCACGTCGACGACACAACGGGGAAGGGCCATACAACCCGAGTGACCGGCATCGAGGAGATGCTGGTTGTCATCGTCACCCTTCCCGACGATCTCACACCCACATAACGGCTCTATGACTCGGCCGCAGTGGATTCTCGGTGACGGGTCATAAATCGTCGTAGGATTCATGCCGTGGCAACCGCAGTCATCGATACCCAACATCTGGACGGCCTTCCCCGTTTGTGTGCCAAGACGGGTGTGCCGACAGAGACTGCAAAGAGTCAGGAGTTCGCGGACATTCCCGGTTGGACGTTGCTGCTGATCTTCTGGGGTCTACTCCCTTTCTTGATCGCAGTTGGTTTCGCTCGCCGCAAGGTCAGAGTGAATCTCCCCGCCTCAGGCGACACTCTGCGTCGGTTACGAGTCGTGCGTCTCGGCTCCGTCGCGGGTCTTGCGCTCGGGGTCGGACTGCTGGTCTCAGCTTTGATGACCGAGGAGAGCGCGTGGGCATGGGGTGGGATCACCGTCGCGCTGGTGACACTTCTTGGTGGCGCCGTTGCTCATCGTGTCGTTTGGGTGAGTGGTCGTCTGGACCGTGATGTCCTGCGGCTTTACGGAGTCCACCCTTCGTTCGCTCGAGAAGTCGAACCACTGGCTCCGCGAAACCAGGGGACAATTCGATCCACTAGACGTTGGACGACGGTGCTTTTGGTTGTTGCGGTCGTCGTGTTGTGCGTCGTTCTCTTCCTGGTATTTCAGCAACGAGCCTGAAGCGCCAGTAGGCGGCGCAAGAAGGGCAAGTGAACGTACTCGAGCGTTCACTCCAGATCTATCCCGATTCCGGTCTCCCGCTCGGATATCTCCCAAAGTGTGTTGATGGCACTCGCCATGCCGACCCTGCGCAGGATGGGCCGCCGCACCGCCGCGCCAGCATTGATGAATCGGGGGGCATACATCTGACCGCTACTGGCTCGCGGGTCGGTTGCGGCGCGCAATTGGGGAAGGGCACCGTTGGCGGGGGACATGCCGGTTCGTTGCGCGAGACTGTGCCAGAACTCGCCTGATCCTCTGGCACCGCCCTGACGCACCGTGTTGGCCTGGAGGTCGGTGTTGGTCAGCCCGGGATGGGCCACGAGGCTCGCGGTGACAACCCCGGCTTCCTCGAACTCGTTGTGCAGCCCGAGGGCGAAATGGTAGTTGGCCAGCTTGGACTGGTTGTAGGCGCGCCACGGGTCGTAGTGACCCTCGAGATGGGGATTGGCCGGGTCGATCGGGCGGCCGAAATGGTGAGCGGTGCTGGTGACAGTCACCACACGCCCCGAGGCGGAACGGAGAAGAGCGGGGAGCAGTTGGGCGGTGAGGGCCCAGTGTCCGAGGTGGTTGACACCAAGTTGCGTTTCGAAACCGTCAGCGGTCCGACCCTCCGGCATCGCCATCAGACCTGCGTTGTTCACGAGGATGTCGACGGCGTTGTGAGTGGCGAGGATGGTTACTGCCGCTGTCTCGATCGATTCCAGCGAGCCGAGATCGAGAGGGACCGATTCGAGGGAGGCCCCCGGAGCGGTCCCGAGGATGTCCTTTGCCGCATCGGATGCCTTGTCTTGATTCCTCGAAGCCATGACGACATGGCAGCCGGCGCCAGCAAGCGCCCTGCTTGTTTCCAGGCCCAGACCCCCGTTGGCGCCGGTAACCACTGCGATCCTCCCGGCGAGGTCGGGAATGTCGGAGGTAGACCAGGCCATCACCGCACCCTAACGGAGGATCCTTGTGCCAACCGTGTGGTGAGGGCTACGTGTAGCTGACTGCGCCGATCCGCTTCTCGAAGCGCTCGGCCCTGTCAATTAGCTCAGCCGGAATCGCCATGATCTTCTCCTGGAACTCGGCCGCCCGCGGCTTGAGGTCGGTTAGATCAGCGATCTTCCAGTCCTTGATCAATGGCATCAGCACACGGTCGTGGTGGATCCGGAGGTTGTAGACCCCGGCTTTTGCCACCGCGAGCGATCTGCGCAGGAAGTTGGGCATCGAAACCCCGGGCATCTCGAAGTTGGAGAACGTCTTGTAGATCCCTTCGAGGACCGTAGACGGGCTCTGGTCGAGCATCGCCTGCATCACACCTTTGTAGAAGATGTAGTGGTGGTTCTCGTCGGCGGCAATGTTCTTCATCAGCTCGTAGGCATTGGGGTCATCGGTGATCTTGCCTGCGTTCCGGTGGCTGACTCTCGTTGCCAGCTCCTGTGCCGCCGTGTAGGCGAAGATCTCCGTCGGATCGTCGTATGTGGGGTTGTACCCGTTGGTCATTGTGGCCATCCGGTCATCCTCGAGCTCGTCCGGATCGCAATTGCGGGACGTGAGCAAATAGCTGCGGATTCCGATCGCATGCTGGCCTTCTTCGGCGGTCCACAGGTGATTCCACTTGTTGAACGCAGACGTGTTCGGCATGTTCTTCTCGATGAGGGCGTGGTAGTAGGGGAGGTTGTCCTCGGTGAGGAGGTTGAGAACGAGCGACGTCCGGGCATTCTCAGAAATAGTGCACTGGGACACATCCCAGGGTTTGTCCCGGAAGCTTTCGCCGCGTTCCCAGGGGACGATGTCGTGGAAATACCAGTGGTTTCGACGGGCGAGATGATCCGCCATCAGCTTTTCCACCTGTGGGTCGATTGACTCCACCAGCTCGAACTTTTCGTTTAGGGCCATGTCGGCCACCTTTGCTTGGGTACGGGTTAGACGACACCGGCCGTGTGATTCGTTACCGAATTCGGCAAAGAGACCTTGACGAAATGTGGGAAACGGTTGGGGGCCGTCGTAACCATCTTATGCAGGGCCGCCGTACTACCGGCGCATTCTCCGTGCCCCACCCGCCCGCCTCGCTTCTCGACGCCCCACGTCTCATATATGAGACGCCATGCATCAGGAGTCCGTTGGATAATGCCGTTGCCCAGATTGGCGGCCAGGCGCGCCAGTCGCAAGGCCGAGGTTTCGTCACTCCTCGGGTTGGAATGGCGGGGCCGAGAACGCAGCGAGTGGTGATGCCTGGTCGTCAAGATGGGTGACATGCATTGTTCAACGGGCTCCCAGTTCAGAGTTGGCCGGAGTCGGCTTTGCTGACTGATTCGAGATAGCGGGGGTTGTCGTATCGGGTGAGGAGGAAGGCGTCGGCATAGTCAGGAAGCGGGCCGGATGTGAGGTGTTTACTGACCAGATCGGCGGCGCCGGAGGCGACCATCACCCCAAATCCGGAGTACCCACATGCCAGATGGAAGCCGGCAGGTCCAGCCGGCCCAATCAGGGGACGGTTGTCCGGTGTCTTGGTGTAGTAGCCGCCGTCGACATTCGACTGAGGGAGCCGGTCTAGGTAACGGCCGAAGCCGGGAATCATCGTAGACAGGCCCCGCGCGACCACCTCGGGGTACAGGTCGTCTTCGGGGACCGGCCAGACCGGTTGGCGGACCTCGCCGTGGTATTCCCACAGCCCCAGGAAGTAGGGCGATTCAGCACCACCCTCCGGACGTCCGTGGCAGTACACCGGCATCTCGCCGAGAACATCGGAACGCCCGGCTTCGGTGAGAACCGCGCGCTCTTCCTCATCCCAGTCCAGATGCTGCGGGTCGCTCCAGATCAGCATCGGTGCGTCCCTCGGGATCACTCCGAGGTGATCCCGGAAGGCAACCTTGAGGTGGACCTCCGAGCGGAGGGGGAGCTCCAGTTCCACCAGCTTCGCCACATCGGCGGCGAGAGGTCCCGCTGCGTTGACGACCGCCGAGCACCCGATTCGCTCTCCTGAGGCGAGACGGACTCCAACAACCGCCCCGGCTGCGACCTCGATGTCGACCACCTCGTCGACAAGGTGGATCGTCCCTGCCTCCTTTGCCTGGTCGAGCATCCAGGAGCCGAGCTGTTGGGCACTGAACCACCCCGCCCGCCGGACGTGCATTGCGCCGACCGCCTCAGCGCTGACGTACGGAAAGGGTTGGCGCAACGACTCCGCGGTAGTGAACAGATCGATCCCGTCCGGCTCGTTTTGGTAGCCATGAGGTGAAGCGGGCCGATACCGCGCCGGCTCGTCATGAATGCGAACGGCGCCCGCGCCGTAGGACGAGATCGCCGAGGCCTGCTCCTGCCAAGACGACAGGGTGTCCTCACGCGACGTGACAAAGAGGTATCCGCGGCGCGAAAGCCCGAACACGTTTCTTGACCGTTCGCTCATCTCCTCGAGGAGATCGATCGATCGGTTCATCAATCCGACCATTGGTTGATTGGGCCACCAGTTCCGGTAACACTCAGTGGACTTGTCAGAGGTGAGTGTCAAGGGCGGCCGGGGGTCGACGATGGTCACCTCGGCTCCGTGATCAACAGCAAGCCGGTGAGCAGTCGCCACACCGGCGATTCCCGCCCCGATGACCACGATCCGGTTGTTCAACTGCCCAGGAACTCCTTGACCCGCGCCGCGATTGCACCTCCGGTGAATCCGAACTTCTCCGCGAGCACGGTGTCCGGAGCCGATGCCCCGAAGCGGTCGATCCCGATGCTGAGGCCCCTGTCGCCGACGATGGCCGACCATCCGAAGGTCGCTGCGGCTTCAACCGAGACCCGGGGAGCGGTCCCGAGTACCTGAGTCCGGTAATCCGCATCCTGATCCATGAAAAGCTCCCAACAGGGAAGGCTCACCACGCGGGCGGAGATTCCCGAACCCGCCAACCGATCGGCAGCTTCGACCGAGACGTGGACCTCGGAACCGGTGGCGATAATGGTCACATCCTCCCCGTCCGTAACAACGTACCCGCCGCGCTGGACTCCCCCGACGACTGGGTCCATGGTGGGGAGATTCTGTCTTGTGAGGACCAGAGCAACCGGACCGTCGCGGCGGTTGAGGGCGATGTTCCATGCCGCGACCGCTTCATTCGCGTCTGCCGGTCGGATCACCCAGAGGTGGGGCATCGCCCGCATCGAAGCGAGATGCTCGATCGGCTGGTGTGTGGGTCCATCCTCGCCGAGGAAGATCGAGTCGTGGGTGTAGACCCAGGTCGAGGGAGCCCCCATCAGTGCCGAGAGCCGAAGCGATGCCCTCATGTAGTCACTGAAGACAAAGAAGGTCGCACCGTACGGCTTGAGACCCCCGTGGATGGCCATCCCATTTACTGCCGCGCCCATGGCGTGCTCCCTGATCCCGAAGGCCAGATCGCGCGCGGTCCGGTCTTTGACCGAGAAGAGGCGGCCTTTCTCGATGACTGTCTTGGTCGAACCGGCCAGGTCGGCTGATCCGCCGATGAACCCGGGGACTTTCTCGGCGATCTCCTCGAAGAGTTGACCTCCTGACGCCCTCGTCGCCATCGATGAGCCGGTTTCGAAACCTGGCCCTTTGATCTCGACGGGTTGTGGCTCATAGAGACTGTTCCAAAGCTCTCTGGCGTCGTTGTCGGCGTTGTCGAAACGCTCCAACCAAGCAGCCCTCGCCTCCCGGCCCCGATTCAACGCCTCATCGAAGAATGAGTAGACGTTTTCGTCGACCAGGAATGTCGGCTCGGTCGGAAAGTCCATCAATTCCTTGGTCTTCTTTATCTCCTCGTCCCCCAGAGGCGACCCGTGCGCTGCGGCGGTGTCCTGGGCCTTGGGCGCCCCGTGAGCGATATGGGTCCTGCAAACGATGAGTGATGGCTTGTCCTCGACGGCCAGGGCGGCGTCGATCGCTCGAGCGATTGCGTCCCGGTCGTGGCCGTCGATCGTCTCGGTATGCCAGTTGAGGGCTTCGAAGCGCTGCTCAACGGTTTCGGAGAAGGTGATGTCGGTGGAGCCGTCGATCGAGATGTCGTTGTCGTCGTAGAAGTAGATGAGGCGGCCGAGGCCGAGGTGTCCCGCCATTGACGATGCCTCGGCACTAATCCCCTCCATGAGGTCGCCGTCGGAAACGAAGCCAAAGGTGCGATGGTCGACGAGTTCGGAGCCTAACCGGGCACGCAGATGCTCTTCGGCGATGGCCATCCCCACCCCGGTGCCAAATCCCTGACCGAGGGGGCCGGTGGTGGTTTCGATACCCAACGCGTGGTCGATCTCGGGATGGCCAGCGGTGTGCGAGCCCCACTGCCTGAAGTTGCGGATCTCGTCGAGGCTCAAAGGGAACCCGGAGAGGTGGAGGAGGGCGTACAACAGCATCGATCCGTGCCCGTTGGAGACTACGAATCGGTCCCGGTCAGGCCACTGGGGATCTTCCGGGTCGACCTTGAGGTACTTCGACCACAGGACCACGGCGATGTCGGCCATCCCCATCGGCATTCCCGGGTGCCCGCTGTTGGCAGCTTCGACTGCGTCCATGGCGAGGGCTTTGATTGTGTTTACAGCGAGTTGTTCTGGAGTGATTGCAGGCATCAAGCCGGGAGAGTAGTAGGGGATTCGCGGTGGCCCGTTTGAGCGTTGCGTTGACAGGTTCGGGCAATCAGGCAGGTTCGCAGAGGTGGCAGGGTCGGTAGCCCTTGTTGGCGGCGTCGGTCGCCGACCTCAGTTCCACGACATTCTCTTCTTTCGACCGGCGGATCGCCCGGCAGGTGGGATGACAGAAGATCCCGGTGCTGGTGTTGGCTAGATAGCGCACATTGCGGGCCGCCAGCTCCTCAAGAGATCCCGGCGCCGCACCTTCGGAGGTCAGCAACTTCCACTTCCGGTCGGGACCCCCCAGCGAGTAAGCGCCGATGTGGCCGTCGGAGCGGACCACCCGGTGGCAGGGGATGATCAGGGGGACCGGGTTTCTCGCCATCGTCGATCCCACGGCGCGAGCCGCCCCGGCCCGGCCAACGTGGCGCGCCAGCCAACCGTACGGTCTCACCTCACCTCGCGGAATCTGCGCCGCCTGGTTGAGGACCTGCGCTTGGAACGGTGTGACCGACCGAAGGTCCACGGGCAGTTTGCCAGGCGAGCCCGCTTCGAGACGGTCCGGTATGAGGTGACCCCAGGATTCAGGGGCATCAGCGCGGATCAGCGGTCGGTCGAATCGGGCTTCGAAGTAGCTCTCAAAGTCTTCGGACGCCAGCGTCACCGACGAGACCCCTTTCGGGTTGAAGGTGACAACCACCTGGCCCACCGCCGAGTCGTAGAAGTCGAACCCGT
>Ga0299914_10002806_pt1 | contig 12125 bp, 10 predicted proteins | sample RVTome_10_FD_201361 | JGI IMG/M metagenome (GOLD analysis project Ga0299914, IMG submission 201361) | Soil microbial communities from uranium-contaminated site in the Upper Colorado River Basin, Wyoming, United States - RVT153D57 (version 2) ... | reverse complement strand
CGTCGAGCAGCCGCGGCACGGCGCGCTGCGTGAGGAAATAGGGCCCGTACAGGTTCGTCCGCAGCACCTCGTCGAAGCTCTCTTCCGTCGCTTCGAGCAGATCGGCCCGGACGCGCGGCGCGCGCCCGGCGTTGTTGACGAGCGCGTCGAGCCCGCCGAAGCGCTCGCCGATGGATGCGAGCAGCCGCGCGCGATCGCCGGGAAGCGAGATGTCGGCGGGCACGTACGAGACGGCGGCCCCCAGGCCCTGCAGCTCGGCGAGCGCGTCCGCGACGGCCTCCTCGGACCGGACGCCGCAGAGCGCGAGGTCCCACCCGTCGGCGGCCAGCGCGCGCGCGACGCCGAGGCCGATGCCGCGCGTGCCGCCGGTGACGAGCGCCACAGGACGATCCCCTGCGCGCGTCATGGACGCGGCCTCACCGGAGCACTTCGCTCGTCAACTCCCAACGTCCGACTCCCGAGCCGCCTGCTGCCAGCCGGGCGACTCATCCCGCAAAGAACGTGAGGTGCGGCGCGCCCGTCGCCAGGCGCAGCACGTACAGCGCCGCCTCGCGCGCGTGGTAGTCCCCCCACTGGCTCGCCTCTCCCCGCGGCGTCCGCGCGCCGGCCGGCACGTGATCCCACCCGTTCGGCCGGTGATAGACCGAGTGCAGCAGCAGTCCCTCGTGCGACGGATCCGTGCTCAGGTACGGGCCGCGCTCGTCGAACAGCGTCTCTAGGATGAGCAGACCCGCCTGCTCGTAGCGCGCCCCGCCGTCTCCCGCTCCGGCGCAGTACCGCCCGTAGCGCAGGAGTCCCTGCGCCGCGATGGCGGCGGCGGAGCTGTCGACCGGCTCGTGATCGTTGAAGGGATCGGCCGGCCGGCTGCTCCAGCCGCCGAGCGCGGCGAGTCCCGGAGCGCCGGTGTCCCAGTAAGGGATCCCGTCGGCGGCCGCCGCCTGGTCCACGTAGAAGTCGCACGCGGCCGCGGCCGCTTCGCGCATCCAGCGTTCCACGTCCGTCCGTCCGCCGGCCGGCGCGAGCGCCTCGTCGGGCAGCGACGACATGAACTCGAGCTGCTCCGCGAAGCCGAGCATCGCCCACGCCAGGCCGCGCGTCCAGGTGGTGAACGGCGAGTAGCCCTGCTGCGTCGACGGCCCGCGATAGCTGCCGTTGGCGGGATTGAACAGGCTTTCGTGCGCCACGCGGCCGCGCACGTCGTAGGTGTCGCGTCCCTGGCCGTAGTAGACGCTGTACTGCGCGGTCGCCCGCGCGTGCCCGACGAGCCGCGCCAGCAGATCGACGGGGGCGTCCTGCTCGCCGAGCAGGCGGTGCCCCAGCTGGTGCGCCAGCGCGAGCGCACGCAGCGAGCGGATGGTGTCGACGAAGAGCGAGTGCGCGCCGTTGAACGAGTGGATGAAGCCGCCGTCGGGCGTGCGGGTCCAGCGGAGCGCCTGCACCGCGCCGCTCACCTGCAGCGCGAGCTCCACCGCCCGGCGCTCTCCCGTCGGCGGATCGAGCCGCCCTTCGCGCGCGAGGCGCCAGAGCGCGCCGTAGGTGCTGACGTTGTTGAAGCCGTGGTCGTGGACGCCGGTGTGGGTCAGGTGAGGCGCCATGCGCTCGAAGGTGCGCGAGCGCCCCAGTTCCAGGAACGCATCCTCGCCGGTCGCGTCGTACTGCAGCAGCGCCGATCCGAACTGAAAGCCCTGCGTCCACTCGGTCCAGCCCCGCGCGTGGTAGCGCCCCTCGACGGTAAACACGGGGGCGCCGTCGGCCGTATTCCACCTGTCCTCGAGGGCCCGTATCTTCCCGGCCGACAACGAGAACAGGCGCTCCACGCGCGGCACGAGATCGGCGGCCGTTCGCGGCCGGTCGAGGCGGATCATCCGCGAGGAGTTTACGTCAGGTCTGGCTGGACGGCGGGGCCCGCCGCCGCGGTCGCTGCGTCCGGGGCGATCTTGACCCTGTCGCGCCCCGGGGTTCAGAATCGGGGCATTCTTCCGAGCGGCGGGCTCCAGGGCGCCGCAGAAGGTAGAGGTGGCGTGCGGGCGATCCTCCTCCTCGTGCCGGCCCTTGCCGCGGGTGTTGCCGCGCCGGCGCCGCAGGCGCGCGAATCGGTCACGACCGAGGCGTTCGACTCGATCGTCCGCCCCTACCTGTCACGCTACTGCTACGGCTGCCACAACGCCTCGAAGCTGAAGGGGGATCTGAACCTCAAGACCTACGACGGCCTCACGTCGGTCTTCGAGGACACGAACCTCTGGGACAAGGTGCTGCAGAAGGTCCGCTCGGGCGAGATGCCGCCGGACGAGGAAGGCGAGCCGCGCCCCGACGCCGCGCGCACGGCCGCGCTCGTCGCGTGGCTGGACGGCGCCATCCAGCACGCCGACCGCATGGCCGCCCCCGAGCCGGGACGCGTCACCGCGCGGCGCCTGAACCGCGCCGAGTACAACAACACGGTGCGCGACCTGCTCGGCGTCGCCGGCCGGCCCGCCGACGAGTTCCCCCACGACGATACCGGCTACGGCTTCGACAACATCGGCGACGTGCTCTCCCTCTCGCCGCTGCTGATGGAGCGCTACATGATCGCGGCCGAGCGCGTGGCGCGGACCGCGATCTTCGGACCGGAGGCCGAGAAGCCGACGCTCGTGCGGCGCAACGCCGGGAGCCGCCACATCGAAGGCTCCCCGGAGGTGCCCGCGCAGTACGACGAGAGCGGGCTCACGCTGCCGAACGCGATGCACACGACGCACGACTTCCCGGCCACCGGCGAGTACGTGATCCGGGTGTTCGTCGGCGGCTCGCGCGCCGCGGGATCGGAGCCGGTCCCGATCGCGCTCTGGGTGGACGGCCGCCGCGCCGCGATGGAGCGGCTCGATCCCGAGGGCGCGAGCTTCTACTCCTACAAGCAGGACTTCTCCGGCAAGCTCGTCGAGTTCAGGGTGCGCATCCCGGCCGGCGAGCACTGGCTGGCCGGTACCGTCGAGCGCCTGTACGAGGGACTGCCCCCCTCGTACGGCGGGCCGAACCCCACCACGCGGCCGATCCCGCCGAGGCCGGAGTTCAAGCCGCGGCCCGGCCTCCCGCCCGAGCGCGTCGAGGAGATCAGGAAGCGCTTCGAGGCGATGGTCAACGAGCCGGTGCCGGCCAACGACGTCCGCGTCTCGCACCTGGAGATCGCGGGGCCGTACGAGCAGCAGACCGGGCCGTCGCGTGCCAGTCTCGAGAAGGTCTACGTCTGCGGGCACCTCGACGGCCGGCACGGCGAGGCCTGCCCGCGGCGGATCGTCGAGAGCCTCGTGCACCGCGCGTTCCGCCGTCCGGCCGATCCGGCCGACGTCGATCGCTACCTCCGTTTCGTCACGGAGGCGCGCCGGCTCGGCGATCCGCTCGAGGAAGGGCTCGCGGTCGCCATCCAGGCGATGCTCGTCTCGCCCGACTTCCTCTTCCGCATCGAGCGCGGCGAACCATCGGCCGCCGCCTCGGACGGCGTGCAGCGCCTGACGCAGCACGAGCTGGCCTCGCGCCTCTCCTACTTCCTCTGGGCGAGCATGCCGGACGAGGAGCTGCGCCTGCTGGCCGACCAGCGGATGTTGCGGAAGCCCGAGATCCTCGAGGCGCAGGTCCGCCGCATGCTGAAGGACGCGAGGTCGCGCAGCCTCGTCGAGGAGTTCGGCGGCCAGTGGCTGCAGTTCCGCGCGCTCGAGTCGGCCGCGCCCGACCGCGACCGCTTCCCGCAGTTCGAGGACTACCTGCGCCTCTCGATGCGGCGCGAGACGGAGCTGTTCTTCGAGGCCATCGTCCGCGAGGACCGCAGCGTCCTCGAGTTCATCGAGGCCGACTACACGTTCCTGAACGAGCGGCTCGCCCGCCACTACGGCATCGAGGGCGTGACCGGCCCCGAGTTCCGGCGCACGGCGCTGGCCGACAACCGGCGCGGCGGCGTGCTCACGCAGGGCAGCGTGCTCACGATCTCGTCGTACGCGACGCGCACGTCCCCGGTGCTGCGCGGCAAGTGGATCCTCGAGAACGTCCTGAACGCCCCGCCCCCTCCCCCGCCGCCGGGCGTGGACAACCTCGACGAGGAACAGGTCGGGTCCGCCGCGTCCCTGCGGGAGCAGCTCGAGCTGCACCGCACGGATCCGATCTGCGCCTCGTGCCACCGGCGGATGGACCCGCTCGGCTTCGGCCTCGAGAACTTCGATGCGGTCGGCGCCTGGCGCACGCAGGACGGCGACCTGCCGGTCGACGCCTCCGGCGTGCTGCCGGACGGACGCGCGTTCTCCGGTCCCTCCGAGCTGAAGGCGATCCTGAGCAGCGAGCGCGAGTCGTTCGCGCGCGCGCTCACGTCGAAGCTGCTCACGTACTCGCTCGGCCGCGGGCTCGAGCCGTACGACCAGCGCACGGTGCGGCGCATCGCGCGCCGCCTGCCGGCGCACGACTATCGCTTCTCGGGCCTCGTGCTCGACATCGTCAACAGCACGCCGTTCCAGATGCGGAGAGGAACCGCCACGCCATGATCGTGACCCGCACGCACCTGCCGCGACGCACGTTCCTGAAGGGCCTCGGGGCGACGATCGCGCTCCCGATGCTCGACGCGATGACGCCCGCCCTCGCCGCGGCGGCGGCGAAGAAGGCGCCCGTCCGCCTCGCGTTCACGTACGTCCCCAACGGCATCACGATGGCGGACTGGACGCCGGGCGGCGCCGGCGGCGCGGACTTCGCCTTCACGCGCGTCCTGAAGCCGCTCGAGGCGTTCCGGCGCGACATGTTCGTCCTCAGCGGGCTCGCGCAGAAGAACGGAAACGCGCTCGGCGACGGCCCGGGCGATCACGCGCGCGCCGCGGCCGCGTACCTGACCGGCGTGCACCCGAAGAAGACGGCCGGGGCGGATATCCAGAACGGCATCTCGGCGGACCAGATCGTGGCGCAGCACCTGGCCGGGACGACCAGATTCGCTTCGATCGAGCTGGGCTGCGACGACTCGCGCGTCGTCGGGAACTGCGACTCGGGCTACAGCTGCGCCTACACCAACAGCCTCGCGTGGCGTGGCCCGACGTCCCCGATGCCGCCCGAGACCAACCCTCGGCTCGTGTTCGAGCGCCTCTTCGGCGCCTTCGACGCGGGGCTCGACGAGGAGACGCGGGCGCGGCGCCTGCTGTACCGGCGCAGCATCCTCGACAGCGTCCTCGACCGCACGAAGGCGCTGATGACGGGCCTGGGCGCCTCCGATCGCCGCAAGGTGGACGAGTACCTCTACGCGGTGCGCGAGATCGAGCGGCGCATCGAGATGGCCGAGCACGACATGCGCGACATCCCCGCCGGCGTCGAGAAGCCCACGGGCATCCCGGTCGCGTACGAGGAGTACGTCAGGCTCATGTTCGACCTGCAGATCGTGGCGTTCCAGACCGACCTCACGCGCGTGACGACGATGATGATGGGACGGGAGGGAAGCCTGCGGACGTATCCGGAGATCGGCGTGCCGGATCCGCACCATCCGCTGACGCATCATGGGGGCAAGACCGACTGGATCGAGAAGGTCACGCAGGTGAACGAGTTCCACACCCGGCTGTTCGCGTACTTTCTCGAGCGCATGAAGGCCACGCCCGATGGCGACGGCTCGCTGCTCGATCACTCGATGATCGTCTACGGCAGCGGTCTCTCGGACGGCGACCGCCACACGCACGAAGACCTGCCCGTGCTCCTCTTCGGCCGCGGCGATGGCAGCCTCCGGCCCGGGCGCCACATCGTCTATCCGGTGGATACGCCGATGAACAACCTGTTCCTGACGCTGCTGGACCGCATGGGCGTGCGCGCGGAGACGCTCGGGGACAGCACGGGGCGCGTGGCGGAGCTCACCGACGTGACGTGAGCTTCAGATCCACTCCGGCGTCATCGGCCTCTGAAGACCCGCTCGAGATGGTTCCGCACCACCGCGTAGCACTCGCAGGACGATGCCTCGAGCTTGAGCCGGTCGGTGATCGTCACGTGTCCCCGCCGGTACGAGAGGACCCCCGCGCGCTGCAGCGTCCGCAGCGCCAGCGTCAGGCTCGGCCGCCGCACTCCCAGCGCCCCCGCCAGCAGCTCCTGCGTGACCGGAAACGCGTTCAGGTCCAGACGGTCGCTCGCGCCGAGCAGCCACCGGCAGCAGCGCGCCTCGAGCGCGTGCAGCCGGTTGCACGCCGCCGACTGCAGCAGGTGAACCAGCAGGGCGTTGGCGTAGCGGTTCACCACGTCGCGAAGCGCCGTGTCGCGCGCGAGCTCGCGGCGGAATGCCTGCTCCCCCAGGCGCAGGGCGCGGCCCTTCACCCGCACCAGCGTCTCGACGGGCATCGTCGGCGCACCGAGTCCGACGGGCAGTCCCAGCAGGCCCTCGCTGCCAATGGAGGCCGCCTCGACCCCGTATCCCTCGCGGGTGGTCGTCATCAACGAGCACAGGCCCGACTCGACGAAGTAAACCGCGTCCATCGGCTCGTCGGACTGGTAGATGACGTCGTGAGCGTTCAGCGGGATCGGCTCGAGCTGGGGCCATAGCCGCAGCAGACTGGAAGTCGGCAGCGCCGACAGCAGCCTGTTGGCCGTGGACGGACGGGCGCCGGAGCGTGCGGCCCCTGGTCGAGTCATCGTGTGAGCGCGGGAGCGAACAGGAATCCGGCCGACAGGCGCGCCGGGATTTCAGGCGGAAGCGTAATGTGGGGTCGAGGTCAGGTCTGTCTGGTGGCTGACGCTTCCATCTCGTAAGGCGGGAAAAGGCGGGCCAGGTGCTCCTGCACGACCGCATAGCACTCGCAGCAGAGGTCCTCGAGGCCCTTGCGGTCGCGGATCGCGAGCCGCCCGCGCCGATAGGCGACCAGTCCGAGGCGCTCCAGCTGCTGGACGGCGAGCGTCACGCTCGGCCTGCGCACGCCGACCATCACGGCGAGCAGATCGTGAGTCAGGAGGAGCTCGGCGCTGCCGACGCGGTCGTGGGTGAGGAGCAGCCACCGGCAGCACCGCTGCAGGAGCGGATGCAGGCGGTTGCACGCGGTCGACTGGAAGCTCTGGACGAGCAGCGCCTGGATGTGGCGCTCGATGAGCGACCGCATGCTCGGCGAGACCTCGAGGTACTCGCGGAACTTCGCGGCGGACATCCGGAGCGCCCGGCCGGGCACCTGCACGATGGTGTCGAAGGGGGCCGAGTCGCCGCCGAGCGCCACGGGCACGCCGATGAACCCGTCGCGTCCGACGGTTCCCGACTCCGCCGCGTCCCCCGACTCCATCACCGCGATGATCGAGCACACGGCGGTCTCGGGAAAGTACACGTGATCGATCGGCTGATCGCGGGCATGGAGGACGCGCTTCGACGGGAGATCCACCGGCTCGAGCGCCGTGAGCAGCAGCGCGTAGTCCGCCGGTGCCAGACACGCGAGCAGCCGGTTGGCGCCGTTCGGCGTCGCCGCGACAGGCATTCGAGCGTGCGGTTCAGTCCTGGCCACGTCCTCGTCTCCACCGCGGCCTACTGCAAAAGGGATGACGCGCGAGCCCGGCCAATCCGCTCGATGGCGGCAACGGCCGGGGCTTGAGAGGGTTACGCCTCACCTGTCGCGCTGGTCGGCTGGAGCGGTCCCGCCAGGTGTGTAGCCCGCTACACAGCTCCCGTGGCTCAGCAGCGGCAGTGACGCGGACGTTCCGGCCATTGACGAGCTGGCGGGACTGCGGCACACTTCGCCCGGAGGTTCTCGGGACAATGAAGAAGGTACTCCTCGGATGTCTTGGCGTGAGCGTCCTGCTGGTCATCGCCGGCGGCGCGCTCGGCTATTTCTACGTCTACAAGCCGGCCAGGTCATTCGTGGCAGGCATCGCCCAGTTCGAAGAGGTCCCGAAGCTGAACGCGCAGATCGAGAACCAGCATCCGTTCTCGCCTCCCGAGGGCGGCGTGCTGACGCAGGAGCTGGTCGACCGCTACATGAAGACGCAGCAGTCGCTGCGCGGGCGGATGGGGCCGCGGCTTCGTGAGCTCGAGACCAAGTACAAGATGTTCGAGAAGGACGGCGGTCAGGACCCGTCGCTCGGACAGATGGTGGGCGCGATCCAGGATCTCGCCGGGCTCATCGTGGAGGCCAAGCGCGCGCAGGTCGCGGCGCTCAACGAGCACGGGTTCTCGCTGGCGGAGTACGAGTGGGTCCGGGGGACGATGTACGAGGCCCTGGGGATGCCGCTCGGGACGACGTTCCAGGATGCCATCCGGCAGGCTTCCGGCGATCACGACGTGGCGGCGGCCATGGATCGCATCGCGGCGGAAGTGCCGGAAGTCAACAGACAGCTCGTCGCGCCGCTCACCGAACAGCTCCAGGAAGGGATGGCGCTGGCATTCTTCGGGCTCTGACAAGGGAGAAGTTGATCCTTTTCCCTTCTCCCTTCTCCCTTCTCCCTTTCAGCGAACCCCCTCCAGCGCCTGCCTCAGATCCTCGATCAGATCCTCCGGATGCTCGAGCCCCACTGACACGCGCAGCAGGTTCTCCGGGGCCCGCGTGCGCGGCCCCTCCACCGAGGCGCGGTGCTCGATCAGCGTCTCCGGACCGCCGAGGCTCGTCGCGCGCGTGATGATCTTCAGGCGCGCCGTCAGCGCCATCGCCTCTTCACGCCCTCCGCGGACGCAGAACGACAGCATCCCGCCGGGCCGGCGCATCTGACTGGCGGCTACCGCGTATCCCGGATCGCGCTCGAGCCCGGGATAGTGCACGCGCTCCACGCCCGCGGCGCTCTCGAGAAAGCGCGCGATCGCCGTCGCGTTGTCGCAGTGTGCGCGCATCCGGTACGGCAGCGTGCGGATCCCTCTCAGCACCAGCCAGCACTCGAACGGCGACGGTACCGCGCCGGCCGACGTCTGGATCTTTCTCAGGCGATCGAACAGCTCACCGCCTTCGCGGGCGACGACGACCCCGCCCAGCGTGTCGCTGTGGCCGCCCAGATACTTGGTGGTGGCGTGCATCACGAGATCGACCCCGAGCTCCAGCGGCCGCTGCAGTACGGGCGTGGGCCAGGTGTTGTCGCAGGCGACGAGGGCGGCCGCCCGGCGGGCGATTCCAACGACCGCGCGGAGGTCGGTCGTCCGGATCAGCGGGTTCGACGGCGTCTCGATCCAGATGAGCCGCGTATTCGGCCGCACCGCCGCCTCGACCGCCGCGGCGTCGGTCATGTCGACGAATGTGGACTCCAGGCCCCAGGGGCCGAACTGATCGGCCAGCAGCTCGGCGGTGCCGAAGTAGCTGTCTTCCGGTGCGATGACGTGGTCCCCCGGCCGCAGCGAGTGGAGCACGGCAGCGGTAGCCGCCTGACCCGACGAGAACGCGACGGCGCCTGAGCCGCCCTCGAGGCGGGCCAGGCACTGCTCGAGGGCCCGGCGGTTCGGGTTGTCGGCCCTCGCGTACACGAACCCGTCGCGATACGTCCCGTCCGCCGAACGCTCGAAGGTCGTGGACAGCGAGATGGACGGCGTGACCGCGCCCGTCGCCGGGTCGGGCGAGTGTCCCGCGTGGACGGCCAGAGTCTCGAGGTGCATCGGCGAATGCTAGCAGGGTTGGGGGCTGGCGGTTCGCGGTCAGGCGGTGGCGTCAGCTGTTCGACAGGCCGAGGCCAGCCTGACGCGCACGGGCTCGAACCGTTCACGATCGTGCGGGTCTGGTTCGCGCGCGCCGTGGCATGGAACGTGGTTCCGCAGGAGCATCCGCTCAGACACCTGCTGCACGAAGGGAGTACTGGAAATGGCCGAATCGAAGACCTCCATGACCGAGCAGCGCGGACGCGCTCAACAGAACGCCGGCGGCGAGCAGCGCGGCCGAGGGCGATCCCTCGCGAGAAGCGAGGCTTTGCCCTTCGGCGGCCCCGGCGCGTCGTTCAGTCCGTTCGAGCTGATGCGGCGGATGACGGACGAGATGGATCGCATGTTCGATGAGTTCTACGACGACTTCCGCGGGGCGCGCCGCTCGCTGACGTCCGGCGCCGCGTGGACGCCGCGCGTCGAGGTCTTCCAGAAGCAGGACAGGCTCGTCGTCCGCGCCGAGCTGCCCGGCATCCGGAAGGAAGACGTGAACGTCGAGCTCGCCGACGATGTGCTGACCATCCAGGGCGAGCGGCGGGAAGAGCACGAGGAGGAACGCGAGGGGTTCTATCAGACGGAGCGCTCGTACGGGAGCTTCTATCGTGCGGTTCCGCTGCCCGAGGGGGTCATCGCCGAGAGCGCCGAGGCCTCGTTCAAGGACGGCGTGCTCGAGATCACGATGCAGGCCCCGCCAAAGGAGACGAGCCGGTCGCGCCGGCTCGAGATCAAGGAGGCCGCCGGGCAGAAGAAGTAGAATCGCGCCGGAGGCCGGCTGCGCCGGCCTCCTGTCACTTGAACAAAGGGGCCGCCAGTGTCCCGCAGCGCGATACAGGAACGCGCCATTACCATCGTCGCCGGCGACGCAAAGCTGCACGGGGACCTCGCCCTGCCCGAGCAGGCCGCGGGCGTCGTCATCTTCGCGCACGGCAGCGGCAGCAGCCGGCACAGCACGCGCAACCGCTACGTCGCCGCCGTGCTGCAGGAGGCGGGGCTGGGCACGTTGCTCATGGACCTGCTGACCGAGGCGGAGGAGCGCGGGGACGTCCGCACGCGCGAGCATCGCTTCGACGTCGCGCTGCTCGCCAGGCGCGTGAGGGCCGCCGCCGACTGGCTCTCGGCGGCGAGCGGCTCTTCCGTCGCCCGCATCGGGCTGTTCGGCGCCAGCACGGGCGCGGCCGCCGCGCTGGTCTGCGCCGCCCGGCGCCGCGACCTGATCGATGCCGTCGTCTCGCGCGGCGGCCGGCCCGATCTCGCCGGCGACGCGCTCGCGGGCGTCGCCGCGCCGACGCTGCTGATCGTCGGCGGCGAGGACGATGTGGTGCTCGATCTCAATCGCCAGGCGCTCGCGGCGCTCACGTGCGAGAAACGGCTCGAGATCATCTCCGGCGCGACGCACCTTTTTGAAGAGCCAGGTGCGCTGGAACAGGTGGCCCGCCTCGCGGCGAACTGGTTCCTCGGGCGCCGCTCCTGAGGGCGCGGAAGCCCTCCATCAGATCACCGATCCGGGACCAGGCACGAGAGGTGCTTGAGAAAGCCGCGGACCGGGGCTGAACGGATGAGCTTGGCCAGGGTGATGTGTCTCGCGTGCGTCGGCGGCATCGTCGCGGCATGGGGAGACGCCCGCGCGGTCGGGAAGGAACGGTCGCCGGGCATGGGCGGCAACGTGCTGGTCAGCCAGTTCCTCGCCCGCGATCAGGCGCCGCTCGCGGCGTATCGCGCGCGCCGGATCATGCGCGCCGAGAACGACCGGTTCGACGCGCGCGCGCAGATGGAGGCCATCACCGAACTCGCTCCGGACGGCACGTTCGCCTACGAGATCGTCCGTGAGGAAGGATCCGGCTACATCCGCAACAAGGTGCTCAGGAAGATGCTGCGCGAAGAGGCGGACGTCCGCCGGCGCGGCGGCGACAGGCGCGGCGGCCTGACGCCGGCCAACTACGTCTTCACCGAGGAACCATCCGCCGACGAGGCCGGCGAACGCCGCGTGCTGATCTCGCCGAAGCGCAAGGATGTCCTCCTGGTGGACGGCGCCATCGTCCTCTCGCCGGAGGGGGACCTGCTGCGGGTCGAGGGACGCCTCGCGAAGAACCCCTCGTTCTGGACGCGCCGGGTGCACGTCGTGCGTCGCTACGGGCGGCTGGGCGGCGTCCGCGTGCCGATCGCGACCGAGTCGGTGGCCGAGGTGAGGTTCGCCGGCCGATCGCGATTCGAGATGATCTATCTCTACGATTCGATCAACGGATGCCCAGTCGCGGCGCAGGCCGAGCCGGCGAACGCCGTGTGGCGCCATCGCGCCATCGGCGCGTCCGACGGCCTTCCCGACGGGCTCTTCGACCACGTGTCCGTCCCGTGAGACCCGGCAGGCCCACGAACCCGCGCGCTTCCCTCTGCGTATGCATCAGTGGGAGGACCCGGAATGCCCGAGAAAACCGTGTGGGAGTCGATCAAGGTCGAGAGCCAGTCGATGCTGGAGCGGCTGAAGGACCTGATTCACGAGGGCAACGTGCGCCGCGTGATCGTGCAGCACCAGGGCCGGACCATCGCCGAGTTCCCCCTGACGGCCGGC
>Ga0299914_10002805_pt1 | contig 12127 bp, 13 predicted proteins | sample RVTome_10_FD_201361 | JGI IMG/M metagenome (GOLD analysis project Ga0299914, IMG submission 201361) | Soil microbial communities from uranium-contaminated site in the Upper Colorado River Basin, Wyoming, United States - RVT153D57 (version 2) ... | reverse complement strand
GAGTGGTGTGGGGCATGGCCGCGACGCAGGCCGGCGACGAGATCCGGGTGCTGCCCGGCCTGGCGGTCGACGGCTGGGGCCGCGAACTCCGGCTGACGTCGCGGTGGTGCGTCTCGGCCGAGAAGTGGGCCCAGCAGTGGGCCGACGACCAGGACAAGGTCGTCGACTGCGAGAACCGCACCGTGTGCGCCTGGGTGGTCGCGGAGTTCGATGCGTGCCTGAGCCGCCCCGTGCCGGCCCTGGCCGACCCCTGCGATGTGACCCGCAGGCACGACGACTACTCGCGCATCTTCGAGACCGCACGGATCGCGGTGGTCGAGGAACCGCCCGCCACTACGACGTCGTACCACCGGGTGCGGGTGCTGCTGGGACTGGACGAGGTCGGCGAGGACGACTCGGCGGGAGAGCAGGCCCTCGAGGCCGTCGCCGACGTCATGGACGCACCGTGGGACGAGCGGGCCAGGAGGCTACTCTGGTGGTTCCGACGGCTCGCGGCCTGCGACGAGATGGATCTGGAGCCGGTCCGTGAGGACGGGGACGACTGCCCGCCGCTGCTGCCCATGCCCGAGCATGCGGCCGGTGTACTCCTGGCGAAGCTCGAGTTCGACATCACCGTCCGTGGCGGCTGCGCCTCCGTCGGGAACATCGAGGTCGACCCGCACGTCAGGGCCACGCTGCTGCCCACGGCGACCATTGGAGAGCTGACGTGTGGACTGGCGCCGGGCGTCATCGGGCTGGCTTCCACGCCGGACGCCGGCGGCCCCCGCCTGATCCGCGATTCGGTCCACTGGACCAGCGACAACAGTCGGGTCAGCTTCCGAGTCACGAAGCCACTCGCGCCAGGCTCTGAGGAGGGGGCCATTCAGGTCAGCTCGCTCGCCGACGACGGCCGCGGATGGTCGAAGGACGACGTCGAGCGGGTCTCTGTCAGCGGCGACGGCCTCAACGTTCGTGTCTACCTCGACCAGCAGCCGAAGTACGAGACGGTGCGGCTGATCATCAGCGGCACCGGTCGTCAGGCCCTGTTCGGGGCCGATCCCAAGGTGCCGTTCGCCGGCGTCGAGGATGGCCCCCCCGGCACTCCCGACGACGGCCACGACGCCGTCGTCACCATGCGTCTCAATCCCCCATCGTCGAGGAGGGCAGACTGATGACCGTCATCCATGCCGGCACGTCGAACACGGCAGGGACGGCCGCACGCGAGGCCACCGGCGCCTCCGACGGCCGCGACGTCACGGCCGGCGGCGGCATCGAGCGGGTCAACGCCTTCGACGGGCTGTTCCTCCGCGCCGAGCACCTCGACCGCATCCAGGACTATGCACACGAGCTGGCCACGGCACTCGGTGTCGCCGGCGGACCCGGTGCCGTCGAGGGGTACGGCGTCACCGTCGATGAGGGCACCCTGGTCGTGCAGCCTGGTCTGGCGATCGATGCCCACGGGCGTCCGCTCCGCAGCCGCCGGAACTTGACCAGATCCCTGGGCGGTCTCGAGCTCGGCGACACCGAGTTCTACCTCGTGGAGATCCGCCGGACGGCCTGGGACTTCGGCAGCGAGGCCGTGCAGGGCGTGCTCTGCGAGGACCCATGCTCGGGCGGCGGGACCGCCCGCCCCTATCGGGCGGAGGGGGTCATGCTGCACCTCGAACCCGCCTCGGAGCCGCAGCTCGCCGGCATCCAGGACGACGAGCGGCGGTCCTGGCTGGCCAGCCGCCTGTTCGCGGCCGAGCGCGAGGACGGCGACGCCTGGCCCGACCGTGGCCAACCGCAGCTCGCACGACAGTCGTGGAGTCCGCCGCTCGCTCCCGAGACACGCCCGGCCGGGGTCCGGTTAGCCGTCCTCCGCTCGAGCGGCGATGCCGGCTGGACGGTCGACATCTGGGCAGCCCGGCGCGATCGCGGTGCACCGCCGCCCGTGCGCGCGTGGCAGCACCGGCTGGGCATGCGGCCATGGGACGTGTTCGTGGCCCAGATCCTCCAGTTCCAGGATCACCTGGCCGCCGTATGGGCCGACGCGCCCGGTGGCGCCAAGGCGTCGTATGTCGCCGAGCTGCTCGGGGCTCTCGGCGACGTGGGCGCCAGTGTCATGAAGGTGACCCGCAAGGTAACGATGGAGCGCCTCGATCGGCTCACCGAGGCGGTCAAGAAGGGCGAGATCGGCGACGTCGGCGCGTTCGACAGCGATGTGGTCACGCTTCGGTCACTCGGGTTCCGCGAGCTCCCGCCGGCAGGCTTCCTGCCCTATCTCGGCTCCCCCTCGGCCGAGCAGGTGGCCTCCCTGATGACCGAACTGCTCGGCGGCGAGAGCGTGGTCGACGTCCGGGTCTGCAGCGGCAGCCTCGGCGATGTGGGCGGCATGATCGAACACGCGCAGCACCGGGACCGGATCCCGCTGGTCGAAGGTGGTCGGGTCTCGGTCGACGTCCTCATGGTCGCCGGGACTGGCGAGGTCTACGACTGGGTGGCGTTTGCACGACGTGAGGACGTCGACTGTGGGCAGGGCGGATCCGCCACCGACCGGGTCGACGTGTACATCGTGAGCGAGGACGACCAGAAGGACCTCTACCACAGCTACCTGGACTACATCGAGTGGCATCGAAGTCGACGGACTCACGAGGAAGAGGGCGAGGAAGAGCCGGAGCAGCCGGACCTGCCGGACGAGAAGGCCATGACTCTCAGCTACCCGGCGCGCACGTGGGCGCTCCCGGCGGACGCCGGGTACGACGACCTGGTCACCGAGCTTCGGGACCTGGTGGCCAACCGTCGTGTCGACGTCGTCTCGATCGCCACCGACGACGCTCGGCGCACTCTCCTCGCGGGCCGGGCCGGAATCCTGGCCGCTCTATGCACGGAGAGCAACGTCGAAGGCCCACGGCCGGTGTCGTTCGTGGGTGACACGGAGGCCGAGGCCATCGTCTTCCTGCACGGCGACCCGGGACGAGTTACTCCGCTATGACCAGATCGTCGACCAGCCAGCATACGCACACCGGGGTTTGCGTCATTCGTGTCGAGATCCAGGACGGACGGCTGCTGATAACGGTCACGTCGAACCCCGACATCGAGACCATGTCCCTTACGAGGCTGTCCAGGCACGCCAAGGACGTGCCCTCCACCTTGGGGCTGGTCGCCGACTTCTTCGACCAGGTGGCGGCTTTCCGCCAGGCTCTACGGGACCGCAACGGCGACCAAAACTGATGTAGCAGTTGAGTGACGTATCGGTGACGCAGAGTCTCTACTCTGTTGGTAAGGAGTCTCGGGGAAGCAATTGACTCGGGGGGATGGGGATGCCAGCGGGTCGAAGGGAGTCGCCGTCCACTCACGCGTGCGATCGCGGTCATACCACGCTCTGCATCGTGGGGGGGCCGTACGTTCTTCACAATGGCAAGCACCTGAGCGTCCCCGAGGGCAGCAAGCGACTCTTGGTCTTCCTAGCACTCAACGGGGGTCGTGCGTATCGCCGCCACGCGGCCGGCACCCTCTGGCCCGATGGTGGGGACTCCCGGGCGTCTGGCAACCTGCGGTCTGCTCTGTGGCGGCTGCGCGAGGCCGGAGTAGATGTTGTGAACGCTGACAAAGCAACGTTGGCGCTCCGCCCTGACCTCAAGGTTGATGTGGTCACCCTCAGCAAGTGGGCCGCCCGGATCATCGAGGGTGACGTGCGGTACTCCGACGTCCGGATAGGCCAGATGAACCTCGAGGCTTTGGACCTCCTGCCCGGTTGGTACGACGACTGGGTGATCTTCGAGCGCGAGCGACTCCGACAGCGCATGCTTCACGCGCTCGAGGCCCTGAGCAGGTACCTGCTTGAGACCAGGCGCTTGGGAGAGGCGGTCGAGGCAGCGATGACGGCGGTCAGCGTCGACCCTCTGCGGGAGAGCGCGCAGAGGCTCCTGGTTGAGGCTCATCTCGCCGAGGGCAACCTCGTCGAGGCGCGGCGGAGCTTCGCGCACTACTGCGTCCTGCTGCGCGCCGAGCTCGACGTCGAGCCCGGGAGCGAGTTCGTGGCCCTTGCCGATCGCTGCGGACTCGCGACTACGAACGGGCCTACCCTCTTGCGCCCCGTGAAGGACCTCTCACCTCCGACCCCGCGCCGCCGCGAAGGTCGACCACGTGGAGAAATGAACGTGGACTCGGGCCCCGAAATTCGTGGCGAAAGGCCAGGCGTCATGGCGAATGCTGTTCGTTGGGGTGTGAAGGATGGTGTGCGTGGCCCAGGACAGTCCGCACCCTCGGCGCGCTAGCCATGGCGATGCCGACCGTCGCTGGCTGCCCTGTTCGCTGGTCGATGTTGGGCGAGGGGACGTTCCGCGTACTCTGCTTTTACAGACTGGTCCTATCGCCGGCGATCAGCAACTTGACGCTTCGGGTTTAACGCGAATAGGGCGGACTCGCCGCCGAGCGCTGACAAGCACGCCGCATCTTATCCGTACCCGACCCAACGGGCCTTGTCGACGAGGAGATTCATGGCCTCGGTGGGCCATTGGAGGCGCCGTCGGTGTCGAAGTGTGAGCAGCTCAGTGCGCCATGAGCGCAGGTGCGACCGAGTCGGGCGACCTCGTTGATCGGGCAGGTAGGCAGTCACAGCCGCCTGGTCGAGCACCCAGTGGCCGTCAACCTTGACACCCAAACCGGCCGTCGCCAGCTGCTGTGCGCGGCGCCCCGACACGCCCAGCAGCTCGGCAGCCAGACGGGTGCCCATCCGGACCGAGCGTGCCCGGGCATCAATCAGGTCGTCGCCGAGAAAGCTTGCACGAGCAAGACGCGCCTGCTCGACCCGGTCGAATTCGGGCCGCCGCCTGGGGGCCCCCAGTCCAGCGCGCCCTGCCTGCGGCGTAGATGCACGACATCGGGTAGGCGCGGGATTTTGGTTGCGAGAGGGTTTCATCCGCTCGACGGTGCTCGGTGCGTTCGCGGAGCGTGATTCCGCCAGCCTGGGACACCACCCCAGACCTGGTCGGGATCACCCGAACGCGGGGATCCCAACTCGCTACACTTCTCCACCCGAGGGTGCCACTAGACCTGCTCGGACACGGAACTCTACCCTGCATCCTTTCTGGTCAGGAGCGCCTCTCGGACATCGACAAGTTCACACCATGAAACGGCAGCGCAAGGACGCGGATTGGCACTAGAGTGCCTCCACCAAGCAGATCGGGGGGTCCGTGGGGGGACGCACACATCGCCGTGCGGTAGCTGTCTTGGCAGCGGCCGCCGCACTGATCGTGACCGCCGGATGCGCTCGGCCTCCCGATGGCTCCGAGGTCGACATCGCATCTGATGATAGGAGCGATGCGGCAGCAGCCGGATCGCCAGCTGCCGACGAGTTGACCGCCGAGCCCTCCATCGAGTTGCAGTGCTCGTTGGTGGACGCCGAGACGGTGTCTAGGGCGACCGGCTTGGACCTTCAACTGACCGTGTCCACGTCCGGTGTTCGGGAGGACAACTGCTGGTGGACTGAGCCGGGCATGACAAACACTGCTGAACTGGAGAAGGTCGCATTGGTTGTGGAGCACTGGGCGATGGCCGACCTGGCAGCGTGCTTGGATCTGCTCGCCGTTGGCGAGACGGTACCGAATGCGCGGGTGTCCGGTCTGGTCCATGTCGCCAAAATGCAGGACGATGACGGCCTGTTCGGGTGTGACGAGTCCGGCAGCAAGGTGGCCGTCTACACCACAGGTGCCGCGGTCGCTGACGAGGTCTACCCGACGTTGTTGGCCGTTGCGGCCGGGGCCGTAGCTTCGCAGCCGCGGCCTGGTGACGCCACCGGTCCGCAGTCTGACCAGACCGGGTCCTTGACCTTGTCCGGATGGTTGACGGGGATACCCGAGATCGCCGAGGTCAGCTGCAATACCACGCCGGACGGCTGGCACTTCGTGAACGTCGGAGGCAGGCTCGAAGGCCAGCCGTTCATTCTTGAGGCGACTTACCCAGCGGACGATGAGGCGTACGTCATGGGGGAAGCCGGCGGGATGTATCTGGCCAGTCCCGAGGGGCCTGCGGTAACGGTGACCGCCAAAGGCGCGACATTCTCATCTGCGCCGATGAACGTCGTCGCCTCCCTAAGTGGCGATCCCCTCGACAAGGTTGTACTGGACGGCGTGGTCACTTGTCCGTAAGCGGGGGTGGGGACCGGGCAGCGATTCCAAGTCCGCCAAACCGATATGCTCCGCGTGGACGCGTTCGATGACGAGACCAACGAGCGCAGGCAGATCGTCGTTCGGCCCGACCGGCCGGACCGGCCGGTTGAACTGCTCGTCCGCTGGCAGGAAGTCCGGCGCCCAGCCCGATGCCTGGGGATCCTCGGGATCACAGATCTACAGTCCCACAACGTCGCCGAGACCGCACGCACGGCGCACACGAAAGCCTGCGACACGACCGCGACTGATCAGCCTGCCGGCCGGGCGTCCCAACCTCTCAGCCCGAACTCACACACCGCCTTCATCGCGAACCCACCGCCGAACCGCCTCAGCCGCTCGACGGCGCTCCAGCCTGCCCACAGTTCAGACTTGACTCCCGGCGCGAAAGCTGACGCCGCGTCAATTTCGGCAGCGGACAGTTCTTTGATGTGTGTGACGGTTTCGCGGGACCACTGCCCAGATCCAGTCTTTGGCTTGTAGTAGGTGGCGTTCACCACCGCGCCGGTGTAGCAGCCCGAGCCGGCCCGGATGATGATCTCGCCGGTGCAGCCGTCGGCCCGGGCGACGCTGATCTGCGCGGCGGGGACATCGCCCCGATCAGCGGGTTGAGCCCGCGCCAGCACTTGCTTGGATCTTGCTGTGGTCAAACCCGGCCCTGCTTGCCCCGGACCGTAGATCCGCTTCGGCGACGGGTCAACATCCAGGTACGCCAACTTCTCGGCGCCGGGCAGCAGGAAAGCATGCCGCGCTGGCCGGGCCTGCATCGCCCGGCTCACCGCTCGACCTGCCGCACGTGGCCCACGACATCGCGCGCAGGAACGACCCAACGGTGGATGGCGCCCGGATGCCGCCGAACAGCTCGCCCATGCCGCCGTGCCGGATCACATCCAGATCATCAATCGAGTCCGCGGCGGCCATCCCGGCCACAATCGAACCGGTCTTGAAAAGGCCGACCGCCCCGCACCCGTGGTCCACATGAACGTGCTCGGCGACCAGCTCGGCCAGACCGCACAGTTGTGGGCCAGACGCATGATCGTGGCCAGTCCGGCGGCCGACACGAGATTCTCATCAGTCTCGGCCGCCGCATGCAACAACTGCACTCACCAGGTGCCCTCTCGACTCGGGTGACGGACGTTCAGCACTCCCATCGTCCCAGGTCAAAGGGCACCTTCACGTCAGGCACACCGAACCAACCAAGATCTAGTCGGTGGATTCAGGCTGAGTTGCCCGGGCTCCAGGTCTTGGTCCGGTCCGGGCGGCTAGGCCATCACTAGCTTCGGAGACGGCCCATACCGGTTGGCCCCGGGAGTCCCGTCAAGCAGCATGAAGGCCAGCAGTATGAAGCCACCGACAAGAGGCACGAAACTGATCCAAAACCAGCCACCAGATCGGTCGGTGTCGTGCAGTCGGCGGATTGTGACCGCTAGAGACGGCAGGATCAGTCCGAGCCAGGCGATGACCGTGAGCACCGGCGTTCCCCAGAGCTGGTCGAGGATTGCGGCGGCGGCGATGGCCACGATGATGAAGAGCTGGAAGTACCAAAATTCGGAGCGACGTGCGCGGCCTCGCCAGGTTACGCTCTTCGATAGGACGGACTGGACGGCCTCTTTGAATCCCATAGTTGCCCCCCTCAAGGCTGGTGTGCGGAAGAGCATAGCGAGGGTTGGAGGGTTGCGGTAGAACTGCTGAAAGAGCGGTTTGGCGGTTGCGCATCGAGATGCGTCCTTGGCGAACTCGACGGAGTCCTCCGAACCTTCCCACTGAGGTCCAGGCTGGCCTTGCCGTCGAGTGTAGTCTCTTCGGCCCCTGCCGCGAGCAGTTCGAGAACTTTCTCCTCGTCGGTGCGCCCGTCAACGACTATCACCAGCGGCCTCCCCTTTCTTGACCTCGGTCGGTCAACCTACCTGGGCAGCGGATAGACGTGCCCGCGCCCCCACGACCGGGACGGCATTGGCCGCTGACATCCGTGCGCGGTTGACGCCGAGCGGATCGCCGGGATAGCAGGGGACTGTCGGGTTAACGGTGGATCTGGATCTCGGTCGACACGCCGAGCGTGATCGCTTGGCGGGAAGGATTGATCTTGACCGAGACACTGGACCCCGTGGCGAAGCAGACCAGTGACACGCAGGAGTTAGCGCAGCAGCTGCTCGAGCAGGCCAAGGAACAGGGTGTCGGGCTGATTGGACCGGACGGGTTGTTGAACCAGTTGACCAAGAACGTGCTGGAGTCCGCCTTGGAGGCGGAGATGTCCGAGCACCTGGGCTACGACAAACACGACCCGGCCGGGCGGGGCACGGGCAACTCGCGCAACGGCACCCGATCGAAGACGGTGCTCACCGAGATCGGGCCGGTGCAGATTGAGGTGCCGCGCGACACCGATGCCTCGTTCGAGCCGCAGATCATGCGTAAGCGGCAGCGGCGGCTGACCGGGATCGATGAGATCGTGCTGTCGCTGACCGCCAAGGGGCTGACCACCGGGGAGATCGCCGCCCACTTCGACGAGGTGTACGGCGCCAAGGTGTCCAAGGACACCATCTCGCGGATCACCGACAAGGTGATCGCCGAGATGGCCGAGTGGGCCAACCGGCCTCTCGAGCGGGGGGCGGTTTCTACTGGTCGTTGCGAATCCCGTCGTGGAGGGGTTCGGATGCCCAGGTATGCGCCTAACAAGATGCCGACGGTGGTCAAGCGCCGCTACTTTGAACTGATCAGGGCCGGGTTATCGGGGTCGGCGGCGGCCGATGAAGTTGGTGTGTCGTTGAGCTGCGGGTCGCTGTGGTTCATCGACGCTGGCCGGGTGAGCTTCATCGAGGTTCCGATCAGCCCGCGGTATCTGTCCCAGGATGACAGGATCGAGATCGCCGACGGGATGGCTCGGGGTGAGCCGGTCAAGCAGATCGCGGCGCGGATCGGCAAGTCCCATCAGAGCGTCTACCGCGAGATCACGCGCAACCGCAAGCCCGACGGCCGTTACCAACCCTGGCATGCGCACAACCAGGCCTACCTTCGGCGCCGGCGACCCAAGCCGCGCCGGTTCGCCGTCGATGCCGAGCTGCGTGCCATCGTGGCCGGCAAGCTCGCTGCGCGCTGGTCACCGGCCCAGATCAGCCGGTGGCTGCGGCGCCGTTACCGGCGGCGTGTGTGCTGGCACGTGTGCACTGAGACTATCTACGAGGCGGTGTACCGCGGCCTGATCGTCCCGGCGGGCAGGCAGAACCTGCGCACTGGGCGGACCTACCGGCATCGCCGCGGCCGTGGACGGACCCGCGATGGCGCGCTCAAGCAGTCCACGGCCATGAAGTCGATCCAGCACCGGCCGGCCAGCGTTGAGTCCCGCCGACAGGCTGGGCACTGGGAAGGTGACCTGATCGTCGGCGCCGCGCAGCGCTCGGCGATCGCCACGCTGGTCGAACGCAAGACCCGGTTCACGCTCCTGGTAGCACTGCCGGGCGGTCATTGCGCCCAGTCGGTCGGTGACGCGCTCATCGGCGCGTTTGGCAGACTCCCCACCACGCTGCGCAAGACGCTGACCTGGGATCAGGGCAACGAAATGTTCCACCACGAACGCATTGAAGAACACACCGGTCTGAAGATCTACTTCGCCGACCCGCGCTCACCATGGCAGCGCGGCAGCAACGAGAACATCAACGGCCTATTGCGTCAGTACTTCCCCAAAGGGACCGACCTGAGCGTGTGGACCGTCGAGCATCTCGATCGGATCGCCAGCGAGCTCAACGACAGGCCGCGGCTGTGCCTGAAAGACAAGAACCCACACCAGCTAACGCGACGATGGAGCCGACAACTACAAGCAACACCGAATCGCGACGTTCGCTAGAAACCGCCGGGTGTATCCGGTGCTGTTCATCGACGCCATCCACGTGAAGATCCGGCGACGGGCAAGTCAGCAATCGGCCGATCTACGTGGTCATCGGTGTCACCATGGCCGGCGAACGGGACATCCTCGGGTTGTGGGCCGGCGACGGCGGCCAGGGGGCGAAGTTCTGGCTGTCGGTGCTGACCGAGATCAAGAACCGCGGCACCGCCGACGTGTGCATCGTGGTCTGCGATGGCTTAAAGGGGCTGCCGGAGGCGATCGGCGCGGTGTGGGAACTGGCGATCGTGCAGACCTCATCTGTTCACAATGAGCCCTGCCGAGATCGTCTCGGTGGTCACCTGTGCCATCCCGGGCAGGGCCTATGCAAACGTGTCGCCTTCGAGGTCCAGACGCAGACCTGTCCGCCCGGGATGGCGGCGGGCTTCGCATCTGCCAGCGGGAGCTGCACCACGAGTGCCGAGATGAGGTTCCGACGAGGCCGGCCACGCCGCGGTGACCGCCTTCGAAAGGAGCTCATTGGTGCATGTCATTGGGACCGCCCACGACGGCGGTGATGTCTTCGCCGGTATCGATTGGGGCGGCAGCTTTCATCAGCTGTGCCTGATCGATGCTGCCGGGACGGTGCTGTTGCAGCGAAGCATCAGCCACGACGTGTCCGGGTTGGCCGAACTCGGCACCATCCTTGGCGAGTGTGGCAGGCTGCGGATCGCGATCGAACGCGGCGAGGGGCTGCTTGTCGAACACCTGCATGCCTTGCCTGACGTCACGATCTACTGCGTGTCTCCGAAGGTCTCGGCCAGGGCGCGGGAACGGTACCGGCTGGCAGCGACAAAGTCCGACGCGTTCGATGCATTCGTGCTCGCCGACACACTGCGCCACCAGCATGCGCATTGGCGGGCGCTGAGCCGGCCGTCACCGCTGCTGGCCGAGTTGCGCGCGATCTCGCGGGACCGGGAACGACTGGTCGAGATCCAGTACGCCACCGAGTCGAGGCTGCGCGCGATCCTGGATGCCTATCACCCGGCGCCATTGCACCTGTTCTCCAGCCTGGACCGCGACATTACGTTGGCGTTCATCACCGACTACCCAACCCCGGCACATGCCACCCGGGTTGCTGAGTCCCGGATGTCCGCGTTCTGCCGCCGCCACGGCTATACCGGTCGCACCGACCCGGCCGTGCTGGTCGACCGGCTCCGCCCACACCTGCTTACCGGCAGCGAGGGCACGGTGGCTGGCAAGTCGTTCTCCGCCGGGTTGTTCACCGACCAGCTGCGGATGCTCAACCATCAGTTGCGCGCCTACGACAAGCGCCTGGCCGAGCTGCTCGCCCAGCAACCCTGACACTCCGATTCTGACCAGCTTCCCCGGAATCGGACCCGTCGTGACTGGCGTACTGATCGCCTAGATGGGTGAAGACCGCGCCCGATTCCCGGCACCGGGTGCACTGCTGGCCGAGGCTGGGCTCGCCCCGTCACACGCACGTCGGGGCGGACCCGCCAGGTCCGCTTCCGTTACGCCGCCAACCGGCGCATGCGCCACGCCATCGACTGGTGGGCCTTCGTCGCCACCCGCGAAGACGACTGGTCCCGGCACATCTACGAGAACGCCCGCGATCGCGGCCAGGGCAAATATCGCGCCCTGCGCGGGCTCGGCGCCCGCTGGATGAGGATCCTGTGGCGCTGCTGGACCGACCGCACCCCCTACGACCCCGCCATCCACCACAAGACCCACCAGAGCTAGGCAGCCTAGCCCGCCCCAGATCAACACCCGCGCGACAGTCATAGTCCCGCGGGCCAACGGCATGCCCATCGCGGCGACGACACCAGCCAGCCTCTCGTGCCCAGGTTGACAGCGGGAGTCTGTGTGATCCATTTGATCCGCAACACCTTCCGGTACGCCTCCCGCCGCTACTGGGACCAGATGGCCCGGGACCTGCGCCCGGTCTACACCGCACCCTCGGAGGCCGCGGCGAAAGAACGGTGGGGCGAGTTCGCCGGCAAGTGCGGCCAGCAGTACCCGGCGATCATCAGGTTGTGGGACAACGCCTGGTCCGAGTTCGTGCCGTTCCTGGACTACGGAGCCTGTTGCAGAATCGCGTGTCGTGGCGCCTGACGGCGTGTGCGGGTTCGCGATCATGGGGCTGTGGCCAAGTCGTACCGTC
>Ga0299914_10002804_pt1 | contig 12128 bp, 15 predicted proteins | sample RVTome_10_FD_201361 | JGI IMG/M metagenome (GOLD analysis project Ga0299914, IMG submission 201361) | Soil microbial communities from uranium-contaminated site in the Upper Colorado River Basin, Wyoming, United States - RVT153D57 (version 2) ... | reverse complement strand
GCCATCTTGGCCTCCTTTCGTCGGTTTGCCGCCGACACGCGTCTACCCGACCCTCGCCGACGACATTCGCGACCGTCCCGTTTCCCCCGCGCGGCCAGGGGTAAGCCCGGGAAGCGATCGAGCTATCCGATTGGAGGTCGAGACGATGAGCGTGATCGAATCTGCCCGCGGACTCCTCTGGGCGAGGAAACGCTCGCCGGACCAGCCCGCGTACGGTGTCGCGCTCGCTCACGAGCGGTTCGCCCCCAGCGAGTTGCTCGAGCAGGCCGTCGAGGCGGAGATGGCGGGGTTCGACGCCGTCTGCTGCAGCGACCACCTCGCCCCTTGGTGGCCCGACGGCGAGCCGGCTCCCACTCACTCCGGAAACGCCTGGGTCTGGCTCGGGGCAGCCGGCCAGGCGACGCGCGAGGTCTCGCTGGGGACCGCGGTGACCGGGATCGTTCACCGCTACAACCCGGTCGTCGTCGCCCAGCAGGTGGCGACGCTGGAGGAGCTCAACCCCGGGAGGGCGTTCCTCGGTGTCGGCTCGAGCGAGGCGATGAACGAGGTGCCGGCCGGCCTCGATTGGCCCGGCCCGGCCGAGCAGCTGGCTCGCACCGAGGAGGCGCTGGAGATCATCGTCCGCCTTCTCGACGGCGAGACGGTGAGCTTCACGGGCAAGCACTTCCGGACTCGCGACGCCCGCCTGTACACCCTTCCCGAGCGACGTCCGCCCGTTTACATGTCGGCGTTCGGCGAGCAGGCGGCGGAGATCGCCGGCCGGCTCGCGGACGGCATCTGGACCCTCGCGGACCCGACGCAGGCACCGCCGGTGATCGCGGCCTACCGCCGCTCCTGCGAGCGCTCCGGGCGAGAGCCGGGTGAGATCGTCCTACAAGGCCTGTTCTCGTGGGCGGAGAGCGACTCGGAGGCGCTCGAGGGCTCGCGCGAGTGGAAGGCGACGCTGGTCGACGAGCACTACACGGCGGCGGTGCACGACCCGGCTGAGATTCAGGCGAACGGTCGTGATGTCTCGGACGCGAAATTCGAGGCGATGGCGATCGTCTCGTCCGACCCGGCGGCGCATGCGCGCCGGATCAAGCTGATCCAGGAGATGGGCGCCAGCGCGGTCGTGCTGATGAACGTCTCGGGGGCGGATCCCGGGGGCGCTCTCAGGTTCTACGGGTCCGAGGTCCTGCCGAAGCTGCGCGGCGCCTGACCAGGGACTGATCGGCGCCGCCACGCGCGAGCCCGAGCACCGGCGCGGAGCCGGAGCCTCTCAGCGAGGCGAGCTGCTCCGCGAGAGCGGCACCAGAGGCGCCGGTCGCGAAGCAGCTCGGACTCGCGATCAGGCCGGTCGCCGGGCTCGGCCACGCTACCCGCCGAGGCGGGCGCCCAGCAGCTTTTTGCCCTGCTCGGCGCCCTTCCGGCTCTCGGTCTGAGCGCGGCGGAAGAAGTCCGCGAGCTCGGAGTCCCCGTCGCGCTCCGCGTCGGCGATGTACGTCTCAAGCCGCAGGGCGTTGCTCAGGCACTGCTCCGTGAACCAGATGATGTTGTAGTCCTTGTCCTTGGTGCCGGTGACCTGACCGGTCTCTTCGGTCGTCGTCGCCATGGGTTCCTCCTTCTCGTCGGATGCACCGGGCGGCAACTTGTCGGTTGCCGTCACGACCTGCTTACCCGCTGCGAGGGGCGGCTATGTGCCGGCGCCCCGGATTCGCCCGGTCGGGGCGCTCGTCCTACGACGGAGACTCGGGGTCGCTCGGCCCCGGCATCGAGTCCGAATCGAGGACGAAGACCTCGATCGCATAGTCGGGATCGACCGCGTGGTCGCTGAGGAAGGCGACGACCTTCCCGCCGGTTGTGCGCTCGACGAGCCCGATCGCGTCGTCGCGGAACGCCCCCTGGAAGGTCCGGCGGAGCTGCTTTACCGCATCCTTCTCGTGCTCGTCGACGAGCGTGCGCTCGGCCTGGGTCATCGTGTCCTGGAGCAGGACGACTACTAGACCGTTGTCGATGAACGCCCGGGCGTGAGTCGGCCCGCGGCCCGTGTACCGCTTGAGCAGCGCAACCATCCCCCGCGCGATCTCGCGGCCCGTATCCGTATCGTTGTGCGTGTGGGTCAACTCGCCTGAATCACCGGCCGACTGGATGCATTCAGGGTATCTGGTAATCGCGCCGTTGCGCGGGCTTCGGAAGTTTAGGAGGGGCGACGGCTTGCGCCGCCGCCCCCGGTTCTCAGGCCGCCTGCGGCTCGCCCTCGCCGCGAACGGCGCGGAGGAGCTTGTGGAGCGCCCCGCGCATGATCCGCGAGACCTGCATCTGCGAGACGCCGATCTCCTCGCCGATCTCGGACTGGGTCTTGCCGGCGCCGAACCGTAGCCTGATGACGAGCATCTCGCGATCGTCGAGGCCGGCGGCCGGGGCGGCGATCCGGGCCTCGGCCGCGTCGTAGGAGAGGTCGCCGGAGCCGATCGTCTCGATCACCGGGTCCGACTCCTCGTCGCGGCTGCGAGGCATGTCGAGCGAGAGCGTCCGTCTCGCCTCCGCGGCGCGCATCGCCTCGAGCACCTCGTCGATCTCGAGCTCGGCCCGCTCGGCGATCTGGCCCACCGTCGGTGAGTGCTCGAGCTCGTCGCCGAGCACGGCCATCACCTCCTCGACCTTGGCCGCGCGCTCCTGAAGCGAGCGCGGGAGTCGCAAGTTCCAGACGCGGTCGCGAAAGTGGCGGCGCAGCTCGCCGAGGATGGTCGGCACGGCGTAGGTCGTGAACGACTTCGCCCGCCGCGGGTCGAACCCGTCGACGGCCTTCACCAGTCCCATGTAAGCGACCTGGAACAGGTCGTCGATCGACTCCCGCGTTCCCTGGTAGCGAAGCGCGAGCGACCGCGCCAGCGGCATGAACCGCTCAACGAGCTGATCGCGAAGGACTGGGTCGCGGCTGACTGCGTATCGCCGCAGCAGGGTCTCTTCGTAGGCTCTCTCGCCGCTCTTGAGCGGAGCGGATCGTGTGCGTCGACCACTGGCGAACCGCGGTGGTTGCGTCGACCCGCGTGATGGTGCTGCGACAGGCTTCATCCGGTCACCTCCAACTAAGGGGTTATCGTGACCGCGACGAACCGCCGGCACCGGGATTTAGTGGCGCAACGCGGCTTGATCGCGTAAGGCACAGGGGGAGGACGCCGACCTCGCTGGTAGCGCCCCAGCCGTCTCCCTGTAGTACCCCGATCACCCCCGCGTCTAAACCTCACCGCGTTCGGCCGACCGGGATTGCGATCGCCGCGCACGGGTAGACGGCACTTGAGATGTGGGGTCCCTGGATGATCATCACGGGGGGTGGGACGGCGGGCCTCTTGTTGCTGCTGGTCGGCCTCGCGTTCGGCGGCTGGCCGGCGCTGGCCGCGGTCGCGATCTTCGCCGTCATCGGATCGCTGATGCTTGCCGTCGCCTCGTGGCGTCGCAGCACCCGGTACGTCGAGCACACCGAGGGCGGCAGCGAGGGCGCCGAGCCCGGCACGTCCGGCGCTTCGCGAGGGAGCGGAAACCCGCGGTCGGGCGGAGCGCCGGTGTCCGGAGAGGGCTGATCAGTCCCGAGGGCTCTTGCGCGCCCGCCGCAGCAGCGGCGCCGCGAACCAGATCCAGGCGATCACGACGGCGATCCCGCCGGTGGCGAGAGCGGCCGTGAGCCCACCGAATAGGAAGTCACTGACCAGGAGCATCGCCGCAAGGATCGCCACACCGAGTAGGGCGAGGCCGGCGACCGCGAGGTTGCTGCCCGCGAAGACGACGTAGTGCTTCTGGTCGCGCCGGAAGAGCAGCCTGTGGCGCACGGGCACGGCGATCAGCAGCACCGACGACAGGGCGGTCGCGATCAGCGCGACGAAGAAGACCTTCTCCTGGAACGCCGTCGCCTCGGCGAACCGTCCCTGGAACGGGAGGATGAGCAGGAACGCGAACAGGACCTGGATGCCGGGCAGCGCCACTCGAAGCCCACCCAAGAGCTCGTTCAGGTTCCGGTCGAGCCGCTCCTTCTCGGTCTCGTGGGGCCTGCCCGGGACCTCCTCCATCGCTTTCACACTACCCCGCAATCAGCCTGATCACAGCGCGCTCGAGCCGCCGCCGGACGTTCGGGACGTAGAGCTCCTCGACGTCGCTCACGCGACCGCACCGATGGTTCGACCGTCCAGGCCGGGGGATGCTGAGGCCTGCCAGCCTCGCCCGGGTCTCGCGAGCGGTGATCCGATCGCCCTCGACATCGAGATACTCGAAGCCGGTGCCGCGGCGCCGCCGGCGGATCCCGGGCTGAGAGCAATCGCTGCGCAGCAGGAGTTCCATCGCGAACCCCTTTTCCCCGCCTCCGCCTCGCTAGTCGGGCAGGGCGCAGGCCCAAAAGATCGCGGGCGCACGCTAAGCTCTCGCCCGTTGGCCGGCCAGATGCCGGAAAAGACGTGCCCGCGGCCCCTCGTTCGGTTTCACAGCCTCCGTGGTTCGCAGCACACGTCCATGGAGGTAAATACATGCCCACCGGAACCGTCAAGTGGTTCAACGACGACAAGGGGTTCGGCTTCATCACGCCGGACGACAACTCCCGCGACCTGTTCGTGCACCAGAGCGCGATCGCGAGCGAGGGCTTTCGCTCGCTCGCCGAGGGCGCGAAGGTCTCGTTCGAGACCGAGGAGGGCGACAAGGGCCCGCGCGCGGTGAACGTGCAGGCGCTCTAGTCTCGAACCCGAGACTCGCCGTACCCGAAAGCCCTCCCTCGGGAGGGCTTTCGTCGTTCCCGGGCGCCTTCGCGCCGGCGGCCGGCGATTCCGCGTTTTCGCACTCGGCGCCGGGGTAGGCGCGAACCGCCTCGACCGAGCCAAGGAGGAGCCGACGCATCCCGAGCCAGACAACTCCGGGGCCGCGAGCCTGATCCCGGCGGGCGGCGGCGTCAAGGGCCTGCGCGAGGCGGCCCGGGGTTGCAAGGCGTGCCCGCTGTGGCAAACCGGAACCCAGACCGTTTTCGGCGCCGGCGCGGCCCGGGCACCGGTGATGCTGGTCGGCGAGCAGCCGGGCGACCGTGAGGATCGCGCCGGGAAGCCGTTCGTCGGCCCGGCCGGGCGGCTACTCGACAGGGCCCTCGCCGAAGCCGGGATCGACCCGAAGCGCACCTACACGACCAATGTCGTCAAGCACTTCAAGTGGGAGCCCCGCGGCAAGCGCCGGATCCATCAGAAGCCGTCGAAGGCCGAGGTCGAGGCCTGCCGCCCCTGGCTCGACGCCGAGCTCGACCGCGTCCGGCCCGATGTCGTCGCAGTGCTCGGCGCGACGGCCGCGCAGGCCCTGCTCGGCCCGTCGTTCCGGGTCACGAGGAGCCGCGGGCGGGTGCTCGAGGTCGAGTTCGCCCCGGCCGCCGTCGCGACGGTCCACCCGTCGTCGGTGCTTCGTGCGCGCGACGACGCCGAGCGCGCCGACGCCTTCGCCGGCCTCGTCGCCGACCTACGCGTCGTCGCCGGAATCGTCTGAGGCGCCGGCTTCACCCTCGCCCGAGCCCGGCGGGCGGGCCACGGGGTGGGTCGCGGCGTCATCTTCACCGGCACGCACATGATCGAGCTCGGCCAGGGTCCTGCGGTCGACCTCGACCATAACCAGGCTGCGGCAGTCCTCGAGCAGGGCGTGTCCGTCGAGCACGTCTTCGACCCGGTAGAGATCGCGGCCGTCGGTCAGGTAGTCACCCCGCCGCGGCTGTCCCGCACCCCGGGTCGTGAAGGCAGACGCGATCCGGGAGCCCATCACCCGATCACCGCGCTGACGACGATCGCGGCCGGCGTTCCATACAGGGACGCGTCGGCGAAGAAGTCCCGCCAGAAGCCGCGGTACGGCCCGGCCTGGAAGAGCGTCAACCCGACGACGTGGGCGATGTTGATCAGCCCCAGGGCCCCGGCGAGGAGGAGCCGCACGGCGCAGGCGTCGAAGCCCTCGGCGAACCCGACCGTGTCGCAGCTCGCGGCGAGGACGACGAGGACGAGCGTGCCGACGATCGCAACCCCGATCCCGAGCACGTCCCGCGGGCTGAACGGGGGAAGGTTCCCCGACCGGCCCTCGATCTCTCCGGGATCCTCGGCCGTGCGACCGGCGGCGACGGTGTCAGTGGCGGCGATGTGCGGCTCGCCAGCGTCGCCGCCCGTGACGTACAGCTCGGTGATCCGCGGCTCGAAGCTCCGCTCCGCCTCCTCGATGCCCTGAGTCTCGAGCCGCGGTGGATCATCCCGGTGGGCGACGATCAGGATCTCGTCGGCGGGGAAAGTCTGCAGCGCGTCCTGGATCGCAAGGCGAAGATCGGAATCCCCGACCTCGCCCTCGGCGTCGACCCCGGCGGCGCGAACCTCCTCCAGCGATCGCTCGAGCCGCTCCCGCGCGGCGACGATCGCGTCGTCGACATCCCCCATCGCCTGCTCGAGAACAGTCTTGGTGAGGGCCGGGGCGACCACGCGCACCTCGGCGGGCGTGCCCGCAACGCGCTCACCGACTGCCTCGCGAAGCTCCGGGCCCTCGACCCGCTCGGCGGCGACGATGAGCAAGCGTCTCATCGCTTTCTACCCTACCCCCCTCGCTCGGCGCTACTCCCGGCGCGCGGGCCGTTCCTCCCAGTGGTCGATTCTGGTTCGGCCGGAACCCGATCAGGCGCCCGTGCATCGAGTCGAACGCGCGCCTACGGTGCTCGGTCGGCGCCCGATCGGATGTCCGCTTTGTGCCAAGGGCAAGGGGTATGGCGTTGCTGGATGCGCAGGCGGTGCATCGGACGGCGGTTCTGAGGCCTTCGCGTCGACGGGAATCGCCCTCGGAACCGCGGCGCTCGCCGTGGAGGCCGAGCGCAGGCCTAACGGCGTCCGGAATGGCGCTCGAGCTCGGCGACGAGCAGCTTGGTGTGCAGCGCGGCGATCAGGTCGTTGAGCGGCCGGACGCCTGCCTCGACGATCTCGATCGCCCGGTCCGGATCGACGTCCCCGGCGAGCCGCTCGCGAAGGACGCGGGCCTCGTCTGCGACGAGCCCCTCGAGCGCCCGCACGTAGAGCAACGTGTCGTAGACGGTGAAACCGAGGCTCTCGTCGTATCCGCCGGCGCGGAAGCGGCTGATCGCCTCGATCACGGTGACGTCCGACGGCGAGTACCCGTCGTCGTCGGGAGTGATCACGCCGAGCTCGGCGAGCCGCGCGAGCACGTCCTCGGGCACGTCGTAGCGGGCCCGCACCTCGCTCGCCGGCACCCGCTCGCGCTCGTCGGCGAGCGCGCGCTCCAGGATCCGATCCTCGAGCTCGATCATCGCCCGCAGGCGCTCGGGGTCGGCGTCCTCGCGCTCGAGCAGCGCCCGGATCACCCGCAGGGGCATGAACCGCTCCTCCTGGAGCTGCTTCACGAGCCGGATGCGCTCGACGAACTCGGGCGGGTAGTAGGCCATGTTCCGCGACGTCTTCACCGGCTCGGGCAGCAGGCCCTCCCGCAGGTAGTGGCGGACCGTCGCCACCGGCACGTCGGCTCGCTCGGCGAGCTCCGAGATCTTGAGCAACTCGCGCGCCGGCGCGCTCATCCCATGAACCTCTGCGCTTCGGGCGCTCCGCTCGAGCCCGCGACGGCCCCCGACTCGCGGAGCTTCGCGACCTCCTCGCTCGAGATCCCGGCCTCCGTGAGCACCTCGTCGGTGTGCTCTCCGAGCGCCGGGGCAGGCCGCGCCGTTTCGGCCGGGGTCCGCGAGAGCTTCAGCGGCGAGCCGACCTGGCGCACGGTCCCGAGCCCGGGCTGCTCGCTCTCGATCACCATCTCACGCTCGCGGACGAGGTCGGAGGAGAGCGCCTCGTCGAGATCGAGGATCGGCTCGATGCAGCAGTCGTGCTCGTCGTTGAACGCCGCCCACTCCTCCCGCGTCCGCGAGCGGAAGACCTCGGCGACCTTCGCCCAGCCCTCGGACCCGGGAGCGGCGAACTGCTCGCCGATCAGGTCCTCGCGACCGGTCCCGCGGCAGAACGCCTGCCAGAACTTCGGCTCGAGCGCCCCGCAGGCGACCCAGCCGTCGGCGGCCTCGTAGGGCAGGTAGCAGGTGACGCCGCCGTTCAGCATCCCGGTGCCACGCGACGGGACCTCGCCCTCGCACAGATATTGCGCCGCGACCATCGCCAGCCAGGCGAGCGAGCCGTCGGTCATCGAGACGTCGACGAGCTGGCCCGCCCCGGACCGCTCGCGCTCGTGAAGCGCCGCGAGGACGCCGAACGCCGCCATCAGGGCCCCGCCTCCCAGGTCTGCGATCTGACCCGCCGACTGCACCGGCCGCCCCCCGGCCCGGCCCGTGAGCCCGAGCAATCCGTTGAGCGCGAGGTAGTTCGTGTCGTGCCCCGCGCGGTCGGCGTTCGAGCCGGTCTGGCCGTAGCCGGTGATCGCGCAGTACACGATTCGCGAGTTGCGCTCGCGCAGCCGCTCGTAGCCGACCCCGAGACGATCGAGGACCCCGGGGCGGAAGCTCTCGAGGACGACGTCGGCGCGATCGGCGAGGCGCAGGAAAGCCTCGCGGCCGGTATCGGACTTGAGGTCGATCCGGACCGAGCGCTTGCCGCGGTTGAGCGACAGGAAGGGGGCCGAGCGGATGCCGAGGGCGTGCTCCGAGTCGTCGCCGTAATACGGCGGCGTCCAGCGCAGGTAGTCGCCCATGCCGGTGTCCTCGACCTTGACGACGTCGGCGCCGAGGTCGGCGAGGAGCAGCGAGCAGAAGCCGCCGGGAAGGAGCCGGGTCAGGTCGAGGACCCGGATCCCGTCGAGCGCGCCGCTCATCCCGCCTCGGACCCCGCCGCCTCGCGGCGGGGGACGCCGAGGAGCTCGCGCGCCTCGGCGACGGTGGCCGCACGGCGGCCGACGTCCTCGGCCATCTGCCGCGCCTTCGCGATCAGCTCGCCGTTCGAGCGCGCCATCTCGCCGTTCGGCAGGTAGAGGTTGTCCTCGAGACCGGCGCGGACGTTGCCGCCGAGCGCGAGCGCGGCCCCGATCAGACGCCACTGGTCACGCGAGATCCCGATCACCTGCCACTGATTCGGGCCCTCGGCGCCGCCGGGGACCTGCTCCGACATCAGGGCGACGTTGCGGGCGTTCGGGCGGATGCCGCCGTTGACGCCGATCACGAGCGAGATCTGAAGCGGCTCGGCGAGCAGCTCCATGTCGAGGAGCGGATCGAGGTTGGCGACGTGGCCGGCGTCGAAGCACTCGTGCTCGGGCTTGATCCCGTGCTCCCGCATTGCCCCGAGGAGCTCGATGATCGTGTCGAACGAGTTCTCGAACACGGCCTTGAAGACGAAGTCCTTCCGCCGCCGCGAGTACTTGGCGTAGTTCATCGAGCTCATGTTGAGCGCAGCGACGTCGGGCCGAAGCTCGCGCAGGTAGGCGATCCGCTTCTCGAGCGGAACGCCGATCGCCCCGGTCGAGAAGTTGACGATCACGTCGTCGACCTCGGCTCGGATCGCCTCGGTGATCGCCCTGAAGTCCTCGACCTCATAGCTCGGCGCCCCGTCCGGCGTGCGGGCATGGATGTGGATCTGCGCCGCGCCCTCGTCGACCGCGCGCCGCGCCTCGGCGGCGTACTCGTCGGGCGTGTACGGGATCGCCGGACACTGATCCCGGTTCGCGATCGCCCCCGAGATCGAGCAAGAGACGATCACCGGATCCTCAAACCGACTCACCCGTTCACCCCCCCGGGCTAGCGACGAAGTCGCGGGTCCGGCGAGCACGCTTCGCCGCGCGGTAACGCGTCGCAACCCGCCGGAAGCGGAGGCGAAGCCGAGCATTCCGGCGGAGGTGTGTGCTCCGCGCTAGCGACGAAGTCGCGGGTCCGGCGAGCACGCTGCGCCGCGCGGTAACGCGTCGCAACCCGCCGGAAGCGGATGCGAAGCCGAGCGTTCCGGCGGTGGTGTTCAGGGCTAGCGACGAAGTCGCGGTTCGAGCGAGCACGCTTCGCCGCCCCGCAACGCGCCCGAACCCGCCGCCCCCGGAGTCGGGAGCGAGCGCGCCAGCGCGAGCGGGAGACGAGGAGGCGGCGGAGTTGTTCATACCGGCGATACCCCGTGCTTGCGCCAGGGCCGCTCGACCCGCTTCCCCGCCGCCATCCGCAGGCCGCGGATGATCGTCGGGCGGGTCTCGCGCGGGTCGATGACGTCGTCGACCATCGCATTGCGGGCGGCGATGTAGGGGTCGATCGTCTTTCGCACCTCGGCGACCATCTCCTCGCGCTTGGCCTCGGGATCATCGGCCGCCTCGATCGCCGAGCGGCCGATGATGTTGACGGCGCCCTCGGGGCCCATCACCGAGATCTCCGCCGACGGCCAGGCGACGAGCAGGTCGGGCTCGTACGCCCGGCCGTTCATCACGTAGTAGCCGGCGCCGTAGGCCTTGCGGACGACGACGGTGACCTTCGGCACCGTCGCCCGCGAGACGGCGTAGAGCATCTTCGCCCCGTGGCGGATGATCCCGGCGTGCTCGACCTTCGAGCCGACCATGAATCCGGGGACGTCCTGGAGGAAGACGAGCGGGATGTTGAAGGCGTCGCAGAGGTTGACGAACCGCGCCGCCTTGTCGGCGGAGTCGTTCTCGAGGATGCCGCCGAGGTGCTTCGGCTGGTTGGCGACGATCCCCACCGGCATGCCGCCGAACCGAGCCAGGCAGGTGATGATCGTCCGCGCGAACTTCGGTTTGATGTCGAAGATCTCGCCGTCGTCGACGATCTCCCGGATGACCTCGTACATGTCGTAGGGCTGGCGCGCCGACTCGGGAACGATGTCGAGGAGGCGCTCCGACATCCGGTCGTCGGGATCGTCGGTCGGGCGCTCGGGCGGCTGCTGCTCGCAGTTGGCGGGGAAGTGGGACAGGTAGCGCTTGACCGCGTCGATGCACTCGCGGTCGTCGGCGACCTCGAGGTCGCCGACCCCCGACTTGCGGCAGTGGACCCTGGCGCCGCCGAGCTCCTCCATCGAGACCTCCTCGCCGGTCACCGCCTGCGTCAGGTGCGGGCCGGCGAGTGCCATCGCCCCCTGCCCGGAGACCATCGGCACGAAGTCCGAGAGCGCCGGGATGTAGGCGGTGCCGGCGGCGCAGGGCCCCATCATCGCCGCGACCATCGGCACCACGCCCGACATCGTCACCTCCTCGCGGAACAGGTGACCCGAGCCCGCGAACAGCGAGCCCGCCGCCTCCTGGATCCGCGCCCCGGCCGAGTCGAGCAGCCAGATCATCGGCATCCGCTTCCCGAGCGCGAGCTCGCGGAGCCGCGTCACCTTGAGCTCGCCGGTCATTCCCATCGACCCGGCCATGACCGTGAAGTCGTATGCGGCGATCGCGCAGCGGCGCCCGTCGATCTCGCCCCAGCCGGTGATCACGCCGTCGGCCGGGGCCTCGGTCCCGTCCATCGCTCGCTGCGAGAAGTGCGGCCCGCCGTGGATCCCGATCTCGACGAAGGTGCCGGGATCGACGAGCAGGTCGAGGCGCTCGCGGGCGGTGAGCTTGCCGCGGTCGTGCTGGCGGGCGATCTTCTCCTCGCCGCCGCCGAGCTTCGCCCGCTCGCGGCGGGCGTGGAGGTCGGAGGCGAGGCCCTTCATCCCGGTGTCGGCGCCGTGCTCCGTCTCCGCGGGCGCCTCCGGCAAGGAGACCTCGCGGGCGGCGTCGGTGACCCTGTCGGCGTCGTCACCCATCACCGGCCCTTCCATCGGGGGTCACGCTTCTCGAAGAAGGCGGTGACGCCCTCGATCGCGTCCTCGGTCGAGAGCTCGATCGTGAGCTGCGAGCGCAGGTAGTCGAGGGCGTCGCGAAGCGGCATGTCCATCTGGCGCCAGATCGCGTCCTTGCCGAGGCGCATGATCAGCGGCGACTTCGAGGCCAGCTTCCGCGCCCACTCGTCGACCGCGGCGTCGAGGTCGGCGGCCGGAACGACGCGGTTGGCGATCCCCGCCTCTCGCGCCTCCTCCGCGCTCAGACGGTCGCCGATCAGCAGCATCTCGTTCGTCTTCTTGCGCGGGACGTTGCGGTAGATCAGCGCCATGATCATGAACGGGAACAGGCCGACGTTGATCTCGGGCGTCCCGAACTGAGCCTCCTCCGAGGCGACGATCAGGTCGCAGGCGAGGGCGATCCCGAGCGAGCCG
>Ga0299914_10002803_pt1 | contig 12130 bp, 9 predicted proteins | sample RVTome_10_FD_201361 | JGI IMG/M metagenome (GOLD analysis project Ga0299914, IMG submission 201361) | Soil microbial communities from uranium-contaminated site in the Upper Colorado River Basin, Wyoming, United States - RVT153D57 (version 2) ... | reverse complement strand
CGACGCGCCGACGCTCGTGATTGTCGGCGAGCAGGATCTGCTCACGCCGCCATGGGTCTGCCGCGAGATGGCCGACAGGATTCCGGGGTGCCAGTTCGAGATCATCAGGGGCGACGGCGCGTCACACGTGGTGCCGATCGAGCGCCCGGACGAGTTCAACCGCCTGGTGGCCACGTTCCTGTCGGCCGCGACGCCACCCAATCCGCCTGACTAGACTGTCCACCAGATCGGATCAGGCGCAGAGCTGGATGAACTCTTGCCCTACGGGTTCTTCCGCCCCATTTCGGCGACTTGACGCCGCCGGGTCGGGTCACACGCTGTCCGACTACCTCCTGGCCGAAATCGAACGGCTGGCCGCGCGGCCAACACGTGAGGAATGCTCGCCAGAATCCACGGCCGGGGCCGCGTCACCTTGAAGACCCCCGCAGTGGTCATCCGCGTGGAGCGCGAGTCAGCGTGATAGTGATTGACGCGTCGGCCCTGCTGGAATTTCTCCTGCTCCAGGATTCACGTGTGTTGACACCGCGCGCCTCACCGTCGCGCAGGCCTTCAGGCCCCGATGGCGCGCGGGGTAGACCTGGAGAGCCCGTGAAGAAATCTGATAGGAGGTGCCAACCCTGCTGGTCAGCGGGCGGGCGCCGCAGCGCATCGGCGCGCGGCGCCCCCGCATTCGCCAAGGCTTCGGCGAGGTCTCGCCGTAGCTCGCGAGCGTCTCTGGCGAGCGGAGGCGGATCGGCCTACGCGCGGAAAAATGCACCTCCGGCGCTGGCCTTACGATGGCCGCTTCGGCTTGGGTATTCCGCGAGCCGGCGCCCAATCGGTTGGATGGAGGGGCGATCCGAACGGCAGTGGCGAAACCGCGCCTCCGTGGGTCTCAGCGCCTGCGGTCCATTTTTCAGAACTGACGCAGCGCGCTGGCCGCATCGCGCCACGGCCCGACGTGCTTCGTCGCGGGCCCGCTGACCAGGTGCAGTTGCTGTCCAGAGAGCTGCATCTCTTCACAGGCTCTGGAGGTCTGCGCTGCGTCGCAACACAAGTGATTCGCGGTATAGAAGATGGCTCGCCGCACTGACGATTTCCGCAACTGGTTGATTCGAGAAGCGGCGTAATCCGGCCTGTTCTCCATGGATTCGCTGGAGTTTCGCAGCCCGGGCGTTGGGAGCCGTGGCAGCGCGGGGTCTCGATGAGGCCCGTAGAACTCGTCGGTCGCGTCGGCTCGGCCCACTTGCCGAGTTCCTTCATGGTCGCTTTCAGGTGGCGTTCGTAGACATCGCTTGCATGCCCTGTCGCCGAGCATCCGCTCGGCATCCTCGTGACGCACGGAGCGGGTGGGCTGGATGCGAATCATCTACCGTTCGAGTTAGGGTTCGTCACGGCTCATTGGGCGCCCTGCACACACATGTCGCGCGCGCTAACGCCCTCTGGAAGGACGTCGCGTCGGGCGATGAGGTTGTTGTGGTGTTCGCGCCGCCGATGCCTACATCTCGCCGAACTGGTACCCAAGCCAGCACGAACACCACGTCAGGTGCCCACGTGGAACTACAGGGTGGCGCACGCGCATGGACGCGTGCCGGTGCATGAGGACGAGCGGCATCTGCGAGCCCTCGTAGGACGCCTGACGAAGCACCATGAGGCGGCGCAGCCCCGCCCCTGGCGAATGGGCGATAGCGCGCAGGCGTTCATCAACGAACTGCTCGCGTCCAGTGTGGGCTCGAGATCGAGATCACCCACCTCGTCGGCAAGTTCAAGCTCGGTCAGAACAAGGAGACGCGTGACGTGCTCGGCGCCGCGCACGCGCCGAGGGCGCAAGGCCATCACGCAATCGCCGAGGCAATGCTCGAGGACAAATGAGCTGCCTGAACGCCGGCTTCGCGAACCTTGACCAACGCGCCAGAGTCGCCATTGTTGCTCCCCCCCACCGAAACCCGCCCCGGTATGCGCCCACCCGCGAACGCATCGAACACACTCTGCAGCGTCGTTTCCTCGTGCGAGGCGAGAACTCCAAGGTTCATGGTTCGTATTTATACGTCGGGCTGACGGTCTCGCTTCAGCTGCGCCCGGCCCATGATCGCGCCGGCCGCCGTCGGCCGCAAGCGGTGGTTAGCCCGCATCGTCCGAGAGCTGCGCCACGGCACGCGGCGGTCGGTGGCCCCGAGCCTCGACGGGTTCGCGCTGGTGGAGCGGAACTCACGCTCACGCTGCAGCTCGAAGACGGGCGGCGGCTGAACGGATTCCTGAACGGCGACATGGGGATGTCGAGCTTGAGCAGTACCTCTCGATTCTCGCGCCTCTTCCGGAAGACATGCGCCTCGTCGTGACCCTTGCGGACGTCACGGGGTGGCGGATCGAGAGCGAGATTCTGCCCCTTCAGTGGAGGCAGGTCGCGTGAGTCCTCTCCTCCCGATCTCCTTGACAGCGACGAGGCCGGCGACTATCGTCACTGGCACTGCGTCGGTACCCTGCGCGAGCGCGCGAGGGTGACAACAGGGAACCCGGTGTGAAACCGGGACTGCCCCGCAGCGGTAAGCGGGAACGACCGTCGTCATAACGCACTGGCTCACGCGAGCTGGGAAGCGACGACCAGTAGGTCCAGCGGCACACAGTCGCCCGCCCGCAAGTCCGAAGACCTGCCGACGACCAGTCAGCCGATCTGAACCTCCGGGGGGAGGTGAAGACGCGTCGCGTTGTCGGACGTCTCTTCCCATTTTTCCCGTCGGAACGTTCGGGTCTCGGCCGCGGGGCCGAAGGCTGCGCCCGTCCACCGTCCAGTGGCGGTCGCGCTCCTGTCCCGTGGCTTCACGACGAGCGTCGTCGCTCGTCGCGCCGCGGGGGCGGCAGGAGGCTCGCGTGATCACCATCGTTCGTTCCGCACTGATCCTCTCGTTCACGTCCGTGCTCCTGCTGACCGCGGCCGATGTGGCCTTCGGTCAGGACACCTCCGTGCTGACGGTCCGCGTCGTCGACGTGCTCGACGCGCCCGTGCCGCGCGCTCGTGTGACGGCGTCCGCCCGTGCCGGCGGCCCGTCGCAGACGGCACTGACCGCTGACGACGGCGTCGCCCGGTTCGGGTCGCTGGCCGCGGGCGACCACCTGATCGAGGTCGAAGCCCTGGGGTTCGCGCGCCCGGACGTGACCGCGATTCAGCTGGCGAACGGCCAGCGGCACCAGGTGTCGATCACCCTGGCGCTCGCCGGATTCTCGGACGTGGTCGTCGTCACGGCGTCGGGTACGCCACAGAGCGTCGACGAGTTGTCGAAGGCCGCCAGCGTGGTGACGCGAGACGACATGGAGACCCGCGGCGATCGCACGATCGCGGACGCGCTGCGCTCGCTGGCGGGCCTCAGGACGCAACAACTCGGTGGTCCGGGCGCGTCGACGAGCGTCAACATCCGGGGCATGCGCGGCGAGGACACCGCGGTCCTGATTGACGGCGTCCGGTTCCGGGATGCGGGCGCGACCCAGGGCGAGGCCGGCACGTTCGTGTCGGATCTGCTGATCACGAATCCCGATCGCATCGAGGTGCTGCGGGGCTCGGGGTCGTCGCTGTACGGATCACACGCCATCGGCGGCGTCCTCAACGTCATCACCCGTCCGGGGGCGGGGCCGCCTTCCGGAGGCGTCCGGCTCGAGGCGGGCAGTCTGGGTACGTGGGGCACGCGAGCTGATGTCGGCGGAGGCGTGCTGGGCGATCGCATCAGCTACAGCGCCGGCGTGACGCGACTGGCTGTCGCCGACGGCGTCGACGGCGATGACGCCGCGGACAACACGAGTGGGCAGGGGGAATTCGGCGTCCGCCTCGGCGACCGTGCGCGTGTCTCTGCCAGGTTCTACGGCGCAAACGCCTCGACCACGGTCAATGAGGGCCCGAGTGCGGTGGGGGCGCTGCCGACGTCTGGCGTCGTGGATGCCCGCCCTCTGCCGGTCGAAGAACTGGCCCGGTACGAAGCCGGTGTGCCGATTGACGCGCTCGATCTTGGGAACGCCACCTTCATACCCTCCGCAAACGACCCGGACAGCCGGCGCGCATCGACCTTTCGCTCCACGCTGCTCCTGCTGTCGCACCAGCCCAGCCGTCGCGTGGGCTATCGGCTGTTCCTCCACGACGTCACGACGTCGCGACGCTTCGACGATGGGCCGCTCGGCGTCTCGGGGTTCGAGCCGCCCGATCCGACGCAGTCGACCTTCGGGGGCCGGATCGGCACGATCGGCGCGCGCGCGGACCTCCAAATCGGCCTCCGACAGCTCGTCACGGTGGGCTACGAATTCGAGCGCGAGCGGTACGCGAGCGCGGCAACGGCCACGGCGACGACGCCCGCATCCACGGTGGACGTCGTCCAACAGAGCCACACCGCGTTCCTCCAGGACCAGGTGTCGGTGACGAGCGCCCTCCAGGTCTCCGGAGCCGTTCGGGTGCAGCACTTCTCGCTCGGCGCGCCGCACCTCACGCCGGCCGACGAGCCGCCGTTTCAAGGTGTCGACTTCGAAGCGCCGCCAACCGCCTTTACGGTGGATCTCTCGACCGTCTACGCCGGCCTGGGACCGGCCACGCGGCTCCGCGCCCACGCCGGCACCGGCTATCGGGCACCCTCGCTCTTCGAGCGGTTCGGCACGTCGTTCGGCCGGCGCGGGTACTCAATCTTCGGCGACCCGCGCCTCCGGCCCGAACGGGCCGTCACGCTGGACGTGGGCGCCGATCGCGACCTTGCGGGGGGTCGGGCCCGTCTGTCGGCGACGACGTTCGGCACATGGCTCGACGACGTGATCGCGTTCGACTTCTCGGGCGCGATCGATCCGGCAACGGATCCCTTCGGCCGATCGTCGGGCTATCGCACGACGTCCGGCGCCTCGAGTCGCGGCGTCGAACTCCAACTGGCGGCGGTGCTGCCGGCCGACACTCGCGTCGACGTCGCCTATACGTTCGTCGACGCCGAGCCGCGCACCGCAGGGCCCGTGGAGCTCACGCGCGCCGCGGCCATCCCTCGCCATCAGATGTCGCTCGTGGTGAGCCACCGATTCGGCCCGAACGTGCACGCCAGCTTCGACCTGCTCGCAGCCAGCGCCCATCTCGGCACGCTGTCCGATCCGGTAACGTTCGCCGCGCGCGTGTTCCGATTCGGCGGCGCGCAGCAGGCCAACCTCGCCGTGTTGTACACGAAGGCACTCGAGGGCCAAACGCAGCTCCGGCTTTTCGGACGGATAGACAACCTCTTTGGAGCCGTCCGCTACGAAAGCGGCTTCCGGACGCCCGGCCGCTACGCCACCGCCGGTGTGGGCATCACGTTCTGACGGACGGGGACGTCGATGCAGCACCCAATTCACCCGCCGTCGGGCCGACGCCGACCCGCCGTGCTCGTCGTCCTGGCCTGCCTCGCGGCGGTGCCTGCTGCGTGCGCACCGGATGCGACGTCAACTCCCACGCTCGCGACCGCCCAACGCATCGTCTCGCTGGCGCCGAGCGCCACGGAGGTCCTGTTCGAAGCCGGGTGCGGAGCCCGCGTGGTCGGGGTGACGAGCTACTGCCGGTATCCCGCCCAGGCGACGACCCTGCCGAAGGTCGGCGGTTACCTGACACCCAGCTACGAGGCGCTCGTCGCCTTGCGCCCGGATCTGATCGTCGTCCTGCCCGAGCACCTGGATGCCCGTCGATATCTAGCGACGCTCGGCCTCGACGTCGTGGAGTTCGACCATCGAAGCATTCGCGGGATCCTCGACAGCATCGCCACGGCCGGCGACCTGTGCGGCACGCGCGCGCGCGCCGACGCTGCCGTCGCCGAACTCGAAGGCCTTCTGCGTCGGGTTGACGAGCGCACGGATGGACGACCCCGACCGCGCGTCGTCATCAGCGTCAGCCGCGGCCAGGAGCGAGGCTTCGGCTCGCTGTCCGCGGCGGGACCGGATGGCGTCTACCATGACCTCCTGCTGCGAGCGGGCGGACGGAATGCCGTGCCACCAGGCCCGGTGCTCCACCCCGCGCTGTCGCCGGAGAGCCTGCTTCGCCTGAATCCAGACGCGGTCGTCGAGTTCGCATCTGGCGCCGTGGACGGAACCGCCATCCGCGAGGAATGGCGCGCGCTCCCGTCGCTGACCGCGGTCGAACGCCAGCGCGTGTTCGTCTTCACGGAGGACTTCCTCCCGGTGCCCGGCCCCCGACTGGTCCGCTTCACGGACACCCTGGCGCGCGCGCTCCATCCAGACGCTCCGTACACAAGGAGGCCCCAATGAGTCCTACGCTGTCGAAGGGTTACTCGGTGTCTCGCCAGGTGCTCGCACCAGCGGATCTGTCCGGACTGCGCGAGGCGATCAGCGAGACGATCGATCGCACCGCGCATGCGCTGCGCACGCCCTTCGAGGAGAGCGCTCCTGACGCGCCGTTCGACCAGCGACTCGAGCGCGTCGCCGCGCGAGATTCGGCGTACGCCACAGCCCTGTTCCATGCCGTCATGGCGGACGTCCATCGCGACGCGCGCCTGCAGGCTCTGGCCTCACACGAGGCGCTTCGTGATCTGGTCACGCGCACGCTTGAGCCGCTGCGCGTCACAGGGCAGGTGATCCGGCCGCGGGCGGCGGTGCCGTCACTCTCCCACGCGGCAAGTCCGTGGCATCAGGACGTCCTGAGGCCGTCCACCACGCCCGGCAGTTGTGGATCCGTGCGCCTGGCGTGTTGGATCCCGTTGGCCGACGTAAACGAGGACACCGGAGCGCTCGAGGTCATTCCGGCGACGTGGGACGCGCCCCTGCCGCACGTGACGAACGGCGCCGGCCAGTTCCACGTGTCCGAGGAGCACCTGCCGCTCGAGGCGCGCCGCGCGGTGCCAATGCTCGCGGGAGACGTGCTGGTGCTGGACCGGTTCGTGCCCCACCGGTCGCTGCCCGTGCGTGCCGGCCGCGTGCGCTGGGCCGTCGTGGTGTGGGTCAAGGCGGTCGGCTCTGAAGGCGAGGTCTGAGATATGCGCACGCTGGTCGAGGTCGACCGCCTGGTCGTTCGCCGAGGCGACCGCGAGGTGCTCCATGGTGTGACCTTCGCCGTCGAGCGAGGTGGTTTCCTTGCCATCGTCGGGCCGAACGGCGTCGGCAAGACGACGCTGCTCGCGGCGCTGCTGGGTCTGGTGCGACCGGCCGCGGGCAGCATTGCGCTGGCCGGTCGCCCGCTCGGAGCGCACACGCGCCGTGAGCTCGCCCGGCGGATGAGCTACGTGCCGCAGTCGGACGGCCGCGCCGTGCCGTTCACGGTCCAGGAATTCGTGTTGCTGGGGCGTTACGCGCACCGGGGCCGGTTCGCGCCTGCCGATCGCGAAGACCGTCACATCGTGCGCGACGCGCTGGAGCATACCGGCACCGCCGCGTTCGCCGAGCGAGCCGTATCGACGCTGAGCGGCGGCGAGCGACAGCGGGTCCTCATTGCCGGGGCGTTGGCGCAGCAGGCCGAGGTGATGCTGCTCGACGAACCGACCGCGTTCCTCGATCCCCGACACCAGCTCGACACCGCAGCGTTGCTCCGGGACCTCAATCGAAGCCATGGGCTGACGGTGCTCATGGTCACGCACGACTTCAACCTGGCCGCTGCGTGCGGGCACAACGTGCTGGCTCTCCGGGAGGGCCGCGTCGTCTACCACGGCGACGCTGGGACGTTCCTGACGTCGCAGGTTCTCGAAGAGGTGTACGGTGTGCCCTTCGACGTGCTGCGGCGACCTGCGGGCGGGGCGTGGGCGGCGGTCGGAGGCCCTCAGTGACCTGCCACGCGCCCCGGTCCCTGATGTGGCTGGCCGGCGTCTCGGCGGCAGTCCTCGCGGCGATTGCGGCCGCCCTCCTGATCGATCTGCCGATGGAAGGCCGACAGGAGATCCTCTGGCGCATTCGCGTGCCGCGCGTCTGCCTGGGTCTGGCCGCGGGCGCGGCCCTCGCGGCAAGCGGCATGGCCTTCCAGGCGATGTTTCGCAATGCGCTGGCAACGCCGTACACGCTCGGCGTATCGAGCGGCGCATCACTGGGTGCCGCGCTCTACATGCGGGCCGCGCTCCGTCTGGACGCGGCCGGCATCGACGGCGTCTCGCTGGCGGCGCTCGCCGGAGCGGTGCTCTCGACGATGCTGGTCTATGGCCTCACCCGCTTGAGTCGCGCCTTCTCCACCGCCACGCTCCTCCTGGCCGGGGTCGCGACAAGCTTCTCCTTCACGAGCCTGATTCTCCTGACGCAATACACCAGCGACGTCACGACCGCGTTCCGCGTCGGCCGCTGGCTGATGGGAGGCCTCGAAGTGGTCGGCTTCGAACCTGTCTGGCAGGTGCTGCCATTTGCGGCGGTCGGACTCATCGTGGTGACGGTCCTCACACGCGAGCTGGACCTGCTCGTCGTCGGCGAGGATCTCGCGGCGACGCGCGGGGTGTCGGTCGAGCACGTGAAACGGCTGCTGTTCTTCGCGGTGTCGCTCATGGTGGGCGGCGTCACGGCGGTCTGCGGACCCATCGGCTTCGTGGGGCTCATCGTGCCGCACATCGGCCGGCTGCTTGTCGGCGGCCACCACCGGTTCCTCGCGCCGTTCTCGATCCTCGGCGGCGCCATCTTTCTCGTGACGTGCGACACGGTCGCGCGAGTGGCGATTGCGCCGGTCGAAGTCCCCGTCGGGAGCATCACGGCGCTCGTCGGCGGCCCGTTCTTCCTCACGCTCCTTCTCTGGGGGCGCGCGAACCGCGGCTTCGAAACATCGTGACAGGGAACGGAGGACACGGATGAGCATTGCCACCCGGACGGGCGACACCGGAGAGACCAGCCTCATCGGCAACAGACGCGTCTCGAAGGCCGACCTTCGCGTCGAGGTGTGCGGCTGCCTCGACGAGTTGATTTCGCAGATGGGGTTTGCGCGGTCGATCTGCGAGCACGCCGACACGCGCGCGCTCGTCAAACACCTGCAACGCCAGCTCTTCCTGGTCGCCGAAGAAGTCGCCTCTGGCGACCGTGATGCGGCGCCGGCACTGGTCGAGGCAGCGCACGTGGAGGCGCTGACGCGACACGTGCACGACCTCGAAGCCCAGCCCGGCATGGCCGGCGACTGGACGCTACCCGGAGGCCACACGGGGGCCGCCGCGCTCGACGTGGCGCGCACCACCTGCCGGCGGGCCGAACGGGCACTCGTCCGGCTGAGAGACGCGGGTCAGACTGTGGGTCCACATGCCGTACCGTTCGTGAATCGTTTGAGCGATCTGCTCTGGCTTCTCGGTCGCGTTGTCGAGCACGCCGCCGGCGTGGATGCGCGGATGCGCGGGCCCGACCACCCCGGCCCGCGCTGGTCGCGGGCCTGGTCAGGGGACCACGAATCATGACGACCGGCGATCTCGCCGTCGCGCAGACGAGAGCCGTCCTTGACGCCGCTGTCGGTCGCGTCCGACCGACCAGCGAGTCCTGGCGCCGGGAGGCCGAGCGCCGCCTGGACCGGCTGACCAAGCCGCCCGGCAGCCTGGGCCGACTCGAGGACGTGGCCCTTCGGTGCTGCGCGATCCAGGAGACGCTGGACCTGACGACGGTGTCGCGCCGCATCATCGTGTGCGCGGCCGATCACGGCGTGGTGGCCGAAGGTGTGAGCGCCTATCCGAAGGCGGTCACCGCACAGATGGTGGCCAACTTCCTCCGCGGTGGCGCGGCGATCAACGCCCTGGCCGCTGCCGCGGATGCGGACGTGTGGATCGTCGACGTCGGCGTCGACGGTCCGATTGCCACGAGCGGCCGGCATGCACGCCTGGTCTCGCGCAGGGTGAGGAACGGCACACGCAACATGCTCGACGAACCGGCGATGACGGAAGCGGAAGTGCTGGCCGCGCTGCAGGTCGGTCTCGATCTGGCTGCGGAGGCGGTCGCTGACGGTGTTCGACTCCTCGGCCTCGGCGAAATGGGCATCGGCAACACGACCGCCGCAAGTGCCGTGACGGCTGGCGTGACCGGCCGGCCGGCCGCGGCGGTGACCGGTCGCGGCACGGGGGTCGACGAGGAGACGTTCGCGCGAAAGGTCTCCACGGTTGAGCGGGCGATCGCCAGACACGGCTGCACGCCCGGCGTACCGCTGGAGGTCCTCGGCGCGGTCGGCGGTCTCGAGATCGCGGCGCTGTGCGGCATCTGTCTGGGCGCCGCGGACCGGAAGGTCGCGATTGTGGCCGACGGGTTCGTCGCAACCTCCGCGGCCCTCGTCGCCGCGGCGCTGGCCCCGTCGCTCACCGACTACCTCTTCGCCGGCCATCTCTCGCCGGAACCAGGGCACGCGGTCCAACTCGAGTACCTGGGACTGCGTCCGCTCCTGGACCTGCAGATGCGGCTCGGGGAAGGCACCGGGGCCGCGCTCGCGATGCCCGTGATCGGTGCCGCCGCACGGGCGTTCACCTCGATGGCCACGTTCGAGTCGGCCGGCGTGAGCGAGCCCGAGCCATGACGGCCCTGCTCGCCGCCCTCGGACTGCTGACCCGCGTGCCCATCCGTCGCGCCTTCAGCGAATCGGAGGTCGCACGCGCGACAGCCTTCTATCCGGTCGTCGGTGCGGCCATTGGGGCCAGCCAGGCGGCCGTGCTGTGGGTCGCGGTCGCCTGGCTTCCCGCACCCGCGGTGGCCGGCGGCGCGTCGCGCGTGCCGTCGATGGTCCTCGCCGTCTGCTTGGTCGCCCTGACGGTCTGGATCACCGGAGCGATTCACGTGGACGGACTCGCCGACACGTTCGACGGCTTCGGCGGTGGGCGATCGCGTGAGGAGGTCCTCGCGATCATGCGCGACCCGCGCGTGGGCGCGTACGGCGCGGTCGCCATCGTCGTTCTGCTGCTCTTGAAGGTGGCCTGCCTTGACGCGCTGATCCAGCGGCGCGCCGCCACGATTCCGCTCCTCGTGGCGCCGATCGCTGGCCGCTGGGCCATGGCAGCGCTGGGATGGTGGCTGGCGTACGCGAGAGCGGACGGCGGGCTCGGCGCGGTGGCCCGGGGATCGGGGGCGGGCCGCGGGCTGGCCATCGCCACGACCAGCGCCGCGGTGCTGCTGGCCACTCTCGCCGGCTGGCACGCAGTGGTCTTCGGAACGATCGCCGTCGGCGTGACGCTCGTGACGGGCCGCGCGTACCGCCGGCGCATCGCTGGCTTTACCGGCGACACCCTGGGCGCCACCGGCGAGCTGACGGAAGCCGCCGTCTGGATTGCCGCCGTTGGGATGGCCGCATGACGACAGACGTGGCCCTTGGAAACGTCTTCGGACCAGCGCCTGCCGGCGTCGGATTTCGGATCGCGCTGGTGCGGCACGGCGAGGCCGATGGCTCGGTGCGCGGGCGCTGCTGCGGGTCGCTCGATCCGGCGCTCTCGGACGAAGGCCGGCGCCAGATGCGGCACGCCAGCCGTCTGCTCCAGCGTCTGGCGGCCGTGACGATCTATGCGAGCCCGCAAGCACGTGCGCTCGACAGCGCGCGGACACTCGAGATGGCCGCACCGATCGTGGTCGATGACCGGCTGCGCGAGATCGACTTCGGTCTCCTCGAGGGCCTGACCTATGACGAGATAGCTGATCGGCACCCCGACGTCTGGCGGGGCTGGATGCAGGCGCCTGTCGACGTCGCGTTTCCGCAGGGCGAACGGTTCGCCGCCTTCAGCAACCGCGTCGATCGCGCCATCGCAGATCTGACGACCCGTCATCCCGGGGACGCCATCGTCGTCGTGGGCCACGGCGGCGTCAATCGTCTGATCCTGGCGCGCGCGTTGGGCCTCGACCTCCGCCATATGTTTCGCCTCCAGCAGACATGCGGTGCCGCGAGCCTCATCGACTATTACGGCGATCAAGCCGTCGTGCAGGTCATGAACGCGACGTGGACGGGTGCATCGTCATGTTGACGCTCGTCCTCGGTGGCGCCAGGAGCGGCAAGAGCCGGTACGCGCAAGCGCTGTGCGACGGCCGGCCGGCCGTGTACGTGGCCACGGCGCGCGCGGCGGGCGATCCTGAACTGCAGGAACGAATCGACCGACATCGGCGCGACCGGCCGGCTTCGTGGACGACCGTCGAGGAGCCGGAGGACGTGGCATCGGCCGTCGTGCACGCGCGACCGGCCGACGCCCCAGTGATTGTCGACTGCGTGACGGTCTGGATCTCCAATCTCCTCTGGAAGCACCGCGCTACCACC
>Ga0299914_10002802_pt1 | contig 12131 bp, 6 predicted proteins | sample RVTome_10_FD_201361 | JGI IMG/M metagenome (GOLD analysis project Ga0299914, IMG submission 201361) | Soil microbial communities from uranium-contaminated site in the Upper Colorado River Basin, Wyoming, United States - RVT153D57 (version 2) ... | reverse complement strand
ATCCTCGAATATCGCCTCGGCGGCGGCGTCAGCCTTGTGGCTCGTGACCGCCAGGCCCACGTACACCTGGGGGCTCATGGAGATGGTCGCCGTGCCCATCGGGCTCCAGGCCGTACCGTCGACTGCCTGGTAGGCTGTGAACGACGATCCGCGCCGGACGAGGCGTACGCAATGCGGTGCGACGGCGGGCACCGGTTCGTTCTCACCGGCCTCCTGCCCGGCCGCCGCCCGATGGTGGAACGCCGCGCCCCAGCCGGCCGAGAGCAGGGTCAGGGCGTACGGAGCGCTCGCGTCGAGCGTCTCACGAATCATCACGCCGGCCTTGCTCCAGGCGTCGACGAAGTCGAGCGACTCGACGCATGCGACGATGGCGCCGTCGCCCTCGAGCGGCTGATGGACGAACCTGAACTGATCGGACGCGCCGCCGATACCCTCGCCCGCTCCCACCACCGTGAAGCCGCCCGTGGTGTAGCCGGCCGACCCGGCCACCGCGGGGCTCCCGATATCAGCGGTCTGCCACGGGGACGGCAGGCTGGAAGCTGCCTCGACCGTCACGTTCACACCGGCGGAGATCGTCGATGCGCCGGCGTTGTCCCAGGCCTTCGCTGAGAGGGTGTACGTGCCCGCGCCGGCCGCGGTCCAGCCGATCTCGTAGGGGCTGGCCGTGTCGCTGCCGACCAGCATCGCGCCCGCGTAGAACTCCACTTTCGCGATCGTTCCGTCCGCGTCGCTTGCGCTCGCGGACATCGGAATCACCGACCCGGTTTCGAAACGGCTTCCCGCGCCGGGCTCGGCCAGGCTGACGACCGGCGGCAGGTTGGCCGGCTCCACGACGATCACGCTCGAGGGGGCCGACCAGGTCGCCGCGCCGTCGTTGTCGCGGGCGACGGCCGTGAGCGTGTAGCTGCCGGCCGGCACGTTCGTCCATGTCGCGGTGTACGGCGAGGTCGTGTCGGAACCGATCGACGTGGATCCGGCGAAGAAGTCGACCCGCGTGATGCTGCCATCCGCATCGCTGGCGCTGGCGGCGAGCGCGATCGAGGCCGGCGCCGTGTAGCTCGTTCCGGCCGCGGGCGCAGTCAGCGACACGGCCGGCGCCTGGTTGTCGGCGACGTCGACTTCCACCTCGGGCGACGACGACCTGGCGCCGCGATCGTCCTCGACCACCGCCTTCAGCTTGTGTACGCCTGGCGGCACGTTGCTCCACATCACCGTGTACGGGGCCTGGCTGGCGGATGCGATCAGGGTCGACCCGGCGTAGAAGTCCACCTTCTTGACGCTGCCGTCCGAATCGCTGGCCGCGGCGGTGAGATCGATGGAGCAGGGTGTGTTGAACGACGCGCCATGGGTGGGCGAGGTGAGGGTGACCTCGGGCGGCTGGTTCGTCCCGGCCGCGGTGGACACCTCGGTATCCGTGAAGCTCGCCGTCGTCGATACGCGCCACGACCTGCTGGTCACCGCCAGGCCCGCGAATGCCAGTCTGTTCAGGTAGACGGCCTCGCTCCCGATCGTCGTCCAGTTCACCCCGTCTGCCGAAACAGCGGCCGTGAACGTCTGCCCCTTGCGCGAGAGCCTGAGCCACTGCGGCGCCTTCCCCGACTCGCCGGATACCTGCGTCGTGTTCGAGCCGGTCGCAAGGCGGTACTGCAGGTACGATCCCTTCTCCGCGGTGACGAACGCGCCGGCGTACTTCGCGTTCGCGCTCAGCTCGTCGCGGATCATCAACCCCGCCTTGGCCCAGGGGTGAGTGCGCTCGAGGTCCGCGACCCGGGCGACGATCTCTCCGTCGCCGTCGAGTGTCTGATAGACGAACGTGAACTGATCCGCATTGGCCCCGATGTCCGCGCCTGCCGCGTTCACGGTGAATGTTCCGGAGGCCCAGTCCGCACTGCCTGCACGCTGCGGCGATCCCACGTCGGCCCACGCCCAGGGGTCGGGCAGTCCATTCGATTCGAGAACAGGAAGAGCGGACGCCGACGACGAGTGCATCGTGGTCGTCGCGTAGGGAGCCGATGATGACGCGGATGTGGAGGGCTCGGTGGTCGATTCCGCGCCGCCCATGGCGGGCGCTTCGTCCGCGCCGTAGTCCACGCCGTTCCCCTGGGGCCTGAGGTCGCCGTCGATGTCGGCTGAGGCGTCCGCAAGAGCGGGAGCCCGATCGATGACCTCCGCTGCCGTGGCCAGCAGGTGCAGGTCGCCGCTCGCCGGAGCGGCGAACATGCCCGGGACCGCCCAGAGATAGTTGTCCGTCCCGGCGCCGCCCACGCCGTGGCGTGCCGTGATGTGCCCGTCGAGCAGGTTGTTTCGAACGACGACGCCGGTGGTGTCGCCGAGGCGGTACTCGATGAGCGACGCGGACCCCGTGTTCGACAGAATCGTGTTGTGCAGAACCTGAGCGGCCGGGGAATCGATCAGCTGAATGGCGGGCCCGCCGTGGGTCGCGAAGTCGCGGGTGATGAAATTGTTTCGGACGATGCCGCCGGCATGATCGCTCGGCGTCCGATCCTCGACGCCGAGAGCGATCTCACGCTGGCAGTTCACGAACGTGTTCCGCTCGATCAGCGAATCCCGCGCGCCCTGCGCCATCAGGACGGCCGGTGCGGCGAGTCCGCCCGCCGGCGCCCTGATGTTCCGGAAGCGGTTGCCGCGGACGACCCAGCGCGCTCCGCCGGAGACGTGCACGGCCCCCGTGTCTGTACCGGGCGCCTCGAAGGAGTACTCCATCACGGACCCCTCGACGATGCCCTCGTCCACACCGCCGCCGCGCCTGTCGGGATATGCCTTGACGAACTGCCGGCCCGCATCGACCAGCCGGAGGTTGTACAGCTGCGGCGCGCCGACTCCGGCCTCGAGCGAGATCGCGTGCTGGAACACGTCCCGGATCGTGAGATTGGAAATCGTGATGCCCTGCACGTGTCCGCCTACCGAGATCCCGTGCGGCACCGCACCGTAATCGGGGTTCGTCATGCCCATGCCGACGAGGACGACGTCATCCGGGTTCTGGGTGGAGCCGGTGATCCCGACGTTCGTCAGGGCGCCCTTGATGGTCAGCGTGCCGGTCAATCGATAAGTACCAGGGGCGAGCACGATCGTCGTGCCCGACGCGAGCGCGGCCACCGCGCTCTGCAGGTCGGGCTCGCTCGAGACCTGGACGACGGTGGCGATCCCGCCGGCGTCCTGCGGCGCGGCCACGAGAGGCGGGAGCCCGGATCCCGAGATCGACGAGACGAGGAGCAGAGCGGTCGCCGCGGCGGCGGTTCGGCGGAATCGGGAGACGTCGCCCATGTGTTGGAACCCCGGAATTCGGATGTGCGCGGTGGCGCGCGAAGACGTTGACCCGTCGACCGTGCCCCAGCAGGGCAAGGGCGGCACCACATCCGGATCGTGAAAAATTGGGCGGCTTTCCCTGTGTCGGCGCGTCCATGCGGCGTGATGGCGTTTCGAAAACGGCGAACCGGATCACAGTTCTGCAACGCGTCTGGAAAGGAGCAGACTTCCTGTTTTCCGGTGCGGATCCCCGGGGCCTCGCTGGCACGGCGGCGATCGATGATCGGGGGTTGCCACGCCGATCCCGCGCACGGTGCGGCCGGCCAGCTCAGCCGATGTCAACAGGAGTGTTGTCGCTGCGCGCCGCGGAAGGATCTTGAGCTGTGAGGTGACGTCCCGGGCGGAACGGGCCGGAAATCAAGGGCGGCAATGCCCTCGGGCGGGGCGCTTCGACAGGGTAGCGTGTGCCTCGGACGTTCACGACCCGGTCTCGGCGACGATCGTGGAATCGTTCGTCACCGAGCCGGAGGCAGGGTTGCCCCTGCCTGCAGCACCCCTCGCCGCCTCCGGGCCTGGCCCGGGGCTCGACGCACCGCCGCCGGTCCGCTCGTAGGCGCCGATATCGTAGGCCTGGCCCTGCGGTCGATCCGTGCCCTGGCGATCTTCGGTGACGCCGGCAATCGCGGCACCCGCATCGATGGCAGGCGACCCGTCGCCCAACTGGTAGTTGTGGCTGCCGGCGTCGACGAAGGCCGAGGCCGGCACCGCGAGGTTCGACGGGCCGGCGGCCTGAGACGGCAAGCTGCTTCCCAGCATGAGGAAGTTTCGCACGTCGAGCGTCGTCCCCGACGACGACGCGCTGACGAACGGGCGCGTCACGCCGCCGCCGATCGTGACGTTGTAGATGCGCGGCGTGTCGATGTCGTCCTCGTAGCGGAACGCCACATCGGCGCTGTGCACGACCGCGTTCTGCACGCGGACGCGCGCGCCGCCGTGCGTGCCGGGGCCACGGAGCCGGAACGCGATCTGCGAGTCGCGGACCGTCACGCGATCGACGACGACCTCGATGTTCTCCTTGAGATTGAAGGCCGCCATGTTGCTGATGAGACCGCCGCGGAAGCCCCAGGCCTCGGTGTCGCGGATGGTCAGCTTTGCGCGCGGAGCCGAGCTCGAGGCCTTGGTGTCCACCGCGTTCTCACCGGCGACGGTGCCCGCAGGGAAGCCGTTCTCGGGGGAGGGCAGCGGAGCGAGCCAGAAGTCGCAGCCCTCGATCACCACGTCGCTCCAGCCGGCCGTGTCGCGCCCGGGGTCCACCTGGAACGCGTCGCCCGAGAACGTGTGCACCTCGGTGTTGCGGATCGTCAGGCGGCGGACGGCGCCGGCCACGATACCGTGCGCGTCCGTCCGGCCGTTGGCGGCGTTCAGCGTGTGATGGACGAGCGAGTCCTCGATGAGCACGTCGCGCGCCGCGCCGATGTCGATGCCGTCGCGGCTCGTCCTCCGGACCTCGCTGTCCCGGAGCGTGAGCCCGCTGCCGCCCGATTCCACCCTGACGAGATCCGACGAGCCGTAGCGGCCGTCGAGCACCAGGCCGTCCACTGTGAAGTACGCGTGGGAGACGGTGAGCACGCGGCCGGAGACCGTCACCAGCACGCTGCCGCGCCCGTCCCGCGCGCGCAGTGTGATCCGCTCGCTGGAGGACGCGTTCCGTGCCGTCCGAAGGCGCTCCGTGTACGTGCCGGGCGCAACCGTGATGACATCACCCGGTTGCGCAGCGTCGATCGCGTCCTGGATGCGGCCCAACGGCGCGCCGCTCGTCCCTTTCCCGGAGCCGCCGGGTGCGACGAACCAGTCGGCGGCGGCCGCCCGGCCAGCAGGGATCGACAGCAGCGCGATCACAACCGTCGGAAGAAATGAGACTCTCAAATCAAGAACTCAAAACTCAGGACTCAGAACTCAGAACACCAGCCTACACGCGCCAGCGGGAAGTGCCCTGCCTCGGCCGGAGATTAGTCACCCACCGGCGCGACAATCCGGCCCGTTCCCGCCTCTCGGCCAGGCTGGCAAGTGGGGCGAATCGAGCATGTTGCGGCCGTTCGGCACGTCCGGGCCGATTGCGGCACGGCGATTGAGATGAAAGGGCGCACACCGGAGGAACCACGGCCCCACGGGCCGGCCCGACACATGCGATCACTTGTTCACGTCACGACACTCTGCGCCGCCATCGCGGCGTTCGGCGCCGCGCCCGCGCGCGCGGCGGTCATCATCGATTTCGAGCCGCCGTTCGGCTCCAACCCCGAGTTCAACATCCTGTTCAACGATCCGTCCCTGACGTTGTCGGGAACGACTGTCGAGGGCGTCACCAACTCGACGCCCGGCACGGTGTTCCACTTCACGGGGCTGGAACCGCTGGCCGCCGATGGCGGTCAGGCGCTCATCGAGGCGGCGGATGGCGCGTTCACCTCCCTGTGGATCGAGCCCGAAGGGGCCGGCATCGGGTTCACCAGGTTCGAGGCGAATCTCGACGTCTTGAAGCCGGCACGCGGACACGCGTCGGGCACCCTGACGGTGACGGTGTACGACATCCTCGGCAATCCCACGAGCGCGCAGCACACAATCGCGTCGAACGGCAGCAACTTCTTCAACGTGCTGGCGTCCGGGCCCGATCTGATCCGGGCCATTCTGATCGAGAGCGCCGTGAGCCTCGAGGACGCCCGCCAGATTCGTGTCGGCGGGTTTCAGGCGCCCGGCGGCGGGGAGGAAGAGATCGAGGTGCCCGAGCCGGCGGAACTGCTGCTCGTCGGCGTGGGTCTGCTCGCCGTGGCCCGGCGCCTGCGCGGCGGCCGCGCGCCCAACATGAATCCGGCGGACTGATGCGACTTCGCGGCATGCCCTCCCCCGAGGACCGCGGAAGCCCCGCAGGGCCATCCCCTGCGGGGCGCCTGTTCGCTCAGGCGCCGGCCGGCGCGCCCGCCACGCGTCGCTTCTTTTCGCCGGCCTTCTCGCCCCCGGCTTCGTCGTCACGCTCCTGGCTGCGCTGACGTCGGACGTGCTCGCGCGCGTCATTCCCGGGTCGCTGTTCCGCTGAGCGCCGCGCGCGGGCGGGGGCTCACTGGACCGGGGCGCCGGTGCTATCCTGAAGGCTTCATGTCCCCCTCCCGAATCCTCTGCGTGGTCGGCGCCCGCCCCAACTTCATGAAGATGGCGCCCATCGTCCACGCGCTCGCCCGGAGGCCGGAGCGGTTCGCGACGACGCTGCTGCACACGGGGCAGCACTATGACGAGGCGATGTCGCGCGTGTTCTTCGAGGAGCTGGGCATGCCCCGGCCGGACCTCGATCTGAACGTGGGGTCGGGATCGCATGCCGCCCAGACCGCCGCGATCATGGCGGCGTTCGAGCCGGCCGTCCTCGACACCCGGCCGCGGCTCGTGATCGTGGTGGGCGACGTCAACTCGACGATCGCCTGCGCGCTGGTCGCGGTGAAGATCGGCGTGCCCGTCGCCCATGTCGAGGCCGGTCTCCGCAGCTTCGATCGGTCAATGCCGGAGGAGATCAACCGGCTGCTGACGGATCAGATCTCCGAGTACCTGTTCACGACCGAGCGTGCCGGGGAAGAGAACCTACTCCGCGAGGGCGTCGCTCGCGAGAAAATCCATTTCGTCGGCAACGTGATGATCGACACGCTGCTCGCGCACCGGGACCGCGCCCGCGCGCTCGAGGCGCCGCGCCGCCACGGGCTGGAAGGGCGCTACGGCCTCATGACGCTGCACCGGCCAGCCAACGTGGACGACTGCGGCGTCTTCGAGAAGATGATGGGCGCCATCGCCGCAATCGCGCGCGACGTGCCGCTCGTGTTTCCCGTCCATCCGCGCACGCGTCCGGCGATCATGAGGTCGGAGGCCGCCAGACGGCTCGTCGAGGGCGGACGGGTCCGGCTGCTCGATCCGCTCGGCTACCTCGAGTTCGTCGGCCTGATGGAGGCGAGCGTGGTGGTGCTGACCGACTCGGGCGGCATCCAGGAGGAGACGACGATCCTCGGCGTGCCGTGCCTGACGCTGAGGGACAACACGGAGCGCCCGGTCACGCTCACCGAGGGCACGAACCGCCTGGCCGGCACCCGTCCGGAGTCGATCCTCGCCGCGTGGGCCTCCCTGAACGGCACCCCGCCGCAGCCGCGCGTCCCGCCCCTGTGGGACGGCCGCGCCGCGCAGCGAATCGTGGAGGTGTTGGACAGGGAACTGACAGGCCGTTGAACAGGACGGTCTGTCGGATGGAAAATGGAAGATGGAAAATGGAAAAGCGCCAGGTTCGGGAGTTCTTCCACAGCGCCGGACCAGCGGCCCTCCAGGTGTTCAGCTGAGTTGACGGCAGCCGGTCGCGTTACCATTTACCATTTACCATTTACCATTTTCCATTTTCCATTTAGTATTCCCCCAACCCTCCCCCGAGGGCCGTGACCGCCCTGCCAGTACCACGACCTTACGTGTCGTGCCTGCAGGGCGGCCATTTCCAGCCGGCCGTTCTTCTGGCCGGAGGTGCTCCTCATCGCCGCGGCGTCATCCACGGCCCGCGACGTCACCGGCACTGCGCGCGCGGCGCGTGCAGTTGAACCGAACGCGGGAACCCCGAGCCCCGAGCTCAAGCCCCGAGCCCCGAGTCCCGACGTGAGCGCCCTGAGCCGCTGATGCGCAGCGCCGGCGCTGGCCGTCCGGGCCCCGCTTCCGCGAGGCGGGAAAACGGTCCGCGCTCGTACTCTCGCTTCGCTCGCTGCCGCGGCGAAAGCAGACGACCGCGACCACCGACTGGCCGACGCCGCGACGATCGACTGGGCAGACGACCGCGACGACCGATTAGGCAGACGACCGCGACGACCGACTAGGCTGACGACCGCGACCAGAGACCAGCGACCTTCGACCGACGACCGTTCAGAACCTCCTGACGTGTCCCAACCGTGATGTTCGGCTGAAGACGAACCAGGGCAGTGCCCAGGTCACTCGAGTCAGCCGATCAGCGGGCGGCGCTCCGCGGCGCTGCGGGCGCTTCCGGCCCGCTCCGCAGCGGCGGCAGCACCAGCCGGCGGCCGGCGCGGGACGGTTCCGCCGTGCCCTGCCGGAACGCGCGGTAGTCCACCTTGCAGCCGTGCGTCATCAGGAAGTTGTGGAAGCGCTTGTAGTCGGTGTGCGACATCCCGAACAGCCGCAGCAGCGCCCGGTAGTTCCCGTGCGTCGTCCGCAGCCCGCGGATGACCAGCTCGCGCACGTCGTGGCGCGTGATGTCGCGGGCCAGGAAGATCGGATGGATGTGCTCCCAGAAGGAGTAGCCGCCCGACACGAGCGCGTCGTACAGGTCGTCGGCGACCTGGCGGCGCCGCTCGCGCGCCGGCAGCAGCGCGTCGCCGGCCGAGCGGACGCTGCGCGGCAGGTGGTCCAGCTCGATCACGCCGCCCTCGGCGAACCACATCGCCTGCTCGACCACGTTCTGGAGCTCGCGGACGTTGCCGGGCCAGCGGTAGCGCTGGAGGACCTGGAGCGCCTCGTCCGCCAGGCGCACGCCGCGGCCGGCGCGTCCGAGGAGGTAGTCGATGAGCAGCGGCACGTCCTCGCGCCGCTCGCGGAGCGGCGGCACGTGGAGGTGAATCACGCGCAGCCGATAGAGGAGGTCCTCGCGGAACTCGCCGGCCGAGACGCGCTCGGCGAGGTTGCGGTTCGTCGCCGCGATCACGCGCACGTTGGCGACGCTCATCGCCTGGTGCGCGCCGACCGACTGGATCTCGCCCGTCTCGAGGAAGCGCAGGAGCAGCGCCTGCATGCGCAGGCTCATCTCGCCGACCTCGTCGAGGAAGAGCGTGCCGCGGTGCGCGAGCTGCAGCTTGCCCGGCTTGTCGCGGTACGCGCCGGTGAAGCTGCCCTTGACGTGGCCGAACAGCTCCGATTCGAGCAGCGTCTCGGTGAGCCCCGCGCAGTTGACGGCCACGAACGGCCCGTTCGCGCGCGGCGACCGCACGTGCACGGTGCGCGCGATCAGGTCCTTGCCGACGCCGCTCTCGCCGGTGATGAGCACCTTGGACTCGCCGACGGCGGCGCGGCGCGCCATCGAGAGCACTTCGAGCATCGCGGGGGCGGCGGCGACGATGACCGGCTCGCCGCCGGGCATCTCGTCGAACTGACCGCGTTCCGATTGACGTTCCGAGACGTTGAACATGACTGGCTCCTGTGGGCAGGGGGGCGCTGCCTGTCCACCTGGCAAGGCAAGGGCGGAGCCAGACTCGGCCGTTCGGCTAAATCCGTCTATCGCAAGAAGTTGGAGGGAAGAGACAGACTTGTCAGTTCAGGCCTGTGTCACGAAACGGGTCATTTCAACGTTGGAATAATGGACCAACCCGTTGCAGAACAGCTGTTTGACCGTGTTTTCTCAGAATTGAGCACGTGTACAGCCAGGTCTCGATTCGGGACATACCGTGCGCGAGGGAGGAAGAACAGTCAATTCCGCCAGAATTTCGTGGACGCCGGCCGGATCGCGGGCCATGGCGCAGACGAGGCGCCGGCCGGGTCCTGGCCGTCGGGTTCCGCCGGTTCCGGCTTCGCGGGCCGCGCGTAGGCCGGTCGCAGGTGCGCCGGCCGCGGCGCGGCCATCGCGGTCCAGACCTCGGCGCACGCGCCGCACTTGTAGTGCAGGAACACCAGGCCGCTGCCGACGAGCGCGACATGGGTCGCGCCGCAGAACGGGCACGGGAACGGCGGTTCGGGCGTGTGGGTGTTCATGCGAGCGGCACCTGGAACAGGCCGCTGAAACGGTGGCGGCCCGATGGACGAGGAAAAATGGAAGATGGAAAAGACGCGCGGGGCGTTCGTCCATCCACGCCTGGACAGCAGCCCTTTTCAGCAGTCTGCGATCGGGCCTGACCGTCGAACGTGGGCCGCCCCGACGAATCGCGGTTGGGGAGCCCGGCCGCCGGCCGCAGGCTGGCGAACGTCGCCGCGAACATGAGGATCGCGCCCAAGAGCGCCAGCAGCAGCGACGCGCGATGGGCCTGACGATCGGACATGCCTGGGCGGGAGACCAAGTCCGGTGCCACGACCTCGGGTGCGCGCCGGCGCCGGTTTTCCGTGGAAATCCGGCGAAATTTCAGTTTCGTGCGTTCCGGAGTCATCCGCCGGCGCGACCTTTACTCGCCGGGGGGGTAGACGCGCGGAGAGGAGAAGACGAGGGTGGAAGAACGTCGAGGCCCGGGCCTGTCGGCGATGGGCCGTCCTCGGCCGCGGCCGGGCCGGGCTTTAGGCCCGCCGGGCAGGATTGCACAGAAAATTTTGAGATCGACCGGCCAACCGCTTGGCCTGTGGCGGGCGCTGAGGTAGACTTCTCCCCCTGCGAACGAGAAGAGGAGAAGAAAGGCTTCCCTTCAGATGACTTTTGACACTCGCCAGGACCACGGAAGACGCTGGCGTCCGCCCGAAATGTCGCAAAAAGCGCGACTGGCCGGGCGTTATCACGTCTGCCGCAGACTTTCTGCTTCCAAGCACAGGCAGGGCACACGCCTTGCTCTGTCGCGACCCGCACTCTGGAATGCCTTATGTTGAAAGCCAGTCCGATTGACGGCACCGCCGTCCTCACCGGTTCTATAGTCGGCGTCAGCCCGCAGCTGGCCGAAGTCGTTCGCCTTGCGCACCGCGCCGCCGTCGGCGACGCCAAGGTGCTCATCACGGGCGAGAGCGGGGTGGGCAAGGATCTCCTCGCGCGCGAGATCCACACGTACTCCCCGCGCGCGAACGGGCCCTATATCGCCGTCAACTGCGCCGGGCTCACCGAGACGCTCCTCGAGTCCGAGCTGTTCGGGCACGTCAAGGGCAGCTTCACGGGCGCGTACCGCGACAAGGTCGGCAAGCTCGAACAGGCGCACGGCGGCACGCTGTTCCTCGACGAAGTGGGGGAGATGAGCCTCCGCATGCAGGCGCTCCTCCTGCGCTTCCTCGAGCAGGGCGAGCTGCAGCGGGTGGGCTCCCACGATCGGGCGCGCTTCGTGGACGTCCGCGTCGTCGCGGCCACGAACAGAAACCTGGGCGAGCGGGTCGCCGCGGGCGAGTTCCGCGAGGATCTCCTCTACCGCCTGCGCGTCATCCACATCCACGTGCCGCCGCTTCGCGAGCGCCGCACCGACATCCGGCCCCTCGTCGAGCACTTCGCCGCCGCGCGCCGCCGCGCCGGCCAGTTCAGCCCCGAGGCCCTGACTCTCCTCGAGCGATACCGCTGGCCCGGCAACGTCCGCGAGCTCCAGAACGTCGTCGAACAGGCGGTGTGGCACGCGACCGGCCCCGAGATCCTGCCCGAGGATCTGCCCTCGATGGTCCGGGCCACCGAGACGCTCGTCGCGACCAAAGAGCGCCGCCGCCAGACCGCCGACGATCTCTACGAGGCGCTCGTCACCGGCGGCTACTCGTTCTGGGTGCACATCCACCCGCTGTTCCTGGCGCGCGACGTCACGCGCCACGACATCCGCGAGCTGGTCCGCCGGGGGCTGCGGACGACGAGGGGGAGCTACCGGGGGCTGCTGAACCTGTTCGGCATGAACAGCTCGGACTACCAGCGGTTCCACAACTTCCTCGCGGCGCACGACTGCAAGGTGGACTACCGCGAGTTCCGCACCGGCGGCCCCGGCCCCGAGCCGGTGCGCCGCCGCGCCCCGCTGCCGCCCCTCCCGGAACGGGAGGAGGAGAGGGTGGCCGGGCGCGCCTGACCTGGAGGTCACGGAGTTCGAGGGAGGGAGGCCGCGGAGTTATCGGAGTTCTTCAACGCGGAGGAACGGAGCAACGGAGACGTCTGGCTCGTTCGCCGCGTTCTTCGTCGAGAAGCCGGTCGCCCCGCGCTT
>Ga0299914_10002801_pt1 | contig 12132 bp, 10 predicted proteins | sample RVTome_10_FD_201361 | JGI IMG/M metagenome (GOLD analysis project Ga0299914, IMG submission 201361) | Soil microbial communities from uranium-contaminated site in the Upper Colorado River Basin, Wyoming, United States - RVT153D57 (version 2) ... | reverse complement strand
GCCAGAAGCGCCGATCGGGTGGCCGATGGCGATGGCGCCGCCATTGACGTTGACCTTGCCCGCATCCCAGCCAACTTCCTTATTGACGGCGAGTGCCTGCGCGGCGAAGGCCTCGTTGGCCTCGATGAGGTCGAGATCCTTGGGCGACCAGCCGGCCTTTTCAAGCGCCTTGCGCGAAGCGGGGATCGGACCCGATCCCATCACTTTCGGATCGACGCCGACCGTCGCCCAGGAGGCGATGCGGGCGAGTGGCTTGAGCCCCCGCTTCTCGGCTTCCTTGGCGCTCATCAGCACCACCGCGGCGGCGCCGTCATTGAGGCCCGACGCGTTGCCCGCGGTGACGGTGCCTTCCTTGTCGAAGGCGGGTCTGAGCTTGGCCGCGTCCTCGATCTTGGCGCCCTCGCGAATATATTCGTCCTCGGCGACCACGGTCTCGCCCTTGCGGGTCTTGACCGTGACGGGAGCGATTTCGTCCTTGAACTTGCCGGCCTTCTTGGCGGCCTCGGCCTTGTTCTGCGAGTGGGTGGCGAATCTGTCCTGCTCCTCGCGGGTGATCTGCCATTGGCGGGCGACGTTCTCGGCGGTCACACCCATATGGTAGCCGTTGAAGATCTCCCACAGCCCGTCCTTGATCATGGAGTCGACAAACTCGATCGCCCCCATCTTCTGGCCGTTGCGCAGATGGGCCACGTGGGGCGCGAGACTCATGCTCTCCTGGCCGCCCGCGACCACGATGTCAGCGTCGCCGACCGCGATCTGCTGGGCGCCGAGGGCGACAGCTCTCAGTCCGGAACCGCACACCTGGTTCACGCCCCAGGCGGTCTTGTCGACCGGAATGCCTGCCGCCACGGCTGCCTGCCGCGCCGGGTTCTGACCCTGGCCGGCAGTGAGCACCTGACCCATGATCACTTCATCGACGTCGGCCGGATCGATCTTGGCCCGCTCCAGCACCGCCTTGATGGCGACCTCGCCAAGGGCATGCGCCGGCAGGCTCGCAAGCGCACCGTTAAAGGACCCGACGGGCGTACGCGCCGCACCGACGATGACAATCTCTTCGTCTTTCATACTTCGCTCCAATTCCCCAGGGGACCCAAGGTCATAACGTAGTGATTCCTGCAAGGGAAGCCTACCCTTGGGGCCCTGTTAAGGCTCCCGGCAAAGCCTCTGGTGCTGCGCACAAAAAACGTGCTACTGATCTCGCAAGTGCGGCATGAAGCAACCTTGGGGCCAGCCCAAGGCGTAGGAGCGCTAGACACGTGGCAAGGGACGCGGAGCAGGAGAGCCGGCCGGTCATCATCAAGAAATACGCGAACCGCAGGCTCTATAATACCGACACAAGCACCTATGTGACGCTCGAGGACCTGGCCGAAATGGTCAGAGGGGAGCGCGACTTTGTCGTCTACGACGCCAAGACCGGCGAAGATTTGACCCATTCGGTGCTGACGCAGATCATCGTCGAGCAGGAGAGCCGCGGCACGAACCTGCTGCCCATCGGCTTCTTGCGCCAGCTCATTCGCTTCTACGGCGACAGCATGCAGAAGCTGGTGCCGAGCTATCTCGAATTCAGCCTCGACTCGCTGACGCGCCAGCAGGAGCAATATCGCCGCAGATTCGCGCATGCCTTCGGCACTGCCGCGTTCGAGGCGATGCAGGAGCAGGTGCGCAAGAACTTCGCCACCTTCGAGAAGGCGCTCGGCCTGTTCAGCCCCTTCGCCTCGTCCGAGGCCGGAGACGGCAAAGCACCCGCCGCCGAGGCCGACAAGACCGACAAGGGCGAGGGCGAGACCGCCGATGCCAAGCCCAGCCAAGACGAGATCGCCAACCTCAAGGCCGAACTCACCGCCATGCAGCAGCGGCTGGAACAGCTTTCCCGCCGCTAGGCGCCTACCACCTCGAACCTGACGTCAACATTGCCCCGCGTGGCGTGCGAATAGGGGCAGATCTTCTCGTGCGCCTCGCGCACAAGGCTCTCCAACTCGGCCTGCGGGATGCTCTTGTCCTCGATGCGCATCTTGATGGCGAGCCCGAACCCGCCACCTTCGCGAGGACCAATGGACACGGCGGAGGTGACCTTGGCGTTGCTGGCATCGGTCTTATGCTGCTTGGCGACCAAGTCGACGGCGCCTCCGAAGCAGGCGGCATAGCCTGCGGCGAAGAGATGCTCCGGCGTGGCGGCTCCGGGCTTGCCGGGGCCGCCCATTTCCTTCGGTACTGAGAGGTCGACGTTGAGGACGCCGTCGCTCGATTCGGCGTGACCGTTGCGGCCGCCGGTGACGGTCGCGGTGGCGGTGAATAGCGGCTTGATCTTATCCATGGGAGTCCTTTCGGCGTCACCGTATAGCGGAGCATGGCGGGAGATGACCCCGCTGAGCGCCGCCACCAGCCCGAATAAAGCTGAGCTCATCGGCCGCGCGGGCGTTACGGGCTGTCGGCTCTGACGAGATCGTCGCGCGCCTTCTCGAGATGCTCGGTGATCAGCGCGTAGGCGGCTTGGGCATCGCGCACATTGAGCGCGTTGAAGATGCTGCGATGCTGCCGGTTATAGGCGGAGATCTCGTCCGGGGTCAGGATCTTCTCCTTCATCGCGTCCCATTGAGCGTGCAGGCGCACATGGTTGATCTGCCGGTAGACATTGATGAGCAGCGGGTTGGCCGAGGCGTGGGCGATGAGAAGATGGAATTCGCCGTCCCATTTGGAAAAGGCGTCCTTGTCGTTGACCGACTCTTCGGCATGGGCCAGCACCACTTCCATGTCGTCGAGATTGCGCCGCGTCGCATGCAGCACGGCGAGCCGCGTGGTGAAGGGTTCGACCGCAAGCCGTGCCTCGATGAGCTGGAGCGGGCTCACCTGATCGGCGAAGTCGACATGACGCCGGCTCGACGCGGCGGACGCGCCGACGAAGGTGCCGCTGCCGAGCCGCCGCGACACGAGTCCGGCCTTCTCGAGCTGATCGAGCGCGCGGCGCACGGTGCTGCGCGCCGCCTGGAAGGTTGCCGCCAGTTGGCGCTCGGGCGGCAGCCGATCGCCTTCGCTATAGGCGCCGGTCTCGATGGCGCGCTGGAGATAGGCGGAGATGGCGCGCGGCCCACGGCTCGGCTTGGTGAGACCGGCCAAGGCGGGCTCCACGTCCCTGATGCGCTGCTCAGTCAACGGTCAGCCCTCCTGTCGTCTTAGGACTCGTCTGGGGACCACTTTGGACCCACATCAGAAATTGGTTTACAATCGGTCCGCGATTGGTGCAATGTAAATTTAACGGGGACGTTGGCCGCAGCGCCAAATAATCCCTGATGGCGTCATTAGCGGGGACTCGATTCCATTTACGGTAAGGCGAAGGCCGTTCCTCGTGACACTCCCTCACTCCACCAAATACGCCGTTATCGGGGCCGGCATTCACGGCCTCAGCACTGCCTTCCATCTTGCGCAAATGTTGAAGGCGGCGGGAAGGGGCTCCGGCGCCGACATTCTTGTTGTGGATAAAACCGCGATCGCGGCCGGCGCCTCGGGCATCGCCTGCGGCGTGGTGCGCAACAACTACTTCCAGCCGGCGATGCGCGAGCTGATGGCGCACTCGGTGGAGGTCTGGGAGAGCGACGCCAAGACCTATGCCTATCATCCGGTGGGTTATATGCAGATCAGCCCCGAATGCATGCGCGGGGACGTGGCCTCGATCTATGAGCAGCAAAAGGCGATCGGCTACGAGTCGGTGTTCATCGACGGCGCCGAGGCGTCAGCCAAATATATGAGGGGTCTGTTCGACGACTGGCAGGCGCAAAACATCACCTCGGTGCTGCACGAGAAGCGCGGCGGCTACGCCAACAACAAGGCGAGCATGCATGGGCTCGCCGCCAAGGCCGAGGCCGAGGGCGTACGCATCCTTGCGGGTGTCGAAGTGAAGAGCTTCGAGTTCGGCTCGAACTCCGGCGCGGTGACGGCGCTGAACACCGACCAGGGCCGGATCGCCTGCGAGACGGTGGTGGTCGGTGTAGGGCCTTGGGTGAACAAGATCTGGAATTTGCTCGAGCTGCCGAAACAGATCACGGTGAAGGCCAACGGCAAGATCCGCGACGGCGTGCCGATGTGGAAATTCTGGTGCCTGGAAGAAGGCACGCTCGGCGTCGATCCCGAGATGCACAAGACCAATGACGGCCGCTTCCCGCCGGTATTGCATGTCGATACCGACGCGCCGCTACATTCCAATCGTGACGGCAAACTCATCACCGACAAGCTCTGGGGCATCTATTACAAGCCCGATTTCAGCTTCGGCGGGGTTCAAGGCGGCGCTTCGCCGTACAAGGTGGAGCAGGATCCCGACCAGGTGGCGGTCGATCCCTACGGACCGGACTCGCCGGAATTCGTGGTCGGCGAGGAGTTCATCGACATGTGGTGCTCGGCGCTGGCGCATTGCCAAAAGCGCTTCGAGAACAAGATGCCGCTCTATAGGCGCGAGGAGAACTCGGGCGGGCTCGGCTGCTTCACGCCCGACAACTTCCCGGTGTTCGACGTCTTCCGCGAGAATGTCTATGTCATTGCCGACTCCAATCACGGCTATAAGATGCTCGGCGTGGGTAAGCTCGTGGCGCAGGAATTGATAGGCGAGAAGAGCGCTCTGCTCGAGCCGTTCCGGTTCGCGCGCTTCGCCAAAGGTGAGCTTCATCCGACCTCACACAGCCCGTTTCCGTGGAGTTGAGGCGGGCCCGGGTCTCGGAGTTCGGCGTCAAGTGGTAAGCTGGGAGAGTGCCATGAATGAGCGCGTTGAATTGGAAACGAAACAAAAGACCAAGCACTCGGAGCCCACGGACATCGAGCGCTTCGTGGATGCGCCGGGCCGCAAGGAACTGGTCAAGCAGGTCCGCGAGAAGATCGACGCGCTCGGCATCGAATATCTATATCTGCAATTCATCTCGGTAACCGGCCGCATCTGCGGCAAGGGCATCCCGGCGGACCATTGGGAGTCGGTGGCGGAAAAGGGCTTCCAGCTCGTCTACGGCGCCACCATGAACCTGTTCCTCAACCGGCGCGGGGATTACCTCGGCTACGGGCCGGAGGCCGCCGAGCTGGTCGGCATTCCCGAGCCCGAAACCTTCATGCAGCTGCCCTGGGACAAGCGCGTGGCGCGGCTCTGGTGCACGCTGTTCCGCAACCGCGAGGAACGTATCGATCCCGGTGCGTATCTAACGGCCGACTCGCGCGGCAACCTCCGGCGGCTGCACGAGCAGTTCCAGAAGAACCACGGGCTCCAGCTTCGCCACGGCACCGAGCCGGAGATGATGTGGCTCAAGAAGGGCCCCGACGGTCAGCCTGCCGGCGGCTATTCCAACCCTTACTGCTATCACATCGATCAGTTCGAGAGCCTGCGGCCGGTCTATATGCGGGTGATCGAGTACTGCCGCAAAATGGGCCTCGACATGATCCAGGGCGATCACGAGGATTCGCCGGGCCAGCTCGAGCTCAATTTCACCTATGACGACGCCATGCGGACCGCCGACCGGCTCGCCACCTACCGCCAGATCTGCGCGCAGGTGGCGCGTGAGTTCGACATCATCGCCTGCTTCATGTGCAAGCCCTTCATGGGCGTGTCGGCCAATGGCTGCCACCACAACATCTCGCTGTGGCGCGGCGGCAAGGACAAGATCAAGGCGCTCGGCAACGACGAGAAGAATCTTCCGGGCATGGAAGACAACTTCATGTACTCCAAGGGCGGCGAGAACACCTTCATGCCGGATACCGACGACGTCCAGCTCCCCGGCAAGGTCGGCCTGATGGCGATCGGCGGTATCGTCAAGCATCTCGGCGCGCTTACGGCGATCGGCTGCTCGACGGTGAATTCCTATCGCCGGCTGTGGGATACGGGCTTCTGGGCGCCGGTGTTCTCGGATTGGGGCTTCCAGAACCGCACCACCGGGCTTCGTGTCTCGGCGCCCGGCAGGTTCGAGTACCGCGCCGTGGACGCCATGGTGAATCCGCATCTGATGGCCGCGGCCCTGCTCATGGCCATGGACGACGGCCTCAAGAACAAGCTCGATCCGGGACCGTCCGAGGAGCGCAACATCTACCAGGCCATGGAGGCCGGCAAGCAGGTCAAGAAGCTGCCGATGACGCTCGGCGACGCGCTTGCCGCGCTGGAGAAGGACGAGGTCATTCGCGCGGCAATGCCGGGCGAGATGTACCGCCTCTACGACGAATATAAGCGCGACGAGTGGGAGCGCTTCTTGCACACCGTGACGGAGTGGGATCTCAGGACCTATCTCGATTGCCTGCCGTAGTCCGACGCGCTCGCAAGGGAGGATTGAATTAATGTGCGGAATTGCCGGGGTCATCCACCGCGACGGCGTCACCGGCGTCGGCCAGGAGATGACCGCCATGCTGCAAAGCCTGCGCCATCGCGGGCCCGACTCGACCGGGTTCGCCATCTACGGCGTCTCGGCCCCGGAATATTATGTCATGCGGCTGAAGCTCGCCGAGCAGGAAGACCTGACCAAGGATCACCGCATTCGCGAGAAGATCAAGGCGCGCCGGGCCGAGGTCGACGCGAGGCTGGAAGATCTCGGCGCGGTGACGGTCAAGGCCGTCGAGGTCACCCCTTACGCGTTCCGCTACCAGCTGCGCTACGCGGGAGACACGCGCAAGCTCGCCACGGAGATCGAGCAGATCGAAGGCGCCGAGGTGCTCTCCTTCGGCAGCGCGCTCGAGCTGATCAAGGATCTCGGCGACGCCAGTCGCGTCTCGGAGCAATACGGTCTCGCCGCCTTCAAGGGCACACACGGCATCGGCCATACCCGCATGGCCACCGAATCGGACGTCGATATTCGCTCGGCGCATCCTTATTGGGCCTATCCCTATAACGACATCGCCGTGGTGCATAACGGCCAGATCACCAATTACTGGATCATGCGGCGCGAGATGGAACGGCTCGGTCACCGCTTCATGTCCAATTGCGATTCCGAGCTGCTCGCGGTCTACACCGCCAACAATCTCGAGCAGGGCGCGACGCTGGAAGATTCGCTCAAGGCCTCGATCAAGGACATCGACGGCGTGTTTACTTACGTCGTGGCAACCGAAAACGAGCTCGGCATGGCCAAGGACACCATGGCCGCCAAGCCGATGGTGCTGTTCGAGAGCGACAATCTGGTGGCGCTTGCCTCCGAGGAGGTTGCCATCAGGGCCATCATGCCGCGCGAGATCGATACTTCGGATCCCTACGACGAGGAGATTCGCGTATGGCAGAGATAGCCCGGGGCGAGTTGTCGGCGCAGGAGCAGCTGTCCCACGAAATGGGGATGCATACCGAGCGGCTGAAAGACCGCTCGCATCAGGTGTTCTTCGATATCGACCTGGGCGAACCGCCGCGCGGCTTCGCCCTGCCCGATAGCTTCGACGTCGACTTCAACAAGCGGACGGAGATCGACGCCTCCAACCTGCCGTCGAATGCCGTCAATTTGCGCATCCGCGAGCTGATGGAGGAAGGCTACGGCACCATCGTCCTCAAGAATCCGGGCGCCAAGCATTCCATCGCGGTCGGCATCTTGAACCGGCTCAACCTGATCATCGACGGCTCGCTCGGCTATTTCGGCCTGGGCCTGATCGACGGGCCCAATGTGCGCATCTCCGGCCGCGTCGGCTGGTCCTGCGCCGAAAATATGATGAGCGGCACGATCCTGATCGAGAAGAACGCGGGCTCCCAGTTCGGCGCGGCCATCCGCGGCGGCGATCTGGTCTGCAAGGGGAATGTCGGCTCGCGCACCGGCATCGACATGAAGGGCGGCACCATCGTCGTCGGCGGCGATACCGGCGCGTTCACCGGCTTCATGATGCAGCGCGGGCGCATGGTGATCTGCGGCAGTGCCGGCAAGAATCTCGGCGACTCCATGTATGACGGCACGATCTATATCGGCGGCGAGCCGGCGAGCCTGGGCGTCGATGCAGTCTGGGGCACGGTGACCGATCTCGACCGGGCGTGGCTCGAGAAGAAGCTCCGCATGTACGATCTCCTGCCGAAGGGAGGCGTCGGCGGCTTCCGCAAGATCGTCGCCGGCAAGCAATTGTGGAACTACGACAATCTCGAACCGACCGAGAAGAAGATGGTGCTGTAGGTGAAGGACGCTGGGCAAGCGATGGGTAAGACTAAGAACGGCAAGGGCAACGGAACCAGGGCGCCGGCGGAGGCGCAGCGCTTCATTCTCGGCAAGAGCCAGATCTTCACGCCGGAGGTCATCAACGACATCCACGTCAAGTCCGAGCTCGGCCGCTACCGCATGCGCGGCTTCTCGCTGTTCAAGAAGATTCCGCATTGGGACGATCTGACCTTCCTGCCGGGCACGCTGACGCGCTTCGTGATCGAGGGCTATCGCGAGAAATGCGATACCAAGACCGTGATCGGACCGAAGGCCAAGCGCCCGATGGTGCTGGACATCCCGGTCTATGTCACCGGCATGAGCTTCGGCGCGCTGTCCTTCGAGGCCAAGATCGCGCTGGCCCGCGGCGCCACCATGGCGGGCTCGGCGACCTGCTCGGGCGAGGGCGGCATGATCCCCGACGAGCGGCGTTACTCGATCAAGTGGTTCTATCAGTGCATCCAGTCGCGCTACGGCTTCAACCCGCATCATTTGCGGCTGGCCGACGCGTGCGAATTCTTCATCGGCCAGGGCTGCAAGGTCGGTCTCGGCGGCCATCTGATGGGGCAGAAGGTGACCGACCAGGTCGCCGAAATGCGCTCGTTGCCGGCCGGCATCGACCAGCGCTCGCCGGCGCGTCATCCCGACTGGCTCGGCCCCGACGATCTTGCGCTTAAGATCGAGGAGGTGCGCGAGGCGACCAATTGGGAAATCCCCATACAGCTCAAGCTCGGCGCCGCGCGCGTCTATGACGACGTGCGCATGGCGGTGAAATGCGGGCCGGACTCGATCTATATCGACGCCATGGAAGGCGGCACGGGCGCCGGTCCGCACATCGCCACGGAGGATACCGGGGTGCCGGGCATCGCCGCGATCCGTCAGGCGCGCCGCGCCATCGACGAGCTCGGCAAGCGCGGCGAGATCAGCCTGGTCTATGCCGGCGGCATCCGGAATGGCGGCGACGTGGCCAAGGCGATGGCGCTCGGCGCCGACGCGGTGGCGATCGGGCACTCGGTGCTGATGGCGCTGAACTGCAACAAGGAGATTCCGGAATCCAATTTCGAGAACGAGATCGGAGTGCCTGCCGGCTATTGCTATCACTGCCATACCGGCCGCTGCCCGGTCGGCGTCGCCACGCAAGACCCGGAGCTCAGAAAGCGGCTCGATCCCGATGAGGCTGCCGAGCGCGTCTATAATTTCCTGCACACGTTGACGCTCGAGGCGCAGATGCTGGCGCGTGCTTGCGGCAAGACCAGCGTGCACAGCCTCGAACCGGAAGACCTCGCCGCGCTGACGATGGAAGCCTCCGCCATGGCGCAGGTGCCGCTTGCCGGCACCGACTACACCGTCGGCGTCGACAATTATCACAAGATCGGATGAGCGGAGGTCGCGCGATGGCCGGCAAGAGCGGCAAGAACGGCAAAGTCCTCAAGAAGCCCAAGCCCAAATCCGACTTGGACCAGTTCCTGAAGGACGCCGCTGGCCTCGATACGGCGCGGGAGCAGGCGATCGGCCAGCACATCGGCTACCGCTACGATGTGAACCTGTTGCCCGACTACAGCCGGCTCACGCCCTACCTCAAAGACTACATGGAGTTCATGGGCTGGGACGACCTCAACTGGCTCGAAGACGTGCATATGGGCTACGAAGCGGGCAGGCCCGCCATCTTCGACCGCAACATCAATGGCTGGGTGCGCATCCCGAAAGAGATGAAGCTGCCCGACAATCAGCAGGACCGGGACATGCTGGCGCGCGAGCTGCTGGTGCGCTTCCAGACCTCGCCCAATCATCCTCTCGTGCAACTGAACAAGGCTTACCGCAAATTCTAGAGGGACCGTTCTAGACGAAGCCCGTCTTTTGGGCGCTGGCCGATGCCCAATCGGGTTGGAAGGCAACCACATGCACCGTCTCGGGCAGTGCGGGATTGAACAGCCGGTTATGCCAGATCGCAGCCTGGCGGGCCGGATCGTCGCCCCGCAAGGTGCGCGCGGCGCAGGGCAGACGGTAGGACTGACTGAATTGCTCGAAGTCGAGACGGCAAGCGCGGTCGGCCGTCAGCGTCGCCGCGACTGCGGAGCTCTCGGGGAGGACTGCCAGCAGCAGGTCGCTGAAGGCCTCTGGCCGCTGGAAATAATCCGCCTGCAAGAAGCCGAGCGCGCGCTCGTAGACATCGCGCGGGTCGGCCGAGCGCATCACCTGGAAGCGGAAGAAGGCCGTGCTCTCTTCCGGGTCGAGCGGCAGCATCAGCACGGTGAGCGCCGGCGCGATCTCCCGGCCGGCGCCGTCAAGCAAACGCGGGCGCATGCCCGGCGACGGGCGGCCGCCATGCTCGCGCATGGCAATCTGCCTGATGCGGCACTGCCAGGCGAGGAACCGGTCTCTGAGATCTCGGGCCTTGGGCTTCACGGCGTCTCCTCACCGACCAAAATAGGCGAAATCCGGCTGCGTCAGCCTGGCTTTGGGCCGATAAGGAGCCTTGCGGCGCCGGATTTTGCGCCGGTTTTACTTACAGGAAAACGATTTTCATGTCGGTTGACGGCATATGGGGCACCGCCTAGCATCGGACCGACGATGGGGAGAACCCTCGTAAGAGGGTGCTTAGGCGATAGCAAAGGCGGGCAATCGGCTCGCGTCATCGAACGAGGTAGGCAACTGACTTAGCGCAATCGTCCATCGGGGCCCGGCGAACGGGGTCGGAACGACTGGTTCCGCCGGCATCGGGAAAAAGGGGGTACATCACATGGGCGACAATTTAGCTGCACTCACAACGGTCTTCACCGAGTTCTACTACTGGGTGACGGTCGTCATCATGTTTCTCATCCATGTCGGCTTCTGCATGTATGAGGTCGGCGCCAGCCGCCGGCGAAACCATCTCCACACCTTGATGAAGAACACGATGCTGATCCCGCTGGTCACCATCACCTTCTTCTTCTTCGGCTGGTGGATCTATTGGGCATTTCCGAACGGGCCATGGATTACCGGGCCGCTCCTGACCGAGGCCGCGGCACCCAACGCGCCCATATCGGAAACCATGGGCACCAATCTCGCCGACCGCATTACCGGCGTGTTCTGGGCGGCGTTCCTGCTGTTCTCATGGACGGCTGCCTCGATCGTTTCCGGTGCGGTCATCGAGCGCATCCGTTCCGGCGCGTTCTGGATCATCGCGGTGATGATCGGGTCGGTGACTTGGATCATCGACGCGGCCTGGGGCTGGCATGCCAATGGCTGGATGGTGAAGCTGCTTGGCTATCACGATGCGTATGCCTCGGGTGTGATCCACGGCATCGCCGGCGGAACCGCGCTCGGCGTGATCGTCGTGCTCGGGCCGCGGCTCGGCCGGTTCACCGCCGACGGCAAAGCACGGGAGTTCGTACCGCATAATCCCTGGCTGGTGACGATCGGGCTGTTCCTCATCTATACCGGCTTCTGGGGCTTCTATGCCGCGTGCAATGTGCCGATCATTTCTCCGGAAGGGATCGGCGGCCAGATCACCGGCGAAACCTGGACGGCGACGACCATCTATCTGACGCCGACTACCCTTGGCGCCATCACGGTCAACTTCCTGATGTCGCTATCCGGCGGTCTATTGGTCGGCTACATCGTGTCGAAGGGCAATCCGTTCTGGACCTATTCGGGCGGCCTTGCGGGCATCATCACCGCATCGGCCGGCAACGACCTCTATCACCCGATTCAGGCGATGTTCATCGCCGGCATCGGCACCTATATCGCCTACAAGCTGCATTACTGGGTCGAGAACCGGTTCAAGGTCGATGACGCGGTGGGTGCGGTGGCGGTCCATGGTTATGCCGGGGTCGTCGGCTTGATCATCGCCGGCTTCATGCTCTGGGGGTATCCATCGTCGCCCCTCGAGGGCTACGCCACGGTCAACCCGCTCGGCAACACCATCGGCGCATTCATCATGTTCTTCGTGCTCGGCTTCCTGCCGGCCTGGATCGTGTCGAAGATCCTCGACGGGTTCGGACTGCTGCGTGTGCCGCGGCAGGTCGAGCTGATGGGTCTC